>ERZ791927.893-NODE-893-length-26713-cov-7.656351_pt1 | contig 26713 bp, 31 predicted proteins | sample MGYA00510130_ERZ791927 | MGnify/ENA primary metagenome ERZ791927 (study PRJEB30046, sample SAMN00792055) | human gut metagenome | study: EMG produced TPA metagenomics assembly of the A metagenome-wide association study of gut microbiota in type 2...
AGAGCACAACACTTTTAATGTTGGGGTCTTGGGTTCGAGCCCCAAGCGGATCACTAAATTGGAATATGGGGTTATCATAAACTTTTTATAAAACCCTTTGTTTCAATAAGATATAGCAAGAACTAAAAGATATAGGGTCAGTATTATTCTATTTTTATAGTCATTTTAGTTCGGATAAGTTCAGATTAGTGCGCTTTTTGGATACCAAGTTGGATACCACTGCGGATACCAATTTAAAAAACCAAAAAGTTATGATTAACAAAGTTCAAACGCGTGTCATCTTCGACCGCAAGCATGTAGCAACTAACCAGAAACCCGGGTTAGTTCAGATTGAAATCCGTCATCTTTCTAAGCGCAAATTTCTGTCTACGGGAATTAAAGTTAAAAAGTCCCAATTTAAATCTGGAAGGGTTGTCGGATGCGATAATGCCGATATCCTGAATGAAAAGCTTGACCATTATCTCAAAGAGATCAACTTGTTTGTCAACCGCCTCAACTCTCAAGATGCGGCTTTTAATCTATCTCTTATAGATAGTCTTATTAATGAAGGCCATACGGATGGTACATTCCTTGATTTCATGGAAGAGCGTATTGAGCAAAGAGCTATTAGAGAAAGTACCAAAAGACAGCACTATAAAGTGCTTAGGTTTCTTCGTAATGAATACAAAACCATTGTACATTTCTCTGATTTAACCTACCCTAAGATAATCCTTTTAGATGAATATCTTAAAAAAAGATTGGTGAAAGGTCAACCTATGATGCAGACTACCATTCACACCTACCACAAAGTCATAAAAGCATATATTAACGACGCTATTGTCATGGAAAGAATGACAGCCAATCCTTATTCCAAATTTAAGGATAAGAGAGGATGTAGCCAGGAAAGAACAGTCTTGACCCTTAAAGAAATTCAGATGATCCAAAATTTCAAAACAACCAGCATCCTGCAATCAAAAGTTAGAGACTACTTTATCATACAATGTTACACCGGCCTTAGCTATGCAGACCTGATGAGTACGGACTTTACTCAATATGAAAAAAACGGGCAGGATTATATACTGAAAGATGTACGTTGCAAAACTGGGACAAGGTTCTTTATTTACTTATTTCCTTGTGTATTGGAAATCTTACAAAAATATAATTTTCAATTGCCCCATCTTGCATACGATGTATATAACAGATGGTTGAAAGCCGTAGCCTGTGCCGCCGGTGTGACAAAGAAAATATCAACTCATATCGGACGCCATACATTTGCAACTACAATAGCACTCGGCTCTGGTCTGCCTATCGAAGTAGTCAGCAAGATGCTCGGGCATACGGACATCAAGACCACGCAGATTTACGCAAAAATACTTCCTGATTCTGTTATAGAAGGATTTCACCAAATAAAAGAAGGGCTTCGAAAGAAAGCGTAAAATGTAATGAGGCTGTCTCAAAATGAACTTGAGATGGCCTCATTATTTAAACCAACAAACATGTAATTTATAGGCATAGAGACACTCCCTTTGCTACAATAGCAATAGGAATTAACCAATCAAGCCACTTTTCTAACTTGTAATTAAAGCCTATGTGTTCCATCTTAAGATATGCAACAGCCGGCAATAATCACAATATGGCAAATAATCAGCCTTATCTATCAATATGTCTATCAATACTCTCATTTAATCTCCTGTTTACAGCACATGTAATCCCATATTTTCGTAGAAGTAGGCCAGTTTTCATCCGCAAAATAGAAACTATATGCAGCTTTTAATGTCTGTTCATTATCAAGTACGCTACACACAACAGATTTGAAGGCATTAAACGCAACATACTTATCCCACTTCGTAGTCCCTACAGGAAATTTCATGGCTTTGGTTGCATCCTCTATCTGATCGACGGTCCATTCTGCTCCTTTATGTGGCCTTCCATCTTTATCTTTACCTGTCAGAACCTTCACATCATGTTCAGCAAAAGCCTCATCGTAATGCCCACCATACAAGGAACCATGCTGGTTACGCATGAACTTCCAATACATTTCCGGGTGTTCCTTTTTTATCAGACATAGTAATTCGTCTACGTCATCTACACCTGCCCACATGGCTCTTTCAGTAGATACACCGTCTTCCCTCGCCTTCTGGATCAAATCTCTATAATTCATATCCCGATTTTATTAATTCAACAAATTCTTTATTTCCAACAGATCATCAGCCGTTAACTTTATCTGTCCTAAGTCTCCAAATATTAAATCCAACCAGGGATTATGAGGGATTGAAATCAATATTTCACCTTTTCCATATTCAAGAGAAAATGCCCCAAGCTGCATCTGCTGCTTATCCATCATCTTAAACATGTCAACAGCATCATTAATCAACAGATCACTATCTATGCCGCCATTCTTGTCCGATACAAACAACATCATATTGTCTATCATTTTATTGAGGCGGTCATCTTCCTTATCAAGCCAATTACTTAACCCTCTCTTCATATACACAGAAGCAGGTTTTAACCTGGGTTTCTCAGCAGTTAGCGAATCAATTTTATCTTCTGCCCAACTCTGAACGCTACTTTTCAGATTTCCCTTGAACTTGTTTACTTCTTCCTTTGCGTATAACATTGTTTTCCCTTTCTTCCATTAATAATTTCACTTGTTTCTCCAAGATATCCACGCGATGGCTAAGAGCTATTATTAAACCTTCCTCACGTGTCATTACTTTGCTCCTTTCCTCTTCATTTTCAAGAATTCAGCATAAGGCATATCTGAATACTTTTCAGTATATTCATTGAAAAGTTCAAGATTCTTATTTGCCTCATCAGCAGCCGATTTCTTCAGCTTTTTTACCAAAAGAAGATGTTTATCAAGCGCATCTTTCCCATCTTTTGTGGATTCCACGATAGGACGCATTATGCGCATATACTCTCGTTGCATGATTGACATTATTGTCGCCTGACTGGATTGGAATTCTTCATTATTACTCATAAGCCCAAATTCCCGGTCACTCATGGCAGACGTGATATTATCAATTTCATCCCACACAGGAGATGGATTTTGATGAGCAACAGGCTGTTGTTGGGAACGGATTACATTTTGCTTTTGGAGTTCAAGCTGCTGTTGCAATTGCTTTAACTGATCTATCTTATCATCTATATTAGGAGTTTGATAAGCATTTCCGCCCATTAACGGATCAGATGCACCTACAAAAATATTCTGCATATTATTTTAAGTTAGTAGTTAGATGGAATTAGTGGCAAGCACGCCTTAAAGCGTACCCGCCACTAACTTAGATTTTAAGCCGCAGGAGTTGGGGCAGCCGGACAAGAGCACGGATTATAACTCGGGTAACCGGTTACAGTCGGTGTGCTTGGCAATACCAACTCACCAGTAATCATGCGGCAAGTCTTACGGTCAGTGTAATTGATACCGGCAGTAAACGCTTTTTCGATTTCACACTGAATAAGCTTATCCTGATATGGACGAATAGCGGTATTTACAGCCACTTCTTTTTCCAATTGACCGATACGTGCATTCAGTACGTCGAAACCGTCACGTTGGTTCTTATACAAGCCGAACGCATCCTGATTCTGTTTTGCAGACAATGCATCGAAACCATCGCGCATACCCTTGTACAGACCAAAGTCGGCATTTACCTGAGATTGGTACAGACCGAATTTCTCTGCAATGTCAGTCTGGCGATGATCGTAATCTGCCTGCATGCTGCTAACATGGAGTCTCCATATTGCGTCAGTCAAAGCAATTGCCTCTTCACAGCCTTTTTCCCACGCTTGAAATGCAGTCGGAGCTACCACACCATCACCAGCAGCCGAAACACTGGCACTGTCACGATTGGTATTGATATTCACATTTTCCGGCATAGAAACGCCACCGGCAACACCAAGACCATTACCACGTCCCCAAAGTGCGTATGCGCCAAGTGCCGTACCAATGATACCCAAAGTTAAACCTGCATTTCCTACTCCCTTTGTCGCGTACTCCTTTTTTCCTTCCTCGTACACTTTCTTCTCAATAATTTGTTTATCTACTGTTTCCATAAAAACAATTATAAGTAAATCATACGGTCAATAGTAACCGCACGCCAAAGGACAGGAAAAGACATTTGTACCTCAACAAGATGTTTGTAGGCAGTTTGTAAGCCTTTTGTTAATCTCTTGTGCGCATAATCCAACACTCATGCGCTGTTTTCTATAAATAAAGGTATTCTTTAAAAAGTTTATTCTCTGCTGGCTCATGCCAGAATACTCCGCAATCATCCTCTCTGTATATCCGACGGATACCAGCCAGTTTATAAGGATAGCTCTTGCATCTACATATTCTTCCAATAGTGATTTAAAAAGTTTTTCTCTATCCAGTTCAGTAACTTCTAATACTACCACCACAGCGATCTCATACGCTTTCCTTAATTTTTCCATATCAAAAAAAAATATAAAGGTTCCTAAACAAAAACATCGCTCAAACTGTTATTCAACTAGAAAGCCTCCTAACAGTCCGTGCGATGTTTGCCCGTGAAAGATGTGGTAGTTTGGAACGGGTTGCGGGGCTTTCTTTAATCTCTAATCCCCGAAAGAGAACATTTGTTAATAATATATTGGGATGCTCTACTCATCCCCGATTAAGTTACTACTAAATCATATCAGCCTCCTTTCTTTGATTTATAGATTATCCATGCAACAATCATCAATAGTAATAGCACACAGGATGCCCATATCATACCGGATATCTGTTTAGGAACCGTTGTTTCTTCTCTTTGGACTTGCTTTTCCTGCATTTCGTCTTCCTGACTTCGGGAAAACGATGAACTATCCGATTTCAGAAAAATACTGTCCGAGATCGAAATAATAGTGCTATGCTTAGTCTCATTGTTTTCTTCTGTATCACCTTCAGCCAATAGCGGATATTTACCGGTATCCGGGTCTTTCGGCTTACTGGTATCATACAACTTCCAGCTTATTTTTTTGTTAATAGCAGAGTTTAGGAAACTGGTAATATCTCTAACAGAAGTAAATCCAAAGTCAATGATTTGCCGACTACTATCTTCCACTTGAATAAGGGTTTCCTTCTTCATGGTCGACTTATAACTGCCACAGGAAGAGAATAAAAACATTATAGTTCCCATCACAACCAGGGCTATAAAGCCTATTATTGACAATCTAATCATTTCTTTTAAATTATTCATGAACTTTTTCTTTGGTTATCTGTTATTACTAAGTTCATATAAACTCTTTTGAACGGCCTTCCGCTGTGATAGTACATTGCCGTTATAATAAACATAACACCATTTTCCTGATGTTAGGAAGATGGTTATCCATTAATTACAAAAGTTCCCACCCGGCATACACATCTTCCATTATTGCCGGCACACCATTTTCCACAAGGCTTATTGCAGCCGCAAAAGCACACATGGTGTTTTTATCTTCAATGTCAGGAATATAAGTATTAGGCACTTGCATTTCACTGCATACGCGGCTGGTGTAACCCGATGTGTTGTTTTCCGATGGTGGCGCCCATCTCTTTATAAAATCGCTTACCGTCTGGCAATTATGTATTTTACGATAATTTTGTAGCAACTTGATTGTGGCACGATAGCCGTAAGCCATAGATTTAAACTGCTTAAATGACTTATCCTTGCTGGGTGTTACCTCTCCTATCCATACCGTCGAACTATTACGGATATTTCCCGGATTGTTGTTTCTTAAACCTCTACTCATTTTGTTTAATTTTATTTGTCATTATTCAAATATTTCCTTACCGCCACTCCGACATACGCATCAACTCCCAATGCTAATGCAGCATACATTAAAAGTTGCGCAATGAGATACAATACAGAGTCGGAAATTATACCAACAGGATTAACACAGAATCCTGCCACACCGAAACCCACTGCTCCAACCAAAGCAGCTATTGCACTATAAGTTCTAATGTCCTCTTTCGTTTCTTTTTTCATGTTATTTCTCGTGTTTAATAATTAATCTATATTTTTTCAATCTCTATTATATTCACTGGATATCTATGTGTACCTGTACCTCCCTCTTTTCTTCCCCAACGCAACAAGAACGAATCATCGACCGTTACTTCCATCTCTATCCACTGCGTTAAGTTATTTCTAATATCATAACCATCCGGGAATGTAAAATCAGTAGCGATATCTCCAACAACTACCTGATACTTGGCGGTAGACGTCAAAGATGCATCAGTACTTTTCAAGGAGTTATACAACCGTATTCTATACTTACCAGCCGATAAGCCACCTATCAATGCTTCGCAATAGGTCGTAAAATCTTCTTCTGTCCCGGTTCTCATGATTAAAACGTTTTTTTCTATGACAGCATCGGGATATATGCCGCTGTCATCCCCTGTTGTAGCCCCCGGCATACCTCCGGAAGCAGATGTCGCAATACCGTTAGTATTGTTCTTCAATATTGTACCGCCATCTGTTCCATCCTCCCATTTCCATGTACTTGCTACTGTCGAGTAGTTAACTTTGTTAATCTTCAATTCCTCATCAAAGATTATAGGCTGATTATTTATTTCCGATTTTACCCATCCTATAGAGATTACAGCCTTATGAGCAGTACTTTCAGCTATAGTAATGGTAGCACTCTTTATCTCCGTCATATTTCCTTCCGTGTCCTGAAGCTGTCCGTATAGTACTTTATCACCTGCCGTTGCAAATTCATATGTCACATTTGCAGAATAATCTTTCCAATCTGCATCCGAAAGGTCGGCAGTTTCACTAATACGGTACTTTGTCGGAGGAAATGAACCGGAATAGTTAAATACAACTTCTACTATCTTATCATTTCCTGCTGTAAGTGCAATACTATTAAGCGCAAGTGGAATAGACTCGTCAGGAATACTTGTATCTTTGAAAATTCCCATAAGCGGGCCTGAATGCTTTATATTGACAAACCATCTCTTATAACCACGCATGTCGTAATCTGTCAACGAGTTAGCACCTGCTGATACAAGCAATGAGTTGTAATTAGGTTGGTAATTATAGTTAGCACTATCTGCTATTTTCAAATAGGTATCCAGTACATCATATTCTTCATTATTTTGTAAAAAGACATTTCCACTACCAGTAAAGTAGCCAGGTAGTTCAGTATCTCCTTCGGAAGTAATGAATATATTATCATCCATTGTATAGTTAGAATATGTCACATTTCCAGCAATTGTCGCTATAATTCTTCCTTTGATTATATTATTATATATTTTAAAAACAAGTGTATCGTCAATCTCAGAACCACCGCTATCACTCCATCTTGTCCATGAGAAGGCAAGGCTATCCTTATCACACGTCAAGATATTATTGAAAAGCTCTAACCTGGACATAAAAGGAGAGATTATGCCAATCGAAGAAAAATTATCCCAGACTTTACAATTATATACCCTTCCGTCCATTGTACATGAAAAAGTATTAGCCTGATTTACTTCTTTCTTATAACAACATTGTTCAATGTCAAGGTTACATACTTCCGTTTCAACAGAATTATTTATCTGTACCGGATCAAAACCTGTATGGAAGAATTTGCAACGATAAAGGCGCAAGCCACGCAACAAATGAGGATGATATCCTCCTGCTAGTTCACCAGTCCCGTAATAGCCAAGATATACACCTTCTCCGGCTGTATTTTGAAAAGTACAGTGATGAATCTTAAGATTAGTCATTTCCCATCCGTTTTCCCGCCAGAACCAAGGTTGTCCAGCGTTGGGATCGGTCTTGGCGGAAATGCCGGCAAAACCGGTATCGTCCACATCGCAACTAAACATCTCCCAATCGGAAGTACCTCCTACGAGAAATATACAGGTATTATATACGCTTCCTGGAAGTGGAGTAAATTTAATGCTCGTGTTGTGATAGCCACGACCGTCAAACACAATGTTTCTTAGATTGTTGGATATACTCAATGCCCCATAATACCGCCAAACCCAATTCCACACATCTGTCTGGTCATGCGTAATAACGAGAGGGTGCTCATAAGTGAAGTTAGGAGAACCGTTCTCATTGGTCACATTGGCTTCAGTTATTCCAGTCGGAAGAAAGCGACACGCATAAGGCTCCGTCTCCTGAGGATCGAGTTTCAAACATAACGTTGTCCCGGCAGGAAGAAGACCTATATTCATTCGTTCATACGAGGCAATGGCATCACCATGTGGTAATATCGCCTCAGCGTAATTCAGACCGCTATCATTAACATTACGCCATAGACGAATTTCAAAGTTCTTTGTCCCACCATACGAAACTATTGAACGGTAAGTTGCCACTACTTCATATCCTGAAGTAGTGTCTTCCGGTTGCGGGCATAGCTTCGGTGTAATAGTGATCAGTTTATTAATTCTCTTGGTAATAGTAATCCCCGATGTCGTATCTTTTACATCAACCTCTATGTCATAGATACCACGGTCTGACGCTTCGGAGAAAGAATAGCTAAACGGATATTGTTCATCAGGAGTAGGTCGGCCTGCCGACTCCAATACTTTATAAACAGTTGTATCATTTTCTTTATAGACTCTTACGGCTATCTCAGAATTCCCCTTATAGCCGTTTTTCATCGCAACCTGTAAAGAGCCACTTTCACCGACGCGTACAACCTCTTGTGCTGTCACGTCAAAGTACGGTAATGTCTGTGGAACCATAGCATATATCATCTTGGAAACCACCGTTTCCGTTAGATAATTGCGAGCTATGAATTTTTGTTGCAATTCGCCTGCAGACACGGCTATAATTTCCTTACTATCCTTGTCCAGATACAAGTTTCCTGCAGTTGTTGTTATATCTCCGCTACCATCCTGAATCTGCCATTCTGAACTTTGCCCCCACTTCGTTTGCGCATTGATAGTGACAGTATCCTCAGAAACTACCGGAAAATAATTGTCTGCCTTGGCCTTTGCTTTTACGCGGCCAATCTGCACCTTCAGCTTATCTATATAACTTTCTGACATATCATTCTACATTAATGGTATATAATTCATCGGCCTCATATTGATTGTTTTCATCCAGTACCGGATATGTGTGGATAATACCACTTTTTCCCAATTGAAATTCCGTATGCTGTGAGCCTACAATAGAGAAGACTATAAGCTTCATCCTATCCAAAGTGTTGTGTGTCAGGCATAAGATATCATCAGCCATCGCACTATATTGCACATCACTGTCGAATGCCTGGTCTACACTGTAATTCTCACCGGTATATCCTGTTATATCCTGATTTTCATCAATCTGTATTCCGGCAAGATTATAACATCCGCGTGTATTTCCCAAACTTCCCTTGGATTTATATTCAATATCGGCGAAAGGCATATAGGCCATATTGGAATAATATTCAAGCCCGGCAATCAGTTTATAAGAATCTCCTCCATTTTGAATTTCAAGGAGTTTCGTACCATCCTCCACTTCAATGGAATTAGTTTCATAGCCTGCCGTCTGAAGTTTGGCAATATCACGACCGGTAGTCCAGTCAATAGTTATATATTCTGCGTCGGCATTAGGTGACACAATCAAACCTCGCATCGACTCATACAGGTTATTACCAGTTTTCAAGCTCTTACATCTATTGATAACAAATCCATTGATGCTGGATGTAGTCGAACCGGTAGCATTGATTAATATGTTGTTAAACAGTTCTGCATTCTCTACAGTACCGCCCCGGGTTACATACTGTTCATAGAACCTTCCATCCATATAGAATGTATTATTCCTGATCTTCAAGGAATTTATCTTAGTCAAGTTGATATATTCCTTCATCCAGTCACCAACCGGAGAATTGACCATTCCTACAAACAGGTTCGAATCAATGACAACCTCTTTAACTCCCGCCAATGTAGTCATCGTGATTGCACGTCCACCTCCGCCGGAGAATTCATTTCTACGGAAATAGATACGTTCAACGTTACTTAATTCAAAGTAGTTTTCACGATTATCACCGGACAAATCGTTATCCTCCACATTCAGACAATAGCAATTCTTAAGGGTCATAATCGAAGGATGAGCCACAACCCCCAATGAATAATCAACATTAATTTTATTCTTCAAAATAGATACATATAAACTATTTGTCAACTTCATACAGTTGCCATAGTCATTGCTTATATCACATCCTAATACCGTCAAATTTTCGCTATATTGCGATCCGATGGTGCGGTAGGCTTTCTTTGTTGAATCACTCGGATACAACCCATTAAATGAACATTGATAAATCATCAGGTTGCGGGCATATAATTCTGCATTACCTTTGTAATAGATCGCGTATAATTCACTTGGAGAATATTCCCCAGCATAATTGGCACAGTTCACGAATGACATATTTCTTAGCAAAATATTGTTTACTTCTTTGAACTGCAAGCCCCCCAATGATTTTCCGTCATAAGTCAACTTATCATTACCATCAATGGTAAGATAATATATGGATTGTTTGTTCCAATCTGACAGAGTAGAAATCCACGTTCCACCAACCCGTTTTTCCGTCACTTGCTTTATACATGTCAAAGTAACATTCTGCGTCAAGCCGTTCGGATAATCGATCTTAATAGCATCCAATGCTGATTGTGTGCTTGAATAAAAAACATCAGGAAGGTCATCACGGACCAAGAAGTTAACGGTAGTAGCTTCTTCCATGTTTACAGACATGATATGATCTTCATTGACATCTTCAAAGGTATATTCAGACATATCACCTTTGGATATACCATCAACAATAAGCTCCTGTACCTGATAGCCTTCTTCCGCCATAACATTTACCGTTACGGTACCACCCGCACTTGCTACTATAGTATACGTACTTCCATCAGTTGAGGGAGTAATGCCAACCACATCTCCCGTAGCCTCCACGCTGCACTTTCCAATACTTGAAGAATTGATACCGACCGTGATAACAAACCAGTTTGCCACAGCATTGAAAGACAATTCCCCGCTACCTTCCATCTGCATGGACATGGTGACAAAATCCCGAACTTTACCGGTTATCGTCATTCTCGTTATAAGCGCGTTACCTTGTAACATCACCCGGCCGTCAGGAACATAATTTTCAGCAGCAACACTATTTCGATGCGTTACTACGCTACCGATCAAGACACGTACCTCCTGATCGCTATCCAATTTTCTAAAGACATCCACAATCTTCTCATCATCACTGAATAAATGACCACTGTTTACATTCCAGCTTCTTCTTCTTTTCTTTTTCTTTGTCCAACGTCCGGTATAAGGACTTCCTATCGCAATAGTCTCAGCCGATATATCTATCTCGCATGTCGTACCATAAGCCAAAGCTTTCCATGTTCCGCCATGCTCGAAAAATACGATTAAATCATTGCCTTTCAGTTTGCCCATATCACGGTATATTTTCAATCATTATTTCTTCTGTTTCCTCTGCCCAGTTAATACTTTCAGATAATAACTTATAGATATTCCCCTCACCTGTCAGGTTTATTATAGGAGAAAAGTTTTCGTTTCTTTCAACCTGCAGAGTCAGCTTCTCTGTAACTCGGCCATAAATACGTTTTTGGTTACCCAATAACCAAAGTTCTGGCCTCATCAAACCCTGACCGGAATAGTGTAAACTCTCTATTGAAGCTTCAGGATGAGACAAGATACTATAAGCAGCCTTATTTCTGTTATTGCTTGACATGGACAGTTCTGTTTCCATTATATTCGAATAATTCACATTCACCTGTCCACCATACTTGTTGTCATCCCTATCGTTTTCAACAACATTGTCATCCTTGTAATATTCCACTTTCAGGCTTGAGAGATACAAAGTATCATATAAATTGTCATTAACGATAGCATGGATGCTCAGTTCCACTTCGCCGGATAAATCTTGGTCAATAATCATCAAATAACCATCTGCACCATTATATGGCATATCAAGCGTCTTTGTACTTAATATTTGCCCGGTGCCCTGATCTGTCCCCTCTTCATTACCCATATTTATAATGAACCAGGAAGGAGAATCACCCCATTTTTCACCATCCCAATATTTAGTACCGACACGAAACATGATTTCCATAGGTCCGCGACCATTCCCTTCTTTTTCTTCCCCACCGGTAGACTTATGACTACTGGTGCTCGCAGATATAACAAACGCTCCCTCGCTATATTTTGCCATTCCCTCGCCCCGCATTCTCAGAATAATCATATCCTTGGCTTTTTCCGGCTTAGGAGAGACAACATCCTGTACTAACGATATACGCAGGCATTCAGTATAGTTATAATTCCGTTTTTTCTCTAGATCATTACTATTATAGTAGTCTCTCTTTACAAAAGTAGCACCAACGGAATTGTCAACATTCATAGGAGTATATTCCACTTTCTTCCAAATACGGTCGGCTATCCCTTCATACTGATAAATATATGTCTCTATATTATCTCCCAAGGGAGTATATGCCATTATCCTTTCATAATATCTCACACTTGATCCGGTAATAATATGTCCGTACGTTTCTGTGAATTCCAGATTCATATCATTGTAATCAACCGAAGGAACCGCATCGCTGACTGCGTTTATCTTCGCACGGATGATAAACTTGTTATAGCCTTGCAACATATCCTGCTTGTGGTTATCTCCCGCCAATTCTATCGTTTCAATATTCAAAGATGAACGGCTCAGTATATCATTACCGGACATATCCATAACCGAACTTTCTCCTTCCGCTATCGTTCTTAACTGTTTAACAGATATCATCAGATATTCCACGTCAACAGTAGATATGAAATAAAGATTCTTCTCTCTCTCGCGCATGGTCCATCCCCAAAACTTACAGAATTCTTTCAGGAAAGACATACATGTATCCGCATCATATCGCTGATATTCCGGGTCATCTCGGTTTACAGAATTATTCTGTGAAAAAAAATTATACCTGGATATAAGTGCGGTCAACGGAATCATATAATCTGAACTGGCTTCATTTGCTGTAACCTCTTTTGGAAGATAAATTTTCTCATAATCCACTCCGGTGGCATCTATACATTCAACAATAAGCGAAGCCAGCGTAACCACCCCCATCTCTTTGGTTTGATCCAAATAAACAGAATCAAGCACTCCGATAGGAGATATTAACGGAAACTCTACAGTTAATGGCGCAATGTCCCAATCCTCAGAAAAAGTATCCGCCTGCATATAACCGCACCACTTCAATATATTATCAATCAGCAGTTCCACATAATGCTGCTGATTGTCCGTCGGCATTAATCCCTCCAAATCGCCATTGTCAATAACCCGAAGATAACCTGTCCATGTACGTACAGGCGTCATAAACTCATCGTTATTATCCTCTTCTGTGGTGATCGGATTCTCTGCCGGTTCGATGTCTGTAACATCTCCTGTCCATCCATCTTCGTATATCAGCACTTCGGCATCACGATCATTGATTGTTTTAAAATTAACTTTCCACTTTACATTTCTTGCCATTTTCCTTATTCATTATCCGTTCCATGTTTTTAGCCTTCTCCCTCAACATATCCAGTTCCTCTTCTGTCGGTTGTGGCTTCTCCTCTACCTCCCAAGGGAAATCTAATTCCAGGTCCTTACCTGTCTGGACTTTGTGGAACACCTGTGCCGTGAGCCTTGTCCTTTCCCAGTCTTGGCGATAGCGTCTATTTAACCCAGCTATGTAATCCCTTGTTTCCGCAAGGCTCATCCTGTTCAAAAAATAGTCGGGTGAACACCCGCCCTCCCCGACTATTAATTGATACAACTCGCGTACACTCAGTCTTTTTTTTTATCACCACCATCTTCATGATCCACCTTATCCTCATCACTGGCAGTCAGCACCTCCATACGCGAGTTGTAGTAATCTGCCATCTGGCGGAGCAATGACAGATTATCAAGGGCTTTCATAAAGTCATCCAGAGGCAATGTAAAATCCTTGTTGCAGCGAATAAGAATACAGTAAAACAGGATATGCCTGCATATAGTCTTCTGCGGATCGAAAGGCAGTTTCCTTCCTGCAATTTCCTCGTAAGTGTATATTGGTCCCCATATACTATCAAACGAGAAATCATATTCCCTATCTTTAATCCTTACTGTCATTCCGCTACCTCTTTTTTAACCAAAGCCCCATAACCGGTAAGGGATACCGATACGCTCGCATTGTTTCCTTTGGTACCGTCACGATCAAGAGCAGTAATCTGAGCTTTACCGGAATAGAACGTTCCTTTAATCGGCGCGGTCCATCCGGCTTCCGGTACACCCTTATCATCTTTATTGGTTGGAATTCCAACGGTGATGTCTACCGGCTGACCTGCTGTAAACAAGTCAAACAACTGGTCGTACACGTAATCATTTGCCCGATCCTTGTCCGCACTATCAACCGATTCATTAGTCGCACTCCACGACATACTTCCGATTTCGGATGCATCCCAAAATCCATCATCCTTTGTTGCGCTGTCAGTGGTATTGGCTACAAGATTTATCTTGCAGCTTGTTGATAATGCTATGACCTTGCCGTCAATCCACAGCATCAGGTCTTTTCCATTCAAAGTTTTTGCTTTTCCCATATATCTAAATATTTAATTAATAGTCCAATGTCCTGAGATTAAAATTGATTGTAACGGCTACAGCATCTATATCCAAAAGAAACTCCTCATAACTGCCTGTAACCACACAATCGTTTACCTGAAAATCATCATATACCGATGTCACTCCTTCCAGATCATACCTGACTTTGTTAGCCAGTTGAATAGCTTTCATATACTCTTTAGCTATTACTACTACCGAAGCATTCACACTATCTTCGGCATTCCCATCCTTTGTCCCGTCGGTTGATATCCCGTCACTTCGGAATATAATAAACGGATAAGCCGGCGCACCTTGCGGGATCACCAGTGGATAAATCCGATTATCCACATCTTCCGTAAGGGAAGTGTCGTGTGTCAGAACTTCCTTAATATGATATCCTACCAATAAACTCATAACCTTTTTTATAAACCTATGTTTATCTGAAATGGGTTACTTTTCCTTGCTTACTTCCAATATCATTTGTTCCATTTTCCGGGCTAATGTCTGTGCGGACTGCCCCACGGCGGCATCAGATACGGAAAAAAAACCGGTACCGCGCAATGCTCCACGATTTGCCACTTTACCGTTTTTACTGCGGGTTCTCGTGAATGCCATTCTCTCGCCGGTTCCCTTGTTGACAAAACGAAGGATAAAAGCACGGTCCCGTTCCGGATAAGAATCTATCTGCTGCGTACGTTTACTTCTGTCCCGTTTCCGCGTTATGCCACTTACACCGCCTTTTATACGAGTGAAAGATGTCACCCTTCCGGTACCGCGTTGGTTCAATATAGAGATATTTCCACCATTTCCTTTCCTATATACCACCATTTTCACACCCAGGTAGGCTTTGCGCGGATCACTTCTGACTGAAAACTTAAAAGCCTGCTGCACAGTCTTACGAGCAGGAGTAAGACTCTTCCTTATTGCTTTTTTGACATCTTTCTTCTTTAATATTTCATTGTAATTCAGACGCTTTATCAATCCGAATGCTCCGGTAGCATCAGTTTCTACCAATGGGGTTTTTACCTTATATCCTACTGCCATAACCTATCCTTTTAATATGGTACCCTTTCCCGTACGCTTGCCGAAATTGTTTACCACCGTGACAATCTGTTCACCGGTGATAATCGTTCTTCCGCCACCGCCACCACCAAAGTTGCCGGTATGGATGGCATCATAGAGACGTTTTTGGTCTGCCTCGTTGATGAACATTTCACCGGATGATACACGAGCCGTAATACCATCCTGATAGTTTGTTCCTCCAACAATACCACCTTCGGCGAAGTTTCCGATTGACGCTACACTGGTAATAGCACTAGTAACTGCAGCTATAGTGCTGGCAATAGCTATTAAGTTGGCAGGCCATGGCTTTGATGCCTGTTCTGCAATTGCATTTGCCATATTAACAGCAGTCAATGATTGCATTACTTGAATTAATGAACTTGCAACCGATGCAGACTGTCCGAGAAAAGATAACCAATCATTCCCAGTATTCTGCAAAGCACCTCCCATTACGCTTAGTACACCTGTTACCTCAGAGAGTCCCTCTCCCTGTTTTTTCGTAACACTGATTTCATTTGCTATATTTTCCCATAATTTAAGTTGTTCCAATAAATAAGCCTGTTCTTTTTCATTAGCAATAGACAGTAAATTAGTATACTCCTGAATTTTAGCTTGTGCAATATCATACATTTCCAACCGTCGTTGTAAAGCTTCAGTTACCTCATCACTATCTATATTACTTTCCTCCTCTTCATTCATCTGCATCAACATCTGTACAGGCTGCATAAGTACAGGCAATTGCTTTTTCTTGGCTATCGCATCCAATATTTCCTGATCCAACGGATTATCAGCCATTCGATCAATAGAGAGCTTTATCATCTGGTCGATTTCAACAAAACTCGGACCGGAAGGTAATTTCTCCTTTTTTCCGCTTCCCCCACCTCCTGTTACTGTACTTCCACTGTACACTTTATATCCTTCCAGACTGCTTACAGGATTAAAGCCTTTTATATTCTTATTAGCATTATTATATTCGTTAGCCGTTTCATTGAATTCCCTCACCAAGCCATCTATGGCTTTATTCAGATTAATATACTTCTCTCCCATCTCAGCTATTCCCTGTAGCTGTTCGTCTGAGTATTTGTTAAGCATGGCATTAACAACAATAGCTTCCCTATATTTCCGGGTAAGCTCCTTCTGTGCCTTCTGTCTTTCCTCATCAGTAGCAATTCGACGTTCATAGCCTCTTCCCCCTTCCAACATGACATTACCATTCTTATCAAAATTCTGGTATAAATGACTGGATTTCTCTGCCGCTTTACGATAAGCCTCATAATCAGCAGCAAACTGATTTTTCAATTCTTCCCGCTTATACGGATTAGTAACGTCTATTCTCAATGCCATCTCAACATCTTGCATTGACACCTTTATTTTATCGGCACCTATTTCCTTTTCAACGGATGTTACGATGGCATTTACAAGATCATGTTGCAAGGTCTTATTAATTTCCTGTTGAGACTTTATCCCGGACTGCCATTCTTTAAAAGCCCGTTCCCTTTCGTCCAAAGGTGCAAACTTGTTTTTTGCCAGGGTTTGCGCTTTAGCTATATCCGCTTCGTTTTTCGCACTAAAATAGCCATGAGATATCTGAGTATTACCCAACTGATCCAAAGCCTGCTGTGCCTTTTTTGATTTAGCTATAATTTCATCCAGTCCCCTGAGGAAGGTACTGAATTCACCGGCTCCCAACGAATAAAAGAACTGGTCGACGCTGGCTTTTGCCGCCTCAATAGTTTCCGTCATCTTATCACCCAACTTTTGGCTGGAACCCATTATCTTATTAAAAGCCTCTCCTGCTGTCGCTGCAACACCGATACCAACAGCAAACTTTCCTATAACCTTGGTTACATTGCCAACCACATTCCCAAGGTTCATGTTCTTATCCATATACTTATCAAGGCTTTTTTGAGCCTTTTCAATGCCACTCGTGTAATTCGACGAGTCCATCAACAACCGGGTAATAACGTCTGCCATATATTTTACTTTTAAAGAAAAAGCGGAGACCCCAAAGCCCCCGCCCCTACCAAATTTAAACCTATATTATGAACAACAAAGCCTTATTCACCTGCTACCGTGCATTTACCAAGAACAAACGCCTCTCCCCGTAATGTGGTCATGGACCAGTCTCCGTTTAGCGTCAATCTTACGACATCACTTGTTGCGCCGGTGTACGGATCAATAATGAAACGTTGTTCCCCAAACTGCTGCAAAGGCTCGTACCCCCAACACCCGAAACCTACGAATGTGTTGGTATCATCATTGATGTAATTTGTACAGAATACCGGAATTCCGTTGATCGCTCCATTTTCCACAACCATTCGGCCACTTCCCGGATCGCGTGGTGTTGCTTCCAGCTCCCCCTTTGTGTATTCATCCATTACATAAGCCATCGCACTGGCTTCTACACCTTTCAACAAGGGAATGCTTTTCATAAGAATCAATTCCTTGTAAGTAGGCAATTCCCCGGCAAACTGGATATATTTAGCAGCTTTACGCTTTGCCTTGGTGGTAAGCGTACTAATTGCAACAGCCGATGTTTTTGCAATAGCATGGAATGGTCCCACAAGCTTATGCGTAACAGTCGTATCCGTACCAAACATCAGTTTGTTCAATACGCGTACCACAGCCTGAGGCAACTGTTGTCTTACCACCTCGTAAGCCACTCCATCAGTCTGATTGATAGTCTGGCTTGTGATCTTAATAGTCACGCCCACACGTTGCGGCTCTGGCTTGATTTTTCCGAAATCAATATTCTTATCACTTAGAGCCACAGCCTCACCGGCTACTTCCGCCTCGATAGAACCAACGGTCGGCCAAACGTAATCACCGGAAAGGCCTGTCATCAGAGGCAAACCCACTTTCCCCAAAATCAACCCCTCCTCAAGCGGCTTGATGATATCATTGATAGTCAGAGGAATCATAGGGTCAGCCCCCGTAGTCGTAATGCCGGTAAACTCACGCTGCAACTTATGTGATGAAGGAGCTTTCAAATGCTCTCTTAAAAACATATCAAAAGCCGCCTCACGTGCGGTTACTTTCACATAGCCGGTCTTTTCCGCGCTCGCAATACGCACATCCAGCACATTCATTTCACGTTCAAGCGTCTTCAGCTCATCCTTTTCTTCCGCAGTAAACTCGCGTTTTTGTTCCGATTCTGCCTTGTCTGCAATCTCGTTCATACGGATCACAATCTCTTCTCTCCGGTCGATGTACTGGCGTACACTTACTTCTTTTCCTTTGCTCATATCCAAATTTTAATTAAAAAAACGTTTCTTACTTATTTCCCTCACTCTATATATTTCGGCTTCACGCCTTTTGATATCTTCCATATCTGGCACTTTATCCGTTTTTATGTGAATGCCGGCTTGCTCTATTTCCCTGGCTGTTACATTTGTCTGCACATAAGCCGGATCACTGGCAAGCGTCATCTCATAAACCATATCAATACGTTTTACGTGCCGCAACAAAACCCCTTCATCATCTTTGGTATACCGGACACTGCTTGTCTCATCACTCCAAAAAGTGAAAGAACTTCCTGACAAATCTCCCCGTTTAACAAGAACCAAAGCGGTATTTCCATCCGGCGTGTCCGGTGCCTCAAATTCATACTTTACACCCACCTCATCAACAGAAAGTTTCAATGTGCCGACTCCCTTATTGCTTCTAGCAAGAAGTCTCTCACGGTTGTGCCAAATAGTCATCTTTATATCCATAGCCGCCAAATCAGCCTCAGTAATCGCCCCCGGCTCTATTATTTCACGGTAATCTTCCCAATAATCCACAAGCATCCGACTCTCTACGCCAAAAACTATCGCATATCCTTCGATAATACGACCGCTTTCATTCTCACCCGCAGCTTCACGGAGGCGCGGGTGAAACTGGCCTCCTGCCATGCTTCTAATTTCTCTCTTGTTTTCTTTCATCACTCCCTTATTATCATTGCTATGTTAGTCTCCCTTAGCAGTCAGTCAACTTTAAGGCCTCTGTATAACTTTTATTGAGGCGTTTTAGGTTACCCGACCTCCTCAACGTCATTAGTCTCATCAATAACCGATGCGACAATAGCAATACTTCCATCCGCCTTACTCCTGTTAAAACTTTCTATCCTGTATGTCTTTCCATCCCAGCCCAAGCGGCAACGGTCGTTGACAATATCATTGTTTCGCATCATGACGCTAACACTTTTCGTCATCCAGACCTCACCGGCAGTTAATGCCTGTGCTCCCTTTTGGTAGGTTATATTTGCCCACACTGTCTTTTTATTTACATACACGGCATTCTGATAGTTGAATTTATCCCTCTCTACAATAGGAACCAGAATATTCACCCTCTCCGTCAAATTTCCAGCACGCAACATACTACACCTCCCTGTCTGTTAACTTACGGTATGGTTTGCAGAAAACATCCAAGGAATATGGTACCGCATTTTGCGCAATGGCGGCAACCGGCTCTCTATTCCGGTAACTATGCGCTGCAAGGATCAGTATTGCCAATTTCAATCTATCCGGGAACCAATTCCCCTCCGGTAATTCCTCAGCATCCAGTCCGGTTTTTTCCCTATATCCCATTCTATTAAGTTCTTCAAGGCTTCTTGCCGTCCCGTCAATTATAGAGTCTTCCGCAGCACTGCCGTACAAAACAATGATTTCATCCTCATCTTCAAAATCAACGCGCATTTGAGCCTTCAATTCATCGATAGTGACTATTCTTAAACCGTTATTCATCCTTATCCTCCTTTTTCGTTGTTTCTCCTACAGTTTTATCATTCCCCTTTCCTGTGGCATCCCCACTCAGTTTGGAACTGCCCAATTCAGCCAAGTTGACACTCAGATAGACAACATCGCCTTTCTCTACCGGCTCCTTGTCATCTTCCCGGCGAAGATCGTTTACACTGGCCTGCCCATTATCCAGACGGGATTTATCCCACTTCGCCTTACTGTCAAGATCAAGCGCATAAAGACTCTTTAAATCAAACTTGTATTTATAATCCTGATAAGTATTTATATTCAGCATTTTAGCAGCAAATTCCCGTTCTATTTCGGTAACTATTGGCTGCAAAGCCTCAGCATAGAAAGCAATATTACTAACCTCCACGCTTTTGTAATTAGCGTTACTATCATCCATCAGCTTTGAAGGTGGCACATTGAAAAAACGGGCAATTTCCCTGATTGTAAATTTTCGGTTTTCAAGAAATTGCATATCACTGGAACTCATGCTTATAGGCGTGAGCGTCCCATCGCCGCGCACACTCAAAATATCATCACCACGATTAAGCGATTCCTGCAAATCCTCGCCCATCCCTTCCATCTGTTTATCCTGATATTCGCCAAATCCCTTCACAGACTGATTATTTTGCAGAATAGCCTTGAACCGTCCGCCTGTTGCAAACCGCTTAAGCGTCTCATTGTCCGCCGTAGCCGCAATGCCAAGCGTTAAGGCGGCATAACGGATTGTTGATATACCGACATAACCGCCGTCACGGCATACATTCTTAAAATGCAGGATTTCGCTGGCATCCACAGTCTTCGAAATGCCATTTACCATATCTGCTATAGTGTATGTATTCGAATAAACATCATAAGTAACAGAACCGGGAGTGCACAAAATAAATTCTTCAGGAACTCCACGCCTGTTTTTGACAGGATATATATAAGCGTTACCTTGCAACAAAACAATAGATACCATGTTTTTAATCAAGGTGTATGAATTCATCCGGCCATTAGGCTTAACACTCAACAGATAGTTTATTACCGCGCCATCCCCGGTGTTATGTAGTTTGAAGTATCCCTTGGCACGATCAAGACGCTTGTATTGCAGCGTCAACACGGCGGCAGATGACGAAATCAGGTTAACCGCGCGATATACCGCCGCTATTTTCATGGCGGTTTCGCTATTGTTAACATATACTATATTCTGCCTGTAACCACCACTATCTGCGTTTTTATTGGCGGTCAATCCTGTAGCCGGCGATGCCTCCCGCTTGAATAGATTACTAAAAAAATGATTCATTCTTATTCCCAAAGGCATATTTTTATGTTTTTTCTCTTCTCTTATGCCTCTATTACCCCTGCAAAAATCCGTTTTTGGCTACTTTCAGATTGGGAATCAAATCAATGTTCATAGTTATTGTATAGCCAAAAAGTCATAAGAGAAGCTATCGCAGCGTCTATTTTTAGATTTTCCTTTCTCTTTAAAGGCTTTTTATTGCACATTCTATCCTCATCCAGATAGCAGTTTCCGAAACAATACGGCAAAATCGGATTATTTGCCAATGCAACTTTGGGAGGTCTGCTTTTTGCAGCCATTTCAAACGTTTCTACGGGAGACGTAAAAGCTCCATATGTTTGCGGGACCGCACGCAGGATGTTCCCCGGCAATGTCCCGGTTGAAGCAATGGCAGACGCCAAGGCATTCACCACTTCCTGCGACTTATAAGCATCATAGCCTATCTGACAAATCAAAAGCTTTTTATTTCTCCGTAGGATATCTTCCACAATCATAGTTTCACTGATTACAGCACCAGGACACACTTTTAAATATCCTCCATCTCTCCAATACTTATAAAGCTCCTTGTTCGGATGATTCTCCAATGTTTCTTCAGGGATATAGCAGTCCGTCCATAGGTAGAACTTCCGTTGCGCCCGACTGTATATATTATAAACGACCACAGAAAAGTCATCACTTACAGACAAGTCCATAGCGGCCATCGTTTCAGGACGTCCCTGTATATTCTCAATATCAAAATCTGTCATTAATGACCTGGCCAACGTCTGCGGTATCCAATTCTTTACACCTCCTGAAACAAAGATATTTAAAAGCTTGGTTTTAAACTCAATCATAGCCTCCGCATCGCGTTGAGCCTTATCCCATCTCTGCTTATAATATCCTTCTTGTACTGTTACACCGATATGTGGGTTACACTTTCGCCATATTTCGGGATTTCCCATAGCCTCATCCGTCATCTCCCAAGCATCCGGCTGAAAGATAGAAGCAAACTGGCTGTCATCATCATATTCTCCTTCCAATACTTTTTTTGCATTTTCCAGTTCAATGGTGAAAGGGCCATCTTCTACACGGCTGGCCGTTGTAATAATGACCGTTAATGGCTCCCGGCGAACACCCATTGAGGAAGTAAGCACCTGCAATAATTCTGCACCATCGGAGTGGTCGCGCACATATTTTGCCTGCGCGTATTCGTCGAATATAACCAGTGAAGCATTCAGACCGTCCTTTGTATCACCTCCTCCCGTAAGACATTCGACAAACGACTCTCTTCCGAACTTATTAGGTTTCCAATGAAGCGTTTCCCTGGTAGCTTTAAAGTATTTCTTTCCGGGATCAAGCTGTTTTACAATCTTACTGATCTCTTCAAAACATATCTTAGCTTGTTTATAACTGTTTGCAGCCGTATACGCCTGCGCATTCGTGTCACCAAACAACATCTCATTCACCGCCAGAGAAGCGGTACTCGTAGTTTTTGAGAACTTTCGGGGTACGAATAGAATAGCCTCACGAACCAAACGCCTCAACTCATACCTGCGCCCGTCCATTATCTTCTTTGTCTTTTTCTCCTCATCAGGCATTCCTTCAGCTTTCCCTACGTCTTCCCATTTGTAAAATCCCAGAATGGAAGCAAACTGGAAATACTGTATAGAAGTTAACTTATAGCATCGCCTGCCATCCATACCGGAGAATTTGAGGCTTTCATACAGTTTCGTGAACTTTTTTACTTTTGATGGACGGAACACATAAGTATCCATCAACCGGAGAAACTTTAAAATAGCGAGAATCTCGTAAAGGTTGTGTTTTTCCGGTTCATTTCTCACTTGCGAAATGTACGACCAAAGGCGCATATCTATGGCGTCAAGCTGGAATCTTTCAATCTCTATTGCCAGCAGATCATCAACCCTTTGTTGTTTATACTCTTTCGTCGAAACATCACTCATTCTCTCTTATTCTTCTTTCAAGCTATCCATTAGTTGGGTTAGAGCATCATTACCTTCGTCACCTTTTGACTCGGTAGGTGCAAGCTCCTTATTCATCATCAATGATCGCAAGTCTTTTCGAAGACGGTCGGCAAACTTAGCCATCAGATTATAAATCGGATTTTCCCGTATCCTGTCTTCTCCCTCCCGGCTCTTCTCCGTAACCGTCGGAGTCTGTTCTTCCTTCAGGACTTCGTCACGAATCTTTCGGAATACAAGTAAATCCGACGCGAGAAGCTCAATCTGATAACTCATTTCGGAAGAATACATTTCATGTTCTTTCAACACTCTTCTTACATGAGTTTTTATATTCTCAATCTTCTTGCTTATCAGCTTCTCATTGTCATCTCCTTTTTCCATGTGTTAAATATTTTAATACTACCTACTTTTTCTGTTTATGGGTATAAAGATAACACCCTCCAACTTTACCCCCACGGCGTTTTTTTGAAACCGAAATCTCTCTCTCTTAAGGGGCAGTGGATTTGAGTAATTTTGACTCAAAAAAAACACCCCTCCCCCCTCAATTTGTTAACAGATTTAACATTTTAAAAAACATTAAAAATAACGTTCTTTGAACCTCTCAGCATTCCTTACTGCATTCTCTCGTACATACTCCTTGCTCCTTGACCTTAGTCTCACATGCTCTAACTGATGGCAATCGTGGCAGAGAGAACGCAAATTGTTATAGTCATACATCAACCGAGCCATCTCTGTACCACTAGTTGCATTTTCAACAGGGAAAACATGATGTACTTCTGTGGCCGGTTCTATTAATCCATTATGCAAACAATCTTCACACAATGGATCAACAGTCAATTTCTTCTTTCTAAGTATCTTCCATTGCTTTGCCTGGATCAGTTTGTTGTAATTCGCATCTTTACTCATAACTTATATAATTGTTTGTTTCCTCGATCTCTTGGGAATATTCCCATATTCAGTTGATTGCTTTACAGATTCAAATTCCACTGTTATCTCTCTGACAATGTTATCATTGCATTTGCTTTTACTCTGTTCAACCAATTCTTGTATTATTTTCACGAAACTACTCTCTCCTATATTACTACCGATATTATCTATTTCGGTAGCCAATTGTGGGAATAATTTCCGAATAACAGTAACTAGAGCACGTTCATTGTTTGCTGTTGTATGCACTTCCTCTCCATCAATAGAAATCTTCTTGCAGATGTATCCTTTGCGCCCGATCATAGTAAAGATATTAATGCTGTCTGTCATTTTCAGTGCTCTATTGCCTCCTGGCTTGGTTGTGATGATTCGATTTTTTTTATTTTCAAAACCTTCGAATATCTTAGCAAATTCATACAGTTCAGGATTTACCTCTTCTTCCTCTCCTTCCTTATCTGCATATTTGAGAAAAGCAGATAGCAAATACTGCATCAATTCATATCTTGATCCAAAGTTACAACGTTTCACTATCCTGTCTATTCGGGCAGCAGTATCAGATGACACCTTAGACTGTATACTGATAAATTTTAATTTGTTTTTTTCTTTCATCGTTTTGTTAATAGTTAGGATTTAACACATATACATCGCACTCATGGCATAAATTGCAAACCTTTGTTCTGTCTCTGATGCATATGTTTTTGTTCCTTTTCATTACTAATTTAACTTCTGTTGGATTTTCATCTCTCCAACTTACATCAGGGAACAAATTAGGTGGCAAAATACAATAATCACACGTGTCACTGGTTGACTGCCACCCCTCATATCTTTCATTTTTTTCAGGCATGTTTATAAAAAATACCAGTGTCCCTTTTTTATCTCTTGCTACATACATAATTTATCTCCTATTTTTCATCTTATTGAATTATTCTACAAACACATTCAATTAGCAGCATGAAAAAAGTAACAGTAAAAAGAGATTTCCAGAATCTTATTTTCTTTTTATTTCTTTCTTCTGATTTCTTATAAATTTTGTCAAATAGCTTTTGACAATCATCTTTGTAATGCTCAAATTTCTTTTCAACATAACCTGTAATGTCATCAACAATGGCATACTTTATCTTTTCTGGAACCGACATCGGATAGCGCCTTTCACTATAATTCCATTCAGTTATGACAGAATGACCTACAAGTTCTTCCACACCTCTTATCCTAAATTCCAATTTGATAGGATTCATACCATCATTAAGATAAGTCCTGAATTTCTTTTCAGCCAGTTTCTCTATTTTCTCGCTTTTCATTTTTGCTATACGCTCTATTTCAAGAAAATATTTCTCATCTACGACATAGGCTGTTGAATCAAATTTATATTTAAACTTTATTTTACTCATATTATTTGTTTTGAGCCTAATTAGGCTACATCGTTAATACTAATTTCTCCTTTCAAAACTCGCTCTACCTGTCGATCAAGTATCTCTTGAAACTCTATCTGGCAGATAAGAGAACAATCCGGTATAATCTCTTCCACTGGGTCACCTCGCCATGTTGGTAGTTCGTCCAAGAAGATGCGACCGTCTTTATCCTTTAGGCATGTTGCACCTACATCACGTTCAATCTGTGCCATTTGAGCAAATACCTCCGGGAAGTCCTTCCGGATTTTGTTCCAGTAGCCCATGCCACCTTTCACACAGCCGATGCAGTTGTTGTTATTGTAGCCCATCTTATACATAGCGGGGATTTCAATACCGGCTTTCCAAAGCATACCCATAGCATCCGGTTTCGTAATCTGCTTTTCAATAAGCGGAAACAGCGGCTTTGTGTCTGGATATTGTTGCTTTAGTCGGATAGCCCGGTTTATCTCTTTCGGATCGTAATCGAATCCCCAAACTTGCCCATCCCATTGCTGCAATTCTTTTTCCAACTTATACCGGACTTTCTTTTTCAATTCAAGAGTACAAGCTGCTCCATGTGCCCCATTTATAAAACCTTTCCGTAGGACATCAGCTACGCAAGTGTATTTGTCGCTTCGGATAATGTGGATAGATTGATTGTACCACTTTTCACAATCTGCTAAGAATCTAGTGTTATCGGGATGACTGGAACCAGTTTCAATATAGTAGATATGTACATCATCGTATAGGCTTAATGCTATCTTACAAGCAACTGCGGATGTAGCACCGCAACTGAACCATGCTATTATCATTTGATTCCTTTCTAATTTGATTTACTCTAATTGATTAATTCATATTTCAAAAATCTTGCAAGCGTATTTCTAT
>ERZ791927.903-NODE-903-length-26496-cov-6.031504_pt1 | contig 26496 bp, 25 predicted proteins | sample MGYA00510130_ERZ791927 | MGnify/ENA primary metagenome ERZ791927 (study PRJEB30046, sample SAMN00792055) | human gut metagenome | study: EMG produced TPA metagenomics assembly of the A metagenome-wide association study of gut microbiota in type 2...
CCAGTCCCGCCTGCATCGGGATATGCTTTTGAAGCGTGATGCGAAAATGCGGCAAGACCCCCGCCGCGTCGGCAAACAATGTCGCGGCGCGGTGAGCGGTGTTGTCCGCCTCGTTTTCCGTCGGCGGGGTGTCGGCAACGATCTGCAGCCTGTCCCCCGTCTCCGCCGTCACGCGGTCGAAGAGCGAGACCGTCTGCATCACCATTTCCACCGCGTGATACCCATTTTCAAGGCGTGCGGGAATGTGCAGCGTCAGGTTGACCTTCGCCGGTGCGGCGACTGTTATCTTTTTCATCGGCAATGCTCCGCAAGAAACGCCTGCATGGTGTCCATCGCCGTGGTGATGTGTTTCAGAGAATAGCAATAGGAAATGCGGACAAAGCCCTCGCCGCAGTCGCCGAACGCCGTACCGGGAATGACCGCGACGTGCTTTTCTTTCAAAAGGAGGGTGCAGAACTCCTCCGAGGTCATGCCGGTCTTGGCGATGCAGGGGAACACATAAAACGCCCCCTCAGGCTCAAAGCACGGCAGCCCCATGTCCCGCAAGCGCTGCAATATGTAGCGGCGGCGCATATCGTATTCGTTGCGCATGGTGACGACATCCTCGTCGCCGTTTTCCATCGCCTCGATCGCCGCATACTGGGCGGTCGTCGGCGCGCACATCAGCGCATACTGGTGCAGCTTTAACATCTGCTTGATGATCGGCCGCGGTCCGCTGACATAGCCGAGCCGCCAGCCGGTCATGGCAAACGCCTTGGAAAAACCGCTGATGCGCACGGTGCGCTCCTTCATGCCGTCGATCGCCGCGATGCTCACATGCGGCGTATCGCCGTAGGTCAATTCGCCGTAGATCTCATCCGAGATCACCACGATGTCGGTGCCGCGCAGCACCTCTGCCACCGCTTCCAGATCCTCACGGCGCATCACGCCGCCCGTGGGGTTGTTCGGGAACGGGAAAATGAGTGCCTTGGTGCGCGGGGTGATGGCGGCACGCAGCGCGTCCGCCGTCAGCCGAAAGCTGTCTTTTTCCGTCGTTACGACCGGCACCGCCGTCGCGCCCGTCAGCGTCGCGAGCGGCGCATAGCACACAAACGACGGTTCGGGCACCAGCACCTCATCCCCCGCCTGCAGCAGCACGCGCAGCGAAAGGTCGATCGCTTCGCTGCCGCCGACCGTCACGATGATCTCATCCTTCGGATCATAGAAAAGCGAAAAATGGCGCTCGCAATAGGCGGCGATCGCCTCGCGCAGGCGGATCATGCCCGCATTGGCGCTGTACCAGGTCTTGCCGTCCTCCAGCGTTTTGATGCCCGCCTGCCGTATATGCCACGGCGTGGAAAAATCCGGCTCACCGATGGTGAGGGAGATCACGTTGTCCATCTCGGCGGCAATGTCAAAAAACCGTCGGATGCCGGAGGGCTTCAATTCCTGCACGGTCTTGTTCATCAGTTTTGTATAGTCCATGGGTTACAGGGCACCTCTCTCATCCACATCCTCGCCGAGAAACAGCACCCCGCGATCCTTATACCGCCGCAGCACAAAATGCGTCGCGGTGGAAACAACCGAGTCAAGCGTCGAAAGACGCTTTGCCACGAACATCGCCACATCCTTGAAGGTGCAGCCGTTGACAATGACCATGAGATCAAAGCCGCCGGACATGAGATAGACCGTCTCCACTTCCTCAAACTTCATGATGCGCTCCGCCAGATCGTCAAAGCCGTAGTTGCGCTGCGGCGTGACGCGCAGCTCGATGAGCGCCGTCACATATTTGCGGTCGGTACGATCCCAGTCGATAAGTGCCTTATAGCCGCGCACAACGCCCGCTTCCTCCAGCTCCGCCATCTGTGCTTTCACCGCGTCCTCGGTCGTACCGAGCATGGTCGCCATTTCCGCCGTCGTCAGACGCGCGTTCGTATCCAGCAGTTTCAACAGTCTTTCCATTTTAAGATTCCTCCCTATCCTTGATCGGCTTTGCAACGCCGTCTTTGTCAACAATGTAGGTGTTGTCGAGGGTTGCCTTCATGTTGCGGCGCACCGCCGCGACATATGCCGTGCGCAGAGCGGTCTGCTCCGCTTTTTCGGCATCGGTCAGCCCCGTTTCCTTTGCTTTTCTCGCCAGCGCGTTGATGCGGGCGATATCTTCCTTTGTCATTTGTATTTATACTCCTTCTATGCGGATATACCGGCTGTTGGCATAGCCGAGAAGTCCGTTATAGTCGATCACATACCAGTCCTCATATCTGCCGCGCACCTGCACGACCCCGCCGTTCGGGACAGATCCGATCACCGTGCCGTCCGTCGAGGGATAGGCGCGCACATTGAGGTTGCCGCCGCCCGTCGTGACCACACCGTTTTGCACGGGGATCGGATCTACAAACGGCAGTCCGAAATAATCGGTCACCGACTGCGACAGGTTGCGGGCGATGGCGGGGATGTTCTCCGCGATCCAGTTGGCGTCGTCCACATTGTCGTGATAGGCGATCTCCACCAGCACGGCGGGCGCTCGCGTGCGGGTGACCTCCGCTAAGCGGGTGGTCGCCAGCGCGCGCACGCGGTCGGGCAGCGGATAGATGTCCTTGAAGTTGTCGGCAATGATATATGCCGCGCGCTGACCGTTGTTGCTGCCCTCGGCATAATACACATCCGTGCCGCGCACACGCCCCGCATTCGCCGCGCCTGCGGCGTTGGAATGGAGCGCCAGATGCAGATCATACGTACCGCTGTTGGACTGGTTGATGGAATCGTTCACCGTCCCCTCGGGGTTATTGCGGGTAAACGCGATGCCGTTGGCGCGCAGATACGGCTCCATGGCATCCGCCACCAAATTCATGTAGTATTCCTCACTGCCTCCGATAACATACGGGTTCTGATCCTGTGTTGAGGGACTCAAAAACAAACTGGGCATTGACCTCTCTCCTTTCCATCCACTATATGACGGAAAGGCTTGTCCTTATGTATCGGAAATCTGCGTTTCGCCGTCCAAGATCTGCCGTGCCTCCGATTGCGAAAGCGAGGAGACTTCGGACAGCCGCCGCTGGATCTGACGGGTGCGCACACCCACCAGCTTGTCCAGCTCCTTGTTTGCCTGCTCCAGCCGTGTCTGTGCCGCCGTGATGACCGCGCCGAAGGTGTCAAACTCGGTCTTGACCGCACCCAGCACCTTCCACACCTCGCCGGAGCGTTTCTGAATGGCAAGGGTTCTAAAGCCCATCTGCAGACTGTTGAGAATGGCAGCCATCGTGGTCGGACCGGCGATGTTCACGCGATAGTCGCGCTGGAGCTGCTCCACCATGCCGCGCCGCACCACCTCGGCATACAGCCCCTCGATCGGCAGAAACATGATGCCGAAATCGGTGGTGTGCGGGGGATCGATGTATTTGTCGCGGATGTCTTTTGCAAACTGACGGATGCGCGTTTCAAGCACCTTGCCCGCCGCCTCGATCAGCGCTGTGTCCGCCGCGTCATAGGCGTCGGCAAGCTGATGATAGGCGTCAAGCGGAAATTTCGCGTCGATCGGCAGATACACCACGTCGTCGCCCGCGCCCGGCATCTTCACGGCGTATTCCACGAAGTTCTTGCTGCCGGGCTTTGTGATGACATTCGCTTCATATTGCTCCGGCGACAGGATCTCTTCTAAGATCGCGCCGAGCTGAATTTCGCCGAGCACGCCGCGCGTCTTCACGTTTGAAAGCACCTTTTTCAGATCGCCCACACCGGACGCGAGCGTCTGCATCTCGCCGAGTCCCTTATACACCTGCTCCAATCGCTCGTTGACGAGCTTGAACGATTGCGCGATGCGCTCGTCCAGCGTCTTTTGCAGCTTTTCGTCCACCGTGGCGCGCATCTGCTCCAGCTGGCGGGTGTTTTCGCTGCGAATTTCGCGCATACCGTCCTGAACGGATTTGCGGGTGTTTTCCATCGCGTCGATGTTTGCCTTGTTTGCCTGTGTCTGCGCCGTGAGCAGCATTTCACTCATGGTCTTGACCGACGCCTGCACGCTGCGGCTGCTCTCCTCGCGGTTTTCCCGCAGCTGGGACAGCATGTCCGCGCGCAGCGCGTCCACTTTTTGTTCCGTTTTTCCGCCGCTGCGACGCAAAAGCACCAGCAACAGCAGCAGCACGAAAAGCAGCAGCACGCACGCCGCCACGGCAAAAAACAGCGTATATTCCGTCATGTGTCGTCCTCCTCACGCCGCCGCTGCACCTGTGCGCCGTCCGTCGGTCCGTCGGTGAACACGGCATCACTTGCGGCATCGTCCTCCAGGTTGAGGGCGCGCATCGCCCGTCTGTCCGCCTCGGGGTGTGCGGCATAATAGGGATCAATCATCGTTTTCTTGATGAACGGGAAGATGGTGAACTGAATGAGCAGCGAGCGGAACGCCGGATAGATCAGCACATAAATGAGCAGCAGCATGCACATCCACACGCGATAGTCGAGAAACAGAAACGGTGTGGCGAGAACGGCAATGACGCCCAGCATACACACCGCGATGAGCAGGTTTTTATACAGGTTCGCCATGGCAAAAATGGCGGCGTTTTTGTAGATTTGTTTCAGCTTCAGCGAAAACGTCACGATCTGCACGCTGACATAATAGTTGAGGAAATCGAAAAACAGCATGCCGAGCAGATTGACAAACAACATCAGCCACGTAACAAACCCCGCCTTTGTGCCGTTTGTGCGGAAAAAGATCTGCACACCGTAAAAATATATGTTAAATCCGAGAATCAGATTGACAAGCAATTTGATGATGCCCGCAGGCAGCGCCTGCTTCCAGGTGCGGCGAACGGCACCGAAAAAGTCGGAGCAGGGGTAGGCAAACTTTTCTCTTGCCGCGTTGCGGGTGATATAGGTCAGTCCCGCATCGGCAAGTCCGCCGGTCACAAGCGGCAGCGACAGCAGAAAATACAACAGATTAGCGCGCAAAAGCGCCGACCACTTCCTTCCGAAAATGCCGAAGAAGCGGCGAAAAGCGCTCTTTTTCTGCTCATGGTCGCGGTAGACGCCCGCGCCCTCACGCGTGTAAAACCGATCGAGAAAACCCATTTGTACCTCCTATAAAAGCCACGCCTGACACAAAAGACGCAGCAGCACATCCAAAATTCCCGCGCCGAGCGCGATCGTGAGAAAGACCGCAAAGCGCAAAAGATACAGCTTGAAATCGCGCGGCATACCGCCGCAGGCGTTGCGCCGGGGCAACAACTGTCCGCACAGCAGAAGCGACATGCGCATCGACTCGGCGCACGCCATCAAAAGTCCCGCCGCCTTGCAGAACAGCGGCGGCACCAAAAGCACCGCCACCAGCAGAACACCTTTGATGCCGGTGCTGTAATAGTATGCCGCGCTCATGCCCGCGCCCATGCCGAAAAACAACGGCACCGCCAAAATGAGCGGCAGCGAGCAGGCGGAAAGCCCGCAGAAAAACAGGAAAAGGAGCAGCAGCACCGGCAGAAAGCAGGCGCTGTACAAAGCGCCCGCCAGCGGCTTTATGCCCTTTTCCAGCCGCGTGACCGTCAGCACCGTGCCGAGAAAGGTGTCCTGCGCCGCCCCGAAAATGCCGAACAGGCGGCAGCCGATCAGAAATCCCAAAAGCAGCAGCGACAAAAACAGCAAAAGACGGCGGTGGCTTTCCACAAAGCGTTTGCAGTTTTTCAGCGAAAAGCGGCTTGTCCGAAACATATACATCCCTCCGAGAGATGTATATGCCAGTCCGGCGCCGGATATGCACAAAAGGGCAGCCGCACGGCTGCCCTCAGACTGTCAAAAATTCCGCAGGACGCAAAAGCGCATTTGTGCGAAAAGATGTTGGCGGAAATTCTCAGCAAATAAAAGGAAGTGTTTCTTCGAAATACACGCTTTTGCTGTCGGCGTCACCCGCACTCCTGGCGTGCAAGCTATGGCGCGAAAGATAAAAGTCTTTACCTATATGCGCCATAGCTTGAATATACGCCGACGAGAACGGGTTCCTTGCTCCTGCGGTTTTCAGACAGCCGCACAGCGTCACTTTTTATTCACACCGAGCATACCGCCCGCCATGCCGCCCGCAAGCAGCAAACAAAGTTTCAAAAGCCACATGCCCACACGCAACTCACGGTATACACAGATGCCGACAACGAAAAGCAGCAAAAACAGTGCGGCGCCGCACAAAAGTCCCATAAGCCAGCCCTTTTCTCCGGACAGCCGTGCCGCAAAAAAGCCACCGACAAACGCGCCGCCGACTGCAGCCGCAACCGCAAACGCCGTCACTGCCGCAGGCGGAAGATCCCAAAGCGTCATCAAAAGCGCAAACAGCAGCGAAAACGTCGCACCCGCCGCAAGCGCCGCCGGTATCCCGATCAGCAGCGACCGATACGGTGCACCGCCTGCATCCCGTTGTCTCATACCTTATCCCTCCGCGTGCCGTAATCTATACTGCACTATATGCGGAGTGTGTGAAATTTATGAGCGATCAATCCTCGTCGTCATCGTCATCGTCGTCATCGACCATGTCGTTGTCTTCGTGCACGGTATCCACCGTCTGGATCGCCCATTTCTTGATCGTCATTTTGTTGCGATCGGCGCCCGTCTCGATGATGAGCGTGTCGTCCTTGACGTTCACGACTCTGCCGCAGATGCCGCCGATGGTGGTGAGCTCATCGCCCACGCGCACGCTGTTGCGCATCTTCTGCTCTTCCTGCTGCTTTTTCTTCTGCGGACGGATCATGATGAAATACATCAGAACGATGATCAGCAGAAAGGGGCTCAGCTGCAGCAGCATGGAGAGCCATGCCTTGCCGCCCGAAGCAGTTCCGGCAGCGGCGCTCGTCGCGTCCAATAAAAACATATTCACAATACTTTACCTATCCTTTCGAAAGTTCTCCTGTTATCATACAGGTTTTTTACGGTAATTGCAAGACATTTGCAAAAATTTACAATAAATTTATATCCGTCTGTCCAGCCGCCCGACGTTTTCGCTGTAGAACGCTTCAAACGTGCCGTCGTCAAGATGGGCGCGGATCTTCTCCATCAGCGTGTTGTAGAAATAGAGGTTATGCATCACGCACAGCCGCATCGCCAGCATCTCCCCCGCCTTGAACAGATGGTGGATATATGCCCGCGAATGGCGGCGGCAGGTGGGGCAGTCGCACGCCTCGTCAAGCGGCGCGGTGTCCTTGGCATACTTGCTGTTGAGCATGTTGCGGTGTCCGCTCCAGGTGAACACGTGTGCGTGACGGGCGTTGCGCGCCGGCATGACGCAATCGAAAAGATCGACACCGCGATGCACAGCTTCGAGAATATTTTCCGGTGTGCCGACGCCCATGAGATACCGCGGCTTGTCCTGCGGCATATACGGCTCGACGCTCTCAATGATACGGTACATTTCCTCCGTCGGTTCGCCGACCGCCAGCCCGCCGATGGCATAGCCGTCAAGATCCAGCTTCGCGATCGCCTTCATATGCTCAATGCGCAGATCGTCAAAGGTGCAGCCCTGGTTGATGCCGAAAAGCATCTGCTGTGGGTTCACCGTGCCGGGCAGGCTGTTCAGACGAGTGAGCTCCTCCTTGCAGCGATAGAGCCAGCGGGTGGTGCGTTCACACGACGCCCGTGAATAGGCATAGGCGGCGGGGTTCTCCACACATTCGTCAAACGCCATCGCGATGGTCGAGCCGAGATTGGATTGGATCTGCATGCTCTGCTCCGGTCCGATGAACAGCTTTCTGCCGTCGATGTGCGACGCGAAATACACGCCCTCTTCCTTGATCTTGCGCAGCTTTGCAAGAGAAAACACCTGAAAGCCGCCGCTGTCGGTCAGAATGGGACCGTCCCAGCCGGTGAACGCGTGCAGTCCGCCGAGTTCCCTAACCGTTTCATCGCCCGGACGCAGGTGCAGGTGATAGGTGTTGCACAGCTGCACCTGGCATTTGAGATCCTTGAGATCAAAGGCAGACACCGCGCCCTTGATCGCGCCGCAGGTCGCCACATTCATGAAAGCGGGCATCTGCACCGTGCCGTGCGGCGTCTCAAACACCGCACGCCGCGCAGCACCTTCTTTTTTTACCACTTTGAACATTACTGTATCCTCACTTTTTCATTTTGCGGGCAAGCGTTTTGCGCAGCTCCTCGCGGTATTGCGCAAGCTCCTCCCGCAGCCCTGCAGGCGAGCGCAGCGGGAACACAAAGTTGCGCCGCTGCTTCAGCTCCTCTGCACGGCGGGCGATCTGCAGCTTGAGATTTTCATAACGCACATCCAGCGCCTGCTCCTTGGCAAACTGCCGAATTTTCGTGACGACATGGAACGAATAGCACACGTCCACCAAAAACACGCCGATATACATGCCGGAGAAGAAATGATAGATGGGGTTTTCTGCAAGAAATTCCACAAACCGCACGAGATACGGATGCAGAAAGAGGGCATACCCCGCGCCCAGCACACCCCAAATGACGCTGAAAAGCGGACAGATCACGCCGCCGATGTTGCCGGGGCGGTTGCTGTAGTCCCACAGCTTCACGTGGAAAAAGCGGGTAAAGACCACGCCCGTGACATATTCGATGCCGGTCAGCGCCACAGCCAGCAGCAAAATGCGCACGATCTCACGCAGCACCGGTGACACGATAAAGGACAGATCGAGGCTGCAAAAGCCGTACAAAAGCAGCACTCCCGTCCCATACAGCGGCAGGCAGGGGCCGGTCAGGAATCCGGGGTTGATCCACTTGCCGTGCGCCAGGCGGCGATAGCAAAGCTCCAGCACCCAGCCGACACTGCCTCCGAGCATAAAAAGCGCAGAAAGCGCCGTTAAAACCTTCATAGCGAACTCCCATTAAAACAAGATGGTGAATAATAAATGCTTTCGGTGCCGTCTGCGCCGACAAGTATAATCGTGCCGCAGGCACTCCTTTATCCTTGATTTTCCGTTTGCCCCTCTACAGGATGAACATGGCATCTCCGAAGCTGAAAAACCGATACCGTTCTTCCACCGCGTGGCGATAGGCTGCCATGGTATGGTCATAGCCTGCAAAAGCGCTCACCAGCATGATGAGCGTGCTCTCCGGCAGGTGGAAGTTGGTGATAAGCCCGTCCAGCACCTTGAACGTATAGCCGGGATAGATGAAGATGTCCGTCCATCCCTCGGACGGCAAAATTTTGCCGTCGGTCATGCCGATGCTCTCCAGTGTGCGGCAGCTGGTCGTTCCGACCGCGATCACCCGTCCGCCGCGCGCCTTGGTGCGGTTGATGATGTCCGCATTTTCGGCATTCAGCGCATAGTGCTCGGAGTGCATCTTGTGGGCGGTGATCTCGTCCTCTTTCACAGGACGGAACGTGCCAAGCCCCACGTGCAGCGTGACAAACGCCGTGTCCACGCCCATTTTGCGCACCTCGTCGAGCAGCTGCGGCGTGAAATGCAGTCCCGCCGTCGGCGCTGCGGCAGAGCCGGTCTCGCGGGCATATACCGTCTGATACCGCTCCTTATTCTCCAGCTGCCGCTTGATATAATGCGGCAGCGGCATCTGTCCGATGCGGTCGAGGATGTCAAAAAAGCTGCCGTCATAATGAAACCGCACAAGGCGGTTGCCGTCCTCGATGACTTCCAGCACCTCGGCTTCCAGCAGCCCCTCGCCGAACACCAATACGTTGCCGGGTTTGGCTTTCTTGCCGGGGCCCGCCAGCACCTCCCAGACATCCAGCTCCCGCTGGCGCAGCAAAAGCAGCTCCACCGCCGCGCCCGTTCCCTTGCGATTGCCGTAAAGGCGGGCGGGCATCACGCGGCTGTCATTGAGCACCAAACAGTCGCCGGGGCGCAGAATGTGCAGAATGTCCCGAAAGGTGCCGTCTTTCACAGCGCCCGTTTTCCGATCAAGATGCAAAAGGCGGGACGCATCGCGCGGCTCGATCGGCTCTTGGGCGATCAGCTCTTCCGGCAGATCATAATAAAATTCACTTCTCAGCATACGGTTCTCCACGGCTTTCAGAATACTTTTTCCGAACATACAAAAAGTCGGAAAATGGTTTGACATACATACCCAGTAATGGTACAATATATAAGTAAATTTGTCAACGGACTGTTGCATATAAATTTTATGGCAGCCGTGTTTTGGAGGAAATCATATGCGTCAATATTCCGTAGGTGTCATCGGCTGTACCGGTATGGTGGGACAGCGTTTTCTGACCTTGCTTGAAAATCATCCGTGGTTCAACGTGACCGTCCTTGCCGCCAGTCCGCGTTCGGCGGGCAAGACCTACCGCGAGGCGGTGGGGGTGCGCTGGTCGATGGACACGCCGCTGCCCGAAAAATTTGCCGACATGACGGTGATGGATGCCAACGATGTCGCTGCTGTTGCCGCAAAGGCGGACTTTGTTTTCTGTGCCGTGGACATGAAAAAGGACGAGATCCGCGCGCTGGAAGAAGCGTATGCCAAGGCGGAATGCCCCGTCATTTCCAACAACAGCGCCCACCGCTTCACTCCCGATGTGCCGATGATCATTCCCGAGCTCAACGCCGATCACGCCGAGATCATCCCCTATCAGCGCCGTCGGCTCGGCACAAAGCGCGGCTTCATCGCCGTCAAATCCAACTGCTCGCTGCAAAGCTATGTTCCCGCGCTGTTCCCGCTGCAGAAATGGGGCGTGACAAAAGCGCTCGTCTGCACCTATCAGGCGATCTCCGGTGCAGGCAAGACGTTTGCCTCCTGGCCGGAAATGGTGGATAACCTCATCCCCTATATCGGCGGCGAGGAAGAAAAATCCGAAAAAGAGCCGCTGAAAATTTACGGACACATCGAAAACGGCGCTATCGTCCCCGCGGACGGTCCGGCTTTCACGGCGCAGTGCCTGCGCGTGCCGGTCACGAACGGACATTTCGCCGCCGTCTATTGCAGCTTTGAGAAAAAGCCGAGCAAGGAAGAGATCATCGACGCATGGGAGCACTTCTCCGGCAAGCCGCAGGCGCTGCAGCTGCCGCACGCACCCAAGCAGTTTTTGCATTACTTCACCGAGGACAACATGCCGCAGCTGCGTCCCCACCGCGACCTTGAGGGCGGCATGGCGATCTCGCTCGGCAGACTGCGAGAGGATACGCAGTATGACTATAAATTCGTCGGTCTTTCCCATAACACCCTGCGCGGCGCAGCGGGCGGCGGCATGCTGCTGGCGGAGCTTTTGTGCGCAGAGGGATATATGGACTGATATATTGAAGAAGGGGAGTTTTTGGCATGAAAAAACCTGTTTTCACCGGCGTGGCTACCGCCCTTGTTACCCCGATGCACGAGGACACCTCCGTCAACTTTGAACGGCTCACAAGCCTTGTGAACGAGCAGATCGCCGGCGGCGTGGATGCGCTGGTCATCTGCGGCACAACGGGCGAAAAATCCACCCTCAACTATGCCGATCACGTCAAGGTGATCGAAACTGCCGTCAAGGCGGCTGCGGGACGCGTGCCGATCATCGCGGGCGCAGGCAGCAACGACACCGTCTATTCGGTGGGACTGTGCAACGACGCTGTCGCCGTCGGCGCGGATGCGCTGCTGATGGTGACGCCGTATTACAACAAGACCTCTCAGGCGGGGCTTGTCGCGCATTATACCTATGTTGCTGACCGCGTGGACGCGCCGATCATTCTCTATAACGTTCCCTCGCGCACCGGCGTGAACATCAAGCCGGAGACCTATAAAGAGCTGTCGAGGCATCCGCGCATTGTTGCCGTCAAGGAAGCAAACGGCGACATTTCCTCCGTCGCGACCACGAAACAGCTTTGCGGGGACGATCTTGTTATCTATTCCGGCAACGACGATCAGATCGTGCCGATCCTGTCGCTCGGCGGCATGGGCGTCATTTCCGTTCTGTCCAACATTCTGCCCGCCGAAACGCACGCGATCTGCGCCCGCTTTTTCGAGGGCGACGCAGCGGGAGCGCGCGCGCTGCAGCTGAAATATCTGCCGCTCATCCACGCGCTGTTCAGCGACGTCAACCCCATCCCCGTGAAAGAGGCCATGGAGATGCTGGGGCTGCAGACAGGCCCCGTGCGGCTGCCGCTCGTGCCGATGGCTGCCGACAAGCGTGCCGCACTGAAGGCGGAGCTTATCCGCGTCGGTGCATTAAAGGAGTGAGCGTTTTGAAGATCATTCTTTCCGGCTGCACGGGAAAAATGGGGCAGGTCATTGCCCGCACCGTCGCCGCGCGCGACGGCTTTGAGATCGTGGCGGGACTGGATCGCGTTGCGGATAACACGGGGGCTTTTCCCGTGTTTGCAACCGCCGACATCGACATCCCCGCCGACATTATCATCGACTTTTCTCACCCCGCCTTGCTGCAAACGGTGCTGACACTTGCCGAAAAACGGCATCTGCCCGTTATCGTTGCCACCACGGGGTTGTCGGACGAACAGCTCGCCGCCGTGCGGGCGCTTTCCGAAAAGGTGCCGGTGTTTTTCTCCGCCAACATGTCCATCGGCGTGAACCTTTTGTCGGCGCTCGTGGAAAAGGCGGCAAAGGTGCTCGGCAACGACTTTGACATTGAGATCGTCGAAAAGCACCACAATCAAAAGGTGGACGCCCCCTCGGGCACGGCGCTCATGCTGGCGGACGCGGCAAAGGCAGGGCTGTCCTTTGAACCGCACTACGTCTATGACCGCCACAGCGTGCGGCGAAAGCGGGAAAAGACCGAGATCGGCATTTCTTCCGTGCGTGCCGGCACGATCGTCGGCGAGCACGAGATCATTTTCGGCGGGCAGGACGAGATCATCACCCTTTCCCATCTTGCCATGTCTAAAGAGATTTTCGCCGTCGGCGCGCTGAACGCCGCCGCATTCCTTGTCGGGAAACCGGCGGGGTTATATTCTATGAAAGATATGATATAAGGAAGAGCCATGAAAAACTGTGAAATTCACATCCGCGATCCCTTTATTCTGACAGAGGGCGACACCTACTATATGTACGGCACGCGCGCCAAGGACTTCGGCAGATTTGTGGGCGGCTTTGATGTCTATGTTTCAAAGGATCTTGAAAACTGGAGCGAGCCGATCGCCTGCTTTGACTCTGATGCGTTCGGCATGAACAAAGAGGTCAACTGGGCGCCCGAGGTGCATAAATACGGGGATGCCTACTATATGTTCGCGACCTTCACCGACGGCCTGCGCGGCACCTATATCCTGAAAGCCGACAAGCCGACCGGCCCTTTCAAACCGCACTCCGACGGCAAGGTCACGCCGCAGGAGTGGGAGTGCCTGGACGGCACGCTGTATGTGGAAGACGGCGTGCCCTACCTCGTGTTCTGTCATGAGCACACGCAGATCCTCGACGGCGCGATGTGCTATATCGCACTTTTCCCCGATCTCACCCACGCCGTCGGCGAACCGCAAACACTGTTCACGGCAAGCGAGCCGCAGTGGGTCACCGAAAAAGATCCGCTCGCGCACTATATCACCGACGGCCCGTACATGTTCCGAACAAAGAAAAATGTGCTGCTCATGATCTGGTCAACCTTCATCGACGGGCAGTATGCCGAATGTGTCGTGCGCTTCGGCGGCGGCAGCATCAAAGGTGCCATTGAGTACCTTGCGCCCCTCATCGACAACGACGGCGGGCACGGCATGATCTTCCGCGCAAAGGATAAGCTGTATCTGACCTACCACACACCGAACACGGTCGGCCGTGAACGCCCTGCGTTCATCGAGCTTGCCGACAACGGCGACACCGTTTCCAAGAAGTAACACACAAAAAAGCCTGTTGCATCGTGAGATGCGACAGGCTTTTTTCATGCTTTTACCAGCTTTTGGAACACTTCGCCGCGTTCCTCGAAGTTTTTGAAGATGCCGTAGCTTGCGGCGGCGGGCGACAGGAGACAGATCCTTCCCTTTGCCGTCACCCGCTTGGCGACAGCGACCGCATTTTCCAGATTGCCCACCGTTTCAAAGCGTTCGGGGCGTTTCACCGGCAGCGCCATGGCTTCTTTGTAGATCCGCTCTCCCGTTGCTTCCATCAGCAGGATATGCTCCACGGGGCTGTCGGAAAGATAGCGGATAAGCGCCGTATAGTCGATGCCGCGCTCCATGCCGCCGATGAGCACGGTGTCGGTGTCCGGCAGCGTGTCCAGCGCGCGCATGGTCGTCTCGCCGATGGTGGAAATGGAGTCGTCATAAAAGCGGATGCCGTCAATTTCACCGAGCGGCTGCAGCCGATGCGGCAGCGGCTCATAGGAAATGAGAGCATCGGTGAACGTCTCGTCGGTGATGCCGCTGCGTGCCGCGATCGCATACACGACCGCAATGTCAAACGCATTGTGCTTGCCGTGCAGGCGGATGCGGTCGGCGGGGATGGTATATGCCGTGCCGTCGGGCAGATGCACAACACCCTCTGCCACCGTCACATCGGCAGGCGTTCCGTCTCCGGAGACGGAGATGACGGTGCTGCAGCAGGTTCCCTTCTGCGGCAGGTCGTGAATGTTGCAGAAAAGGAAGTCGCCCGCTTCCTGACAGCGATAGATGTTTTCCTTGGCGGCGCGGTATTTCTCAAAAGTACCATAGTGATCGAGGTGCTCCTCAAAGATATTGAGCAGCACCGCCATGTGCGGCGCAAAGCGGGTATATTCCAGCTGGTGGCAGGAAAGCTCCATCACCACCAGCGTGTGCGGCCCGATCTCCTCGATGCGGTCAAACGGCGGGATGCCGATGTTGCCGAGCAGCACGCAGCCGATGCCCGCCTCTTTCAGCACATGATACAAAAGCGTCGATGAGGTGCTTTTGCCTTTTGTGCCGGTGATGCCGATGCACTGTCTGCCGAAAACCGACAGGAACACCTCGGTCTGCGAGGTGATGAAAGCGGAATAGCTGTAAAAGGGCTTTTTCAGCACCACGCCCGGGCTTTTGAACACCACATCGCTGCTTTCGATGGCGTCCTGATAATCCGCGCCGCAAACAAGCGGGATATCCCCCGTGTCCACGTGATTTTCATCCGCCACCGTCAGAGAAGCCCAGCCGCCCACCGCCGTCAAAAGCCGCAGCGTCGAGCGCCCCTCTCTGCCGAAGCCCAAAAGCAGCACCCGTTTTCCCGCGCACAGCCGATAAAGCGTCTCCTTCAACATCCCTCACCCTTTCTCAATAGGTCGCGCGCACCAGCGCCGTAAACGCGGGCGGCAGCAGATTTTCCTCGTCATAGTCGTTTTCATAGGCGTGCGGCGCTTTACTGTATTGTGCAAAAAGCGGCGTCGTTTTATAATACTGCAAAAGATACGGCAGCTTTTCCCCCGCCGCTTCCATGTGCCGCACGGTCTGCACGGCGGCGGTGTTCACCTCGCCGCGGCTGCCGACACATTCAAACGGCTTTTCCGACACGATGCCGATGAGCTGATCAAAGATCGGCTGCATTTCTTCGTCCGCCAGCATATCCCTGCCGAAAATGTCACACACGGCAGCATGCGGCAAAAACGGCGACAGGATCAGAAACACAAACAGGCACTTCGGACAGTGCCCGCACCAGATGTCTTCCTTGCTGCCGACATTGCAGCTGCGGAAAATGCGGTGATAGTGCGGCATTTCGGCAAAAAGCCCGGCAATTTTATATTCGCTCATCGGGCGCAGGAGACTGAAATACAGCACGCCGGAGCGGATATATTTCTCCTCATATTCATGAAAATCCCGCTCGAAAGCAAAGCTCTTGGAATACTGATGGTTGACCGTGCTGCCCGCCACGGTGCTTTCGTTGGCGCTCGATTCGTTTGACAGCACCACATACCGCAGCCCGTGCAGATATGCCGTCAGCACGCTTGAAAACGCCACGATGGCGGAAAACGGCGTGTGGCCGTTCAGATACCCCGCGCGGTTCAATTCCAGCATGGTCTTATCCAGTGTGCGGTGCACCGCCAGCGTGTGTGCCGCGTCATAGCCCGCCGCCTTCACCGTTTCCAGCGTCGCGCCGCGCGGATTGATGATAAAGCAGAAGTTCGTCGCCTTCTGCCCGCGCAAAAGCTCCAGCGTCACCGCCGAGTCCTTGCCGCCGCCGATCGGCACAAGACAGCCGTTTTTCGGCGTCGGCACAGACGTGCCCGCGATCGGTTCGCCGCACGAGACAAGCTCCATGAAGCTGTCGGCGTCGGGCGTGATGCCGTTGCGATAGAAAAACTCGCCCAGCCCGTGGAAATACAGCCGTTTCCACCACGCGCACTGTGCATCATCAAGCGCCCCCGCGAGAATTTCCACCCGCGGGCAGCAGCACAGCTTCCAATAGCTCACAAGCTCCACCATGCCGAGCGAAAACGCCAGCCGCCGCAGCGTCGGATCATCCGCCGTCACTGCCGCCGTGCCGCGCGGGAACGACCAGTGCGGCGCAAACGCGGCAAGCCCCGCGATCTCAAAATGATAGGTAATCTCCACCGTTTTTTCGGCAAGCGTCAGATCATAGGCATGAAAGCGGAAAACGGGATATGTCTCCCGCAGGGCGGCAAAGGTTTTCATACACGCACTCCAATTTACAAAATGAATTCCGAATGTAGTATACCGCATTTTCCAAAAAAAGACAAGAAAAAAAGGAACTGCAAGGCAGCTCCTTTTTTTCTTCTCAGCAAAGTGGCAGCAAAAGCAGCATATCCTCGGGCAAGGTGTCACCGGCGATGCCGTTTTCCTCTTTGACGGCGGCGGGCGTTGTGTGGCAGCCCTTGGCGATGTCCCACACGCTATCGCCCTGCTTTCCGCGGCGGATGCGCACCGATGCCCGCTCCTCGGGATAGGCGTCCCCCGTCGGTTCAAAGCGGCAAAGCGCCGCCTGCTCGCCGCGCGTATAGCAAAGCCGACAAACGGCAAGCTCCAGCCGCACCTCGACCTTGCCGCCGACAATGGCATATTCCGTGTCGGCAGGCGCTACCTCGGCGCGCATATCGTCGCAGTGATCGTCATATTGCAGCGTATAGGCTTCGGCGTGCTCATAATAGGCAACACTGCCGTCGCGGTCGCGTCCCAGCATGGAGATCTGCAGGTGTCCGTCGATATATGCCGTGTCCCCCTCCATACGGGTGGTCACCGGTAGCAGCTCGCACCAAAGATCCACAATCTCCGCCATGCTCTCGCTCGGCAGATCCAGCACCGTTTTCAGCGTGGAGTTCTCCTGCCGCACATTGCAAAGCTGCTCGGTGACAAGGCGCGTCGTTTCCGCCTCGCCGGGGCAGGTCGTGCAATAGGCATCCGTCACGACGTCGACCGTGCTGTTGCGGAAGGCTTCCAAGCGCACGCACAGCTTGATCGTCACCGCCAAAAGCGTGTTGGCGCCGTTCGGATCGGCGGTTGCGTGCACCTCGGCGGACAGAACATCCGCATGTGTCACGCACTTGCAGGTGTCGTCAAGCCCCTCAAGATCCAAAATCTGACTGAACGGAAATTCATGGGTCGCCTTTTCGGTCGTCCCCGCCGTCGCGTCCGCAACATACAGGGTCATGAGCTGCACGCTGCCTTTGACGATCGCCTTATCCGGCAGCTGCTTACACTCGGTGACTAGCGGGGTGCAGGCGACCCGCACCGGCATCTCGACAGGCGGTTTGCCGCTGCCGAGATCCACCACCTCGCTCACGGTGAACATCTTTTCCGCGCTGCCCGCAGGCGCAGAAAAAGAAACATTTTCGCTCTTTTTACACACACCGTCGCCGATGATGTCCGACAGCACCGTTTCTTCCCCGCAGGGCGTTTGCCGTATCCGCAGTGTCAGCGCACCGTGCACGCCGATGCGGCGGGGACTTGCCGCCCGACAGTTGACATAGTTCACCCTTGCCGACACAAAGGGCTGTGTGTCGGTGGGGGCCTGTGCGGTGATGCTGCAGGAAAACGGCTCGGCGCAGGAAAACGCGCGCACGCATTTGCGCTCCTCGTCGAGATACAGCACACTGATCGTGCACTGCCCGTCGATGAGCAGCTTATCCCCGCTCCATTGACGGGATAAGACCGCCGGTTTCACCGTACATTTGAGTATTGCGGCAATGTCGGGGCAATAGTCCGGCAGCAGATAGTCCCCGTCAAGCGGACATTCGCCCTCGCCGCCGTACCCCGTATTCAGAACGCACACCGTTACATTTTCGGTCTGAAAGCTCATAACGACATCTCCTCCGACTTTAATATACACCGCATATATATGCGTGCCGTCGGGGGAATATGTCAGCAGTTGTCGCGATTGATGGGATAGCGGAAGATCTGACGCAGCAGCGCCTTGCCGTTGAACGGAATGAGCGGATAGAGATAGCGCTTGCCGAGCACCGTCTCGGTGGTCGCCATCAGCACCATGATGAGCACCACGCCGATCGCAAAGCCCACCCAGTTCAAAGCGGCAATGAGCAGCACCGTCAAAAGGCGCAGCACCTTGAACGCATAGCCAAGCTCAAAGCTCGGCTGGGTGAAGCCTGCGGCGGCGGTGAAGCCCATATACAAAAGCACCTCGGGCACGAAAATGCCCGCCTTGACCGCAAATTCGCCGAGTATCAGACCGCCCACGACGCTGAATGCGTTGTTGAGCGCGTCCGGTGTGTTGAGGGACGCGAGCTTCACGCCGTCGATGAGCAGCTCCGCCAAAATGATCTGTAAAAGAATGGGAACCTCATTCGGCTCATGAATGAGCAGAAAATGCAGCGCCTGCGGCACGCTGTCCGGATTTTTCACCAGCAGATACCACAGCGGCATCAAAAGCAGCGTACCGAGAAAGATGACCGCACGCACAAAGCGCAGATAGGTGCCGATGATGGGCGGAAAACAAAAGTCGTTTGTGTCCTGCAAAAAATCCATCATGGCGGACGGGATCACCATCGCGGCGGCGGAGTTGTCCACCAGCACGATGATCTGCCCCTCGCTGATGCACGCGGCGGCACTGTCGGGGCGTTCGGTATAGCGGATCTTCGGAAACGGGTTATACCACTGCCCGCGCACAAGACATTCCGCAAGGCTCTCCTGCGCCATGGTGAGGGCGGGAATGTGGATGCTTTTGAGCTTTTTTTGCAGCACTGCCAGCTGGCGCTTGTCCACGCGCCCCTGCATATAGCACACCACCACATCGGTCGCAGACACCTCGCCGATGTGCATGATCTCCATGATAAGGCGCGGGTCGCGGATGCGGCGGCGCAAAAGTGCCGTGTTGAACACCAGCGTTTCCACAAAGCCGTCGTGCGAGCCGCGCATGACGCGGTCGGTGTCCGGCTCGTCCACGCTGCGCGTCGGGAACGCGCGCGCCTCGATCATCACAACATCCCGCACGCCCTCGATGACCAGCGCTTCAAGACCGGACAGCACCTGTGTCGCGATGGTGCGGATGTCGTCGTCGCTGCCCGTCTCGATGTAGGTGATGTATTTCTGCTCAAAGGCGCTTGCCGTGCGGATGTTTGCAAGATCCTCGTCCTTCAGCGACATCACATATTCGAGCAGCTTTTCGAGAATCTCATCCTTTGCAAAGCCGTCGACGAAAAAAAGCGTCGCGTTGCGCGAGCCGATCTTGAACGGACGCGCCAGCACGTCATAGCTCAAATCCACACGCAGATAGCGGCTGAGCGCTTCCACCGTTTTTGTATATTGTTCCTGCATGGTCTCACCTCAACATAAGGTTGCCCCATGCGCTGTAAAATATCGCCGTTTTACAGGATTTTTTCCATGCCGATTTTCTGCACCCGCAGTCCCAGCTTTTCATAAAAGCCCACGGCCTTCACGTTGTCCGCCCACACGTTGAGCGTCACGTTGTAGAAGCCCTGCTCCTTTGCAAAGGCAAGGACATATTCATACAGCCCTTTGCCGATGTGCAGTCCTCTGACCTGCTCATCCACGCACAGATCGTCGATATACAGCGTGCGGACATCCGTCATGCTGCGGCTGCCGACATGCTGCTGTTCAATGCAGAATGCATAGCCAGCGATCCCGTCCGCCGTTTCGGCGACAAAAACGGGCGTTTTTTCATTTTCCAGAATACCGCACAATTCTTCGTCGGTATATTTTTTCGCGCCGCTTTTGAACAGGTCGGGGCGCACATCGCTGTGCACCTTGTGCACCTCAAAAAGCAGACGGTCGAGCGACGGAATGTCCGTTTTCATGGCTCTGCGGATGGTGATGTCCATGGGAATTCCCTCTTTCCTTAGTATGTGGACCATCATAGCGCAAAAGAAAAAAACTTGCAACTTTTTCTTGACAAACGGCGCCCGATGGTGTATCTTCTATGTGTACTAACACAGATAGTACACCTAGTACATAAAGGAGGTGTCCTATGTTTCAAATCGATCCTCTGTCCCGCAAGCCCGTTTATGAACAGCTGATCGACCAGCTGGAGCGGCTCATTTTGTCCGGTGTTCTGCACGCGGGCGATCAGCTGCCGTCGGTGCGCAGCCTGTCCATCGAGCTGTCGGTCAACCCGAACACCATTCAGAAGGCATACGGCGAGCTGGACACGCGCGGCATCATCTATTCCATCCCCGGCATCGGCTGCTTTGTCTCCGAGGGAGCGGCGGCGCTCCTGGCGGTTTTCAAGCGGCGCAAGCTGTCCGATTTTTCCGCACTTGCCGAGGAATTGGCGCTTGCCGGTGTGGAACTGACGGAGCTGACGGACATACTGAACAACATCTATACGGAAAGAGGGGTATCCCATGATTGAGGTAAAAGCGCTCACCAAGCGGTTCGGGGATTTCACGGCGCTCGACAACGTGACCTGCAACATCCCCGAGGGCTGTATCTACGGCATGGTCGGCTCCAACGGCGCGGGAAAATCCACGCTTTTGCGGCTGATTTCCGGCGTCTACCGTCCGGATGCGGGCGAAGTGTTCATCGACGGTCAGCCGGTGTATGAAAACAAAACGGTGAAGGCACGCATCGCCTTTGTGCCCGACGATCTGTTTTTCCTCGGCGGCGCCGATATGCGCCGCATGGCGCAACTGTATGCCGCCGCCTATCCCGCCTTTGACAAGGCGCGCTTTGAGGCACTCACGGCGGCGTTCAAGCTCGACCCGAAAAAGCCGCTTTCCGCCTTTTCGAAAGGCATGAAACGGCAGGCAGCCATCATTCTGTCGCTTTCCGCCCGTCCGAAATACATTTTCTTTGACGAAACCTTTGACGGGCTGGATCCCATCATGCGCACGCTTGTCAAAAAGCTGATCGTCGAGGACGTCCTCGACCGTCACGCGACCGCCATCATCACCTCTCACTCCCTGCGGGAGCTTGAGGACACCTGTGACCAGCTGGCGCTGCTGCACAAGGGCGGCCTTGTGCTCGAAAGCGATGTGCAAAATCTCAAGACCTCGCTGTTCAAAATTCAGATCGCGTTCAACCACGAATATGACCGCGATCTTTTCGAGGAACTGGACATCCTGCACTATACCCGTCACGGCTCGGTCGCGTCCTTCATTGTGCGCGGCGACCGCGAACAAACAGTGGCAACGCTGCAGGCAAAGCTGCCGGTGCTGCTGGATGTGCTGCCGCTGTCGCTTGAGGAAGTGTTCACCTATGAAATGGAAGCGCTCGGCTATATTTTCGACGAAGGGGTGGGAAAAGCATGAAACGCACACGCTTTTGGGATTTTGACGCCCGCATTTTCGGCGAGGGTATTCGCCAGCTGAGAATCGTCGGCATCCTGTTCACCGTTGTGATGTGTCTTGAGGCACTGCTCATTCCCATCGGCACCGTCATCCAGGCGCAGCAGATCCGCACCGTGGAAATGACCCGCTCGCTGGTCACGCAGCTCGGGATGCATCCGCTCATTGTGCTGCCGATGTATACGCTCGCCCCTGTCGCCGTTTTGATGCTGTTTTCGTTTTTGAACAAACGGCGCGCCAGCGATTTTTATCACGCGATTCCCGTCACCCGCGCCGCCATGTTCATTTCCCTGTTTGCGGCGGCGATGTTCTGGGTTCTCGTGTCCATTCTCGCCTCGTCGGCGGTTTCGGTCGTCACCTGCCTGTGCCTGTCGCAGCATATCCAGCTGGATCTTTCCGGCATCGGTATACTGCTGCTAAACTCCTTCCTCGGTGCGGCGTTTGTCGCCGCCTGCACGGCACTTGCCATGAGCATCACCGGCACACTGTTCAACAACCTTGTCATCACGGCGCTGATCTTCTTTGCGCCGCGTCTGCTGCTCACCGTCTGCCGCATGCTCATTCACGGCTACGTCAACATCCTTTCGGGCAGCTCCGACGGCATCCTGCTTGACGCACGCTATAACATTCCGCTGGGCATTCTGACGAGTGTCCTGTCCACCGCCGATGCCACCACCATTCTTCATTCCTACAGCAGTGCCGCCTATACGGCGGTGGTGGCGTTTGTCTATTTCCTTGCCGCCAATTTGCTGTTCCGTCTGCGCAAAAGCGAAGCCGCCGGCTATGCCGCTGCCGCGCCGATCCTGCAGCATGTCAACCGCCTTGTCATCACCTTCCTCGTCTCGCTGATGCCGACGTCGGTTCTGTTCCTCGGCATGAAGGGCGGCTCCCCCGGCGCCGATACGTATTATATCGTCGTGCTCTACATTATCGCTGCGATCGCTTTCTGCGCCTATGAGCTGATCACCACCAAAAAGCCGAAGCAGCTGCTGAAGGTCGCGCCGACGTTTTTGCTGGTGCTGGCAGCGGACGCTGCGATGCTGCTCGGTGTGTTCCTCGGTTGCCGCAGCGCGCTCTCCTTCCGCCCCACCGTCGACGAGATCATGGGCATCTCCTTTACATCCCTCGAGGACGGTCAGTCGTCCTATTTCTCCAGGCACTATGCCGACATCATCCTCTATGACAAGGAAGCCTATACCGTCGTTTCCGAGCGGCTCAAGGTCTGTGCCGAAAACAACAGCGCGGTGAGCGGTCTTGAGGAAAGCTACAGGAGTTATTTCCTGACCGTGAAGATCTACACCGGCAACAACAGCGTGCGCGAGCGCCGCCTCGCTTTCTCTGAAGATCAGCTGAAAGTGTTGGAAAAAGCCATGGACAAGAGCGAGGCCTATCGCAAGATCTTCACCCTGCCCGAGCGCGACCGCAGCATTTCCCCCCGGCATACGCAGCTGAGCACCGATGAAGCAAACGCCGTCTATGACACCATGCAAAAGGAGTCAAAAAAGCTGAACTTTGAACAGCTCTATGCCCTGCTGACAAACGGGAACTACCCGAAAGCGGATAATACGCTCACCCGGTTCTCCGTTGAGGTCACCTATCGCAACAAGGTCTATTCCTTCGATGTGCCGCTGAACACCGCGTATTTTCCCGAAAGCTGCACGCTCTATCTCTCCTATCGGTACAAAAGCACCGAGGGGATGCAGGACGACATGCTGCAGTCGCTTGAGGAAGGCAACGCCGGTCTGGATATCTATGATAACCGCGGTGACAGCTTGCAGCAATACTTTGTTTCCCCGAAGGAGCTGACAAGTGCACAGCTCGCCGCGCTCAAGAACACGCTTGTGCGCAAAGCGCCCACAAAGGACGATGCTTTCTGTCTCGTTTGGGATGGCTATGACACAAACGGTTTGAAGAGAGAAGCCGTCTTCACGCTGAGCGACGAAGCGTTCCGCATCCTGCAGGAAGCGAGCATCGACGCAAGCGAAATCAAAGAGGGCTATGTCGCCGCGACCGCCACCTCGCACTGAAAGAAAGACCGCTCGCAGGCAATGCCTGCGAGCGGTCTTTTTTGCGTGCTTTTTATCAGAATTTCACGGGGCGGCAGTGCCAGATGCGGTCGCTGTAGTCCTTGATGGAGCGGTCGGACGCGAACACGCCGCTTTGCGCCGTGTTGGTCAGCGCCATCTTTGCCCAGTGCTCCTTGTCGGCATAGACTTTGCCCGACAGCGTCTGTGCGCGGCAATAGTCCTCGAAGTCTGCCAGCACCATATACGGATCCTTGCCGGTGAGAGAACCGGCGACCTCCGCATAGCTGCGGCCGCCGAAGCCGTGGTACATGAAGTCGATGACACGGTGGATGTTCTGATTCTTGATATACAGCTCCTGCGGGTTATACTGTGCCTTGCGCGCCTGCACCTCTTCCGTCCGCATACCAAAAAGGAAGATGTTGTCGTCGCCGACTGCGTCGTGGATCTCCACGTTCGCGCCGTCCAGCGTACCCAGCGTGACCGCGCCGTTCATCATGAGCTTCATGTTGCCGGTGCCGGATGCTTCCGTGCCTGCAAGCGAGATCTGCTCGCTGATGTCCGCAGCGGGCATGAGCAGCTCTGCCAGCGTCACGCGGTAATCCTCCACATACACGATGCGCAGCTTATCCCGCACCGCCGGGTCGTTGTCGATCTCCTTGGCGAGGTTACAGATAAAGCGGATGATCTCCTTGGCGAGATAATATCCCGGTGCGGATTTCGCGCCGAAAAGATAGGTGCGCGGTGTGAACTCCATGTTGGGGTTGTCTTTGAGCTGCAGATAGGTGTGCAGAATGTGCATGGCGTTCAGGTGCTGCCGCTTATACTCATGCAGCCGCTTGACCTGCACATCAAACAGCGAATCGGGATCGACCGTCACGCCGTTTGCCTCCTTGATATATTTGGCAAGGCGCTCCTTATTCTGCCGCTTGATCGCCATGAAGTCGGCAAGCGCCGCCTTGTCCTCGGTGAGCGGCTGCAGCTTTTGCAGCTCCTCGGCGTTATAGACAAAGTCGCCGCCGATCTTCTCGGTAATGAACTTGGTGAGTGCGGGATTTGCCTGGCACAACCAGCGGCGGTGCGCAATGCCGTTGGTGACGTTGGTGAATTTCTCGGGGGCAACGGAATACACCTCGGGGAACACCGTGTGCTTCACGATCTCGCTGTGCAGCTTGGAAACACCGTTGACCGAATGGCACACCGCCACACAAAGGTTTGCCATCTTGATCTGACCGAAGCTGATGATTGCCATGCGGCTGACCTTCTGCGTGTCGCCGCCGGTCTTTTCCATCATTTCCGCGCTGAAACGGTTGTTGATCTCCTTGACGATCTGATAGATGCGCGGCAGGCGCGCAGCAAACAGATCCTCGGGCCAGCACTCCAGTGCCTCCGCCATCACCGTGTGGTTGGTATAGGCAAAGGTCTTTTGCACAATGGCATAGGCATCCTCCCACGAATAACCGCATTCGTCCAGCATGATGCGCATAAGCTCGGGGATCGCCAGCGTCGGGTGGGTGTCGTTGATATGAATTGCCGCCATCTCCGGCAGATTGTCCAGCGTGCCGTAGGTTTCGAGGTGCCGCTGCACAATGTCCTGCACCGACGCGGAAACGAGAAAATACTGCTGGGAAAGGCGCAGGGATTTCCCCTCGCGGTGGTTGTCCGCAGGATACAGCACCTGGGTGATGACCTCCGCCATCGCCTTTTGTTCCATGGCACGCATATATTCGCCCTGGTTGAAAAGCGACATATCCATGCCCGGGGCGGTGGAACGCCACAGGCGCAGGGTCGAAATGCCCTTGCCGTCCTTGCCGGCGACCATCAGATCATACGGCTGCGCGACCACAACGGTGGCATTTTCATGCTCCACATGGTGGAAGTCGTTGTCCCACCATTCGCGCACATTGCCGTCAAACAGCACCTTCTTGGCAAGCTCGGGGCGCGGCAGCAGCCAGCTTTCGCCGCCCGGCAGCCAAAAATCCGGCAATTCCGTCTGCCAGCCGTCCACCAGCTTCTGACGGAAGATGCCGTATTCATACAACAGCGAATAGCCGATCGCCGGCATCTTCGCCGTCGCCAGACCGTCAAGGAAGCAGGCGGCAAGCCGCCCGAGGCCGCCGTTGCCGAGACCCGCGTCCGGCTCCAACTCATACAAAGCGTCCAGCTTCACATGATATTCCTTCAAAACGGCAGCCACCGCATTCGTCAGATTGAGGTTATACAGCGTGTTCTTGAGCGAACGTCCCATCAGAAATTCCATGCAGAGATAATACACCTGCTTGGCGTTCTGCTCGTGCGTTTTGGAAATATACTGGATGCGGCTGTTGCGCATCTGATCGCGCAGCACCAGCACCAGCGCATTATAAAAATGCTCGTCGGTCGCCTCTTCCGGCTGCACCGAAAAGCTGTGCAGCAGCTTCGCGCACAGCGCCTCTTTCAATTCTTTTTTCGTCATCCGGTTTCCCTCCAGAAATTTGAACTCGCAAGGATACATATACAGTATAGCGCATTTACTGCCGTTTTGCAACGGCATTTTTGATATTTCACCCAATTTTTTTGAAAAAACACGGATGCATGTGGAAATGATTGGTGAATGTGTACAATTTTCGAGCGAAGCCCACCGACAATGCGTTTTCATTCGTGAAAAAGGAATTGACATTTGTCCAATTTCGTGTATAATATACCTGTTAGTTTACGGAGAGGTATCGAAGTGGTCATAACGGGGCTGACTCGAAATCTCCTTCGGCTAACGGAAGCCCATCTTCCGAAAAGCCTTTAACCGTGCGGATTTCGGGCATTCGCCCGCCGCAGGCACACCGCGAGTTCTAACAGAAATTCTAATACAACCGAATATTTGCGTTAATCTCGGTTTCCCGAGTTAACATACATGGAGAGGTATCGAAGTGGTCATAACGGGGCTGACTCGAAATCATGTTTCCACTTTGGAAGTCCAAACTGCCGAAAAGCCAGTAA
>ERZ791927.904-NODE-904-length-26482-cov-3.957279_pt1 | contig 26482 bp, 18 predicted proteins | sample MGYA00510130_ERZ791927 | MGnify/ENA primary metagenome ERZ791927 (study PRJEB30046, sample SAMN00792055) | human gut metagenome | study: EMG produced TPA metagenomics assembly of the A metagenome-wide association study of gut microbiota in type 2...
TATAAAGAAATATCAAAATATAATGAACTATTTAACCAATGGCCTGGAAATGTGCAATTTATATTCAAACATCCGTCTAAAAAGGAATTATGGTTTGGTACACAATTTGGCGGATTGATAATTTGTCAGTTAAAAGATAGAGAAATCTCGTCCTGCCAGTATTATCTTCATCATTTAGGAAAAACAAAAATCGGAAGTTGTATTAATTCTATCATAAGTGACAAGGATGGCAATATTTGGATCGGCTCTGATGAGGGACTAAATATTATTACGACTAATAATGATACACTTTCTTATGATACTTATAACCGCATACAGTGTATTTATCAGGATCACACAGGTACAGTATGGCTCGGAACTTACTTTGATGGGCTATACAGTCTGGCATCAGGATCCAATGTGCATAAACTGTCTTTTAAAACTTATAACAGTAAAAACAAACTGCTTGTTGCTGATGAGATCATGTGTATCTATGAGGATAAAATGGGGAACCTTTGGATTGGAACAAATGGTTATGGCTTACAGAAGTATAACCAAGAAAAAGACTGGTTTGAACCGGCTCCTAATATACAGGAAATACCTAGCGATATCGTTTTTAATATAACGGAAGTGAACGGAACTCTTGTCTTAGGAACTAATAAGGGGGTGGTGTTGTATAACAGTCAGACTCATAAATCACTTATTTTTGATGATAGAGATGGAATGTTGGATAAAAGCTGTTTAAAAAATTCAATGTTCAATGACAAGAAAGGACAGATCTATTACGGAACCCCTAGTGGTTTCTGCATATTTCATCCAAACTTGGTGAACTATGACTCAACCCATACTCCAACTATCATTAGTGATTTTAAGATTTTCCACAAATCTTTTGATGAACTGCCGAATAAGAAGAAAAAACAGTTATCTGGAAAAACTCATCCACTCTACTCTAAAAACATTACTCTGACTTCTTCTGATAATAATATCGGGATCAAATTTGCCGCACTTTCTTATGTACATCCTGAAAAGAAAAAATATGCTTACAAATTGGAGGGATTTGACAAAGATTGGATCTACACGGATGCGACATCACGAACAGCATTCTACACCAACTTACCTTCAGGTGAATATCGTTTTTTAGTCAAGACATTGAATGAAGGTAGAGTGGAAAATGAAAATTATGAAGAATTCGGCATAAAAGTGCTTCCTCCTTTTTACAAAACGAATTTGGCTTTGGTATGTTATCTGTTTTTGATAACTATTTCAGGTTATGTTTTTTATCGTTTTCAAAATTATAGGTATAAATTGAAAGAAGCTGTGAAGGTCGAACAAATAGAGAGAATAAAAGCGGAAGAATTACATCAATCCAAGTTCAAATTTTTTGCCAATATCTCTCATGAATTCTTGACGCCGTTATCTATTATCAGTTGCTCCATTGAGGAGCTTAAGCGTATGTATAATATTGATAATAAAATATTAAAAGCGGCCCAGTCGAATACGATCAGACTTAATAGGTTGATTGAAGAGATTCTTGATTTTCAAAAACTGGAAAACAATAAATTAAAACTCAACATATCTTATGGAGATATAAGTTCTTTTGTCTGTAATCTTTGTCAAGAGAACTTTGCTTTATTAGCAAAGAATAAAAATGTCAGCTTATGTATGCAGTCGGAACCTGAACATATCGCTGCTTGGTTTGACACGAATAAAATCGATAAAATTTTATATAATTTACTTTCTAACGCAACAAAGTTCAGCTATCAGGATGGTAGGGGAAAAATAGAGATTCTCCTTAAAGCAGAGGATCAGGAAAGTGAATTTCAGTATAAAACATTACTTATTAAAATCAGAAATATAGGAAAAGGTATTGCAACCGATGAATTACCTTATATATTTAATCGTTTTTATGAAAACAGTTTTAAACAATTGGGCCTTAAAGGGAATGGCATAGGACTAGCATTAACTAAAAGTCTTGTCGAATTGCACAAAGGAACGATTAGTGTAACTAGTGAACTGGAAGAATGGACAGAATTTACAATCAGAATACCTATCAACAAAACAAGCTATAGCAACGAACAAATAAATGAAACGATAGAACATCGTTTCATTGTAAACGACTCGCCTGAAGGAGCAGCCATCCAACAATCACAGTCCAATTCTGAAATTCAAAAATCTTCAAAACAGAATTCCGTTTTGGTTATTGAAGATGATCAAGACTTGCGAGATTCACTTCAGCGTTTGTTACAAGAAAAGTATACGATATCAATGGCCGCTAATGGGGAGGAAGGACTGAAACTTGTACAAGAAATTAAGCCTGATCTGATTCTTAGTGATGTCATGATGCCTATCATGGATGGATTCGAACTATGTAAACAACTCAAGAGAAAGAAAGAGACAAGCTGTATTCCGATTATACTTCTTACGGCAAAAATAAATGATAAAGACTATTTGGAAGGATTGAACTGCGGCGCAGATGCATATATAACCAAACCATTTAATTTTAACGTGTTACAAGCAAATATAGACATGGTCATCTCTAATAGAAAAAGGGTTATAGATAGCTTTAAATCCAACCCTTTGACACAGAATATAGATATTACGATCTCATCATACGATGAAAAGTTTTTGAAAGAGGCCATGGATATTGTCAAAAAGAATATGGAAAATCCCGAGTTTGATGTCAAACATTTTTGTGAAATTATGCAAGTGTCCAATTCTATGTTATACCGCAAGTTGAAGTCTTTGGCAAATATGTCTCCTAATGAATTTATCCGTAGTATACGTTTGAATACAGCAAAAGAACTCATTAAACAAAGAAGGGGTAATGTTTCAGACATTGCCTATTTGGTAGGTTTTAAAGATGCACATTATTTCAGTGTTTGTTTCAAGAAAGAATTTAACATGACACCAGGAGAATATATGGAAACTATATGTTCTTAGCTTTTGGGAAAAAATAAAAAGAAGTATTCTTAAAGTCTATTTAAACACAAAAGTTTCATCCATACACCTCAAAAATTTCCACAAAAAGTTTTTGTGGAATAATTTATTCTTGTATTTTTGTACTATAATAGTAGTACAATATTAATATAGAATAATATAAAATCATATGATCAAGTTTTTATTAGATTACTCTAGCGGTATACCGATATACCGCCAGATCATTGATCAAATCAGGTTTGGCATAGCATCCGGGCAACTTAAGTTGGGAGAACAGCTTCCTACGGTCAGAGCACTTGCCGTAGAGTTAAAGGTAAACCTAAACACGGTATCCAAAGCTTATAAAGAATTGGAGATCAAGAATATTTTGGAAACTCAGCAAGGAACCGGAACGTTTATTAGCAAAACAGATCATGTAGTACCGGAAAAAGAACGGGAAGACAAGTTAAAAGAAATTTGTACACAATTTTCTTCCGTTGTACTGAGTTACGGTTTCAGCCTAAATGAGGTTATTCGAGAATTAAAGAATATCGAAACTTCTAAAAAACAATGAATATGACAACAAATGTAATTAACAAGGGTTGGTTCAATCCCATATCCCTTTCCGTATTGCTGATACTGGTTATCGTATCAGCCGTTTTGTATGTTTCGAAGATTATAAACATACCGGTATTCATCCTCTTGCTTCTTCTTTCCGGGTTGGTGGCTTCTGCAATCCGCATAGCCGACCAATGGGAACGGGCGGTAGTCCTTCGTATGGGGAAATACAACGGTTTGAAAGGTCCCGGCCCCTTTATGATTATCCCGGTTATAGGACAGTGTGTCGACTTATATTGACCAGCGTGTACGGGTAAGTGCATTTAAGGCCGAACAAACTCTAACCAAAGATACGGTTCCGGTAAATGTGGATGCAGTCGTATATTGGACCGTCTGGGACGTGGAAAAAGCTGCATTGGAAGTACAGGAGTACCAAAAAGCGATCGAACATATCACACAGACTGGTCTAAGAGATACCATCGGTAAGCACGAACTGTCGGATCTCTTGCAGGAACGCGATAAGATAGCTGAGGATTTGCAACAGGTCTTAGACAGAAATACGAATCCGTGGGGCATCACATGCCAGACTGTCGGTATCAAAGATATCGCTATTCCGCAAGACCTGGCCGAAGCAATGAGCAAAGAGGCCCAAGCCGAACGTGAAAGAAGAGCTCGTGTCATCTTGGGAACGGCAGAAACGGAAATCGCAGAAAAGTTCGAACAAGCCAGTAAAAAATATACCGATAATCCTGTGGCATTACATCTCAGAGGGATGAATATGCTGTTCGAAGGCTTAAAAGAAAAAGGATCAATGGTTATCGTACCGAGTTCGGCACTCGACACCATGAACTTAGGGGCTATGGGAGGCTTGGTTTCATTGGCTAAGAACAACGAGACACCGAAATAAACTATTTTCTAATAACAAAAAATTACCATTTATGAAAATACACAAACAAGGGATTACTTTTGTTCTCCTTCTATTAGTCTTCACAAGTTGTTCACGAAAACCATCGCTGCAATGGATTCCCTTCAGTTGGGAAGGTGATACAATTTCGGGGATATACATTGAAAAAGCTTTTCTAAATGTTCCGGTAAAAATAGAGAATTTACCCTACGAATTCACAATGCAGTTTGATTTAGGAACATATAATTCTGTCTTTTACGGGAATACTTTTGCTCCTTATCTCAAAGAAGCCCCATCTTTAATGAACAAAAAAGATTCAACCGGGATGTATAAGAATGTCAACCTGCAAATAGGGACAGTGGAGTTTAGCAATGCCAATATCGGATTCATGCAGAATTTCGGAAATGAAATCCCTAAAGATTCACTTCATTCAAATACACCCAAGCATATTGGAACGATCGCATCCGACATGGTGCAAGATAAAGTCTTAATCATTAATTACAAATCAAACAAGCTTGCAATCACAGACTTTTTACCGGCTGAATACGAAAATCTGCCGGCTGAAGAATTTGAATCAGAATATGGGGTAATAAAATTGCCTTTACGGATTAATGGAAAAACATGTAAAGTATTGTTCGATACAGGTTCAAGCCCTTTCCAGTTAATAACGACACAAGAAAGAGCTTGGAGCGTATCAGACCTTACTATTGTCGACTCTCTAAGCGGTCCTTTATGGTGGGGACAAGAAATAACATTTTATGGCTTTAATGTAACCAAACCGATCGAGTTCGGCGGAAAAGCCTTGAACAATTCGAAAGTCTACTACGCCAAAGACGGCCTTTGGGATAGTATTTATAGTTCCCTCGATGTCTGGGGAATAACCGGAAATGCTTATTTCTTTGAAAACACCGTGATTATCGATTACAAAAACAAACTATTCAGGATAAAATAAAAATTCGACCCCATACTTCTTCATTCAGATGCAAGCGTAAGTTGTTTTCTACATTGCCGTATATATTCCCGACAACGTCGAAAACAACTTACACTTGCATCAAAACAAAAACACATTGCCATCTTACATCAAACCTTTGCCAGAGCTTGGTCTAGGTCATCAATGATATCATCGATATATTCAGTACCTATACTCAGGCGCACAATGGAAGGCGTGATATGCTGTCCGGCCAGCTCTTCCGGAGTCATTTGAGAATGGGTAGTCGTATACGGATGGATCACCAGGCTCTTCACATCAGCCACATTGGCAAGAAGGGAGAATATTTCGAGCGAATCGATAAACTTCCAGGCTGCTACCTGTCCGCCTTCAATCTCGAAAGTGAAAATACTTCCGGCACCTTTCGGGAAATACTTTTTATAAAGTTCATGGTCTGGATGGTCTGGAAGAGCCGGATGGTTCACTTTGGTTACTTTCGGGTGTTTGGATAAATACTCGACGACTTTCAGAGCATTGGCAACATGACGCTCCACGCGGAGAGACAATGTTTCCAGACCTTGCAGCAAGATAAAAGCATTGAAAGGCGAGATCGTAGCTCCTGTATCACGCAGAATGACAGCCCGGATGCGGGTGACGAAAGCTGCCGAACCTGCCACGTCGGCAAAGACCGCTCCATGATAACTTGGGTCCGGTGTGCCCAAGGTCGGGAACTTATCGGAATTTGCTTTCCAATCGAAATTGCCACTGTCCACAATCACTCCTCCCAAGCTCGATCCATGTCCGCCGATAAATTTGGTGGCGGAATGAACAACAATATCGGCCCCGTGCTCGATCGGACGGATCAGGTACGGTGTACCGAACGTATTATCCACTATCAACGGAATATTATGACGATGGGCCACCTCCGCCACAGCATCGATATTGGTAACATCAGAATTGGGATTACCGAACGTTTCGACATACACCGCTTTCGTATTCTCCCGAATAGCCGCCTCCAACGCCTGCAAGTCATTGACATTTACAATCGTGTGGGTAATGCCCTGAGCCGCTAACGTATGCGTAATCAGGTTGAAGGAACCGCCATAGAGATTATCGGCAGCCACAATATGGTCGCCCACTCCAAGTATATTCTGCAAGGCATATGTCACGGCCGCCGCACCGGAAGCCACCGCCAGACCAGCCACTCCCCCTTCGAGAGCAGCGACACGCGCTTCGAAAACTCCCTGTGTCGAATTGGTCAGACGACCATAAATATTCCCAGCATCACGAAGGCCGAAACGGTCTGCCGCATGTTGTGAATCATGAAATACATAAGATGTTGTCTGATAAATAGGGACGGCACGAGCATCTGTTGCGGGATCGGCCTGTTCTTGCCCTACATGAACCTGTAATGTCTCGAAATGTAATTTCTTTGTTGCCATAGTCGTATTATTTTAAATTGTTCTTCTTGCTCATTTTCCAGCAAAACTATAGCAGACAGAGATATCAGACAAGATATATGGAAAATACAGAAAATAACGCTATTTTTACGGTCGTCAACAGAACGCATAAACTGTATCAGGATCGAAAAAAGGATTCTGATAGAATTTTATTCTTATGAACACACTTGAGAAATTAGACAAAGTAGACTTGCAGATCCTCCGTACCCTGCAATCGAATGCCCGGCTCACCACAAAAGAGCTCGCCGCGAGTGTCAGCCTCTCGTCGACACCCGTATTCGAACGCCTGAAACGCCTCGAAAACGGAGGATATATAAAGAAGTACATTGCCGTGCTGGACGCCGAAAAGCTAAACCAGGGCTTCGTGGTCTTTTGCAGTGTCAAGTTGAGGAGACTGAACAAAGAGATTGCGGCAGAGTTCACAAGAATCATACAGGAAATTCCGCAAGTCACAGAATGCTACAATATATCGGGAAGTTACGACTACCTGCTGAAGATCCATGCACCGAATATGAAGTATTACCAGGAGTTTATCTTGAACGTGTTAGGCACGATCGACAGCCTCGGATCGCTCGAAAGCACCTTTGTGATGGACGAGGTAAAGCATGAATACGGAATCCATATTTAAACGCCGCCCCGTCCCTATCTTACATTTATTACTTCAATGCATAAATCCGCTGGATGATGTCCACAACCTTCATGCCTTCCAATACGTTGGTCGTAATACATTCCGAACTTGCACCAGAAAGGACACGGACCACATTGCGGATCACGAAATTATGGTTCTGGGCGGAACCTTTATAAGGGCCGTAGTCATTTCCCGGATTCGTCGGCGCCAGTTCCGGCATTTCATAATCTTTGATATGGCAGTATTCGACTTCGTTCATATACTGTCCGCCGATTTTCACGCTTCCGTTCTCCGCAACAATCAGCATACTGCTTTCCATGTTCCTGTTCCAGACAGAAGTGGAATAGCTCAGGCTCCCCATCCCGCCGTTCACGAAGTTGAAATTCACAAGGCCCGAATCTTCAAAAGCCGTAAGTCCGGCATGGTTGAAATCGGCAAAGCGAGCCTGGATATTGCAGATATCCCCGAAAAGCCAGTACATAATGTCGATGAAATGGGAGAACTGGGTAAAAAGCGTCCCTCCGTCCAAAGCAGCATCGCCATGCCAGCCACCGGGTTTATAATAGCGCTCGTCACGGTTCCAATAACAATTCAACTGGACCATATAGATCTTGCCTAACCTACCCGAATCCACCATCTCCTTGATCCAGACGGAAGGAGGAGAATAACGGTTTTGCATGACGCAGAACACCTGTTTACGGTATTTCAGCGAAGCATAGACCACCTTCTCGGCATCGGCAAGCGTCAGTGCCATCGGCTTCTCGATCACGACGTTGCAACCGGTTTCGACAGCCTGAATGGCCATTGCTGCATGCAAGCCGTTCGGGGTACAAACATTTACGACATCTATGGAAATTCCGCTCTGCAATAGCTCCATCAGGGAAGAGAAAAACGGGACATCGTATGCCTCAATACCCAATTCCTCACGAGGACGAATATCACAAAGGGCCACCAATTCGGCTCCCGGATCACGTGTCACCATCTCGGCATGACGTTTGCCGATATGGCCACAACCGATAACTGCAAATTTTATCTTTTTATCCATAAGCATTCGATGGGGGTGTGTCAAAATCTCCTTGTCCCCGCGCCTGACGCGGAGCCGCAAAAGGACAGACCTTTTCAATCAGATTTTTATAAGGTCGGTTTTAATGCTATCCCGCGTCAAGTGCGGGAACAGGATAGTTTCGCCCCCCCCCCTTTTTTAGAGTTTCTGTTATATATTGCTGTTGTCCGAGGGACATTTCCGTATGAATAGGCAGGGAAAGGACGGATTCGCACAAACGGGTGGAGACGTCCAAATTACCAGATACACGGGAGATATGCCGGTAAGCTTCCTGATGATGCACTGGTACAGGATAATAGATCATGGAAGGGATTCCCTGTTCTTTCAACAGGCATTGAAGGACATTCCGCCTGCCGTCTTTTACCTGGACCGTATATTGGTGATAGACATGAGTCGAAAATATCGATCTCGCAGGGAGAACCAACGAATCGCAGGAGGACAAAGCTTCATCATACCGAGAGGCAACTTGCCGACGGGTTTCCGTGAACTCCTCCAGATGCTTCAACTTCACATCCAGCACAGCAGCTTGCAACGTGTCCAGACGGGAGTTGCATCCGATCCGCCTATGGTGGTATTTGCATTCCTGGCCATGATTGGCAATCATGCGGATACGGGCAGCCAACGCCTCGTCGGAAGTCATCAACGCCCCCCCATCGCCATAGCAGGCCAACGGCTTGGATGGAAAAAAAGATGTCGTCCCGATATGTCCGATCGTCCCGGCCTTTCGTACCCGCCCGTCGGAAAAGATATAATCGGCACCAACAGATTGAGCGTTATCTTCCACTACATACAGATGATAGACATCTGCCAAAGTCATGATCGGCTCCATATCGCAGGCTTGTCCGAACAGGTGGACGGCCACGACCGCCTTTGTCCGTTCCGAAACAGCCGCTTCTATTTTCCGGGGATCGATATTAAAGGTACAGGGATCGACATCCACCAACACGGGCGTCAACCCTAACAAAGCGACAACCTCGGCTGCCGCTATATAAGTAAATGCCGGCAGAATCACCTCATCGCCAGGCTGAAGCTCCAATGCCATCAGAGCAATCTGCAAAGCGTCCGTCCCGTTAGCACAAGGAATCACGTATGGAACCTGAAGATAATCAGCCAAATGCCCGGCAAAGAATTTCACCTGCGGACCATTGATAAAAGCACAACTGTCGATCACCGCCTGCATGGCCTCATCAATCTCCTCTTTGAACCGGAGATATTGTCCATGCAAGTCGACCATCTGTATCTGTTCTTCCAACATTATATTATCTGTTTTCCGATTAATTAATCCTTCGTCACTACAACGAAGGATTAACCAGATTATTTCACTTCGCTGCCCGGTTTTACCTCTTTTTCAGGAGTGATGACAGCCAGTTTGCCGTCGAAGTTTTCTGCGGAAAGGATCATTCCTTCGGAAACGAGACCTTTCAACTTGCGCGGAGCCAGATTGGCAATGAAGCAAACCTGCTTGCCCACAAGGTCTTCCGGCTTGTAATGCTGGGCGATACCCGAAACGATCGTACGTTTTTCCAGACCGTCATCGATACGGAACTGCAACAACTTGTCCGCCTTAGGCACTTTCGTACATTCCAACACGGTCCCGACACGGATATCCAGCTTCATGAAGTCATCGAACTCGATATTCTCACGGATGGGTTTCGCCCTGTAGTTGGCTTCCTCGTTTGCTTTCTTCGTGTCCAACAGCTTTTGCACCTGTGCTTCGATCACGCTGTCTTCGATCTTCTCGAACAGCAGTTCCGATTTGCCCAACTGATGGCCGGCTTCCAACAGGTCGGTCGATCCCAGACGGTTCCAGCCTAACGGTTCCACATTCAGCATCTTGTTCAGTTTCTCCATGCTGAACGGCAGGAACGGTTCGAAAGCGATTGCCAAATTTGCCGTGATCTGCAAAGCGATGTTCATGATCGTGGCGACACGCGCCATATCGGTCTTTGCTAATTTCCAAGGTTCAGTGTCAGCCAGGTATTTGTTTCCGATACGAGCCAAGTTCATCGCTTCTTTCTGGGCGTCACGGAAATGGTAGGTATCCAGCAGACGTTCCACGTCGGCCTTTACATTCGCGAAATCGGTCAATGTCTGACGGTCATAATCGGTCAGCTCACCGGCAGCCGGCACCTTACCTTCGAAATACTTTTCGGTAAGCACCAAAGCACGGTTGACAAAGTTACCTAAGATGGCAACCAACTCATTGTTATTGCGTGCCTGAAAATCTTTCCAGGTGAAATCGTTGTCTTTTGTTTCCGGAGCATTGGCCGTCAAAACATAGCGCAACACATCCTGCTTGCCCGGCATATCCACCAGATATTCGTTCAACCAGACAGCCCAGTTGCGGGAAGTGGAGATTTTGTCGCCTTCCAGGTTAAGAAACTCATTGGCCGGCACATTCTCCGGCAGGTTATAAGAACCTTCGGCTTTCAGCATGGCCGGGAACACGATACAGTGGAACACGATATTATCCTTACCGATGAAATGTACCATCTTGGTTTCAGGATCTTTCCACCAGGTTTCCCAACTTTCGGGGAGCAGTTCTTTCGTATTGGAGATATATCCGATAGGCGCATCGAACCAGACATACAGCACCTTCCCTTCCGCACCTTCCACCGGCACGGGAATCCCCCAATCAAGATCGCGGCTTACGGCACGAGGCTGCAATCCCATATCCAGCCAACTCTTGCACTGTCCGTATACGTTCGGTTTCCATTCCTTATGTCCTTCCAGTATCCACTGGCGCAGGAACGGTTCCCATTTGTCCAAAGGCAGATACCAGTGTTTGGTCTCTTTCATCACCGGCTGGCTACCACTGATAGCGGATTTCGGGTTGATCAGGTCCGTCGGGCTCAAAGATGTACCGCAGGCTTCGCACTGGTCGCCATAGGCTTTTTCATTGCCGCAATGCGGGCAAGTCCCGGTTATATAACGGTCGGCAAGGAACTGTTTTGCTTCCTCGTCGTAATACTGTTCGCTCGTTTTCTCGATAAACTCTCCTTTATCGTATAAGGTACGGAAGAAATCCGACGCCACCTGGCGATGTGTAGCCGAAGTCGTACGGGAATAGATATCGAACGAAATACCAAACTCCTCAAAAGACTTCTTGATAATACCATGATAACGGTCCACCACATCCTGCGGCGTAATCCCTTCTTTCTTCGCTCTCAGCGTGATAGGCACCCCATGTTCATCCGATCCACCGATCATCAAAACTTCTTCTCCCTTCAGGCGAAGATAGCGTGCATAAATATCAGCAGGCACATACACCCCGGCCAAATGTCCGATATGCACCGGCCCGTTCGCATACGGCAACGCCGTAGTTATCAGCGTTCTCTTAAACTGTTTTTCCATACCTTGTGTTCTCTTTTTGAGAGGCAAAGGTACACATTTATTGCTTAACCTAAAAAGAAAGGAATATCATTAGTTGTTATAATCCGACTAAGGATACACTAAACAAGTTATCGCTAATCATAAGTCAACTCCATTTCGTCCAAATAAAGTGTACTACCTTCCCCTCCTGTAAAATAATCACCATATTTGCTGGCTGTAGCCACAATGACAAGATATTTGGGTTTACGATAATCACGGTAATCTAACCGGATTGTATATTCCTCATAACCGGATATGGTCTTAGCGGAAATGAACTCACCATAAGCAATAACATTTTTATCATTCTTGCTAAACAGCTGCCGTTCCGACTTCTTTGTTTTGATCTCATAAGGTTCTGCCTTATCAGACAGAGCCACATAAATATGACAAGAATCCGGTCTGCCCAGCAAATAATTGTAATCGGAATCGTTACTTTTATTTATCTCAGCCGAAGTATATTTGTATTTAAACTTCAAACCTGTCGGATAAGTTTCAAATGGACGCCCAAAGCTCAAGACGCCATTAGTACCATCTGTACGGACATACGAACCGGCAAATATATTACCAGCCGCAAACTTACCGATACCGGCAACTCCGACAAACCGCGATTCTAACTTGGCTGCCTTTCCGGTTCCGTTACTCGTATCACCTGTCGGAATCGTATTGCTGTCTCCCAAAGTAGTAGCTCCTTTATTTCCCGTATCCCAAAAAGAAACACCTGTTGCCAACCACGGATTCCACAATTTACCATCTTGATGCCAATCGTCAACCCCCCCATTGGTCAATGGCACTAACGCAGCGGTCTTACACTCCACCTCTTCTCCAGCTATATCATCAATCACAACACGATATACATACGTCGTACCCGGATTCAAACCAGTTATTGTGGCTGTGAAGGAAGTACCGTTGACAGTTACGGAACTTGCCGGAAGCGTCTGCCAACCATCATCCACCCGCGTTTGGGACGGATTCTTTTCTCTATATTCTATTACCGGAATCTTACCTTCTTGAATCATTCCGGTTACAATGATTCGATTGGCCATCGCAACCGTTTCACCACCGGAAACAGCACCACCTTCCGTATGCAGAATTGTCACTTTCCAAGTTTCCGTTACTCCAAAACGAGTCACTTCAAATGAGCAAGGACGCGAAAAATTCGTTACCGTCGTCGGATCAGGAACGACAATTCCCACCGAACCGCCCAGTTGCATCTTAGTCACCGTTATCCGATCCAAATGTTGCTCTTTTGCCACATACACGATCATCTCCCGATTTGCCAAATCGATTACCGGTTCACCCACCTGGTTACTGACTTGCACAGTCCGGTCTATCGTCTGATTAACCGTTATCTTCCAAGGATACTCTTGATATGTCTGCAAAATCAATGAGACAGATGAAGAAAAATCCACCCGCGTATCTGCACTCTTGGGTAAACTGTCTAAAGACGAAAATCCGATTCGTGGAAAAGCGTTATAGTCGAGACACGCCGCAGAATCTATCCGTACCTCAGCCTCATTAGTCACCGTCAACTTCTTGATCCGGAGAGCTGCAAGATCAACCGCATCGCTCACTTCTACCGTAACCATCCCTTTAGTCTTATCTATTTCCAATGTATTATCCAATTGCCCTTCCACCAGGAAATCGGTAATGCTTCCTTCCCGATATGGATAAGGAATATCATTCTCGATACATGAAACAAGAAAGAACAAACAACAGAGAAAACCTGTCACTTTTCGTTTTATATGATTTATATCCATACCTCGTCAAAAATAGAAGTTCATACCTAAATTAATCGAAAATAGGTCTATCTTAAAATTAGCGGAACTGCTACGCCGTGAGCCTTTATCAATCTGGTCAGTTGTCTGATCGGTCCACTTCATATTAAACCCCAGTACGCCAACCGATACCTCAACAGCTGCAAAATTAGTGATAAAAGCCGTCAGACCCGGCGCCATTCCGATCTGCAAATTCTGGATGGTCTGATAAGTACCGGTATAATCGGTATCTGTACCCGAAGAGTTTTTACCCTGCCCATAGCCATAGGTCACGCGAGCTTCATTAAACAAACCAAAAATCTTACTACTTCCTATCGGCATATAGGTACGCACGAATCCAGTAGCAGAAAAAGTATGCTCCAAATAATTTACATCACTGATATCAAAATTGATATCATCATCCAAATCCAAACTGATATTTCCTAAATCCGTATAAGTACGATTATAGGAAAAACGTCCGCCCAATGCAACATTATCCCGAATAAAGTAACCGAAGAAAGGACTTACTTTAAACGTATAACCGGTACTTTCAATCTTCTCCAGCACCAAGAATTTATAATTGTCATCCTCATGTTCCGAATAGGAAAAAGTCGATCCGACCATCCATTGCCCTTTCGGAATAAAAGTATGACTCTGGATACCCCGGTCGAAGACTTTACGACCAAGGATTTTGGTTTGGGCTTGAATAGTTCCTATTCCTAAGAATGAAACTAAAAACATTGTCAAGATATGTTTCATCCGAATATTATTCTGTTGGAGTTTGATCATAGACTAATTCAAAATCATCAATATATAATTCACTACCGACTGCACCCTGAAAATAATCCCCATATTTACTGGATGTAGCTAAAACACCAATATATTCAGGCTTTACATCTTTCTTTAGGTATTGCAATTTCAAGTTAAAATCACTCCAACCATTTGTTAGCATATTTTCACTTGCGGGTAGTTCCGCATAAGCAATTATCCTGTCAGCATAATATTCTTTCCAGTTCAGCGTTTCTTGATTAGCCGTATTCAAAGCCATTGGTTCCTTCAACAACACAATATAGATGGCACATTGATCAAAGCTCCCCTTAGCTATATGTCCCGAATATTTATCGACCGTCTGAGGTATATAGTTATATTTACCTTTAAACATTGAAGGACGAGCTGTAAATGGCTTACCTAAAGTCACAACTCCATTCATTCCTGACAAAGCGAAAGAACCAGTAAAAGCGTTACCGGCGGCAAATTTACCTACCGCTGCTCTTGATTTCAGAAAAGCCTTTGTATTATTTTGTTCAGTAACAGATTGACAAAGATCAGGGGTAAATGTATTATTTCCCGAACTCCAATATGAATTTTTTTCATTCCAAGGTCCATTGTTCTTATCTTCAAAATCACCATAAGGCAGCATTACCGCCTCCTCTGTTACAAATTCTTTAGATTCAGCAACAGCACCATTCTGCAGTAATCTATATTCATACTTTGTACCATCATCCAAATGCGTCACAACCTGCGTCACATTAGAAGAGCCATTATTTCCAACTGTCACCTCACCTTCAACATCACTCCACTTATCATCCGTTCCGAATTTCCTATATTGGAACTTATAAGAGGCTTTATCTTCCTCACTCGCGTTCTTTACATATCCCCTCAATGTAGCAAAATGTGCCCACACCTCCGATTCGACTACCGGATGAGTCATGATTTGCAAATTGACAGTAATAGAAATCGTTTGCACCGTTTCATGCCCCATCTCATCACGGGCAGAGAGAACAAATGTATGCGTACCTCCTGGCAATTGCGTAATCAAATTATCGAAAACTAATGTAAACATTGCCTTTTTATCATCCAAAGCAGGGACTTCCAATCCTATTTCAGCTAACTTCTTCTTACTTTCTTCCGACAATTTCAGTAAATCCAAAGATGATGAAATTTTATGTTCATCAAACAAAGACGAAGTCGCAATCATGGTAACAGATTCTAAACCTATATTCGTAGAAGAAATATTCAACATTACGTTTCTGGAATCTCCTTTGTCCAAAGAGACCATTCCATTACTATCCTTGCCATCTTCCAACACTTTCACCAACGGTGGTTCCTGCCCATATCCCGATTCCGGCAACGGGATCGTCACCGTATGGTTCTCGTCATTGGTCGGATCAGAATCAATCGTTATATCGAAGTCCATTCCTGAGTTATCTTCACCGCTATCCACCAAATCGAATACCAGATGATAATGGTCTTTCGCCTCCGTCTTCTCGATCAGTTTGGACATGTGAAATGTCAACCCTTCTTTGTTCGTCAATGTCAAATCGACCAACAGATAACCGGGTTGGAAATAACCAGCGCGTGTCTCTTGCATATCATATTCCAAATAGCTCCCCGTCGCATCACTGACTTTCGCCACACAGGATGCGAATTTATCCTGAACAGGCTTTGTAAACTTACTGGTTACTTTCACACAAGTTAAAAAACATTCGATTGCTGTTTGAGTTGTCTCACCCGCTTTTATGACAATCTTATCTTTATCCCCGTAAAAAGTAGGTTTTTCAAACTCCAGTTTGTCCGAAGGATTAGATGTGACCTTCACCTTATAAGTCCCGACCTCCAACAACACACGTTCGCCGGCCATATCATTGTAATCGGAAAAATGTTTTACGACCGAATCGTTCGCTCCGGTACAAATATCCACCGCCAAAGACTGATCCTTGACATCGAAACCACGCGTGACCACTTCCACATTTTTCGATACACCTAATTCCAAATAGCCTGTTGTTTGCATACGGTTATCTTCATTATCACATGATACCCAAACAAACAACATTAAAAACAAACAACCTATTATATATGACAACTTTTTCATCCTATTAAGTCGTAATTGTTATTGTATGAGTTTTTGTATTTCCTTTCGAATCGGTAACGGTCAAATGAAAATTACTTGTACCGCTTCCCAATATTTGGAGCATTGGCACAAATTGGGATATATTAAACGATACAGATGTTTCACCTCCAATATGAACCGGAAAACCTAAACCACTCAACTTATCAGCATATCCACCCGGACTGACCAAATCAAAATCTGACGTTAATCCGATACCCTGCAATTCTGATTCAGGTAATAATGGCGAATCAATGATTACTCTAAACGAGGAAATACCGTTCGGCACACTCACCACCAAGTCAGTATTAATCGCGTCCCCTTTTATCGAGATCACGCCATCCGTCTCACCGCCTGTATTATCATCACCTCCCGTACTGCCGCCATTTCCCCCACCGCTCGGTACAGTAATGTCGATCGGAGTTTCATTCAATGTCACATCTACCTTTATGGTAAAATTACCGTTTGTCGGTTTTTCCGGATTATCAGGATCGTCAGGTTCAGGATTCGGTTTTTCCGGCTCATCCGGTACAATTTCTTCTTCCAAATCTTTGATCTCTATCCTAAACAAATCCTGCGGATTAATCTTTCCCTCCGAATCGGCCAGTCCGAATGTCCGGATCACCGGCTTGCCAGTGATCTTTTCCGTAGCACGGATTGTCACCGTCGTTTTCATTCCGGGACGGATATATACGATCCGGGCATCTCCTTTACCCACAGACAGTACTCCTGAACCATTGGTAATAGTGATTGCATAATCATCCTTGCATGCATTCAAAAACTCTTCGGACAGAGTCAAATACAAGATAGCACTTTGCAATTCACAAGCCTTATCTACTAATGTCACTTCTTTGGCTTTTATGACACATGTATCCAACAACTCATAATAAGGATATTCCGATGTCACTTCATAATTATCACCCGAATAGGCTTCGATGTAATAAGTGCCCTGTTCCAATACATATTGGGATTCTTTCAGATAATCGGCATACGACTCGAAATAATCCTGCAATTCCATCGATGCGTTAAACACTTTCACGATCATATCTTCCGCTTTCGGAACAATCAGTTCCGTACTTGATGACTTGGAAGACACGCCGCCATTCCCATAAGAAGGAGGCACAACTTTCAACTTCAAATCCAGCACGCCGACTTCACCGGAACCACCCTGTTCCCCTTTTCCTAAAAGTTCGTCTTTCATCTCGCAGGAAACCAAACCGACAAGAGCCAGGCATAACAATACGTAATATGTATATCTATATTTCATCATTCAACAGGTGTTGCTTTTAACATCATTGATTTTGTTTCCGATACTTGCAGATCGATAATCAGATGGTCTTTCTTTTCCAACAGACCGTCTTTCGGTGAAATCGTCTCCGAATAGTCGACCGGAAATCCCTCCAAAGTAGTTCCCTCGATATGGATTTTAATAAAGGAAGAGTTTTTCGCTCCATCAAAATAGGCAGATTTATTCAAATCGGCCAAAGCATAAGACACTTGACGTTTGTTTGCATCCGAAACAGTCAATTTGAATTTTGTATCTCCGGTTTGCAACTTGTCATCTGTCCGAAACGCCTTCTTAAATGCATCGCTTGCATTAAAAGAAACTTGAAATTGTTGCAAACAGCATTCCAGCTCCACCAAAACGGTCTCTTCCGGTAATAAAGAGTATGTTTCAGAAGCAAAAAAACAGGGTTTATCCAGTATGGCATCTTTCAGTTCATTGGAAAAGACTTCTACCTTATATTCCGTACCGCCTTCCGCCGCTTCCAAAAAGACCGGACTGTTTTGTTGTAAGGTCTTCAAAGAGTCTTGCTTCACAACCGCACCGATACCATCCTGTATCTTAACGTATAATTGATTTACCGTCGGCACTGGTGTAGAACGGGTTATCACAATCGGAGATTCGGTTGAAACATGAAATCGGAGACGGGCTTTGCCCTGTCCCATCACCTGTTCCGTTTCTTCGTTAGAACAGGAGGCTGCGATAAGCAGGATGGCTAATGTATATAATAAGTGTTTCATATTATTCTTGATAATCGTATATTAGTTCGACATCATCTATATAGAGTTGGCTACCGACATATTCGCCATCTGACAAATTCATTGCAGGTGGAGGTGTCAAATTGGTTGAATTAATTTCCCAACATTCAGAATTTCCGGATGATTTAAATTTCATATAAATTTTAGCAGCTTTTGACGCTAACGAATAATCCAACCGGATTTCTTTTACAACATAAGACGATTGAGAATATAACTTTTCCTCTTTCTTTACTAAAGTCTGATCCTCGTTATCTTTAATTTCAATTTCAACAACTCCCCAGTCACTACTATTCTTTGGTTGATATTTATAAGCAAAAGATATAGCAGAAGGACGAGAAGCAAAAGCATATCCGGAATATGATGGAGTATGCGTTGATACATCATAGGTCCCTAAATAAAGTTCACCGGGGGTCAACTTTTCACAAGTTCCCATACCACTTAAAGCAGCAGCAGTATTGCCACTTCCCCAACCTACAGTACGAATTAAAGCAGCAAAACTACCTCCTGAGGTCTCATTAATTGGCTTTGTTCCTGAGGTTGTTGTATAACAACATCCGACATAGGGGGATTTAGGTGCTGTAACAATAAATGTATTCATTGATGGTTCTGCTCCATACTGAGTTGTTGTTTGGTTTAACGTACTCCATCCCTTTGTATTCAGATCTTTCTCATTCCAAGGATACCATTTATCCCAATAAACATAATCTTTCCATTTAATAGTAGTCAGATCATTTCCTTTTTCATCTATCCTATTGGAAAACCAATCTTCAAATCCAGAATTAGGTAACTGACTTTCCTCTTCCGTTGTAAACTTAATAGCTACCAAATCATAAGTACCATCATATTTTGCCGTAACAATATAAGATTCTTGTGGAGTCAAATTTGTCCATACAAATGAAGCAATTCCAGTTGTTTCATCTCTACCTAATGAAATTAAATTAGTTATCTGCTGCCCATCTTGATAGAATGTAACTTTGCTCGCATCATTCGCTTTCACTCGTAAATAAGCATATTTCGCAAAAATATCACCATCGTTTTCAGCCATAGCCCATTCAAATACTGGAGGTGTAACCGTAAACGAACGAGAGTCTTCAACAACTCTATCCAATTTATCAGTAATTTTATATTTTACCATATATGTTTTAGCTGTTCCATTATCGCCACACGACAATTTATTAAACCAATCATCTACGCTATATTTCATCTTAACTCTACTTGCAGAACTTTCTGCTATCGCAATTCCTGGAATATCTAATGTGAAGACATCCTGCTCTTCTACCCCTATTCCAACTATAGATATTGCTACATCCTTTATTCCGGCAAGAGCCTCAATATCTACAGGTACGTCAGAAAGAGGAGTAATCAATTTTATTTCCAAAGTACCTTGTTCAAAAGTTTTATTATTCGGGAACATTCCCCAACTAACCTTAGGCTTAGCAGCAGCCGGTACAGTTATTCTAACCGATTTAGAAGTCCTATTCGGAGTTGGCAAAGCATCTACAACCGTCAATGATAACTCATAATACGAGTCTTCCGATTTACCTAATAAAGAAGCAATAACCGATTTCAAATCAAATTCTGCCTGCATTTCACCTTTCATTTTCTCTGGTGCACTAAAGCCGTAATTATCCGCCAAATCCTTAATCTGATCTTCTGTCAGATTTGCCAAATCATACTGATTAATCAAAGTCGAACTTCCATCTTTAATCGTCAACAATACCTGATTAATCTTTCCTCCGGAAGTAATCACTACTTTAGCCGCCTTTGTATCTTTAGCATATTCTGTAGGTTCCTCCATACTTACATTCGTATCTTCCCACTTAAACAAATCGCACACAATATACGGCGCCCCCTTCAACTTCTCCATGAAATCCGGAATTCCGATATTCACATAGATCGTTTCCTTTGTTTCATCGTTTAATGTCACATCGATAGCAATCCCGTTCACCCCTTTTTCATCCGTACGGACGGTCAGCTTCGCCCATTGCTTGGGCTTGATAGTTGTTGTCGCCGTATAATTGACAGTCTTTCCATAGACATTGACCAGTTCCATCGCAATTTCCAGCTTCGTGCCGGAAGCATCCGACAGAAAATACATCGGACGGGATTCGCCTTTTTCATACACCAAAGGCAATTCCATCTTGTTCGTCTTCAACGACAAGGTATAATCTTTATATGTTTGCAGAAAATCATCCGAATAGTCGATCGTCACCCGGCTGTTCGCCATTGCGGCAGTTACCTCCACCGGTGTAGTCATATCCTTGACAATCGTAAATTCCTTTTTCCCGGAAAAGTAAGGTGCATCGAAAGCGGCTGCCGTTTCTGTTCCTTTTGACACCTGAATCGTATATGCTCCGGCTCCCAGCTCAAGTTCGGCTGGCATCTTGTCGAAGCGGGAATATTCGGCCACAACACCCGAATCCTGCGCGATCGTCACAGCATAGCTATTCACATCCTTAAAGTCCGCCAAGTCAGAAGCTTTTGTCGATACACCCACCAACGCCGTGTCCACATTCATCCGAAAAGCAAGAGTACCTTTATTGACTACCCCATCTTCATCGACTTGGCAAGCATAAATCCCAATAAACAAACAAAAAAAGCACAACAGGCGGCTTACCACACAAAAGCGCTTGTTATCTCCTTCCAAGAAACGTTTCTTCTCCATCCAGATTCTATTCCGTTTAACATTCCATTTTCAAGGTCGCAAAGTAACCCCGATTCTTCAAGCCTTACAAGGTCAATTTATATTATTCGCTGTCCGTTTTTTTTGATTTGCATTTAAGGCCACCTCTTTAATTTCCTATTTATGATACACAAATGATATATCCACAAACACATAACTGTCCGATTTTTCATAATAAGCTTTACATATAAACAAGATTTCGTATCTTTGTCGTATCTTTTATTCTAATATGTATATAGATAATGACATCCCCAAAATAGACCTGCCCGAAGACTGGATAATCGGAAAGTTGACGAAAAGCGAAATCGGCTTGCTGAACCTCTATGCCAATTATCCATGCCGGCTGAAAGCCGAAATATTCGTGCTTTGCTTGCAAGGAGATCTGGAGGCATCCATCGACTTGACGCGCTACAAAGTCAGGCCAGGAAGCTTTATCACCATACAACCGGGGACAATTTTGCAAATATATCGGGTAGAAGGAGATTTGGAAATCTACTTCATGGGATTTTCTTCAAATTTTATCAGTCAATCGAACCTTAACAAAATGGCAGTAGACATGCACTACGCGGCCAAAGATACCCCAATCATAGAATTGAAAGAAAAACCTGTCGAACTGCTGGAAGATTACTTCTCGCTTCTGCTTAAAACATATAATACCTGCAAGCCTGCTTTAAACAAACATATTTTGAATCATCTATTGTCGGGTGTATTCATGGGAGTCAGTGCCATGTATAAAGATAAAGTGGAAAGCAAAACGAATCTCTCCAAAGCAGAACAAATAAGCAAAAACTTCAATCATCTGGTTATGCAGAACTATACCACGCAACGTTCCGTTGCGTGGTATGCCAAGAAACTCGGCATAACTCCGGCGCATCTCAGCACGATTGTCAAGCAGACGACCGACAAGACTTGTGTCGAGATCATCACCTCTATGGTGATCATGGATGCAAAGGCACAGTTGAAATCGACCGACCTATCGATCCACGACATCGCCTATTCGCTGAATTTCACGAATATGTCTTTCTTCGGCAAATATTTCAAGCGGCATGTGGGGATGGGGCCGTTGGAATACCGGAACAGCTAAAAACAAAAGTTCCGGGCCGCTGGGTCATTTCAGCTTCACCCACCCTGTACAACCCGCCTTGCAACAAGCCTCAACAGGTGAAGGCTCCCGCCCGGATTGCCTTCAACCCCGGTATCCGGCCTTCATCCAGGCAAGTTCGAATCGACCACCAAAGGTTGAGGGATGCCCGTGTCTTCCTCTTTCGGAAGGGTATAGATGGCAAACAAACGGCTGCCTCCCTTCACCAGACGGCCGGAAGCGACCAATGCGGCCAAATCCTTGCGCGCACTGTAGTCAGACAGCCCGATAAGATAACGGTAGGAACGGACGGTGATATAAGAGTTCTCGTCCAAATAGCGGTAAAGAAGTTCCTCCCGGTCCGCCATACCGGGTGCACAGTGACCTGAACTTTTCATACGCGTGAGCGGCATCGTCTTCAAGGCCTTCTTCAACTGCTGGCAGCATCGGAAATTGACGTTCTTGAAACGGACAGATTCGCTCCTCAGTTCCGTTTTAGACATCACCGCGCGAGATTGGAGCGAGACGCTGAAGAAGCCGAGGCCCTCGATCTCCACGTTATCGCCTTCGCGCAAGCGTTCCGTCACCAAGTCGGTGATCAGCTGCAAGGCGCCGGCAATGTCGGCTTCCGAATAGGTGGAGCGGGATTTGGCATATTTCATCAACTTTTTAATGCTGACGGTCTCATAGGGGATCAATCTTGGGTGAAGAGGCATTTTATTGCCGTTCTTCCCGGAATCCGGGTTACGCTCCATTCTGTAACGTGCTGTCATATTAGTAATAGATTAAATGGTGAATAATAAGACTTTATCGCTTTCCTGCCTTCTTTGTATGTTTTTGACGAAGGTCGAAAAGGTTTTTGCCCAAGGTGGAAAAGGTATTCGACCTAAGTCGAAAGGCTTTTCGCCCTAGGTCGAATAGTCAATAACATGGCAGTAAAGATACAAATAATAATAGGATAAACACGAATGAGGCGGTACTTTTATCCTAAATAAAAAACGCAACAACTGGGACTTGCTGGCTGATCCGACCGGTAGCCGCCGTTTCGTCTGCATCGAGATAAACGGGAACATCCGTCCAGACCGTTCTGTCGAATACGGACAGCTATACGCACAGGCGGTCGCCGCGCTCCGGGCAGGCGAAAGATATTGGTTCACGCCAGAGGCATTCATTTTATTTTCTCCTAATGCTTTTTCCGATCTCCAATTTTAAAATAAATGAAACCGGCTTACGTCCCCCATGTTTCCCGGTCCAGGCTCCGGTATTGTATGGCTTCCGCCAGATGGCATGCCTCGATATTCGGAGAGGCTTCCAGGTCGGCGATCGTACGGGAGACTTTCAGGATGCGGTCGTAGGCGCGGGCGGAAAGATTGAGGCGCTGCATGGCGACCTTCAGTAAAGACAGGCCGGCAGCATCAGGCACGGCGTATTCATGAAGCAGTTTGGAGGTCATCTGGGCATTGCTGTAAATACCCTCATGCGCGGCAAAGCGTTTTTCCTGGATAGCGCGGGCTTTCATCACGCGCTCGCGTATCGCTTCGCTACATTCGGAAAGGCGTCCGTCGGATATCTTCTCGAAAGGGACCGGCACGACTTCTACCTGTATATCGATCCGGTCGAGCAAAGGGCCGGAAACACGATTCATGTATTTCTGGACAGCACCCGGAGAACAGAGACAAGGGCGATCGGGGTGATTATAATATCCGCAAGGACAAGGATTCATGGAAGCGACCAACATGAAGTTGGCCGGATAATCAACAGATAAGCGGGCACGAGAGACCGTTATCGTCCGGTCTTCCAATGGTTGGCGCATGACCTCGAGCACGCTCCGGTTAAATTCGGGCAATTCATCCAAGAACAAGATTCCGTTATGTGCCAAGCTGATCTCTCCCGGCTGCGGGAAAGCGCCTCCACCGACCATCGCCACATTCGAAATCGTGTGATGGGGCGAACGGAACGGACGTTGCGTCATCAGGGAAGTGTCCAGCCCGATCTTGCCGGCGACCGAATGTATCTTGGTGGTCTCGAGCGACTCCTGCAAGGTAAAAGGTGGCAAGATGGAAGGGAGACGTTTGGCGAGCATCGATTTGCCACTCCCCGGCGGACCGATCAGGATCAGGTTGTGGCTTCCGGCGGCGGCTACTTCCAGCGCACGCTTCACATTCTCCTGTCCGCGTACATCCGAGAAATCCGCTTCAAACTGAAGTTGCCGGGCATAAAATTCTTCACGGGTATTGACAACCGTCGGCTCCAAATCCCGTCTTCCTGCAATGAACTCGATCACTTCTTTGATGGTCGAAACGCCATACACATCCAGGTCATTGACGACAGCGGCCTCACGGGCATTCTGCTTGGGAACGATAAAACCTTTGAATCCCTCTTCACGCGCCTTGATCGCAATCGGCAGAATTCCCTTTACCGGCTTCAAGCTGCCGTCCAATGAAAGCTCTCCCATCATCATGTAGTGGCCTAGCCGGGAAGCATCCAGCTCTTCGGCTGCAGCCAGGATGCCGATCGCAAGCGGCAAATCATACGACGAACCTTCCTTCCGGATATCGGCAGGCGCCATATTGATCACAATGCGGTTACGGGGAAACTTGTAGCCACTCACCTGAAGAGCAGAGATAATGCGTTCATGGCTTTCACGGACAGCCACATCGGGCAACCCTACCAAAAAGAATTGGATACCTTTCGTGCAATTTACTTCGATCGTAATGACCGTTGCCGATATGCCTTGCACGGCGGCAGCGTAAGATTTGACTAACATAGTTAAAGATTTATGATTTAAATTTATGGGTCTGGATTTATGATTTATGGATAGCAACATTGCATAAATCATAAATTCCTACTCCATCAGCTTTTCCAACGTCTGCTTTATCTCGACCCCATTGTCCGTTTTCAAGATGATCTTCCCTTCTTCATCGATCAGGAAACAGCGGGGCAAGGCGCTTACGTTATACAGATCAACCAACATGGCTGCCTGTCCGGCGGAATCGGTAACCAAGTTCCAGCCGATGCTATCCTTTGCAAGGACTTTCCGCACTTCGGCTTGATCGTCATCCAGACTGACCAGCAACATATCCACCTTTTCTTTCGGATATTTCATTGCCACTTCATCCAGATAGAGGTCTTCCGTCTGGCACATATCACACCAAGGAGCCGTAAACGCAAGCAGTAAATATTTCTTCGGAAAAGAATCCAGACTGACAGGAGTCCCGTAAATATTCTTCACATTGAAACCGGGTGCTTCGGCGCCTAAAGCAGTCCTTTTTGCCCGCGTGCTGTATTCCTGCAACTTCCGCACCAGATAAAAGTCGTTCAGTTTCGGATTCAGCACAGCCAACAATTCGTCCATTTGCCGGGTATCGTCAGGATGGTTAAAATAATGCTGTATCAATACGACGGAAGCTTCTTCATCCGGATATTTCTTGATGGCGGCAGCAGCTTCCTCGCTCAACAGATGGTTTACATTCGCCAGGCGCGAAGCCATATCCGCTTCCTCGATCGAGCTGTTGAGGTTTTCCCTGTTCTTCTTATTCAGTTGACGGATCAAGTCGGCCTGCTCCTTCAATAAAGGAGCCATTTCTTTTCTTATCGCGGAAAGACGGTCATTGATCCGCCCTCCTTTGACACGTAACATGGCGGGATAATCAGCGTCTCCGGTGATCGTCACCTTCTCTCCCTTTTCCAGATAAGCCGTAACCCAATGCATTTTATCAGCAAAGAAAATCGTCACTTCCCGGAAATCCCCCTGTTTCTTTTCGATCAAAAATTCCCCCGGCTTCCCGCAAGTTACGGTATCTACAACCTTTATATCTTCATTTTCGAAAACGGCATATAAGGTCTGATCCTCCAGATTGGTTAGTTTTCCTTCTATCCGGTAAGCAATATCTCCGCCACACGATGACAAAGAAACGATAATCCCAACGACCAGTAATAAACGTCTAATCATGTTATACCTCACATCCCACATTAACAGATAATTTGGGGTAAAGGTAGGAATAGATTTTAAAATATCCTAACATTTATGATAAAATTAATGTATATATATAAAAAAAGCGCAGAACCGAAGTCCTGCGCTTTTATAGAGTCATTATGTATGTTATTACAATTTCGGACCAGCAGCAACCAGCTTCTTACCAGCTTCGTTGCCAGTGAACTTAGCGAAGTTCTTAATGAAACGGCCAGCCAGATCTTTTGCTTTTTCGTCCCACTGTGGAGCGTCA
>ERZ791927.908-NODE-908-length-26379-cov-3.912589_pt1 | contig 26379 bp, 27 predicted proteins | sample MGYA00510130_ERZ791927 | MGnify/ENA primary metagenome ERZ791927 (study PRJEB30046, sample SAMN00792055) | human gut metagenome | study: EMG produced TPA metagenomics assembly of the A metagenome-wide association study of gut microbiota in type 2...
GGCGACAAGCCAGTGCGCGGTGAACGCGCCCCGCGTCGCGAACGCCGTGAAACCCCCGAAGAAGGCATGACGCGTCTCTTCGTGGGGGCCGGACGCGATCTCGGCATTCGCCCGTCCGACATCGTCGGAGCCATTGCCAACGAAGCCGGAGTGCCGTCGAAGTGCATCGGCGCCATCGACATCAGCGACCGCTTCACAATTGTCGAGGTCGACTCCGATCGAGTCGAACAAATCATAGACGCCATGGAAGGCGTGCGCTTCAAGGGACGCGAAACCACGGTCAAGCTTGATCGTCCGCGCCGCGAAGAGCGCGGAGACTTCCGCCGCGAACGCAATGACGACCGCAACTGGCAGCCGCGCGGCGATGAATCGCGAGAATACCGCGGCGCCAAGACCAAACGCGACTTCCGTCGTGAAGGCAGCTACGACAAGCGTGGCCCTCGCCGCTAAAATGACCTTGCTTCACGCCCCCTTTGGGAGGGTTTGAACCCTGTTTTCTTCGGCCGGCTCTGCCGGCCTTTTCACGCGTAAAACTTCATGACCGAACAAGGAATTCGATTGATCGTCGGCCTCGGCAACCCGGGAAGCGAATACGCCCGCACCCGACATAACGCCGGCTTCTGGTTCGTCGACGAGCTCGCCCGCAAGACCGGCGCCTTCTTCCGCGACGAGCGGAAGTTCCAGGGCGAAGTCTGCAAGACGAAAATCAGCGGCAACGACGTCTGGCTTCTCAAGCCTTCGACCTACATGAACCGCTCGGGCGATGCCGTAGTGGCGCTGGCGCTTTACTACAAGATCACGCCGGACCAGATCCTCGTCGTTCACGACGAACTCGACCTTCCACCGGGTTGCATGAAGATCAAGCTAGGCGGCGGCAATGCCGGCCACAACGGACTCAAGGACATCTCCTCCAAACTCTCTACGCCTAACTTCTGGCGCCTGCGTCTAGGCACGGGCCACCCGCGCTCGCTCGGAATGGCTCAGCAGGTGGCAGACTTCGTGCTCTCGGCGCCGTCGTCCGAACACCTGGCAGCCATTGAAGACTGCATCCGCAGCGCTCTTAACGAGACAGCATCTCTTGCCGAGGGAGATTTCACGGGCGTCTCACGCCGTCTGGCCAAGTACGGCACGCCTCCCAAGAAGGCGGTCGAATGAAACTCCTTGTCAGCCGTTGCCTTCTCGGCACACCCTGCCGCTATGACGGGGCCGTGAAGTCGGATCTCCGGGACGCCCTTCGGGCCTCAGGCATCAAAGACGACTGCTGGGTCAGCATCTGCCCGGAAAGCGACGGAGGCCTGCCCACGCCGCGCGCGCCCTCTGAAATTCAAGGCACGGCCCGCGGCGTGCTTGACGGCCGAGACCGCATCATTGATGCTAACGGTCAAGACAACACGATCTGCTTTATGCACGGTGCCCGACTCGCGGCCGACCTCTGCCTCGCACACGGCATCCAGCTTGCGCTTCTCAAAGCCAAGAGTCCCTCCTGCGGCTTCGGTCAGATCTACAACGGCACCTTTACGGGCACGCTTGTCGCTGGCAGAGGCCTCACGGCCGAGCTGTTGTCGGACATCGGCGTGTGCATTTTCACGGAGAACGAGTTCGATCTTCTTCGTGCCGCCGTCAAGACGCAGCAAGATCCCCCTTGCTAAAATAAACCGATTTTCCTGACGATTTCGTCTGCAACTTATTTTTTGATTTCAACAGAGATTCACCATGGGTTTGAAGTGTGGCATCGTAGGCCTTCCCAACGTCGGCAAGTCGACGATCTTCAATGCGCTTACAAAAGCCGGCATTGCTGCCGAAAATTATCCGTTCTGCACCATTGAACCGAACGTCGGCGTCGTTGAAGTGCCCGATCCCCGTTTGAAGGCGCTCTCCGAAATCGTTCGTCCAGAACGTATTGTTCCCGCGGCCGTTGAATTCGTCGACATCGCAGGCCTCGTTGCCGGCGCCAGCAAGGGTGAAGGCCTTGGCAACCAGTTCCTCGCCAACATCCGTGAGTGCGATGCCATCGCACACATCGTGCGTTGCTTCAATGACGACAACATCGTTCACGTCTCCGGCAAGGTGGATCCGCTTGACGACATCAACGTCATCAACACGGAGCTTGCCCTCGCCGACCTCCAGACCGTCGAGAAGGCTCTCAACCGCTACAGCAAGCAGGCCCGTTCCGGCGGCGACAAGGATGCCCTCAAGCTTGTGCTCGTCCTCGAAAAGCTTCTTCCTGCTCTCAACGAAGGCCGCGCTGCCCGTTCCGTGAAGCTCACGCCCGAAGAGATTGCCGTCGTACGTCCGCTCTTCCTTCTCACGATCAAGCCGACGATGTATGTTGCCAACGTCGAGGATCACGGCTTTGAAAACAATCCGCTGCTTGATGCCGTTCGTGAATTTGCGGCCTCCGAACACTCTCCCGTCGTAGCCGTTTGCGCCAAGACCGAAGCCGACATCGCCGACCTCGACGACGAGGACAAGGAAATGTTCCTCGCCGACATGGGCATGACCGAACCCGGTCTTGATCGTGTCATCCATGCCGGGTACGACCTGCTCGGCCTGCAGACCTACTTCACGGCCGGGGTCAAGGAAGTCCGCGCCTGGACCATTCATAAGGGTGACACGGCGCCGCAGGCCGCCGGCGTTATCCACACTGACTTCGAACGCGGCTTCATCCGAGCCCAGACGATCTCCTATGAAGACTTCATTGCCTACAAGGGCGAAAAGGGAGCTCAGGAGGCCGGCAAAATGCGTGCCGAAGGCAAGGACTACGTCGTTCAGGACGGCGATGTCATGAACTTCCTCTTCAACGTTTAAGCATTGCGCCCTCGCACCCTGCCTCGCGGAGAAGGGTTCCAGCGCCTGAGTTTCATAATTGCAACGGGAGACCGCCTTCTAGGCGGCCTCCCGTTTTTTCTTTCGTATCCCGTTATACTGACGGCATCCAAACTATTTGCCCCCATGCTGTCATGGCCACAACCTCCACCAAAAAGCGTCAGGAAATCGGAGAGCGTCTCCGTCACGAACGCGATCGCCTTGGTTATACCAAGCAACAGATTGCCCAGTTGCTTGGCGTGCAGATCCCCGCTTATGAACGCTTTGAGAACGGCGAGGACGACCCGGGCGTCTACCGCCTGCCTCGTCTGGCAGCCTGCGGCTTCGATGTCTTATTCATCATCACGGCTGAGCGTCATGTGCCCGTGGCAGAGGAAAACGAGCTTTTATCTCGCTTCCGCGACCTCTCGCAGCGTGGTCGCGCGTCCATCTTCTCCACCATGGATGCTCTAGAACGACTGGCTCCCAACCTCAAACAAGAATTTCGCCGCCGCTTCAAGAACTGAAGCTCCCACCGCCGGAAGCGGCGGTTTTTTCCGCCTCTCGTAATAGTTTTTTACTTATTCGATTGACAATGGCATAAAAGTTAGCTAACATAACCCCATCAACAAATGAGACTCCTTCTCACACGTCTCATACCGGAGTTAAAAAATGTCCCTTCTGAACACTGAAATCCTTCCCTTCAAGGCTCAGGCCTATGCCAACGGTGAATTCGTCGAACTGACCGAAGCCTCCCTCAAGGGTCATTGGTCCATCGTCTTCTTCTACCCGGCCGACTTCACGTTCGTTTGCCCGACGGAACTTGAAGATCTCGCTGAAAACTACGCCGAATTCAAGTCTCTCGGCGTTGAAGTCTATGCCGTCTCCACGGACACGCACTTCACGCACAAGGCCTGGCATGAGAGCTCCGCCGCCGTGGGCAAGGTTCAGTTCTCGATGATCGGCGATCCGACCGCAACGCTCGCCCGTAACTTCCAAGTGCTCATCGAGGCCGACGGCCTTGCTGAACGCGGCACGTTTGTAATCAACCCCGAAGGCAAGATCGTGATCATGGAACATCACGACGGCGGCATCGGCCGCGATGCCTCCGAGCTTCTTCGCAAGGTGAAGGCCGCTCAGTACGTCGCCGCCAATCCCGGTCAGGTCTGCCCGGCCAAGTGGCAGCCTGGTGCCGCCACCCTGACGCCGTCTCTTGATCTCGTCGGCAAGATCTAACTTAAGAATCGGCTGATTCAGACAGGCCGCAGACCCATACGGTCGCGGCCTGTTTCCTTATCCTCACAAGCGAACGCCCTCATCCATCATGCTTGACGCCAACATCAAAGCCCAGCTTCAAAGCTACTTCACCAAACTCCGCCGTCCCATTGTGCTCAAGGCCGCCCTTGACGGCTCGCAGGACAGCGCCAACATCGAAGCGCTCCTCAAGGAAGTCGCTGAGCTCTCGGACAAGATTTCCTACGAAATCGAGTCCGATGCCTCCGTTCGCCGTCCCAGTTTTACGGTCTCCCCTCAGGGCGGCCATGAGGGCATCCGCTTTGCCTGTCTGCCGATGGGCCACGAATTTACGAGCTTTGTGCTCGCACTTCTGCAGACCGGCGGCCATCCGGCCAAAATCTCCGATGAGCAGGCACGGCAAATCTCCGCCCTGGCAGGAGTGATGAATTTCGAGATCTTCATCTCACTCTCCTGTCACAACTGCCCTGAAGTCGTTCAAGCGCTCAACCTCATCTCGATTCTCAATTCGAACGCCAGCGTCACCATCATTGACGGCGCGCTTTTCAGAGACGAAGCCGCCCAACGCAACGTCATGGCCGTTCCAACGGTTTTCCTCAACGGTCAACCCTTCCTCTCCGGCCGTCGCGAACTCTCCGAAATTCTTGCCAAGCTCGACACCTCCGTCGCCGAAGCGGCCCAAGCCTCGATCAGCGCCAAAGCCCCTTTTGACGTTCTCGTTGTCGGCAGCGGTCCGGCAGGCTGCACAGCCGCCATCTATGCCGCCCGCAAGGGATTGCGCACGGGCATCGTCGCCGACCGGCTTGGCGGGCAGGTCAACGAAACAGCCGACATCGAGAACTTCACGTCCATCCTCAAAACGGACGGCACGGCGCTTGCCGGGAACTTTACGGCGCACCTGAAGGCTTATGACATCGACATCATTACGCCGCATGCCGTTGCCAAGATCGCCCGCGAAGGCGATTTCTGGAAACTTGTACTGGAAAATGGAGCAGAACTCCGTTCCAAGACTGTCATCGCCGCTTCAGGCGCCCGCTGGAAGCAGCTTGAGGTCCCTGGCGAAGAAGACTTCAAGGGGCGCGGGGTCGCCTATTGCCCGCACTGCGACGGTCCCCTCTTCAAAGGCAAGCGGGTTGCAGTCGTCGGCGGCGGCAACTCAGGCGTCGAGGCCGCCATCGACCTTGCAGGCATCGCCTCCTCCGTCGTGCTTCTGCAGCGGGGCTCGGAACTTACAGCCGACAAGGTGCTTCAGGAAAAGCTCCGCTCGCTACCGAACGTCACTGTCAAGTTCCGCGCCTGCACCTCAAAGCTCACGGGCGAAGAAAAGCTGGAAAAGCTCCACTACCTCAATCGTGAAACAGGCGAAACCGAATCCTTGGACGTTGATGGCTGCTTCGTTCAGATCGGCCTCAAGCCCAATACCGAGTGGCTTGACGGTGTTGCCGAACTCAATGCCTACGGAGAGATCGCGGTCTCAGACCGTTGCACGACCTCGGCCCCCGGTCTCTTTGCCGCTGGCGACTGCACTTCCGTCCCCTACAAGCAAATCGTCATCGCTCTTGGCGAAGGCGCCAAAGCCTCTCTGAGTGCTTTTGACTACCTGATTCGACAAGGTGCCTGACGATCAGGAGCGTCTTCTCCTTGAGAGGGTGCAGGCTTCCGCCCGCACCCTCTTTTTGTGGCAAACTTGTTCGCGCAAAGACTCAAAGAGAGGATTCCGCCATGCGCTATGTGCGCTCACTCCTGCTAGCCCTCACCACGTTCGCATTCTTCCTGTTGGTGCTTGTCGCCGGACTCTACGCCTTCATTACGCCTGAACGCGTTTCGGCTCGCATGACCGGTACGCTTTCACAGCACCTCGGGCTCACGATCAAAATGACCGGCCTGCGCATCGACACCCGCTTGCCGAACCTGAAATTCACAATCACGGATGCTGATCTCGCAGGTGCCGGCGGTGCTGTTCGCGGCAGCGTTCCCACCGCAACTATCACGCTTCACCCACTGGCACTCTTCACTCGTAGTCCGCGCATATCCGAAATCACAATCTCAGACGCCTCACTTACCTTCGGCGACACATCTCCCGAAGACGTCCGAAACTGGATTGAAAGCACGATCAAGCCTCTCGCCTTCGATGTCGAACGCCTCGTCGTCCACAGAGGCGCCGTCTACCTTTCCTCCCGTCAAACAGGTTCCGAACCTTGGGCGTACATCAACAATGCCTCCGCTTCGATCAGCAACCTGAGCGAAGCGGGAGCGGCGTACAGCCTCTCAGGCGTCATCAAGCTGCCCGAAATGCTCGGAAGCGCCAATCTTCGAGGCATCACCGACTGGTCGCAAGGGCTCCTTGCCGCCAAATCCGAGCAACTCTCAGCAACCTTCAAAGGTGAAGTTCGCGGTCGACGCACCGAATTCTCCGGACGCGCCGACAAAATTGCTCTCACACGCAGCAGTTCTTCACTCGCCAACCTCTCCGTTTCCTTGAAGTGTTCAGATGACGCCCTGCTCGAGCTTTCCGCACCGTCTCTGACGATCGACGGACATGTGCTTGACGCCCCCGCTCTGTCAGCTGCCCTCACCCTGACATCTGCCGACGGCGTCCGCACCTTGACCGCCTCCACAGTCCTCAAGGCTGACTTCTTCGAACGTCGCTTCGACATACCGGCCATTTCCGTTTCCGGACAAGAACGGCTCTCCGGCGCACAAGCCTCCTCCAGCACCGGCACTCTCACTGGTCGACTGTTCTGGAACGCCGCCAACGGCGAAGGCCGTGCAGAACTCAACGGCACTCTTCAAGGCGCATCCGCCACATTGGACCTATCCCTCTCGAACGCCGTGCCGTTTACAGCTGACCAAGCGCTCTTCCCGCACAGATTTGCTGCGATCCCCCGCATCTCCGGGCGGGTTGTTTTGGGAGAAATTCCTCTTAGGACAATCATCAACCTAGCGAACTCCGCGACACTCCTGCATGACGTTGACACCTCCATAGACTTCAACATCATGCTTAAGGCGCCCTACATCGGCGGACACGAAACTTCCGGACGCCTTGTAGCAGGCGCTGGCAAGGCCTTCGTGATCGACGGCGGACTCAAGCTTGCCAACGCCGTCATCCCCTTTGACGCCGAATGCGACTCCGATGGCGTTTGGCGGCTTCGCAGCAATTGGCGAAACGCTGAAGCCCGCGATCTGTTACCTTCCATTCTGAACGGCCCGATCTCCGGGACGCTTGAGGCCTGCGGCCTTCTCAAGGATGCCTCCCAAACCACCGCCTCAATCAGGCTCGAAGCCCGCAACGGAGAATTTCACGGAGCCGATCTCGAACTAGCCTCGAAGATCATGCATGATGTCCAGCCTGAGGCGCTTCCCACCGGCGCCTTCCTGCGCAGCAGTCGCACTGCCTTCACCACGCTCTCATGCAATCTTGGTCTCGACAATGGCGTCTGGACCATTGCCAACGGCGAAGCTGAAGGCAAACACTGGAAGAGCTTCTTTACAGGGGCGTACGGACATATCGACACCCGAATCGACTTCAGTGCCGACAACGGTGCGGCCTTCTTCACGATGCCGGCGCGCATTCAAACGGATCCCGTTCTCTGGACGCCCGATTGGAGGGCTGCTCTGACTTCAGCGCTCGAACATGTCGGCGAACTTCCCTGGTCGATCGACAATCTGCAAGAACGCCTCCGCCAGGGACTTGAAAATTGGTGGAACAACCTTGACGCTTCCGAATTCAAGCTGCCTGAATTCGATGCCCAGGATTTCAGCCTGCCCGACTTCACGCTGCCGAAGATCGAGCTTCCCGAATGGGCAAACAAGTTCCTCGGCAAGGAAATGGCGCCGAAGAATCCGGCGCCCGCCACTGCGACTGACAAGCTCGATCAGAAGCCCGTCGCTCTCATCGCCGCTTCCACCTGATTCCTGAGCTCGAGGCGGCGATGCTTTTCCATCAGCATTTCGCGGCTTTCCGGACGGTGAGGATTTAAAACGATGCATTCGCTCACCGGGCAAAGCTCCCGACACCTGGGGGCATCAAAAAAGCCAATGCACTCCGTACAACGTCCGCCGCGGATTCGAAAAAAACCATCGTCATCCACTATGGCCTCATTCGGACATTCTGGCAAACAAACGCCGCAGGAAATGCATTCGTCGGTAATCATCAGCGCCATCATCTACTCCTTCTTGTCAGCGCAGGCTTCAATCAACGCCTCCAGCACATCCGGCGTCACAAAGCGGGCGGCGTCCTCTGGAGAAAGCTGCGCAATCTCTCGTACAAAAGTTCCGCTCACGAATTGGAACTGATCCGAAGGTGTCAGAAAAATCGTCTCCACATCAGGCATCAACTGCCGATTCATGCCTGCCATCTGAAATTCATATTCGAAGTCGCTCACGGCCCGAGCCCCTCTAATGATCACTTGAGCACCGTTCACAGCAACAAAATCCTTCAGCAACCCATTGAAAGACATCACCGTCACGTTTTCAAACTGTCCACAAAGCCCTCGGGCAAGCCTCACCCGTGTGTCGAGCGAGAGCAGCGGACGCTTCTTGCGGCTTTCAGCCACCCCCACGACAACGTGTTCAAAGATGCGAGAGGCACGACGCACGAGATCGACATGCCCGTTCGTCATGGGATCGAACGTTCCAGGATAAACCGCCGTCGTCATTTTCTGCTCCTCTTCTCTTTCCTTGACGGACGAGTCAGCCCCGCCATGACGCTGCCGGCTTTTGCCAGCAGCTCAAAGCGCACCGCGCCTGCGCTACCCGAGCGCACGCGCACGACGCCCAGTGACTCAAGCGCTTCGTCGCTCAGAAGCTCCTCAGGCGACTCCACATAAAGAAGACCTTCATTCTTCAAAGCATTGAGCGCCGCCCGCGCCGCCTTCACCTGCATGTCAAGGCCAAAGGGAGGATCAATGAAAATAACGTCGTAGCAGCGTGGGACATCCTGCAAAAAACGGAAGGCATCAGCCACATAGGCCTTCTTGTGCTCATCGCCCCCCAGACGCACAAGCACCTGACGGATGCCGGCAATGCCCGGACGGTGAATGTCAAGCCAGTCAACATGATCGGCTCCTCGACTCGCGGCCTCTAACCCCATGGCGCCGGACCCGGCAAACATGTCCAGTACATCACGCCCTTCAAAGGTTCCAAAGAGGTGAGTCAACCAATCAAAAACCGTCTCCCTCACGCGCTCGGAAGTCGGCCGAAGCCCTTCGGCACAAGCTACGGTCACCACGCTGCGCTTCCACCTGCCGGACACAATTCGTACGCTTCCCGCTCCCCTAACGGGGGCGGGCGTTGCTAAACTTGAGTTACTTGCGCCCAGGCGCCTTGAATTCTTTCGAACTGCCATTAGAGAAATATGACTGGATCTTCCGAGGGATGGTTTTCCCGATTAAAAAATGGTCTTGCCAGAACGCGCGTCAATATCGTCGGCCTTTTTTCTGGCGGCGTGATCGACGACGACTTTCTTGAAGAGCTCGAATACGCACTGATCACAGCCGACGTCGGCGTGCAGGCATCGACTCGTATCCTACAACGTTTGCGCGACACCATTAAGCTCAAGGGCCTTAAAACGCAAGACGAGGTGCGTCTCGCACTTCGCGATGAAATTGCGCGCATGCTTGCGCCCGCACAGCGCGAGCTCGACATCGAACAGGCTCATCCGCTCGTCATCATGATGACGGGCGTCAACGGCGCAGGCAAGACCACTTCCATCGGAAAGATCTCCAAGTACCTTAGTCAGCGCGGTAAAACCGTGCTTCTCGCCGCAGGCGACACATTCCGTGCCGCGGCCCGCGAACAGCTCGCCGTCTGGGGCGAACGCAACAAGGTTGAAGTCATAGCCCAGCAAGGCGGAGATCCGGCGGCCGTCGTCTTCGACGCCGTGAGCGCCGGCAAGGCGCGCGGCACCGACGTCGTCATCGCCGACACCGCAGGCCGTCTACCCACCCAAATCAACCTCATGGAAGAGTTGCGACGCATTCGCCGCTCTCAAGACAAGGCCATGTCCGGCGCCCCTCACGAGGCGATACTCGTCGTGGATGGCACCAACGGCCAGAACGCGCTCACTCAGGTTAAGGCCTTCGATGCCGCAGTCGGGCTCACAGGCCTCATCGTCACGAAACTTGACGGCACCGCCAAGGGCGGCGTGCTTGTCGCCATTACACAAATGCGTCCGGAAAATCCTTTGCCGATTTACTTCATCGGCGTAGGTGAAGCCATCGACGACCTGCAACCTTTCAATGCCGTTCAGTTCGCCAATGCGCTCGTCGGACTTGATCCCAACACTCCCGCTACAGCCCCGGAATAATCAATTTGGAATTGGAGCATACAAGATGCTTTTAGGTGCAGTTGATCTTGGAAGCAACAGCTTTCGCGTCGAGATCGGCCGTGTAGACGGCGACCGCATCGTCACTCAGAGCTACTGGAAGGAAACCATCCGCATGGCCGCGGGCTTCGACAAGAATGGAGCACTCACGCCAGAGATGCAAGCCAAGGCACTCGCCGCGCTGAGCCGCTTCCACGAAAAGCTCGCCGGTCTTCCGCCCTCCCAGGTCCGCGCCGTCGGCACCCAAGCTCTGCGTGAAGCAGCCAACTCTGCCGATTTTCTTCCCAAGGCGGAAGCAGCGCTCGGCTACCCCATCGGCATTTTGAGCGGTCACGAAGAAGCCCGCCTAGTCTTCAAGGGGTGCGCACGCACGCTTCCTCCGTCCGACAGCCGTCGCCTTGTCGTCGACATCGGCGGCGCAAGCACGGAATTCGTCGTCGGTCAGGGATTGGATGCAAAAGAATACGAGAGCTATCACGTCGGCTGCGTGAACACGTCGATGAAATTCTTCTCGGACGGCGTCATCACCGCCGAAAAGCTCGACAAGGCCATCGTCGCCTGCTGCGCAGAATTCAGCGAAGGCGAACACAAGTTCAACGATACGAAGTTCGACGAAGCCTACGGCTCCGCCGGCACCTTCGGCGCCGTCTCCGACATCTGTGTTGCGCAGGGCTGGAGCGACGGAGAAGTCACGCCCGAACACCTTGAAAAGATCCGCGCACTCCTGCTTCGCGCGGGGAACATCAACAACATCCAGTTTCCGGGCCTCAAGCCGGATCGCCGTGAAGTCATCGCGGGCGGCTACGCCGTCCTCTCCGCCGTTTACCGCACCGCAGGCATCAAATCCATGCGCCCCGCCAGCGGCGCCCTTCGCGTCGGGCTTCTTTATGAACAACTCGGCATTGTCCAAAACCGCGACACTCGCGACATCAGCGTCGATGCGATCATCCGCACCTGCGGCGTAAACCGCGAACAGGCCGACATCGTGGCGGGCTATGCCGTTGAGTTTCTCCGCATGCTCGATCCCGGCATCGATCCCGCCGCCCTCAAGCGGCTCCGCTGGGCCGCACTGATGCATGAGATCGGAACGACGATCTCGACGAGCCGGCATCACCGGCATGGAGAATACATCGTCAGCAACGCAGACCTGCCGGGCTTTACGCGTACCGATCAGCAGTTCATGGCAAAGCTGATCCTCTCGCAGCGCGGCGGTCTCGGCAAAGTAGAGGACTTCCTCAAAACGGAAACGAACACCAGACAAGTGCTCTCCATGCGTCTTGCCGTCATCTTCGCACACGCCCGCAAGCCGGCTCCGCTTCCTCTCATCACGATTACGCGCAGCCTGAACAACGCCGTGCTCAATCTCGCAGTCGACCGATCCTGGCTTGAAGAACATCCGCTCACCGCCTACCTGCTTCAGCAGGAAGCGGATGATTGGAAGAAGGTCGGCCGCGTGATCACGGTCACCACCTTCTGAGAAGCCTCATGTCCGAATCCGAAGCGCCCCTTCTGCAACTGAACGACGTCAGCGTCGTCTACAACGGCCACGCCGTCCTTGACGGCTTGAGTCTGAGCGTCGGCCGCGGAGAATTTGTCGTCATTCACGGCAATACGGGGTGCGGCAAAAGCACCATCCTCAGACTCTTCGCCGGGCTCATCGACCCCACCAAGGGAGAAGTCATCGTTGCAGGCGACCGTATTGACGAGTTCGACGACGCACAGCGCCGATGGCTTCGACGTTCAATGGGCCTCATGATGCAGGAAGAGCTTCTGCTTCAGGACAGAACCGTTCTCGAAAACGTCATGCTCCCTGCTCTCGCCGCGGATGAAACCGCTGCAGAGGCAAGGCGCAGGGCTCTTCTTGCTCTCAACAAATGCGGCGCAGCGGACCTTGCGGACCTTCGTCCTTCGAGTCTTTCGACCGGGCAGCGCCAGATCGCCTGTCTCGCCCGCGCAGTCGTCAACCGCCCGGTCCTCATCCTCGCCGACGAACCCGCAACGCATCTTGACAAGACCAACGCCCAAACGCTCATCAACCTTCTGGGAGCCTTTGCACTTGCTGGCGTCACCGTCGTCGCCGCCACACACCAGCATCTTACGCCTGACGGCTGCCGTTCCCGTGAAATCACTCTTTCTACGCTCAACGCAGGAGGCTTAGCATGAGTTTTGCCTCCTCACGCATCTGGGCACTCAAGGAAACCTTTCGAGGATTCGGCCAGAACTTTGGCCTCTTCTCACTTGCGACTTTTCTCTCGGCGCTTGCACTTTCCATCCCTCTCTTCATTTCGACGATTTTTTACGAACTCGCCGAACCCCTCCGTCAGATTCCGACTTCCGTTGAAATCACCGTTTTCACGAAAGCGGGCGCGGACCTCGAAAAACTCTCCAAGAGAGTCGCCGAAATCGAAATGATCGAGCAAGTCACGGTCGTGCCCAAGGATGATGCCATCAGGAGCCTCAACGAACACCTTGGTCTCAAGGACAAGACCGTAAAGCACAACCCCTTGCCCGACATCCTGATTGCAACCGTCGGCAGCAACACATCGCCTGCCGGCGTTGACGCCGCCGCAAACCGCATCGAAAGAATCGAAGGCGTGGATATGCTGGCCTACGAAACCGACTGGCGCGAAAAACTCGATGCCCTCTCCAATGCGGCACGCTTGGGCCTCTTCTGTCTTGGCGTCGTCGTGCTCACGCTTGTCATGTTGGTCGTCGCCACCTCCATCAGGCTGACGACCCTCTCCGTCCAGCCTCAGATGAAGGCCCTCTACCTGTTCGGCGCATCTCCCTCCTTTGCCATGCGCCCGATCGCTTGGCGCGGCCTCCTCCTGATGCTGTCCGCAAGTCTTGGCTCCATTGCCATCACATACGCCGGAATTGCAGTTCTAAGCCATCCAATCGCCGCCATAGCACGGCTCTATGAAGTTAATTTAACGCTTGCACTTCCTGCCGTCGACTGGTGCGCGGGCTTTGTCATCATCTGCAGTCTCATCGGCTACATCATCGCCCTTCTCTCGGCTCAGGACGCCTGGAGGAAAGCGCGCCGCTGACTGTCTGGCGCAGGCTGGCGATTGTCTTTTTCGAGTCGCATGCGCCGATCAGTGTTACCATACAGTCTTTTCTGAATTCCCGGCCCGCATTCCTTCCACATGACAGAGAAACCCAAAGGCACCGCTCTCGTCGCATACAAGGCACCTTCCGTACCGGCGCTTGTCGGTCCACTCGGAGATCTGGAAGCCTTCATGCGCGCAGCCGAGCGTGCTCCAATCCTGACCCCTGAGGAAGAACGCTCCCTGGCCATTCGCCTTCGCGACGACGGAGACGTGGAGGCCGCTCAGCAGCTCATTCTCAGTCATCTCCGCCTAGTGATCTCGATCGCCCGAGGGTTCCTCGGCTATGGTCTTCCCTACGCAGACCTCATTCAAGAAGGCAACATCGGACTCATGAAGGCCATCCGCCATTACGATCCGGATCGCGGAGCCCGTCTAATGACCTTCGCCGTACATTGGATACGCTCAGAAATTCAAGAGTACATCATCCGAAACTGGCGCATCGTCAAACTCGCCACAACGAAGAACCAGCGCAAGCTTTTCTTCAATCTGCGTCAGATGAAGGAGGACCCTCAGACGGCCCTCACCAACAGCCAAGCCGAACATATCGCGCTCGCGCTCGACGTCAAGCCCAAGGAGGTTCTCGAGATGGAAGAGCGCCTCTATGGACAGGAGACAAGTATCGACGCCCCTTCGAACACCTCCGGTGATGATGCCGACAGTGCATTTACGCCGTCCGACTGGCTCACTCGTGAAAGCGACGAACCCGAAGCCATTCTCGAAGAGAAGGAGCACCAGCGTCTTGAGGGCGAAGGCCTGCAAATGGCTCTTCGTTCTCTCGACGAACGCAGCCGCCGCATCATCAAAGCCCGTTACTTGAATCTAGACAAGGACGGCAACAGCAAAGCCGTCACGCTGCAGGAGCTCGCGGCCGAATTCGGCGTTTCGGCAGAGCGCATCCGCCAAATCGAGAAGCTTGCCATCCAGAAAATGCGCCAGGCTCTGGAGCAGGCTCACTTTTCAGAATAATCACACAATGTTCAACGTCGTTCTGGTTCATCCAGAAATTCCGCCCAATACCGGCAACGTCATCCGCTTGTGCGCCAACACGGGATGCGCGCTCCATCTTGTGAAACCTCTCGGCTTTTCACTTGACGACAAGCACATGAAGCGCGCCGGACTCGACTATCACGAGTACGCCACGATCCGCATCCATGAATCCTGGGAAGCCTTTCTTGAATCAGAGCACCCCGACATGTCACGCATGTACGCCATGACGACGCACGGTTCGCACCCTTTCGCCGAATCGAGCTTTGCTTCTGGCGATTGGTTCGTCTTCGGCAGCGAAGGCTCCGGCCTACCAGAAGGCATCCGAAACACCTTCCCGCCAGAACAACGCATCCGCCTGCCAATGCGGCCGCGGAATCGTAGCCTCAACCTCAGCAACGCCGTCGCCGTCACCGTCTTCGAAGCCTGGCGCCAAAACGCTTACGAGGGAGGCATCTGATCCCGAAAGGATCTCCCTGAACGACTGCAAAAAGGGCATCCTTTCAGATGCCCTTTTGCATGACCGGCGATCGTTTGTCGTCAGTCGAGTTCCTTGTCAAGGCCATGTTCAACGGCGTAAATGGCAGCCTGTACCCGGCTCGAAAGACCAAGCTTGCGAAGGCAGCTCTGAACGTGAACCTTGACGGTGCTTTCGGCAAGGTTCATGGCACGCGCGATCTCCTTATTCGAGACGCCGCGGGCCAGCCAGGCGAGTGTCTGGCGTTCGCGGCGCGTAAGAGCCGTCATTTCCATGTCCTGCGTGCTTCTCGGCTCCGGATCCGCAAAACGGTTGACAAACTTCGTCATCATCTGCGGGGCGATAATGCTTTCGCCGTTATACGCGGAACGGATGGCACGAAGCAGATAGTCCTGATCAATCTTCTTGAGCAGATAACCGCGCGCCCCCAAACGAAGGCATTCGGCCAGTGTCTCGCAGTCCTCGCTCACCGTGAGCATCAGAACCGCCAGACTCGGATGAGACTCATGGATCTGAGCCATGGCTTCGCAACCGTTCATACTCGGCATATCCACGTCAAGCAGAACAACATCGGGGTCAAGCTGCTCAACAAGCTTGACGCCCTCAAGGCCATCGCTGGCCTCGCCGATCACTTCAAAGTCAGGCTGTCTCTGAAGGAGTGCCTTCACGCCGCTGCGGAACAACGTGTGATCATCGACCAAAAGAATGCGGATGTTTTGAGTCATTTTTTCCATCCCGGAAGCGGCTCCGACCAAAACGCGGCACGGCCAAGCTGCTTGGCACATTCGGAGTCGAATATTTTGAACATATCGTTTAATTGTACCAACATCATTCGGCGCATTTTGCTTTAACCACTGCGATTGCCCGCAAATCAAAAAAAAGAAAGGCAGCCGAAAGGCTGCCTTTCTTTTTACAAATCAGAACACCGGTCAGGCCTGAGCGGCACCCTCAGACTCGACCTGAGCCTGAGCCAGGCGCTGCTGATAGAGAACTTCGAAGTTCACTTCAGGCAGGTGAACCGGCGGAACATTTGCACGGTTCATCAGATCGGCGAGATTGGCGCGAAGATACGGATACACCATGGCCGGACAGACCACGTTGGTAACGTGCTGCAGAGCTTCGAGCGGAATGCCGTGGATGGCGAAGAGGCCTGACTGCGTCCCTTCAACAAGAATAATCACCTTGTCGGCCGCCTTCACCGTAATGGTGCCGCGGACAGTCACGTCATAAAGGGCCTCGGCAACGGTCTTCTGGCTGACTTCAAACTTGATATCGACCTGCGGCTGCTCCTGTTGCGGCTGCAGAAGGATTTCAGGGGCATGCGGCATTTCAAGGGAAGCGTCCTTGAGGTAGCAGCGCTGAAGTTGGAACACCGGTTCGGGAGCGGCTTCCTGCTGGGGCTGCTGATTTTCCTGGGTCTGGGCGTTTTCGTTTTCTGCCATTTTGGATTCCTTGCCCGGCAGCCTCTCAGGCAACCGGAATTAAACAACTGACGACAATGCCCGGCAAATTGTTTTCTGCCGGCACCTTCCATGAATATGGGGACGATTTCGAATTAGTCAACTGCTCAGATCAACCGCACTCTATTCAAGCGGCATCTTGGCCTGAAGCCAGCCGACGATACCGCGCTCAAGAATGCTCACCTGCTGAAAGCCAACACCACGAAGGAGACGCGCAACCGGACGGGAGCCGGCGCCGGTCTGATCAACCAGAATCACCGGACGTTCGCGCTTGAGCTTTCCAAATTCGTTCTGGATCTGGTCGGCCGGAATGTTGCGGCTGTTGGCGATGTGCCCTTTGGCAAAGTCTGCTGACTGGCGAACGTCGACGATCTGCGCAGCCTGACGATTAATGAGTTCTGTCGCCTGAGCCGGCGACACTTCGGGGGCATAACGCCGGGCATTGATGACCGGAATGAGAAGACCGAGAACAGAAACCGCGATCACAACGATCAACAGGCTATTGTCAATAAGAAATTGCGACATGTTTATGGTGTTCGAATATGAATCAGAAGCCTCGCGGCCCCGCACTCCGGCGAGCGCCGCAAAGGAAGAGGCGAATTTGTTGATTGTAGACGAGAAGCACACTCATCGGGTTCTTTTGCCGCTATGATGAACGTCATGGAAAGCACGAACCTTCCTTTTGTTTTACCTGTCCTATCCACGTCGCACTTCGCACTGTGAAGCCTTCCCGCCTGAATTTATTCTGCACTGTCTGCCTTGCCGGCGCATTGTGGTTCGCCCCGATGCACGGCAGCTCGGATGCGCTTGCTGCGTCCGCTCAACAGAAGGCCGCTCAGGAAAAGAAACGCGTCGAAGGCCAACGCGCCAACATAGAACAGAAGCTTCAGAGCCTGCAGGCCGAGCTCAATGCACGAGAAGCACGTAGCGAGGAAGCTAGCCAGGCGCTCAAAACAGCAGACCAAGCCATCTCGCAGGCCAACCGCAAGCTTCGGGATCTTCGCGAAGAAAAGCGAGGGATCGAGAACGAACTCTCCAAACTCCGCAAGAGCGGCAGCAACGTTGCCGACAATCTCAAGGACGCTGAAAATACAGTCGCTCAAATCGCCAAAGCTCAATACCTCAACAGTAGGCGCAGCCACTGGCAAAATCTGATCGGCGGTCTCAATCCAAGCACGCTCGCGAGCGACAAGGGCAAGCTCGAATACCTCGCCCGCACTCAGCAAGCAGCCATTGCAGATCTAGAGGAACGCCAAAGCAGCATCCGAAACCTCTCCGAAAAACACCTCAAGCAACACCGGGAGCTCGCTCGCATCCAGCAGGAGGAAGAAAAGGAGCGAAAGTCCCTTCTCAGAGAAAAACAGGAGCGTCAGCAAGCCTACGGCAAGCTGCAGTCCGAGATCAAGTCCCGTCAGGCCCGCATCGACAAGCTCAAAAAGGATCAGGCTCGACTGAGTTCGCTCGTAGCCTCAATCGATGCCCGTCTTGATAAGGAACGCCGCCTGGCAGAGGAAGCTGCCAAAAAACAGGCCTTACGACGTCCATCCAAACCGCAGAATACCTCCTACGCGCCGCAGGTCGGCAGCTTTGGCAAGCTTAAGGGCCGGCTCACCCGTCCGGTCAAAGGGACCGTGGTGGGCCGCTTCGGAACGGAACGCCAAGATCAAGCCGGCACTGCTTGGCAAGGCATGCAGTTCCGCGCTCCCGAAGGGGCCGAGGTTGCCGCCTGCGCAGCTGGCAAGGTTGTGTTTTCTGACTGGCTACGCGGCTTCGGGAATCTCATCATCATCGACCACGGCAATACATATATGTCGATTTATGGCAATAACGAAGCGATCTTCAAAAACGTGGGCGACACCGTCAAACAAGGCGAAACAATTAGCTCCGTAGGCATTTCAGGAGGGCTCGGCGAGCCGGGCTTATACTTTGAACTCCGCTACAAGGGCAAACCCATCAATCCGCAACCTTGGCTGAAACCATAAATCACTCCGTCCATTGAGCAGACCCTCTCCCATCGGGCACATAAGAAATCATGCACAAGCTTCGATCCGTCACTCTGCTGTGCGCAGGCATCTGCGCCGGCGTTCTTTCTACCGTCGGCCTCTCCGCATACGCCGAAAAGCAGCCGGCGGCGCCCCTGCCTCTCACAGAGATCCGCCAGTTCACGAGCGCCTTCAATGCAATCAAGGATTTCTATGTCGACGACGTCACCGACGCCAAACTGCTTCAGTCCGCCGTTGAAGGCATGGTGAGCGGTCTGGACCCGCACTCAAGCTTCCTTGACGTCGAGGGCTATAAAGACATGACCGAAAGCACCCAAGGCTCCTTCGGCGGTCTAGGCCTGGAAGTAACGAAGGATCCGGCCGGCGTTCGGGTCATTTCACCGATCGACGACACGCCGGCAGCCCGTGCCGGCATTCGCGCCGGCGACATCATCACGCGCATCGACGGAAAGTCTGTGAGCGACATGTCACTCAACGCTGCCGTCAAACTCATGCGAGGCGAACCCAACACCAAGATCGACCTCATCGTAGCGCGCAAAGGCGCCAACAAGCCTCTCGCCTTCTCACTTACTCGCGCCCTCATCAAGACTCAATCCGTCAAGATGAAAAAACTTGACGGCAATGTGGGCTACATCCGCATTTCGCAGTTCCAGGAACGCACAGCCGAGGATCTTTCGAAGTACCTTGGCGAGCTGGCTGAAGACGGTCATCTCGCCGGTCTTGTGCTTGACCTTCGCAACGACCCGGGCGGCCTCCTTCAGGCAGCCATCGGCGTCTCCGCCGCTTTCCTGCCAAAAGGCTCTGACGTCGTCTCCACGAAAGGCCGCCAAGCACATTCCGATTACACTTTTAAGGCGATCGAGTCCGACTATAGGGCAGGAAACGCCGTAAAAGCCCTCTCCACTCTGACGCCGACCGCCAAGAGCGTGCCCATTGTCGTGCTGATCAACTCATCCTCCGCCTCCGCCTCTGAAATCGTGGCGGGCGCACTTCAGGATCACAAGCGCGCAACGATCATGGGCGACCGCTCCTTCGGCAAGGGTTCCGTGCAAACCATCATGCCGATGAAGTTCGGCGACAAGACCGTCGCCGTCAAGCTCACGACGGCACGCTACTACACTCCTTCCGGCCGCTCCATTCAAGCCAAGGGCATCATCCCCGACGTCTATGTGGACGACACCCCGAAGGGCAACTACCCTTCCTTCCAGATTCGCGAATCCGACCTTACCCATCACCTTCTCAATCAGGACGACAAAAAGGATGAGGAGGAGTTGCTCAAGGATCTTCCTTATGATGATGAAGAAGGGGAAATTCCGGACTATCAGTACATGTTCGGCGACGACAAGGACTGGCAGCTTCAACAAGCCGTCAACTTCCTCAAAAAGAAGCCTGTTCTTGAGTCCAAATATCGCGGCAAGCCACGCGATGTGGTCAAGAAGCTCAAGGCCGAGGAGGCAGCTGCCAAGCTTAAAGCCGACCGTGCCAAGGCCGCCAAGCCCCAGCCGTCTGAGGACTAACACTCTATTCCATGAACAACGGGCCGAGAATTCATCCTTGCCCCGTTGTTCTATTCGCCGTTCAGCTTCTGGCTCAAGGTTTCAAAAAGAGTTCCGTATCGGCGTTGCACTTGAGTCCCGGGCGAGCCTTGAAGTTCGTCAGCACGAAGCGCTGCCACTGACCTAGAACGGATGCCATCAGAAGAGATGCCCGGCCAGATGCATCAAAGTCAGCAGGAAGTTCGCCTTCGGCCACCGCTGTGCGAAAACTCTGCTTCAGGCTGGCTTCGAGAGCAAGATGCAGACGTGCGACGCGCTCGACAAGGCGCGGATCCTCATAGACGATCACTTGTCCCGTCATGACACGCGTAATGCCGGGGTTGGCATCCGCAAACTGCAGCATCACACTTACACTGGTCCTCACCTGCTCGAGTCCGGACAGGCCTTCCGATGAGCGAATTCGTCCCATCAGGCCCAGCAGACTGTCTTCGGCAAAATCGATCAGCGCATCGAACATGTCCGCCTTGCTCTTGATGTAGCGATAAAGAAGGCCCTCGCTGATATTCATCGCCTCGGCAATGCGCGCCGTGGTGATTTTCTCAAGTTTTGTTTCGTTGAGCATGCCTGCCAAATGTTGCAGGATCTCCTTGCGGCGCTCGCCCTTGGCGCGCCTGCGGTGAAGCGTTACCTCGACGGAGTCCGTCATGATGTTCTATCTTGTGCAGTAGAGTGTTTTGGGAAAACGTAAGTTTACAGCGCCGGTTCGAACGGAGCCCAGGCCATCGGTCTGTTAGATTGACTGGACAACGCGTCAAGCGTCTGCTTTGCCTCAAGGACCTTGCCCGCGAATCCCATGGCCTTGCTCTGCAGAAGAGCCCGCAAAGCGCCTCGCCAAGGCGCATCGACAGGTTCCCAAAACACCGTCTCCGTTCCTGCCGGAAGCTTCGCCTCGCGGCACGCAAGCTTCAAGGCTTCATCCAAACCACCCTGTGCATCCGCCAAGCCATACTTTACGGCCTGCGCCCCCGTCCAAACGCGCCCCTGGGCAACGCGTTCAACTTCCTCTCCGGACATAGAGCGCGATTCGGATACCAGTTTTTTAAAATCCGCATACGTACGGTTCACCCCACCCTCAACAAGCCTGCGCTCCGCCTCGCCAGGTGCTGCTACGGGATTGCCGAAGTCGGATAGCGGCGTTGTTCGATAGCCGCCACGTCCAACCTTCAACTCCTCGCGCAGGCCCTCGGCATGAACGCTCATCGCAAAGACACCGATTGAACCGGTAATGGAAAGCGGATCCGCCACAATCCGGTCACCCGCCGTCGCTATCCAATAACCGCCCGAAGCAGCGACATCGCCCATCGAGATGATGACAGGATTCTTTGTCTTCTTCTTATATTCAACAAGCCGTGCACGAATCAGTTCTGCCGCCATGGCATCTCCGCCCGGGCTGTTGACACGCACAACAAGCGCACGAACCATGGGATCTGCTTCAATCTCATCAATAACGCCATTGATCCCATCGGGCGTCATTCCTCCCAAATCAGCCAACCCCGTGATCTCCCCCTCCGCAATGAGTACGGCAATGCTCTCGTCCGTTTGAACACCGTTGGTAACGGTCAGATAAGTCGCAACATCCACGCTCTTCAGATCCTTCACCACACCGCCTGCATATGTGTCGGCAAGCTTCTGAAGATAAGCGTCGCGCGTCTCGAGTTCGTCAATGAGTCCGGCCTCCTGAAAAAGAGCCGAAAGCGGCTTGTCGGCAATGCCGTCCTTGGACAGTCGAGCTATGAACTTTTCAACCGTACCATTGACCAGTCCACGGCGAGCCTCCAATCTGGTCACGAGTCCCGCCCAAGCATCGTCCATGTAGCTCTTTTGAGCCGCCAGACTTTCTGCTGAAGGCTTGCCTGATGTAAAGATCTCGGGAGCGCTCTTGAAGGCGCCCGCCTTGTGCACTTCAACCTCCAGGCCGGCAGCGCGAAGGAGGGGCCCCCAATAGAGCGTCGTCGAAGAAAGCCCCTTGATCACGGCATCTCCCATCGGATGAATGCCGACATGGTCGGAATGGGCCGCAATCAGATACTGAGGCTGCGTGTACGAGGTGCTCCAAGTCCAAACCTGACGGCCGCTTTCCTGACGATAACGGTCGATTGCCGCACCGATCTCACGAATGGAAGCCATTCCCGCCCCGGAAAGATCATCAACGCGCAGCACGACGCCCGCAATGCGCTCGTCTCCCGCAGCCCTGTCTAGCGCCTCAACGACATCTGAAAGGCGCGTATTCTCCTCAAGAGAGCCGTGTCCCAGCATGGACAGCATGAAGGGCGGTTCAACCGGGCCGCTCTCCTTCACCTCGCCTACTAGATTGATACGCAGAAGCGTTCCCTTAGGCAGATCCGGAACCTGTGCGGCCATCCAGCAGACAGCCACCACCAAAACAAGCGCCAGAAAGAAGAGAAGGTTCACCAGAAGGCGGCGAAAGCCGTCAAGCAACCTGTAGGCTGCGGTGATGCGTGAGAACATTCAATCCCCCATTGGTAAAAACTTGGGCATCCTCCGACCCGAACTTCAGGCGGGACAACTCCCGAATATGTCCAATCGCAAAGTCTGCATACGACTGCACGACACGATTGGCAAGCTTTCCGTTGCGCATTCGATATCCCGTGCACCAAACCGTCTTCACCCCCATGGCACGTGCGCCTTTGAGATTCATCGGGCTGTCGTCAACGAAGACCGTATCGGCTGGCGATACTCCCCAGCGTCGACACATCTTGAGGAACATCAGACGACTGGGCTTAGGCCGCCACTCACCCAACGCATACATGTCCGTACTTGCCACAAGGCCGTCAACAACATGATCTAGCCGGAGCGCTCGCAGCACAGCCTCCGCATAGTTGCGCGGACCATTCGTAAATACCACCTTTAGTCCGGCAAGCCTTTTCACATCCCTTGCAGGGCAGCCGCTGAAATGAATGAAGGGACATGGATCGAAGTCGTGAGAAAAGCTCAAAAAGTCCCTAGGATCAATGCCGTGATGTCTCCACAGTCCCAGGAAAGTGGCGCCGTAGACGCTCCAGTAATGCCTGCGCAACATCGACGCCTCCTCCCAACCCACATTGAGCTCCCGGCATATGTATTCATTCATCAGAAGATGAATTTTGTGGAGCATGCCGCCCGACGCCTCAAAGAGGGTGTCATCCAGATCAAATAGCCACAACTTTGGCATATATTTCCTTTAATGCGCGCAGCAAATACAAAAAAACTCGGCAATCGTCCGTCATTTTACGGACAACGATTGCCGAGTTCATGGATGCGTTCGATTGAAGGTGCATCAAACCGAGCGGGCTACCTGAAACATCAGTCTCCGTAGAGCTTCTGCTTGAGTTCGCGACGTTGCTGAGCCTCGAGAGAAAGCGTGGCGGTCGGTCTAGCCAGCAAGCGGGCGACCCCGATGGGATCCCCCGTTTCCTCACAGTAGCCGTATTCACCGTCATCAATGCGCTTGATCGCAGCCTGAACCTTCTTCAAAAGCTTGCGCTCGCGGTCACGGGTACGCAGTTCAAGCGCGTGCTCCTCCTCAATCGTGGCGCGATCGGCCGGATCGGGCACAACCGTCGTTTCGCGAAGATTCACCGTCGTCTGATCGGCATTTGCACGAAGCTCCGCTTCCATCGTCTGAAGGCGGTTCTTGAAAAATGCAAGCTGGCGCTCATCCATGTAGTCGTCTTCCGACATCTTCAGGAGCTCGTCAACCGTCAAAAGTTTAGTCGTGCCCATAACTTCTCGTCTTTGTATTTGAATTGGCATTGCGCGGCCGAACAACAAAAAGCACGGCCGTCAGGAATATGGCTTTATACAGGAAAACATAGCCCTTTGCCAACTGACAGCGGCCGTTTTATTTCAGTAACTACCCTGACGGGCAATCCGAAAATTAAGCCGCCCCCGTTGTCCTTAGTCCAAACAGGTGGCCAGTCCGCGTCGAATCGCTTCCTCCGGAAGGTTGCGCCCGATGAACACGATCTTCGAGAACGGCTTGCGATCGCCCCATGCATCAAGCACGTCGCTTACCGCGAGCATGTGCACACCCTGGAAAACGACTCGACGATCAGTGCCCGTCAGATAAAGGACGCCCTTGTAGCGAAGCATGTCCTGGCCGTAAACGCTCGTGAGCGAAGCAATATAACGCTCGAGCTTCATCGGATTGAACGGACGATCAGACTCATACACAAACGAATGAATATCGTCGTTGTGATGGTGCATGTGATGATCATTGTTGAAAAAGGCGGGATCAACATCGAGCACGTCGTTCATGTTGAAACCAGTGATGTTGAGCACCTCGTCAACGGGGCATTCCCCCATGTTGACGCGACGAATCGGAGCTCTGGCATTCATCTGACGAAGTCGGCGCTCCATGGCCTCGACCTCTTCAGCAGTGCATAGATCCGTCTTTGAAAGCAGGATGCGATCCGCAAAACCAACCTGGTCTCGCGCCGCGGCCTCCTCATCAAGCGTGTCGGAACCATGCTTGCAGTCGACAACCGTCACCACGCCGTCAAGGCGGAAGAAAGCGGCAACCGCATCGTCCATAAAGAAGGTCTGGGCAACCGGTCCGGGATTGGCAACGCCGCTTGTCTCGATGACGACATAGTCGAACTTGATCTCGCCCTTGCTACGGCGCAGCCGCAGATCCGTAAGAACCTTGGAAAGATCCCCGCGAATCGTGCAGCAAACGCAGCCGTTGTTCATGTTCACAATCTGCTCCTTGTCCGTCTGAACGAGCAGATCCGTGTCAATATTCTCTTTGCCGAATTCATTTTCGACAATGGCAATCCTGTAGTCGTGATTCTCGCTGAGGATGCGGTTCAGCAGCGTCGTCTTGCCGGCGCCGAGAAAGCCCGTCAGGATCGTCACCGGAATTTCCGGCTGTTGTTCTTCAACCATCATTTTTTTGTCCTCGTCAATAACGAACCAACCACGGGCGCACCCGTGGTTGCACGTACATTCAGTCTACGCCTCAGGGTCTTACCAAGAGGTGAAGTCCCTTCAGATACTCGCCTTCCGGATACGTCATCAGAAGCGGATGGTCAATGCCGCCGCCAAAGCGACCCACTGCCCAAGCATCAACCTTCGCGTCAAAAACGGCGCCCGCGACAATCTTCTGGAAAAGATCGACGTCAACCGCCCCCGAGCACGAGAAAGTAAACAGCCGGCCGCCAGGCGTCAGAAGCTTTAAGCCATTCAGGTTGATGTCTTTGTAGGCACGGGCAGCACGTTCAACGTGACGATGATTTGAGGCGAACTTCGGAGGATCGAGAATCACCAGATCGAACTTCTCGCCGGCGTCGCGAAGCTCGCGCAGATACGTGAATACATCCTTGCAGACAAACTTTGCACAATTTCCATCAAATCCGTTTCGCGTTGCATTGGCAGCCGCCATGTCAAGCGCCTCCTGAGAGGAGTCGACGGAGATGACTTCGTCGGCGCCGCCCTTTAGAAGCGCCAGAGAAAAGCCGCCCGTGTAGCAGAAGCAGTTGAGTGCGCGCATGCCGCGGCCATGCACGCGCCGAAACTCTTCGGCAACCTTCTGGGCCGTCAGGCGGCTTTCCCGCTGATCGACATAGAAGCCCGTCTTGTGGCCAATGCGTACGTCGACGCCGTAGTGCACGCCGTCTTCCACAACCTCGATTGCAGCGGGCGGCTCTTCGCCGCGCAACAGTTCGCTTCGGATCGGCAGACCTTCTCGCTGACGCGTAGCGGCGTCCGAACGATCGAAGATCGTCTTTGCTCCCGTGATGCGCATGAGCAGATCGGCGATCAGCCCTCGATGGGCTTCAACGCCGGCAGCCTGAAACTGCGTCACAAGGCAGTCGCCATACTGATCGACAATAAGTCCGGGAAGGCCATCGGATTCGCCAAAGACGAGACGCACTGCATTCGTGCGATCGCGAAGGCAAGCGCGCGCTTCAACAGCATGGCGCAACTTCTTCTCGAACCAAGCAGCATCGATCACGTCGTCTTCCTTAAAGGACCAGCATCGGGCTCGGATCGTCGACTCGGGAGAGTAGGCCGCCCAAGCGAGGAAACGACCGTCAAAGGAGACTACACGAACGGTCTCACCGCTTTCGGGAGCGCTTTTTCTGGCATCACGGACCACCTTGTGAACCGCAGTGTCATAGACCCACGGATGACGACGCAGCAGGGAGCGTTCCTTGGATTTTTTCAAAATAAGATCAATCATGAGTTAAATGTCCTCAGGAATGGTAATGACACCTTTAAAAACGGTCGCAGCCGGCCCCGTCATCATGACGGGAGCGTCCGGAGTCTTCAGGCCCTCCCAGTGAATGGTCAACTCACCGCCACGGGCCTGAATCGTCACCTCCTCGTCGAACAGGCCTCGGCGAATGCCCTCAACGGCTGCCGCACAGGCCCCCGTGCCGCAGGCAAGCGTCTCGCCC
>ERZ791927.913-NODE-913-length-26310-cov-5.626547_pt1 | contig 26310 bp, 28 predicted proteins | sample MGYA00510130_ERZ791927 | MGnify/ENA primary metagenome ERZ791927 (study PRJEB30046, sample SAMN00792055) | human gut metagenome | study: EMG produced TPA metagenomics assembly of the A metagenome-wide association study of gut microbiota in type 2...
CTTCGGGTCACACCGTTCTCTGCGACAAAATAGTTACTTGTCACTATTAAGCCTTTGGTTTCAAGGCTTTTCGGATGGTGGAGATAAGCGGGATCGAACCGCTGACCTCTTGAATGCCATTCAAGCGCTCTCCCAGCTGAGCTATACCCCCATCTGCATCGCGGCGGCGATCGCCACCGACAACGTCAATTACTGTATCATATTTTCGGTGGGTTGTCAATACTCTTTTTGCGGAATGTGCATTTTTGCAAAAATACAGCGAGAAAACGACAAAGGGGCTGGACATTTGCCCTGAAATCCGCTATACTGATTGGTATAGTATCGATAGACTCCTTCGGAGTCTGACTGCCTTGGAGGGCGAATGATGGAACGCTGGGATCTGCTGGATGAAGAGGGAAATCCCACCGGCGAAACCATGCTCCGCGGTGCGTATATGCGTGCTGGTCAATACCACCTGGTGGTGCACATTTGGGTGGTGGACGGTCGCGGGCACATTTTGCTGCAGAAACGGTCCATGCGGCGACGGCTGATGCCGGGCGCCTGGGCGGCGACCGGGGGTTCTGCGATCGCAGGCGAGGACAGCGAAACGGCGGCACGCCGTGAGCTGCATGAGGAGCTGGGTATTGCCACCGAGCCGGGGGAAATGAAAAAGATCGCGCGTTTGCGCCGCCGCAATGCTTTTACGGACATTTGGCTTTTGCGGCGGGACGTGGACGCAAAAGGGCTGCGCCTGCAGAAAGAAGAGGTTGCCGCTGTGCGGTGGGTGACCGAGCAGGAGTGGCGGGTGATGATCGTGAACGGGCGGTTTCACCACTATGGCCGTGCCTATTTTGATACCGTTATGCCCGCACTGCGCGCGGCGAATGCCCCGATCAAGTGATCGGGGATTTTTTACAAGGTGAGGGGAAGACTTATGACAAAGCTGTTGGTGCGACTTTTCATTCGCACGCCGGACGGAACGGATGAGAAAACGCGGTTTGCCTATGGCAAGCTGGCGGGCGGCACGGGCATTGCGTGTAATGTCCTGCTGTTTTTCATCAAGCTGGCGACGGGGCTTTTGGCATCCAGCGTGGCGATCATTGCGGATGCCTTCAACAACCTGTCAGACGCAGGCTCGTCCATCGTCACGCTTCTCGGCTTCAAGCTGTCTGCCGCTCCCGCCGACAGGGAGCACCCGTTCGGACACGGACGGATGGAATATCTTTCGGCGCTTGCCGTGGCGGCGCTCATCATGGTGGCAGGCTTTGAGCTGGCGCTGTCGTCAGCGGAGAAAATTTTTGCACCGTCGCTGCCGCAGGTCAATTTTCTGACGCTCGGCATCCTTGTCCTGTCCATGGCGGTTAAGCTGTGGATGGCACTTTTCTATCGCCGCATCGGCAAGAGGATCGACTCGGAGACGCTGGTCGCCGCCTGTGCGGACAGTCGCAACGATGTCATTTGCACCGGCGTGGTGCTGGTATCGGCGGCGGTGAGCATGGCGTTCGGATTGGCGGTGGACGGCTATGTCGGTGTTTTGGTGGCGCTTTTTGTTTTGTGGTCGGGGTTTTCTATCATGCGGGAAACGGTGTCGCCGCTTTTGGGACAGGCGCCGGACCCCGCGCTCGTCAAGGAGATCAGCGACACGGTGCTGTCGTATGACGGCATTGTGGGTATGCATGACCTGATGGTACACAACTACGGACCGGGACGGGTGATCGTTTCGCTGCATGCGGAAGTGCCCTGTGACGTGCCGATCACCAAGAGCCACGATGTGGTGGACTGTGCCGAGCGGGAGCTGAAAGAGAAATTTCATGTCAGCGCCTGCATCCACATGGACCCCGTGGATGTTGCCGACCCGCGCACAAAGGAGTTAAAACGCGTGACGCAAAAGGTCCTGGAAGAGGTCGACGAGCGTCTGTCGCTGCACGATTTTCGCGTCGTGCCGGGCGATACGCACACCAACCTCATTTTCGACATGGTCGTGCCGTTCGAGCTGGAGGAGCAGCGCAGTGCGCTGATCTTAGAGGTGCAGCGCCGCATTCATGCGGTGGACGGGCATCTTTTCGCGATTATCACCGCGGAACACAGTTATATTTGATACTTGAATTTTCAAAAGAAAAGTGGTATACTGACTCTGTTAATGACAGAAGGGAAGTGATCGCATGGAAACACCTGATGTGCCTCGAAGTTGTCGGCTGAAAAACAGAACAGGAGTGTTTTTGATGCGCGCTTCCCGACTCGGTTTCTGAAAACGAGTACGGGCTTTTTGCGCGTGCCTCCTGTTCGCTGGAACGGGAGGTATTTTTTATGGCAGAAGAAAAGGAGCAGCTTTTGGAAGAGCTGCTGGAGAGCCGACAATTCAACCGCGTGCGCGACATGCTCGCCGACATGAACGCGGTGGACATTGCCGCGCTTTTGGAGGATCGCAGCAACGAGCAGACGCTTTTGCTGTTTCGCCTGCTGCCGAAAACGCTGGCGGCGGAAGCGTTCGCCTATATGGAGCACGACACGCAGGAGCGGCTCATCGGCGTTCTGACCGACAGGGAGCTTGCGTCGGTCATGGACGAGCTGAACATGGACGACGCCGCCGATCTTGTCGATGAGATGCCCGCTAATGTCGTCAAACGGGTGCTGCGCATGACCGATCCGGCGGATCGCCGCATCATCAATCAACTGTTGCTTTACCCCGAGGACAGCGCAGGCAGCGTGCTCACCACGGAGTTTGTCGATCTGAAGGCGTCAATGACGGTGGATGAGGCGCTCGACTATATCCGTCGCTTCGGACCGGACAAGGAAACGATCTATACCTGTTATGTCACCGATGCCGATCGGTATCTGGAGGGCGTTCTGACGGTCAAGGAGCTGCTGTTGAACAGCGGCGACCGTCGCGTCGGCGATCTCATGGAGACCAACGTGATTTCGGTCACCACGACGGAGGATCAGGAGCAGGTGGCGGCGCTGTTCGCGAAATATGATCTCATTGCGCTGCCTGTTGTGGACAGCGAGGGTCGGCTCGTCGGCATCATCACCGTCGACGACGTCGTCGACATCATGCGCAAGGAGACCACAGAGGATATCGAAAAGATGGCAGCTATCTTGCCGACCGACCGTCCATATCTCAAGACGGGTGTTTTCGAGACCTACCGCAAGCGTATTCCGTGGCTTTTGCTGCTCATGGTCTCGGCAACGTTCACAGGCATGATCATCACCCGCTTTGAAACGGCACTGTCTTCGGTGGTGGCACTGGCCGCGTTCATGCCGATGCTGATGGACACGGGCGGCAACTCCGGCAGCCAGGCATCTGTTTCCATCATCCGCAGCCTGGCGCTGGGCGAGGTGGAATTCCGCGATGTGCTGCGTGTGGTCTGGAAGGAACTGCGGGTGTCGGTCGTGTGCGGCACGACGCTGGCGGCGGCGAACTTTGCGAAGATCATGCTGTTTGACAATTTGGTGCTCAAAAGCGGCATTTCGATGTCGGTGGCGCTGGTGGTGTGTTTCACCATTCTCTTCACTGTGATCATCGCCAAGCTGGTCGGCTGCACGCTGCCGCTGTTTGCCAAGAAATGCGGCTTTGACCCTGCCGTGATGGCAAGTCCGTTCATCACCACCATTGTCGACGCGGTGTCGTTGGTGGTCTATTTCCAAATGGCGACGCTTTTGCTGCATTTATCTCTGTAAACCGAAGAACGCCCGCCGATCGTGCGATCGGCGGGCGTTTTCTTGCGTGCTTTATTTGTTGGCAGCTTTAAATTCCAAAAATTCGTCATAGGTCATCTTTTTGTCGAGCAGCTTGCCGTCCTTCAGCTCCATGATGCGGTTGGCGACCGTTTGCACGAACTGGTGGTCATAGGACGAGAACAGCACGATACCGGGGAAGGCGGAAAGTCCGTCGTTCACGGCGGTGATGGATTCGAGGTCGAGGTGGTTGGTGGGCTGGTCGAGCATCAGCACGTTCGAGGAATACATCATCATGCGGGACAGCATGCAGCGCACCTTTTCACCACCGGAGAGCACCTCGACGGGCTTTAACACATCGTCGCCGGAGAACAGCATCTTGCCGAGGAAGCCGCGCAGATATGTCTCGGTGTTGTCCGCCGCATACTGCGACAGCCACTGAAGAATGGGCAGCTTCACACCGTCGAAATAGGCGGAGTTGTCCTTGGGAAAATATGAGGTGGTGATGGTGCTGCCCCATTTATAGCTGCCGCTGTCCGGCTCCAGCTCGCCGTTGATGATCTTGAAAAGCGTGGTGGTGGCGATCTCATCCTGTCCGACGAATGCAATCTTGTCGCCCTTGTTGACACGGAACGACACACCGTCCAAAACCTTGACGCCGTCGACGGTCTTGGTGAGATTTTCCACAGTCAGGATCTCCTTGCCCGGCTCGCGTTCCATTTGGAAGCCGACATACGGATAGCGACGGGAAGAAGCGGGCATTTCCTCAACCGACAGCTTTTCGAGCAGCTTGCGGCGGGAGGTCGCCTGACGCGACTTGGATTTGTTGGCGGAAAAGCGCTCGATGAAGCTCTGCAGCTCGCGGATTTTGTCCTCGCGCTTTTTGTTCTGATCGCGCATCATTTTCTGCATGAGCTGGCTGGACGCATACCAGAAATCGTAGTTGCCGACATAAATCTTGATCTGCGTGTAGTCCACGTCCACGATGTGGGTGCAGACATTGTTGAGGAAGTGGCGGTCGTGGGAGACCACGATGACCGTGCCCGTGTAGTCCATGAGGAAGTCCTCAAGCCAGCGGATGGAGTCGATGTCCAGGTGGTTGGTCGGCTCGTCGAGCAGGATGATGTCGGGATGACCGAACAGCGCGCGCGCAAGGAGAATTTTCACCTTTTCGCGGTCGGGCAGGGTGGACATGAGATCATAGAGATGCTCGTCACCGATGCCGAGTCCCTGCAAAAGTTGCGCCGCCTCGGTCTCGGCATCCCAGCCGTTCATTTCGGCAAATTCGCCCTCAAGCTCCGCCGCCAGCGCGCCGTCCTCGTCGGAGAAATCCTCTTTGGCATACAGCGCGTCCTTCTGCTTCATGACCTCATACAGACGCGCGTTGCCCTGGATGATGGTGTCGAGAACGGTGAATTCGTCATAGGCATAGTGATCCTGCTTTAAGACCGACATGCGCGTTTTCGGGGCGACGATGACCTCGCCCGTCGTCGGCTCCAGATCACCGGAGAGAATCCGCAGGAAGGTGGATTTGCCGGCGCCGTTGGCGCCGATCACACCATAGCAGTTGCCGGGGACAAATTTCAGGTCGACATGTTTGAAAAGATTTTGTCCGCCGAAGTTTAAGCTGACATCCGATACTGTAATCATGTAGTAATCCTCACTTTAATTTTTCGGTACGGCGTCGAAGCACACGGTGAAAAGACCGCGCGCGTCCTCGAAACGCCCGTCGCTGTTTTCCGCACCCATGAGAATGGCAATCAGGGTGACGCCGTCCTTTTCGGCGCTTGCTGCCAGGCAGTAGCCCGCCTGGTCGGTGTGGCCGGTCTTCATGCCGGTCGCGCTGTCAAAATAATAGCGCGTGCCGGTGCGCAGCAGATAGTTGGTGTTATACCAGGTGACGCCGCTCTCGCCGGACAGGAAGCTGCGGGTGACCTGCGCTTCGCTGATGACACCGGCGATGGTCGGCTGCGCATAGGCATATTTGGCGATGCGCAGCATGTCGGCGGCGGTGGTATAGTGGTTGACGTTGTGGATGCCGTCGGGATTGGCGAAATGCGAATGCGTCGCGCCGAGCTCGGTGGCGGTCGTGTTCATTTCGCGGCAGAACATGGCGATGGCGTCCTTGGCGGACAGGTTGCTGTTGTTCGCAATGATCCTGCCGACGTTGGTCGCTGCGACATAGGCGGCGTCATTGCCCGAGGGCAGCAGCATCGCTTCGAGCAGCGTTTGCAGATCGAGACGGTTGCCGATGCGCAGATAGGCGCGGCTGGATTCGGGGTCGATGAGACGGATCTCGTCGCCCACCGTGAACACGGTGTCCTCTTTGGCATATTTGACCGTGACGATCGCGGTGAGCAGCTTCGTCATGCTGGCGGGGTAGCACTTGGTGTCCGCCTGCTTGCTGTACAGCGTGGTGTCGTTTTTGACGTCATACAGCACGATATACTTCGAGGTGGTGTTGTCGTCCACAAATTCCTGCGGCAGCGGCATGGAGACCGTGACGGCAGGAGTCGGCTCCGGCTCGTCCGTTGTCGGGTCTGTCGGCTTGTCGACAGGCTTTTTCGGCAAGAAGACGGTCAGGAGAATGACGGAAAGCAGCAGCACGACAACGGCAATGCCGATGAGCACCAGCAGCTGACGGCGGACACGGCGCCGCCGATGATAAACGGTATTTCCCATGTTTTTCGTCCCTTTTGTTTCATAGTCCCTACTATTATATAGGAAAATCGGGCGAAAGAAAAGCCTTTTTTGAAATTTTTTATTGCAGTGTTGTGCCGGGGTAGTAATGCGCGAGGATCTCCGTATAGTCTGCACCGGCATTTGCCATATATTTCGCACCCGTTTGACTCATGCCGACGTTGTGACCGTAGCCGTGCACGGTGAAGACAAAGCTGCCGTCCTTGTATTGCACGGTGAAGCAGGCGGAGCGCAGCCCGAGGGCGGTGCGCAGCTTGCTGCCGGTGAAGGTCTTGTTGCCGACGGCGACGGTTTTGACGAAGCCGCTTTTGGTGGTGTCGGCGTTTTGAAACCATGCGGCGGGGTCGCCGTCCGCTTTGAAGTCATTTTCCAGCGTCAGAAGCGCGCCGGTGAGCTTGTCGGGGGCGACGGTGACGGTGGTCTCATACCCCTTTGCTGTAAGGTCGCCTGCGGAGTCTACGGGCTGCAGATACGGATAGTCGCCGCCCCACACATCCGCTGCCCTTTCGGTCAGCCCTGCGCTGATGGCGTGGTAGCAGGCGGTGATCGGCTCGCCGTTATAGAGGAGCTTTTGCCCCTTGACCGCCCGCACGGTCTCGGTGAGCAGGGTGTGCCATTTGTTATATTGATCGCCGAAGCGTTCCCGCATGCCCTTTTCCGTGCCGACGGTGAAAAGCGTTTCGGGGACGTTGGAGAAAATGCCGTCGGGGGATGCCGCGCGCTGCTTGCAATAATAGGTGTAGGCGGCGACGGTCTGCGCTTTCAGCGCTTCGACGGGGGATGAGGGCGCCATTTCGCAGGATACGACGGCAACAAGAAAATCCTCCTCGGAAAGGGTGAGGACATCGCCGGTCTTTTCGTTTTTCACGCGGAATGTCGCCGTGTCCTTTGTGTCGACGGTATTTTCCGTCGGCGTTTCGGCGGCGGGCGGCGCGGGCTTGTCCGGCAGGGCGGACAGGGGCGCTGTCAGGACGATGAGCAGCGAGAGAACCGTGAGCAGAACATAGCCTTTCATACACAAAACCTCCGCTTGACTTACCCTCAAAAAAAGAGTATACTGAATTATTCATAGAAACATTCGGCAAAGATCGGGGAACCAGGTTATGGAAAAAGGAAAAGAAAAAAAGGAAAACCTGAACATATCGGGCACCACCTTGTCCAGTTTATGCGCGGAGCTGCGGAAAAATAACCGCATCCCGCCGGAGAAGTTTGCCCGCTATCATGTCAAGCGCGGACTGCGCAACGAGGATGGCACCGGCGTGATGGCGGGGCTGACGCTCATTTGTAATGTGCACGGTTATGTTATCAACGAGGGCGAGCGTGCGCCGGTGCAGGGCAAGCTGACCTATCGCGGCTATGCCATTGAGGATCTTGTGCGCGGTGCACAGGAAGAGGATCGCTTCGGATATGAGGAGGTCGCCTGGCTTTTGCTGTTCGGCAAGCTGCCGACGGCGGGACAGCTTGCGGCGTTCATCGAGCTTTTGTCGGAATATCGCGAGCTGCCGGAGAATTTTGCGGAAAATATGCTGGTGCGCACGCCGTCTCCGAACATCATGAATCAGATGAGCCGCGCGGTGCTGTCGCTGTATGCCGAGGATGCCGATCCCGACACGCTGACCGACGAAAACGTTTTGCGGCAGTCCATCAATCTGTTGGCGAAGATGCCGAACATCTTGGCGCACGCCTATCAGGTGAAGCGGCGCTATTATGACAACAAGAGCATGTATTTCCATCCGAATGTGCCCGGGCTGTCGACGGCGGAGACGATCTTACACAGCATCCGTGCCGACTCGGAGTTCACCGAGGAAGAGGCGCGCATTCTCGATCTGTGTCTCATGCTGCACGCGGAGCACGGCGGCGGTAACAATTCCACCTTTGCCGCACGCGTGTTGTCCTCGTCTGGGACGGATACCTATGCGGCGATGTCGGCGGCGATCGGGGCTTTGAAGGGGCCGCGGCACGGCGGCGCGAACATCAAGGTTATGGAGATGCTCGACTATCTCAAAGCGGGCATCGGCAACTGGGATGACGATGACGAGGTCGCCGCGTTTGTGGAAAAGCTCATGCAGGGCGAGGCGGGCGACCGCACCGGTCTTGTCTATGGCATGGGGCACGCGGTGTATACGCTGTCCGATCCGCGCGCGGTCATTCTCAAAAATTGCGCGTATGATCTGGCGGAGAAAAAGGGCTATGGCGCGGAGTTTCGCCTTTTGGAAGCGGTGGAGCGGGTGACGCCCGCCGTGTTTGCCAAGCTGCACGGAGAACACAAGTCGATGTGCGCCAACGTGGATATGTATTCCGGCTTGGTCTATCGCACGCTGGGGATCGACCCCGATCTGTTCACGCCGCTGTTTGCCGTGGCGCGGACGGCGGGCTGGTGTGCACACCGCATGGAGGAGATCTCCACGGGCGGGCGGATCATCCGACCGGCGTATAAGGCGATCGCCGGAGAAAAGGCGTATGTACAATTAGCGGACAGGGAAGGATGAGCGGTATGCAGGCGATCCGAACGAAGAAAGCGGCATGTTTCCTGACACTGGCGATGACAGCGGTCGTCACGGTGCTGCGGGTGGTGCTGATCCCGCCGACGCAGGATGTGAAAACGGGGCTGTTTTCGCTGAGCTATGTTGTGATCGGTGCGATGGTGCTGACCATGGCGGCGGCGCTTTTTCTGCTGCTTGGCGATGAAAAGGCGAAGAAAACATTGCCTGCGGTGCGCGGAAAGTGGCTGCTGCCCGTGGCGATCGTCGTGATGACGGTGGGCGTTTGCGTGCTGCTGACGACGGTGTTCGAGGTCTACAACTGGGGCGCGTTCGGTGTGACGCCGCCGCCCACTAAGATCGTGACGGGCGCGATCGACCGTGTGACGCTGTTTCTGACGATGGTGTTCGGTATTCTGACGGGCATCTATCTTTTGCGGCTCGGCTTTTCCTTCATCGAGGGTGCGGGCGAGCAGCGCGGGTTTTTGCCGTATTTTGCGCTGACGCCGACGTTGTGGATGTGGATGCGGCTGGCGCGGTATGAGGTGTCCTATGCCAGTGCGGTGGAGATTTATGAGAGCTTCTATGATTTCGCCATGCTGCTGTTTTCCATGCTGTTTCTGTTCACCTGGGCGCGGCATGCTGCCAATGTCGGAACCTACCGTCCGCGGCGACTGCTGTTTTATACATTGACCACGGCGCTGCTGTCGCTGTCGGGCTCTGTCGCACGCATGGCGTTTTTCCTGCTCGGCGAGGGCGATGCCTACAGCGCGGGGCAGCTGGCGAGCGTGCCGGACTTTGCCGTCGGGTGCTTGGCGGCGGTGATGAGCCTTTACTGGGTGCTGGCGCCGACGGAGGAACCGACGGCTGCCGACACGGAAAAGGCGGAAACCGCAGAAAATGCGGAAACCGCAGAGGAGACGCCCTCAAAACCGACACAAGAGGATGAAAAAAGCCTGTGAAATTTGGGCAAAGTAACGAAAATCACGGGGAGTCGGGCAAAGGTATTGCATTTGTGCCGCAAAAAGGCTAAAATGATAGTCAGAAAAATTTGTTTGGAGGTTCATTGTTATGGCAGTTAAAGTTGCAATCAATGGTTTTGGCCGTATCGGTCGTCTGGCATTCCGTCAGATGTTCGGTGCCGAAGGGTATGAGATCGTTGCGATCAACGATCTGACCGATCCGAAGATGCTTGCGCATCTGCTCAAGTATGACACGGCACAGGGCCGCTATGAGGGTCACACCGTCGAAGCGAAGGAAGCTTCCATCGTCGTGGACGGCAAAGAGATCCAGATCTACAGCGAGAAGAACGCTGCCGACCTGCCCTGGGGCAAGATCGGCGTGGACGTTGTTTTGGAGTGCACCGGCTTCTACACCAGCAAGGAAAAGAGCCAGGCGCACATTGACGCCGGTGCGAAGAAGGTCGTCATTTCCGCGCCCGCCGGCAAGGATCTGAAGACCATTGTGTACAGCGTGAACGAGAAGACGCTGACCAAGGAAGACAAGATCATTTCCGCTGCTTCCTGCACCACCAACTGCCTCGCGCCGATGGCGAAGGCTCTGAATGAGTATGCGCCGATCGTCAGCGGCATCATGACCACCGTGCATGCGTACACGGGCGATCAGATGATCCTCGACGGTCCGCATCGCAAGGGCGATCTGCGCCGCGCTCGCGCCGGTGCGCAGAACATCGTTCCGAACAGCACCGGTGCCGCAAAGGCGATCGGTCTGGTCATTCCGGAGCTCAACGGCAAGCTGATCGGTTCCGCACAGCGCGTGCCGACCTGCACCGGTTCCACCACCATCCTGGTGGCGGTCGTCAAGGGCAAGGATGTCACGGTTGAGGGCATCAACGCCGCGATGAAGGCTGCTGCTTCCGAGTCCTTCGGCTACAACGAGGATCTCATTGTTTCCTCCGACATCATCGGCATCCGCTATGGCTCGTTGTTCGACGCCACGCAGACGATGGTTGCCAAGATCGACGACGACACCTATCAGGTGCAGGTCGTGTCCTGGTACGACAACGAAAACTCCTACACCAGCCAGATGGTCCGCACCATCAAGTACTTCGCTGAGCTGGGCTGAGTTTTTCGTAAATAGCAAGGTAAAGCGGGAGAGCGTTTGCTCTCCCGCTTTTCGTTTGCCATCAAAACAAGACCGTGTTCATGCGGTTTTAGACAGCCTCACGGTGTGTCAAAAACTTGTTTTTGACACACCGTAAACAAGACCGTCGGTCAGCCGACGGTCTTGTTTTTGTGGATATAGTTTTCTGCAAAGGCTTGCAGCTCGGGCAGGGTGTTCAATTTGACGCCGCTTTGGAAAACGGCTTCGCGCACGGCTTCCGGCAGGGTCTCGAAATAGGCTTTCATGGAATGGTCCTCAAAAAGCGGATGGGACATCGTTTTCACCTCCGCTTATATTTTTTACAGATGCGGGAAAAATAGTCTTGGAAAGTCCTTGAAAAATGAAAAGGGGGAGAAATGACTATGTCGGAAAACGATACCGAACGTCTTTTGCGGGAGTGTGACGCGGGAACGCGCATGGCGTCGGGTTCCATCCGCAATCTGCTGGACAAGGTGGAAAATGCAGAACTGCGGGAGCTTTTGTGCGAGACGCTCAAAACGCACGAAAAGCTAGGCAATGACATTCACGCCATGCTCAACAACGCCGACGAGCCGGCAAAGGAGCCGAGCCGCGTGGCACAGGCAATGGCGAAAATGAAGGTGGAAATGAAGACCATGCAGGACGATGCCGACCATGCAGTGGCGGAAATGCTCATCGACGGGTGCAACATGGGCATCAAAAAGCTCAGCGAGTATATCAACACCTATGAGACGGCGGAAAAAGAGGCAAAGGATATTGCCAAACGTCTGGTGGATGCCGAGCAGGGGCTGATGGACAAGCTGCGGTTATATCTGTAATGCGGACAAAAAGCGGCGCACTTCTTTTCTTTGAAGTGTGCCGCTTTTTGTTGTCTCATAAAAGGGGGTGCCGTTATTTGTGCGCATAGAGGATGCCGGTGAGGTCCTCGGCTCTGCACAGATTGTGATAGAACACCTTTCCGAGCCGCTCGCGGGTGCAGAGCATATAGGATTTCGCAGCGTGGCGCAGCATTTCCTGCCGCACGCCGTTTTCCGCTTCGGAAATGTCGGTCAGACGTCCGTCGTCCGAAAGTCCGCGGCAGGCAAAAAAGCAGATGTCGGCGTTATACCGTGCGACCGCCGCCATGGCTTCTGCGCCCGCAAACGCCAGGCAGGAGGCGATGACGCTGCCGCCCGTGCCGATGCAGGCGATGCCGTATTCACTGAGCGCCTGCAGCGCCTTGATGCCGTTGGTGATGACCAAAAGGTCGCGCTTATCGGTGAGATAGGGCAGGATGTGATAGGCGCTGGTGGAAGCATCGAGAAAAATCACGTCGCTGTCCTTCACGAGCGCCGCCGCCTTTTTACCGATCACGGCTTTTTCGTCCGCACTTTCCATTTCACGCAGCAGAAACGGAATTTTCAGCGCGGAGGTGCCATTTTCATCCAGCGATGCACCGCCGTAGGTGCGCTTGAGCAGATGCTGCTTTTCCAGCCGTGCCAAGTCACGGCGGATGGATTGCTCGCTGGCGTACAGGCTGGCGGAAAGCGCGTGCACCGACACGGTCTTTTCCCGCAGCAGAATTTCCAAAATGGCTTTTTCCCGTTCGTTGTGCATGTGTCCCCCTGAATGCTCAATTTTTTGATCGTTCGCTCATTTTCGACGGCGACAGTTGATTGTTTGGTCAGCTTATATTAGTATACACCTATCAAATGATTTGTCAACAGGGGATGACGGTATGAAAAAAGTGCTGCCTGTCGGTGCGGTGGACTGCCACACGCACACGCAGTTTTCGCACGACTCGGTTGCCGATCCGGCAGAGAGTGTGCGCATGGCAAAAGAACGGGGGCTCTTGCAGATCGCATTCACCGATCACTGTGACGTGGAATTCTGTGCGGACACGGACATTGGCACACCCATTGTGCAGTCGGTCGCCGCGGCAAGGGAACAGGGCGCGCTGGCGGGCGTGGAGATGGGCGAGGGGCTTTGGACGCCGTCGGCGGCAAAAGCGGTGCTGGACAGCGCGGATTTTGACATCGTCATCGGCTCGGTGCATGCCGTACGGTATCCGAACCTGCGCATGCCGTATTCCCACATCGACTTTTCCGCTTTCGATGACGGACTGCTTTGCGATTATCTGCGGGTGTATTTTACGGATGTGCTGGAGCTGGCGCAGACGGGGGATTTCGATGTGCTGGCGCATCTGACCTGTCCGCTCAAATATATCTGCGGGGTCTATGGACGTCGGGTGTCGCTTGCAGCATATGCGGAGACGATCGACGCAATTTTTGACACGATCATCGCGCGAAAGATCGCGCTGGAGGTCAACACGTCGGGTGTGGGCACGGTGCTCGGACAGCTGATGCCGGATGTGCCGCTTTTGCGACGGTATAGGGAGCGGGGCGGACAGCTTTTGACGCTCGGCTCGGACGCACACACGCCGGAGCGGGTCGGCGTCGGGTTCCGTGAGGCGATCGCAGCGCTTGGGGAGATCGGCTTCACGCAGGCATATTATTATAAAAAACGGGCGGCTGTCCCGTATGAAATGAAAGGATGAGAAACATGAAAGCGGCGGTGTTTTATCAAGCGGGGGATCTGCGTGTCGAGGAACGGGAGATGCCCGTCTGCGGCGCGGGACAGGTGCTGCTGCGGGTGCGCGCATGCGGCATTTGCGGCACGGATGCACACATTTTCTGCGGCGACGAGGGGGCTGCCAAAACGCCGGCGGGGACGGTGCTCGGACATGAGTTTGCCGGTGAGGTCGCGGCGGTCGGTGCGGGCGTCACGGGGATCGCTGTCGGCGATCGGGCGTGCGTCGATCCGAACCGTTTGTGCGGCAAGTGTGATTTTTGCCGCCGCGGCATCGGGCATTTCTGCACCGACATGATGGGCATCGGCACGACGGTGGACGGCGGCTTTGCCGAATACTGTGCCGTGCCGGCGTCGCAGGTGTATGTTGTGCCGCCGACGCTCGCCTTCGAAAAGGCGGCAATGGCGGAGCCGGTTTCCTGCTGTCTGCACGGAATAGAGCTTGCGGACATCCACATGGGCGATACGGTCGCCGTCATCGGCTGCGGCATGATCGGACTTCTGATGATCCAGCTGGCGCGCATTGCGGGGGCGGCACGCATCATCGCCGTCGAACCGATCGAGGAAAAACGGGCGCTGACGCGCCGCTTCGGCGCAGATATTGCCGTCGCACCCGACGAGGCAAGGGCGGACGAACAGATCGACACGGTCATTGAATGTGTCGGCAAGGTCGCGGCGGTGCAGTCCGCCATCGCCATGGCGGGGAAACGGTCGACGGTGCTGCTGTTTTTATTGACTGCTCCTGCCGACAAGGCGGAGATCGAGCCGTTTGCACTGTTCAAAAAGGAGATCACGCTGCGGGCATCGTTCATCAATCCCTATACCTTCCCTGCGGCGGTGCGGCTCATCGAGAGCGGGCGGTTGGATGTCTCCTCGATGGTGTATGCCACGGCGCCGCTGACGGCGCTGCCCGACATTCTGGCGGACGAACAAAAGCGCCGCGCCGGGAAATATATCATCACCATGTGATCCTGTATACCAAAAATGCCTGCGCAGATGCGCAGGCATTTTTCGATTTTGTTATAAGAATTTGCGGCGGGATTCCACGACCACACCGAGAATGTGCACCGCCGTGATGTCCTTGCCCTCAAAGCGGCGGGGCGGATAGTAGGGGTTGATGCTTTGCAGCTCGATATAATCCGTGCCGTACTGCACCCGCTTGACAAGTCCTTCCTCGTCGCCCACCAAAATGACCGCATACTGTCCGCTTTCCACACAGCTTTGCCGACGGATCAGCACAAGGTCGCCGTCGTTGATAGAGGGCGTCATGCTGTCGCCGGACACCCGCAGCCAAAAATATTCCTCGCCGGTCTGCAGCGTGTCGGGGTTGACCGCTTCATGGCCGATGACCTCTTCCTGCACCGCGCCGCCGACGCCTGCTCGCACCGATCCCATGATCGGCAGCGACACACTGTGCTCATAGGCAATGCCGTGCTGATGCAGCCAGCGGTTGTCGTCGGCAACGCTCAAAGTGGCGCTGTCGCCCAGCAGCCACTGCAGCGATACATGAAAATGATCCGCCAGGAATTGCAGCGTCGGAATGTTGATCTTCCACGTGTCGCCGCGCTCCCATCGCATGACGGTTGTTTTGTTGACACCGACCAGCTGACCGATCTGCTCCAGGGTTTCTCCCGAATGTTCCCGACAGGCTTTGAGACGTCTGGCGGTGATGTCGTTTTCGACCATGGCTGTAACCACCCTATGTGTATTCACGGGGGCGGGGTTGGGGTTTCGCTCCCGTCTAACCCTATCTTATCACATAATGCAACAGGAAATCAATACTTTTTTGTAAAAAGTTGCAAATTGCTATTGACAATTCCGCAAAATGCGCTTACAATAAAAGTTGCAAAAAGCAAACAGAACAACACCGCCTGACGCGGGGTTGGCAGAAAGGCGGCGGAAACGGTGACGGCAGGCGAATTGCAAAAGACTTTGGCGGCAATGCCGTCGGATGCGCCAATTTTTGTACTGTTTGATACAAAAATGGCTGTTCTTGACGAGAACGGGGATCGGATCGAGGGAAAAACCGACGAATATTTCGAGATTGATGGCTGTGATCTCGGAGAATGTTTTCGTTTGGGGTACGGTTTTTGTCCGTCCGTGGTCCTCTCTGTGGCGGAAAAAGCGTGAAGAACAGTTATTTTTTTGAATGAAAAGTTGCAAAATGCAATAACAGGAGGTGCAAAAAATGCATAACAAACCGCTGGGTAAGCGATCGCTTGCCTGTGTGCGGGCGGCGATCGAGACGGCAAAGCAATATGCGGCGGACAACAAGGTGCCATTGACGGCGGAACGGCTGGCGGCAGCCCTTGACATGGATCTTGCGGTTTTTCACAGCATCGTGGACGGGCGCTACCGCGAGGCGTCGACGGCGGACAACACGGCGAAGATCTCGGCAATTCAGACCGCCTTTTGTGAGGCGACGGCAAGCGTCATGGAGCATGCGATGCAGCGGGGCAGCAGTCCCAACATGCACATGCTGTATTTGAAGGAAAATGCCGGCTATGGGGAAAAGGATGCACAGGAGACGGTCGGGCATGTACCGGTCATCATTCTGGGCGAAGCGGAGATTGAGGAATAACGGGGGTGTTTCGGATGACCAATCGGGAAATGATTGAGGAATATTTGCAGGCGCTGTCGGGTCTTGAAAAGCGGCATGAGCAGCTGACAAAACAGATCCGTGTGTATGACAAGCGCATTGTCCTTTTGGAGGAGGAGATCGACGAGATATGGGAGGTGATCGCGGCGCTGAAGAAATATGAGGAAGGGGACAGATATGGATGGCGCGGTAACGGTGTATCTGCCGGAGGTCATCGGCAGGGGGTATCGGCGGTTTTGGGACTGTAGGCTGCGCTATCGCGTGGTCAAGGGCGGCAAGGCGTCCAAGAAATCCAGCACGACCGCCTTGTGGTATATCGTGCAGATGATGAAATATCCCGAAGCGAACCTTTTGGTGGTGCGGCAGGTCGGGCGCACGCACCGCGACAGCACCTTTGCGCAGCTGCGGTGGGCGATCGACCGTTTGCAGGTGGGACATCTTTGGAAAGCGTCGCGTGAGCCGCTGGAGCTTTGCTTTGTGCCGACGGGGCAGCGCATCCTTTTCCGCGGCTTTGACAATGTGGAAAAGCTGGCGTCCACGACGGTGGAAAAGGGCTGCATCTGCTGGGTGTGGATCGAGGAGGCGTTTGAGATCGCCCGCGAGGAGGATTTCGACAAGCTGGATCTTTCCATGCCGCGCGGACAGGTGAAGCCGCCGCTTTTCAAGCAGACCACCATCACGTTCAACCCGTGGGACGAGAACCACTGGCTCAAACGGCGTTTTTTTGACACACCGCGTGCGGACACGCTGGCGATGACCACCAACTACACCTGCAACGAGTTTTTGGATGCGACCGACCGCGCTTTGTATACTGACATGCAGAAGCGGCAGCCGCGGCGGTATGCCGTCGCGGGGCTGGGGCAATGGGGCAAGGCGGAGGGACTCATCTTCGACAACTGGCGGGTGGAAGCGTTTGATCCCGCCGAACTCAAAGGGGACGGCTTTCGGCACATCTTCGGGCTGGACTACGGCTATACCAACGATCCGACCGCGTTCATCGCGGCGGCTGCGGACGAGGCGCAGATGCGGCTTTTTATCTATGATGAGCACTATGCGCGGAAAATGCTCAATGCGGACATTGCACGCATGCTCACGGAAAAGGGCTATCAAAAGGAGCGCATCCGCGCTGACAGCGCCGAGCCGAAGTCCAACGAGGATCTCAGACGGCTCGGCATCACGCGGCTGACGCCCGCGCAAAAGGGGCGGGATTCGGTCAATGCGGGGATCGCGCGGCTGCAGGAATATACCATCCTCGTTCATCCGTCATGTGTGCACACGGCGGCGGAGCTGGCGGCATATGCCTGGGAGCCGCAGACGGGCGGCGCAGCGGGCGCGTTTTCCAACCGCCCGCAGGACACACAGAACCATCTGATGGACGCTTTGCGGTATGCCATGGAGGACCTGCCGCGCCGACGCACGGCGCGGGCGGGAAAAACAAAGGACAATGGCTCCCTTGTGCGGGCAGGAGACCTGCGCGGGAGCTGGGGAGGTTAGAGAAAATGGTGGAAACAATGTTGGGCATCTGGCTGTTTTTGCTCACGGCTGCCGCGGGTTTTCTGTGCGGCAGGCGCGCCGAGCGGCAAAAACGGTCGGAAACACGGCGCTCGCGCGCACCGTCCGAGGCGGTGGACATGAGCTGGCAGGAGCTTTTGCGGTTTCTGCAGTATGACGGCAGCGACATCGACGAGCGGGAAAGAGAAAGGAGAGTGACGGGAAATGAAGCCGACAGCGGCAGACATTCAAAAGGAATATACCCGGGGCGTTCGGTATAAGGAGAGTCTCGGACGGCACGGCATGTTCCGTCAGAACGAGATCAACGAGCGCTTTTACAGCGGGGATCAGTGGTACGGCGCGGGCTGCGGCGAGGAACGCCCGCTTGTGCGGCAGAACATCATCCGCCGCATTGCCGATTACAAAATGGCGACGGTGGGCGCCGATCCGATCACGGTGACCTTTTCGGCACGGGGCATTCCCGACACACCGGAAATGCGCGAAGCGCTGATGCATTGGCGCGACGGGGACGACGCACTCCCCACGGACACGGGCGGGGAGCTCAACCGTGCGGCGGCGGTTTTGTCCGATCATTTTTCCTATACCGCCGAGCGTCTGAAGTTCGATGACCTGAAGCAGAAGGTCATGCTGGACGCTTACATCACCGGCACCGGCATCCTGTATACCTATTGGGATGACCGTTTGAAAACCGGACTTTTTGCGGATCACGCCCGCAAGCAGCCGATAAAAGGGGACATTGTCAGCGAAATTCTGCATGTCGATCGCGTGTTTCTCGGTGACCCGACGGTGGATGAGCTGCAGGAGCAGCCATACCTCATCATTGCGCATCGCAAGAGTGTGGAGGCGCTGCGCCAAACGGCGCGGCACTATGGCGGCAGCCGCCAGGATGCCATCCGTCCGGACAGCGACGATACGGAGAACGACCTTAGGAAAGCGACGGTGCTCACCCGCCTTTGGAAGGAGTGGGACGAGGACGGCAGTTGCCGTGTGTGGGGAATGCAGGTGTGCGGCAACGCCGTTGTGCGCCCGAAGTGGTGTCTCGGCGTGCGCCTGTATCCGCTGGCGATGTTCCGCTGGTCCACCCGCACCAAAAGCGGCTACGGCGAGAGCGAGATCACCCATCTCATTCCCAACCAGATCGCCATCAACCGCATGATGACGGCAGGCGTCTGGGCGACAATGATGAACGGCATGCCCATCATGGTCGTCAACGGCGATGTCGTGACACAGCCGATCACCAACGATCCCGGTCAGATCGTTTCGGTGTACGGCAGCGGTGAGGATGTGGATCGCGCCATTCGCTATGTGGAGCCACCGGCATATTCCTCTCAGTTTGAGTCGGGCATCTCCATGCTTATCAGCGATACGCTGTCCCAGTCCGGCGCAAACGGCGTGCTGCTCGGCGACGTCAACCCGAACAACGCATCGGCAATTCTGGCGGTGCGTGAGGCGTCCTCAAAGCCCATGCAGCTCATCCGCAACCGCTTTTACGGCTTTTGCGAGGATGTGGCGCGCATTTGGGCGGAGTTCTTTGTTTGCATGTACGGCAGACGGCCGCTCAGGGTGCGCAATGCAGGCGGCTTCCGCTATTGCGATTTTGACGGCGAACGGTGTGCGGACATACTGTTTGCGGTCAAGGTGGATGTGGAGGAGTCGGTCGCGCGCGATCACGAGACGACGCTGCAGATCCTGGGGACGCTTTTGGAGGCGGGTGTGATCAACGCCGAGCAGTATATCAGCCGTCTGCCGGAGGGAACGATCCCGAAGCAGCGGCGGCTGTTGCAGGAGCTGCAGGAGCAGGCAAAAACGGGTGAAACGCAAAAAGAGGAGGAAACGGCATGACAGAGGTCAAAGAGGAGGTCACAGAGGTGACGGCGGCGGAAACGGAAGCGACGGAGACGGCGCAGGCGGCGAGTGCGGTATCCGAGGAGGAATTTGCGGCACTGAAACGGGAAATTCCGGAGATCGGCGACATGGATGCGCTGCCCGAGGCGGTCATCAAAGAGGCAAAGGAGCAGGGGCTGTGCCTGCTTGATGCCTATCTGCGGTATCGTATGCGGGAAGAGCGCGCCGTTCTGGCGGAAAGACAGCGGCAACAGCGCACAGGGGAGCAGAGCGCCGGATCGCTGTATACCGGCGACGCGCCCGCCCATCCGGAGAGCGACGCGTTTGCGCGTTCGTTCGCATCGGCAATCCAATATTAAAGAAAAAGGGGAAAGAAAACATGAGCATCAATTTTGAAAACTTTGAAAGCACGGTCACCGGCGAGCTCGACAAAGCGGTTGCGGTGAAGCCGGTCACCGGCTTTATGGCGGACAACAATCTGCGCGCGCGGTTTATCGGCGGCAGAACGGTCCTCATCCCGGAAATGTCCTTTTCGGGACTCGGCAAATATGACCGCGACACGGGCTTTGTCAAGGGCACGGTGTCGGTGACGGCGGAGCCGTATACCCTTTCGATGGACCGCGGCAGATCCTTCCAGCTCGACCGCGAGGATCAGGACGAGACCGGCATTGCCGATCTTGCCGGTCAGGTGATGGGTGAGTTCGTGCGCACGCAGGTCGTGCCGGAGATCGACGCCTATGTGCTCTCCAAGCTCGGCGGCTATGCGGCGACGGCGGAGCAGACGGTCACCGGCACGCCCGCGACCGAGGCATATAAGATGCTGACGGCGGCGATCTCCAAGGTGCAGAACGAGGTCGGCTATGACGAGGAGCTGGTCGCATTCCTCGACAGCACCATGTGGAGTGCGCTGCAGAAGAGCAGCGACCTGTCCCGCATGATGGTGGTCAACCACTTCAAGAAGGGCAGCATCACCACCGAGGTGAAATCTCTGAACGGCGTGGCGCTGCTGCCGACACCGGACAGCCGCATGAAGACTGCCTATACCTTCAACGACGGCACCACCACGGGTCAGACCGCGGGCGGCTTTGCCGCCACCGACAGCGCCAAGAGCATCGGTCTTCTGGTGCTGCCCAAGCGTGCGGCGTCGCTGGTCAAAAAGACCGAAAAGGTGCGCGTCTTCGATCCGGCGCACAACCTCAACGCGGACGCGTGGAAGTTCGACTATCGCCTGTATTATGATCTGTTCATCCGCAACAGCATGGAAAAGGCGATCTACACCTACGTCTATTGAGTTTCAGTCAAAGGGGGCGGCGGCATCTGCCGCCGCCCCTCGGAGAGGATGTGAGGAGATATGTGCACCGGACAGGATGTGCTGGAGCAGGCGCTGCGCCTGCTCAATTATACCGATATCTATGGGCAGCTGGACGGACAGCAGCACACCGAGCTGTATAAGCGCGGGCTGGCGGCGGTCAATCAGATCTACGGCGATCTGTGGTTCACGGGGCGAAAGGAGCCGTTTTTGCCGCTCACCTCGCTGCGCGAGACGCTGTCTTTGTCGGCACGGCAGCTGCACGACGTGATGCCCTATGGTGTGGCGATGCTGCTGGCACTGTCGGAGGGGGACGGCGACAACCAGCTTTTGTATGCGGGGCTGTATAACCGCAAGCGCGCCGCCTGCGGTGCGGCGATGCGGCGGCGCAACGTGCTGTTTCGTTTTGCAGAGGAGGATGCGTGATGCAGTTTCCCACTTTGAAAGGCGGCAGCGTCAAAAGCCTGGAGGTGGCGGCGCTTTCCGGCGGCTGTGACCGACGCAACCACGAAACGCAGGTGGCGGACGGGCATCTGACGGCAGCGGAAAATGTGTGGTATCAGAACGGCGCTTTGTGCACCCGTCCCGGCTTTCGCAGCATTTCGGCACAAAAGCAGGATGTGACCGACACGGTCACCGACTGGAAGTTCTGCACCGAGGACACCGTGAGCGGCACGGCGCAGGGGCGGCGCTTTCTGCGGCGCATTTTCCACAGGACGGCAAACACCGTCAGCTTTCAGACGGGACTTCTGACCTATGACGGCAGGTTGGTGTTTGAGGGGAGCATGGACGGCTTTTCCACCGACACGACGGGGATGCTGATGGAATATCCGTATACCGACACGGAAAACGTCATCATCTTTCTGTCCACCGGCGCGATCTATGCACAGAACAGCACAAGCGGCGCGTGGCGGCAGATAGACGATGAGGCATATGAGCCGTGCATCCGTGTGGATATGCACGGTGTGCTGGCGCTGGACAGTGCGCCGAGCTACGGCGGGCGCGCCTATGAGGGGCGCAACATGCTGACCGGCAAATACTGTGTGAAATACACCACCTCCACCGACGGACTGGTCTTTTATCTGCCGTTTGCCAATCTGGAGGCGACGCGCACGGTGAAGATCGAGCTGCTCAACTTTGACGGCACGGTGACGAACTATACGCTCGGTCCGAACGTGAATGAGGTACCGCTCGGCGGCAACGGGCTGCGCCCCATTCTCGACCGCACGCGCGGCAGGTTCTATTTTGAGAGCAAGGCGGGGTGCATCGTTGCACCGCCTGTCGCTGTGCCGAATAATATGAAAGTGAGCGCCTATAAGGAATGGTCGGCGGCGGAAAAGCAGCGCATCTCCACCATGCAGTTTTCCACCTGGTTCGGCGGCACACAGGCGGGCAGCGCTTCGCGCCAGTTCATCAGCGGCTCGCCGCTGTCGCCCAGCCGTATCTATTGGAGCGGGCAGGGACAGCCGCTGTATTTCCCGGAGACGCAATATATCACTGTCGGCGACATCAACCAGGCGGTGACGGCGTTCGGCAAGCAGGACGGCGTGCTCATGATCTTCAAAGAACGGGAGATCTACAGCCTTTCCAAGCCGGACGGCGTGGTGTCTATGGACACGGTGGACGGGCATGTGGTACAGGAGGAAACGGCGACCTGCGAATATTTCCCGCTGACGCAGATACACGGGCAGATCGGCTGTATGGCGCCGCAGACGCTGTGTCTTTGCGGCAACCGCCTTGTGTGGGCGGACGGGCTGGGGGCGGTGTATGCCATGATGCACGGCAGCGCCTTCAACGGGTTCAGCGTGCGCGAGGTGTCGTCGCTCATTGCGCCGTGCCTTGCGGACATTGACGCCGCGGCGTGGAAAAAGGCGTCGGGCGCTGTGTATGAGGGCTATTACCTGCTGCACAGCGGCACAACGGTGTATGCGCTGCGCCTGGACGAAAGGGCATTTCGCAGCTATGCGGGCAGCGGCGACGACAGCACGGCACAACAAAAGTTCGGCTGGTTCATCTGGCAGCTGCCGCTCGGCACATATGTGACGCGTCTTTTCGGCAACGGACGGCAGGCGGCGGCGATCGCGTGGTCCACGGACAGCGGCGGCACCTATATCGAGCTGCCGCAGGTGCTGGCGGACGAAAAGGCGGATCTTGTGAACGGGGTCCCCGACCGCGAGATTCCCATCACGGCGCGCATCGCCACAAAGGCATATGCACTCGGCGACAACGGGCGGTGCTGCCGCCTCATTCGGGTGCATGTCGATCTGCAGACAGCGGTCGGCACCACGGTGCACTTTGCCTATCGCACGGGCGGCAGGGAGGCAGGCGATGCCGCCGTGCTGCGGGAGGGACCGTTTGACGGCGTGTGCCGACTGACGCCAAACTGCATCCGTGTGCGCCGCGCGGGATTTTGCCTGGAAGCGGTCGGCAATGTTGCGCTTTTTGGCATCCGCCTGATCTACAGATGTTGAAAAGGAGAGAAGATCTATGCCGAGTTGTATACGCACCGTGGATTTCACGGTGACGGAAAAGGATATATCCCCCTCTGTGCCGCAGTGGGCGGGCGTGCAGGGGGAGCATCAGGCGACCCGCGTGCGCTTTCAGCTGCCGACGTCGCTGACGGGCGATGGCTTTGTCTATCGCGTGGAATGGGTCGACGGCATGCAGTCGTTCGGCACGAGCGGCGCGCTTGCGGCAAGCGAGGACGGAAAGGTGTCGTTCTTGCTGCCCGCATCCTGGACGGCGGCGGGCGGCACGGCGGAGGTGCGGCTTTGCGTCTGCAAGGACGAAACGGATGCCGCAAACGGGCAGGTGTTTTATTCCGCCGTCGGCAGGCTGACGTTTTCGCCGCGCGACGAAAATCTGCCGTCGGTCACGGCGGCGGAAAACATGCTGTATACCGTGATGGGAGAAGCCGAGCGTGCGCTCAAAAAGGCGGCGGAGTGTGTGGACAGCGAGGTGGTGAGCGACACCGGCTGTGTGCGCTTCGGCGGAAAGCTGGCGTTTGCCTATGGCAGATTTGACGCCGATGCCAATGTGAGCACCGAGGTCATGATGCCCTGCACCTTCACCAATGTCTGCTTTTTGCTGGTGCAGTATGAGGACACGATCATTCCCGTCACCGGCCGCACCTACAGCAGCTTTACAATCAAGCCGACAAAGAACATCGGAGACGTTTTCTGGTTTGCCGTCGGCACACTTGACGAAAATTGAGAGGAGAGATTTTGACTATGCCGAAAATTTTTCTGTCCCCGGCGTTGCACGCCGCGGACAATCCCTGCTCCTACAGCAAGGACTGTGGGGAGAACATCCATTGCGGAAAATATATGGACGCGCTCATCCCGTATCTCGATGCCTGCGGAATTGAGTGGCAGCGTTCGGACAAGAAAAACACGGGAGCGGGCTATGCTAAGACGATCGCGCAGTCAAACGCCTTCAAGCCCGACATCCACTTTGTCAAGCACACCAACGCCGTCGGTGCGCACAACGCGAAGGGCTCGCGCATTTATGTGTGGCCGACCGGCAACGGCAGGAAGCTGGCGGAGATCATGCTGAAATACAGAAAGACGTTCTATCCGAACGGCGGCATCATCAAGGACAACACCACGCTGACCGAGATCCGCGCGACATCGGCTGTCTGTGTGTATGACGAGCTGGTGTTCCACGACAATCCCGAGGACGTGAAGTGGCTGCATGAGCATATGCAGGAGTTTGCCGCAAACGACGCAAAGGCACTTTGCGAATACTTCGGCATTCCGTTCAAGGATCCCTATGCCGCGGCGCAGCCCCCGAAAGAGAAAAAGCCGACGGAGACAAAGGTTTTGTATGCGGTGCAGGTCGGTGCCTATGCAAACAGGAAAAATGCCGAAAAGATGGCGGAAAAGCTGAAAGAAAAAGGCTTTGCCGCCTATATCACCAAGAAATAAAAAAGCGGGAGGCAGACAAATGGATCATGCGAGTATCACCTCGTTTTTATCCCTTTTGTCCGCCGCGGGTGTCATCGTCGCGCTCATCACCAATCTGCGCGGGATGCGGGCGCGGGATGAACACAAGGCGGCGGAGCTGTCCGAAATGCGTTCGGACATCAAGCATATCCGCGGGCAGGTCGACAAAAACGATGTGTTGATGGCAGGTGTGCGCGAGCAGCTGGACGCGGTCAGAGACCGCGTGACACGGGTGGAGGAGTCCACCAAAAGCGCGCACAAGCGGCTGAACAAAATGGAAGGAGCAGAGGGATGTATATGCAGGGAATCGTCTTGACATTGGTGATGGCGGTGACGGTGGAGGCGCTGGTGGAATATTGCCGTACCGCCGTTGAAACGGTGCGCGGCGGCGGGAGACTTGCCGCCTGTTTGCAGGGGGCGGCAATTTTGGTGTCTGTAGGCATCTGCCTTTTGTGCGGTGCCGATCTCTACGGCGCCTTGGGCATCACGTTTGCGTGGCGTCCGATCGGCAGCGTGCTCACCGGCATTTTTGCCGCAAGAGGTGCGAATTTTGTTTCGGACCTTGCGGGACAGATGAAAAGCATTTTGGGGAAATAAAGAGACGGGAGCTGTTCGCACGGGGACGGCTCCCGCTTTTTTACTGTTGACAAACGCGGAGAAGTTGAGGATAATGTATACATATAAAAAGATGGGGGTGTGCACATGGACAACGCATACGGACTGCAGATCACGGCTCTGCTGCGGGGCGGGCTTTGCGCGGAGACGGTCACACTGCACACCGCCGTCGATGTGCAGGCGCTGACGGACATTGCCGTGCGGCAGGGGATCGTTGCGCCGCTCTTTTGCGGATTGCTCGGCGCGGGCTTTGCCGCCGGGTCGCCTGAAATGACGCCGCTTTTGAAAGCATACGGCAACGTTGTGTATACGGTGGAGGTGCAGGAGCGGGCGCTTTGTGCGCTGTTTGCGGACTTTGCGGCGGCGGGCGTTGACTTTATGCCGCTTAAGGGGGCTGCACTGCGGGAACTGTATGCGCGTCCCGAGCTGCGCGCGATGGGAGATGCGGACATCCTCATCCGCACCGCGCAATATGCGGACGCCGCCGCTGTGATGAAAGCGCGCGGGTTTGTGCAGGTGCAGGAAAGCGCGCACGAGTGGATCTTCCAAAACGATGCGTTGCAGGTGGAGCTGCACAAATGCCCGTTTGCACCGTATGAAAAAACGCTTTACGGCTTTTTCGGGGACGGCTGGGCACACGCCGTACCGCTCGGGAACTGCCGCTTTACGCTGTCGGACACCGACGGCTTTGTCTATCTTTTTGCCCACTTTGCCAAGCACTATAAAAACGGCGGTGTCGGACTGCGGCAGCTTGCCGATCTGTGGGTCTATCGCCGTGCAAAGGCGGTGGACGAGGACGCCGTCCTTGCGGCGCTCGACAAAATGGGTTTTGCCGCTTTCTATCGGCATATTTGCACGCTTCTCGCTGTGTGCTTTGACGGCGCGCCGCCGGCTGCGGATGATCGGCACACGCCGTTCATCCTGCGCTTTTTGCTGTCCGGCGGCAGCTTCGGCACGCCCGAGGAAAAGCGCGCTGCCGCG
>ERZ791927.915-NODE-915-length-26232-cov-4.082974_pt1 | contig 26232 bp, 27 predicted proteins | sample MGYA00510130_ERZ791927 | MGnify/ENA primary metagenome ERZ791927 (study PRJEB30046, sample SAMN00792055) | human gut metagenome | study: EMG produced TPA metagenomics assembly of the A metagenome-wide association study of gut microbiota in type 2...
GTTTTAAGCATGAGTCACCTCCTGACGGATACGGGCGACAAAAATCAGATGTGCGCGCGGCAGCTGGGCGCGGGCTTCGCGCTCAGTGGCAGCGGTAACGGTGAATACATCGATGTTGCTGTGGTGGCACTGCATAAAGCGCCAGACAAAGTAAGGGCGTGCGGATACAGCCATGTGAAAGGCTCCTACAGTAATTTTAAGGAGTCTCGCTACTACGCTGCTAAACGGGGTGGCGAGACGTAACAGGGTTAGCAGACTGGCACTTTGGGAACCAGCGAGCGCAAAGGCTCCCCCGTTACGCCCCGCCATAATGCGGGTATGGGTAGGTTTACGGACACAAAAAAACCGCATATCGGAATGTAAGCGGCTGTCCGCCAAAGTATTCAGGCTGCTAAACCCGGTCGCCATGTGGGCGACTCCGGCATCATACAGCCCGAAAGAAGAGGCGATCAACATGTTTTTATCCATGTGATGCCTCCTGACGGATACGGGCGACAAAAACAAGATGTGCGTGCGGCAGCTGGGCGCGTGCTTCGTGCTCAGTGGCAGCGGTAACGGTGAATATTGCAATGCTGTCTGTCAGGCACTGCATAAAGCGCCAGACAAAGTAAGGGCGTGCGGATACAGCCATGTGAAAGGCCTCCTTGTACTGTTTTAAGGAGTCACCGCTGGAGTTCCTACGCTCATAAAGGGCGGTGACGCTGGCGGGGGTAGGAATACCGGCGTACAAGGAAACCGGCCAGCCTTTCGGCTGCCCCACCAGCGCCACCATAGATACAGTACGGGCCTTGCCGCTGGGTATGGTTGCGCGATGGAATGACACAAAAAAAGACGCTGGGCGCGCCTGTGTCGCCTTGTACTGATTAAACGGGTTCCTACGCCCGATCCCCGTTTTATAAGGGATAGCCTCAGTATATGCCGCTTTTTTGCTTAAGTGGTCGGATGTGTTGCGAGAAAAGTTTGTGCGAAAAATACCTGCGTTTTCTTTGAAAGCACATAATAACATCACGTTATTTATGTTTATGCAGTATGTCGCAAAGCGACCTGAATCATCACGCAAATTACAACCATAAAAAATACCTGCGCTGTGATATGAGGTACTACAGCGCACCGCTTTACGGGTACAGACAATGACCAACGAAGAATTACAGGCAATCGCATTATCCATAATTGAGCGCCAGCGTGAAAAAGCACGCCAGAAACGAGAGTCTTTGCTTAATCCCTCTCCTCTCACCAGACCAAAACGACTTGCGCTTGAGGCATTTCTGGACAAATACCCACGGCGGCTAAAAGCAACCAAAAATCGCCCGCCAGGCTGATAGCCTTGTCCACCAGCTACACTCATGGCATAGTTGGTGATGCGCTTGATTTCCTTTATCTCCACTGGCGACCCTTCCGTGGTCGCCTTTGTTTTGCCTGTCATTCCTGCATCATGCGGATATTCGCGCCGTACAGGGCCGCCAGCGCGATAATTTGATAAAACCTCCTCCAAGTATTGCTTAACGTGTTTCATGCGCTCAGCGGCGAAATGGCTCACGATATGGCGCATGTAATCAGCATGGTTGATGTTCAGTAGTGCGAACTTATCCGCCGTGTCGATGTACCGGACAGCAGGTTTGAGGATGTCAGGCATGTTCATGCTCTCCCATGCGACGGGCCAGCCAGCGCTGTGAAAGGCGGATTAATTCGGCTTTTCGCTGCTGGTAAGTCATACCCAACTCAATCAGCGTGATATTGCTCTGCTCAAGGTAGGAAAGGTGTTCAAGCTGCATAACGCTCATGCTGTCACGCGGTTTTCCTTTGATGCCGTTCTCCTGCGCCCATTGTTTCGCCGTCATGCCGCCCAGCACGATACGCGCCAGCATATTTGATTCTGTGGTGTAGTGGTGTTGATGAGTCTCTTTTCCCAGCTCTGCGCGGTACAACTCCAGCGCAGCGCACATAGGCTTAAAAAAACTGGCAACGGTGACACGCGCTTTCAGTTCACGGCGCAAAGCTGCGGCACGTTCCGGCGCTGCCTTGTGTAGCTCTTCTTCACATTTGATGAAGTACTGGCGAATTGCGCGGCCCTGTTCAGTGCGTTCGACCATCGCCAGTTCTTTAGCCATGTTCGTGGAGATCAAATAGTCTTCACTGCGGCGATCACCGCCGCGCTTTGTTGTCCAGCCAGAATCAAACTGTTCAATATTTACACTTTGGCTCCCCCGTTTCGGGGAATCAAAGTACAAATTTTCTACAACCTCAAAATCCACACCTTTTTTAAATCCGTACTCCTCAATACGCCCTTTGATCCAGGTAGTGAAATCACGGCCTACACCGAGCGCTTTATGCAGTGCGCGTGCGCTGACAATGCCCGTTTCATATCCGCCAATAATGCCAGGTGATACCGGAATAATTGCGGCGAAATACTGTTGGCTCAGTTCTTCGGGCTGAACGAAGCCCTGCCCCTGTACGGGCATATTCGGACGTTTCATTAAAAACTCCTGCTGTAGAATCAGGTTTGGTGCTGACGGGCGCGGAACTGTACGCCCGTCATGCTGATTACTGCTTGGTGTTGTTGCGGCGCTCGTTCAGCCAGTGGTTGATCTCCACCGCATTAAATACGGTGTTTTTCTCCCCCAGCTTCGTGGGCTTCGGTAATTTGCCGATACGCACCCAGCGGTCGATAGTTGACACGCTGGTATCAAGCAACTTAGCCAGGTTGCAGCGGCGGATATAGCCCGTGGTAGGGATAGCTTCTTGATGGTTAGCTGTCATGATTCCCTCATGGGTTAAAAGTTGATGTTTTCTCCATTCTATTGGTTGTTTGTACAGCATTCCACCAAATCTGGAATCTATTAAAACTTTCCGAAAATCTATTGAAAAAACATACTTCCAGTAAAAGATTGAACAGGCGGGATGGAGTGCTAAAACTTTGAAAGTTTTTGCTTTATTGGTGATAAGTCATTGAAGCCGTATACGTTCTGATACCGTAATACTCCTACTGCGCCGTTATGCGTTGTTATGTTTTGCCATCTTTTGCCAGTCTTTAACGTGCTAATCCTGTTTATACCGATTTATAACGATTAAGAACGGTGAGTAAATTTTGCTGGTGGGGGATGTATGGGGATTACAGCCCCGTGAATACAGGGCGTGTTGGCTGGTTAATCTGCCTGGCTTACTGCCAGTAATGCGGCTGATATTTTTTGCATAAACGTGGATTTGGCGATCCCTTTTGGCGATATCCCTTTCTCCTTCATCAGCGCTTCCACGTCGCGGTAAATGGCTGAACGGTTTGGTTCTCCGTCCTGAATGTATGCGGTTGTGCCTGATTTCTTCACGAGCAGTAAAACCAGCAACCCCATCATCTTCATGTTTCCCTGTTCTTCGTCGAGTTTCCTGTACTGCCCCCTTCCGCTGCGGCTTGTTTCTTTGATGTGGCTGACCAGCCGCCGCCCACCAAGATTAAGTGCTTTTTCTTCCCAATTTTTTGTTCCTCGTAAATCATCAATGGCATCAGTTACCGCCGTAATTATTGCCTCTGGCGTTCCTGCCTCAATGAACGGGAAGGACGCAAGGAATATATCCCCTGCTCTGTATGGCTCATCCTTTCCCGCTTTCCTGCCGCTATGCAACCAGATAGCACGGGCTATCATCGTTCTGGCTGATTCGACCTGTTCGAACTTGTCCTGCGGCACGTCGCCTATTCTCATTGACGGATTAAGGCCAGCCAGTGCAAGGGCCATTTCGTGCGGAGTGATTGAAACAGAAGCGCACAGGCGTTCTATTGGCGATTTTTTCAGGATATTAATCATGCTTTGGCCCTTCTGATTGGTGTCACGTTGTAGCGTTCCCCGCGTTCCAGCGACACTAACAGATTGGTCCATTTCGCCAGCGCCGAAGTCCGTTCATCGAAATACTGATAGCGATTGTATATGCCCTCGACTCCCTTGATGCGGTGATTGAGGCATCTTTCAGCGACTACCGGATCAACACCAAGCGCGGCTAAATGTGTGCGTGCTGTACGGCGGAAGTCGTGAATAGTGAAATCTGGAACCTCCGACATCTCTGCGCGAACTTTTTGCAGTGCAACGGGTAGGGTGCTCTCCTGAATGTGGGGGATCATCCTGTGCTGCATTTTCCGCGCCGGAAGTACCCACGCGCTATTGCATGACAAGACGCGCAGTTCTTTCAGCCATTCAATAACGGGGGGAACAAGTGGAATATCTATGGGGTCGCCGTTTTTGCTGCGTTCCTCTGGCAAATGCCACACGGCGTTATCAAGGTCGAACTCTTCCCATCTGGCGGCGCACAACTCCATCTTCCTGACGCAAAGCGCCAGTAGCAACTTGAAGGTTAGCTCGTTCTGTCGGCTGAATCCCTTTGCGGTACGCATGGCCTGAAAGAACCGGATTAACTCTTCACGGGTCAGCCAGCGATCGCGGGATGACTCCTTGCCACCAGCATCAGAGACTTCAAACGCCGAGCACGGGTTAATCTCCAGCACATGACGTTTTATCCCGTAGTCGAATATGCGACGCGTCCAGCGCAGAACGTCCGTTGCTATGGTTGGCGCTCCACGGTCAACAATTGCTTTTAGCATCTCGTCAACGTGTCGTGGTTTTACATCCTCAACCTTCATATGACCAATACGCGGGTTTATGTCCTTGTCGATGCGACGACGGAGGATATCGGGATGTTTCCAGCGCGGCAGGATCTGGCGTTCGAAATATTCGGCGGCAAGCTCTGATACTCGTATGGCGTTTTTTTCTGCCTCCATTTTTGCCAGTGCTTCGGCTTTACGCTCCTGTTTCTCCGCTGCTACGTCGTACCCAAGTGCGACGCGGGCGGATAGTTCCTTTGCTGTTTCTCTGGCTCTGGATAGTGATAACTCTGCATATGATCCGATAACCATCGCCCGTTGTTTGCCAGCAAACTTATAGCGGAATCGCCAGAAGGGCATTGTGTAATTTTTAGGATAGCAGAGATACAGGCCGTTACCGTCAGCTTTGCCGTCAAACCTCTCGTCTGCCTTTATCCAGGCACGGATCTGAATATCTGTAAGTTTTGGCATTAAGGCATCCCTAAACATTGAATAGAGGTGTGTACATAAAGTGATGTACATAAATGGCATTATGTACACCTTTATGTACACGCTAATCATGCGCTTTCTTGCGTCGTTATGATAGTCATTAATTACAAAAAAACCCGCATTTTCGCGGGTTTGATTGGATTATTGCGCTTTATTGATTTCCTCTGATAGCTTACTCCACATTTTGAATCTGCTCGCGCATCTGCTCAATCAACACTTTCAGCTCGATGGCGGAGTTTGTCACTTCGGCGTTGATAGATTTCGACGCAAGAGTGTTCGACTCGCGGTTGAACTCCTGCATCATAAAGTCCAGACGACGACCAACGGCTTCTTTTTTCTTCAGAATGTTGTAGGTCTCTTTGACATGCGCTTCGAGGCGGTCCAGTTCTTCGGCAACGTCAATTCGTTGTGCCAGCAGAACCAACTCCTGCTCCAGACGGTTGTTTTCCAGTTGCACCTGAGCATCTTCCAGCTTCGCTACCAGACGCTCACGCTGCCATTGCAGGATTTCCGGCATATGGGCACGCACTTTGGCCACTTCGGCGGTGACGCCTTCCAGACGTTGCTCAATCAACACTTTCAGCGCCTGACCTTCGGTTTCGCGCGCGATGATAAAGTCATCCAGGGTGCCATCCAACGCCGCGAGAATTTCAGCTGCAATCGCGTCGAGATCTTGCTCCTGGGCTGCCATCACGCCCGGCCAGCGTAGAATATCAACCGGGTTGATTTCTCCTTCGTCGCTCTGCATTTTTACCCAGTTCGCGGCAGTTACCAGCTGTTTAGCCAGTTTTTCGTTGAGGATCAGCTCACCTTGCGCGCTAACATCTGGCTCATAGCGCAGAGTACATTCCACTTTACCGCGCGTCAGGCGAGAACGAATACGCTCGCGAACGACAGGTTCAAGGCTACGGAACTGCTCCGGCAGACGAAAGTAAGTTTCCAGATAACGCTGGTTTACCGAGCGCATTTCCCAGGTTGCGCTCCCCCATTCACCCTTGATTTCACGCCGGGCGTAGGCGGTCATACTGCGGATCATAGACGTTCCTGTTTATAAAAGGAGAGGTGGAAGGATTATAGCCATCGATGCCTTGTCAGGATAGGAATAACCGCCGGAAGTCCGTATAATGCGCAGCCACATTTGTTTCAAGCCGGAGATTTCAATATGCGTCCAGCAGGCCGTAGCAATAATCAGGTGCGTCCCGTTACCCTGACTCGTAACTATACAAAACATGCAGAAGGCTCGGTGCTGGTCGAATTTGGCGATACCAAAGTATTGTGTACCGCCTCTATTGAAGAAGGCGTGCCGCGCTTCCTGAAAGGTCAGGGCCAGGGTTGGATCACCGCAGAGTACGGTATGCTGCCACGTTCTACCCATACCCGTAACGCGCGTGAAGCGGCGAAAGGTAAGCAGGGTGGACGCACAATGGAAATCCAGCGTCTGATCGCCCGTGCTCTTCGCGCGGCAGTAGATTTGAAAGCACTGGGTGAGTTCACCATTACGCTGGACTGCGACGTGCTTCAGGCTGATGGTGGCACGCGTACCGCTTCGATTACGGGTGCCTGCGTGGCGCTGGCAGATGCGCTACAGAAGCTGGTGGAAAACGGCAAGCTGAAAACTAATCCAATGAAAGGGATGGTAGCCGCGGTCTCTGTCGGGATTGTGAACGGTGAAGCGGTTTGCGATCTGGAATATGTTGAAGACTCTGCCGCAGAGACCGACATGAACGTAGTGATGACCGAAGACGGGCGTATCATTGAAGTGCAGGGGACGGCAGAAGGCGAACCGTTCACCCACGAAGAGTTACTCACCTTGTTGGCGCTGGCCCGAGGGGGAATCGAATCCATTGTAGCGACGCAGAAGGCGGCGCTGGCAAACTGATTTTTAAGGCGACTGATGAGTCGCCTTTTTTTTGTCTGTAGAAAAGTAAGATGAGGAGCGAAGGCATGAAACCATATCAGCGCCAGTTTATTGAATTTGCGCTTAGCAAGCAGGTGTTAAAGTTTGGCGAGTTCACGCTGAAATCCGGGCGCAAAAGCCCCTATTTCTTCAACGCCGGGCTGTTTAATACCGGGCGCGATCTGGCACTGTTAGGCCGTTTTTACGCTGAAGCATTGGTGGATTCCGGCATTGAGTTCGATCTGCTGTTTGGCCCTGCTTACAAAGGGATCCCGATTGCCACCACTACCGCCGTGGCGCTGGCGGAGCATCATGACCTTGACCTGCCGTACTGCTTTAACCGCAAAGAGGCAAAAGACCACGGTGAAGGCGGTAATCTGGTTGGTAGCGCGTTACAAGGACGCGTAATGCTGGTAGATGATGTGATCACCGCCGGAACGGCGATTCGCGAGTCGATGGAAATTATTCAGGCCAATGGCGCGACGCTTGCAGGCGTGTTGATTTCGCTTGATCGTCAGGAACGCGGGCGCGGCGAAATTTCGGCGATTCAGGAAGTTGAGCGTGATTACAACTGCAAGGTGATCTCTATCATCACCCTGAAAGACCTGATTGCTTACCTGGAAGAGAAGCCAGAAATGGCGGAACATCTGGCGGCGGTTAAGGCCTATCGCGAAGAGTTTGGCGTTTAACGAAACTCGCCGGATGAAAAGTCATCCGGCGTCATCTTACTGCAACTGTGCGGCAATTAGCGGCCAGCGGGCGTCAAAATCATCCGTCGGGCGGTATTTAAACTCGCTGCGGACAAATCGTGACAGCATACCTTCACAAAATGCCAGCAACTGGCTTGCCAGCAGGGTTTCATCGGTGGTGTAACCTTCACCCTCACGCATTCTCTTTTCACGCAATACCTGACGCAACTGCGCTTCAATACGCTCGAACAGCTGGTTGATGCGCCCTTGCAGACGATCCTGTTCGAACATTAGCGCATGACCAGTGAGGATGCGAGTCAGGCCAGGATTACGCTCACCAAAACCGAGGAGCAACAACACGATCAGACGCAGGCGCGCTGTGGTGTCCTTCTCATCTTTCAGAATCAGATTGATGCGAGTAATCAGGCTATCTTCGATAAACTCAATCAGGCTATCGAACATGCGGGTCTTACTGGGGAAGTGGCGATACAGTGCCGCTTCGGAAACGCCGACAGAGGCGGCCAGTTTTGCCGTCGTGATACGTTGGCTTCCATCGCTGGATTCCAGCATCAGCGCCAGAGACTGAAGTATTTCCTCGCGACGGTTCCTTTTCGCAGTTTGTTTTTCTGCCATGTTACAAAATACCCCTGAAAATAAGCACTTGCCAGGCGGCACCCACGCTATGACCGCAAACGAAATGTTTGCGGCTATGTTATGACGTTATTCGGATGCGTATGTGTTACTGACGACCAGAGTGACCAAAGCCGCCTTCACCGCGGTCGGTGGCGTCGAAATCTTCCACCAGATTAAATTCAGCCTGTACTACCGGAACAAAAATCATCTGGGCGATGCGTTCGCCAGGTTGAATGGTGAAGTTGTCCTGACCACGGTTCCACACGGAAATCATCAACTGGCCCTGATAGTCAGAATCGATCAATCCTACCAGGTTACCAAGCACGATACCGTGCTTATGTCCCAATCCGGAGCGCGGCAGCATCATTGCCGCCAGTGAAGGATCGGCAATATGAATCGCCAGCCCGGTCGGAACCAGCGTAGTGTCACCCGGAGCCAGTTCTACGGCGTCGTCGAGACAGGCACGCAGGTCAAGTCCGGCAGAGCCAGAGGTGGCATAAGTCGGGAGCGGAAATTCCTTCCCAACGCGCGGGTCCAGAATCTTAACGTCGATTTTTTTCATCATAACGGGTCACGATCTCGTCGAGTAATAATTGGCCAAGGAGCTCTTTGCGCTCAAGCGGTAAGACTTTATCTCCGTCCTGCCAGAAAAGGTGTAATGCGTTGTTGTCGCTGTTAAATCCTTGAGTTGGCTGGGAAACATCGTTCGCGCAGATCAGATCAAGGTTTTTACGGATACGTTTTTGCCGGGCGTATTCTTCCACATTATTTGTTTCGGCGGCAAATCCAACGACGTAGGGTCGATGGTCTTTTAGTGCGGCAACGCCTGCGACGATATCGGGGTTTTTAACCATTTTTATTGTTAATTCATCACCCTGCGTGGCCTGCTTTTTGATTTTTTCTGGGGCCACGGTAGCTGCGCGATAATCCGCCACGGCGGCGCAACCGATAAAAATATTTTGCTGCTGTACAGAAGCATTCACGGCGGCTTCCATTTCCAGCGCGGTCATCACATCAACACGGTTAACAAACGGTGGCGTCGGTAGTGAAACCGGACCTGATACCAGCGTGACGTTCGCGCCACGACGGGCTGCGGCGGCGGCGATAGCAAAACCCATCTTGCCGGAGCTGTGATTAGAGATATAACGCACGGGATCGAGCGGTTCACGCGTCGGACCGGCGGTAATCATAATGTTCAGATGTTTCAGGTCGTTGACGGGCGAAAAATGCGCTACCGCCATATCCACAATGGTTAACGGATCGAGCATTCGTCCTGGGCCGATATCACCACAAGCCTGACTGCCGCTGTCTGGCCCCCAGATGAGCAAACCACGCGAGGCAAGCACCTCTAAATTATGCTGCGTGGCAGCGGCACGGTACATCTGCTGGTTCATGGCGGGGAGCACGGCTACAGGCGCAGGTGTAGCCAGACAAATCGTCGATACCAGGTCATTCGCCATTCCGGCAGCAACACGGGCAATTAAATCTGCCGTGGCAGGGGCGAGAATCACTAAATCAGCCCATTTACCCAGCTCAATATGGCCCATAGCGGCTTCGGCTGCCGGGTCCAGCAGACTGTCGGAAACGGGATAACCAGAAACCGCCTGCAAGCTAAGTGGGGTGATAAAGGCTTTTGCCGCTTCGGTCATGGCTACGCGGACATCGGCCCCGCGATCGCGCAAACGACGCACCAGTTCAGGGGTTTTATAGGCAGCAATACCGCCGCTAACGCCGAGAACGATTTTTTTACCGGCCAGGCTCATGATGATTTTTCCTGTTGGGTGACACCAGAAGTTGGCGATTTTATCACAATACTTTTGTTGTCGTGCCTTCACCTGAGATTCACTTTGCGAGGCGCTTTCCAGGATTGAAAACTGGCCGTCGATTTAAAGGAACGGCTATGACAGGATGCGAGCACCACAAAGGAGGTGAAGGTGAAAAACAATGTACAGCTGTTGATGCCGCGCGAAAAAATGCTGAAGTTTGGTATTAGCGCCTTAACGGATGTCGAGCTGCTGGCGCTATTTCTGCGTACCGGAACGCGCGGTAAAGATGTATTAACCCTGGCAAAAGAGATGCTGGAGAATTTCGGCTCTCTTTATGGCTTGTTAACCTCTGAATATGAGCAATTTAGTGGCGTTCATGGAATTGGCGTGGCGAAATTCGCCCAGTTAAAGGGGATTGCCGAACTGGCGCGGCGTTACTACAACGTACGGATGCGTGAAGAAAGCCCTTTACTCAGCCCGGAGATGACGAGGGAATTTTTACAAAGCCAGCTCACGGGCGAGGAGCGGGAGATCTTTATGGTGATCTTTCTCGACTCCCAACACAGGGTTATAACGCATAGCCGTCTTTTTTCCGGCACGCTAAACCATGTTGAAGTCCATCCTCGGGAAATTATCCGCGAAGCGATAAAAATAAACGCCTCGGCGCTGATCCTTGCGCATAATCACCCTTCGGGTTGTGCTGAACCCAGTAAAGCGGATAAACTCATTACTGAACGGATAATAAAGAGTTGTCAGTTCATGGATTTACGCGTGCTCGACCATATCGTGATTGGGCGTGGAGAGTATGTTTCTTTTGCCGAACGCGGCTGGATTTAACCCGCTATGCGCGATCCTTCGGGATCTTTGTCTGTTCGGGACTTGAGCACATCGCTGAGTCAGCGTATACTACGCCACCTTTGAGAATCTCGGGTTTGGCATTTGGGCCTGGCAATCGAGAGTTCACATAGAACTGCGATGACCGGGCTGTAAAGCCTGACGAGGCGCCAATACCCCATACGAAGCTCGAGCTAATTTGATTTTTGGAGAATAGACATGTCCCGAGTCTGCCAAGTTACTGGCAAGCGTCCGGTGACCGGTAACAACCGTTCCCACGCACTGAACGCGACTAAACGCCGTTTCCTGCCGAACCTGCACTCTCACCGTTTCTGGGTTGAGAGCGAGAAGCGTTTTGTCACCCTGCGCGTATCTGCTAAAGGTATGCGTGTAATCGATAAAAAAGGCATCGATACAGTTCTGGCTGAACTGCGTGCCCGTGGCGAAAAGTACTAAGTACTTAGAGGAAATAAATCATGGCTAAAGGTATTCGTGAGAAAATCAAGCTGGTTTCTTCTGCTGGTACTGGTCACTTCTATACCACTACGAAGAACAAACGTACTAAGCCGGAAAAACTGGAACTGAAAAAATTCGATCCAGTTGTTCGCCAGCACGTGATCTACAAAGAAGCGAAAATCAAATAATTCTCGCTTTGATGTAACAAAAAACCTCGCCCCGGCGGGGTTTTTTGTTATCTGCTTGCCCCCATATTGACTGCATCTGTTCATTCCTGGAGATGCTATGCCTGAATTACCCGAAGTTGAAACCAGCCGTCGCGGCATAGAACCGCATCTCGTTGGTGCAACCATTCTTCATGCGGTGGTGCGCAACGGACGCTTGCGCTGGCCGGTTTCAGAAGAGATCTACCGTTTAAGCGACCAACCAGTGCTTAGCGTGCAGCGCCGGGCTAAATATCTGCTGCTGGAGCTGCCTGAGGGCTGGATTATCATTCATTTGGGGATGTCTGGCAGCCTGCGCATCCTTCCAGAAGAACTTCCCCCTGAAAAGCATGACCATGTGGATTTGGTGATGAGCAACGGCAAAGTGCTGCGCTACACCGATCCGCGCCGCTTTGGTGCCTGGCTATGGACCAAAGAGCTGGAAGGGCACAACGTGCTGGCCCATCTTGGACCGGAGCCGCTTAGTGACGATTTCAACGGTGAGTACCTGCATCAGAAGTGCGCGAAGAAAAAAACGGCGATTAAACCGTGGCTGATGGATAACAAGCTGGTGGTAGGCGTAGGGAATATCTATGCCAGCGAATCGCTGTTTGCGGCGGGGATCCATCCGGATCGGCTGGCGTCATCACTGTCGCTGGCGGAGTGTGAATTGTTAGCTCGGGTGATTAAAGCGGTGTTGCTGCGTTCGATTGAGCAGGGCGGTACAACGCTGAAAGATTTTCTGCAAAGTGATGGTAAACCGGGCTATTTCGCTCAGGAATTGCAGGTTTACGGGCGAAAAGGTGAGCCGTGTCGGGTGTGCGGTACGCCGATTGTGGCGACTAAACATGCGCAGCGGGCAACGTTTTATTGTCGGCAGTGCCAGAAGTAATTGATGCGCGCCGGATGGCATACCATCCGGCATAAACGCTACGCTAACTTCGCCATCAGCGCCTGATGGACATTCTCCGGCAGGAAATGGGTGACATCGCCCTGATGGCGCGCCACCTCTTTCACCAACGATGAAGAGATAAACGACCACTCTTTCGACGGCATCAGAAACACACTTTCCAGCTCCGGCATTAAGTGGCGATTCATATGCGCCAGCTGCATTTCATATTCAAAATCCGCCACCGCACGCAGGCCACGAATCAGCACCGTAGCGTGTTGATTACGGGCGAAGTTCGCCATCAAATCACTAAACCCGACCACTTCCACGTTCCCCAGATGCGCGGTTGCCTGCTGTGCCAGCTCCACACGCTCTTCCAGGGTAAACATCGGTTTTTTACTGGGACTAGCGGCAATCGCCAGAATAACGTGATCGAACATTTGCGTGGCGCGCGTCACGATATCGATATGACCATTGGTAATGGGATCGAAAGTACCCGGATAAATCGCCCGTTTTTGCATAACAACCTCAATGCGTTTTCGGTGGCAGGTAAGGTTCCAGCAGTTGAAGCAGACGCTGTAGTGCGCCCTGGTTTTGATACAGCACTTCAACGGCATGACGGCCATAGAAACTACGGTAATCGGCGTCGGTGAGTAAAGAGGAAACCTCTTTTGCAAGCGTAGTGGCATCGGTAACGGTAATCAGCCCGCTTGCCTGCTCCAGCCGCGCGCAAATGTCTTTAAAGTTAAACGTATGCGGCCCCATCAATACCGGAATAGCGTGTGCGGCCGCTTCCAGCGGATTATGCCCACCACGTTCAACCAGTGAACCGCCAACAAAGGCGAGATCGGCAATGCCGTACAGTAACATCAACTCGCCCATCGTATCGCCAACCACAACCTGCGTGCTGGTGGAGGGGACTTCCCCTGAAGATCGTGTGATATAGCTTAGTCCAGCCTGGCGGACAAGGTTAATCGCATCCGGGAAGCGTTCTGGATGACGGGGTACCAGGATGAGCAATAAATTCGGGAATTGCTGTAACAATACCTGATGTGCGGCGATCACCACACTCTCTTCGCCTTCATGAGTGCTGGTGGCAATCCATACCGGGCGGTGTGGTGCCCACTGGCGGCGCAGCGTCACGGCTTTAGCAGCCAACTGCGGCGTTACAGAAATATCGAATTTCAGGCTACCGGTAACGGTCACCTGATTATTTTTTGCGCCCAGCGCCACAAAACGTGCACCATCTTCTTCATTTTGGGCGGCAATCAGCGTAATACGACGCAGCAAGCGGCGGACGAATTTACCCAGTTTGGCATAACCTGCGGCCGAGCGGGCAGAGAGTCGCGCGTTAGCGATCACCAGCGGAATTTTACGTTTATGTAGCGCCGCAATCAGGTTAGGCCATAGTTCGGTTTCCATAATCAACACCAGTTTAGGGTCGACTTTATTCAGGAAACGGTTGAGTGCATCGGGCAGGTCATACGGCAGATAAACGTGCTGAACATCCTTCCCGAAAGCCGATTGTACGCGCTCCGAACCGGTTGGAGTCATGGTTGTTACGGTAATCGGTAAATCAGGATAACGATGACGCAGTGCGCGCACCAACGGGATCGCCGCCAGAGTTTCACCGACGGAGACGGAGTGCAGCATAATGCCGCCTGGTTTTAGCGGATGGCGGTAAAAACCGTAACGTTCACCCCAGCGTTTTCGATAGGCCGGAGCCTTACGTCCGCGCACCCAGAGCCGTATCCAGATCAGCGGCTGAATAAGGTAGAGAAGGGCGGTGTAAAGCAATTCGAGCATAGTAAATAGCTGACTTATGGATGTGCTGGGGATTCTATGTATTTAGCTGTGGCTTTACCATTACTTTTCCCGTTTTTGACTTAAATAGCAATTTACCCGCCAATTCTTGCTGAACATCTATACTTTTTTTGTATTTTTATGCGATTTATTGATTTCTGCAGTACGTGTAGGAAGGAATCGCAGAGCAACAGTAAAAGAATATGATTGCTAATGATTTTATTTGATTGATTTCTTTATTGAAAATCAACAATGTGCTTAAAAATCATTCGAGTCGGATTGCCGCGAAAGAAGTGATACACTAGCGCGTCAATATCAGTGCGGTATCAGTATTCAGGTAGCTGTTGAGCCTGGGGCGGTAGCGTGCTTTTTCTGCTTCACCTTAATCGGATAATCTCAACAAAAAGAGTTACTTGTGGATAAGCCATTTCGAAGAATTTTGCTCATTAAGATGCGTTTTCATGGGGATATGTTATTAACTACTCCCGTCATTAGTTCGCTGAAAAAAAATTACCCTGACGCAAAAATCGATGTGCTGCTTTATCAGGACACCATCCCGATCCTGTCTGAAAATCCAGAGATTAACGCGCTCTACGGCATAAAAAATAAAAAAGCAAAAGCCTCAGAAAAAATTACCAACTTTTTTCATCTCATCAAGGTATTACGTGCCAATAAGTATGACCTTATCGTTAATCTTACCGATCAATGGATGGTTGCTATACTGGTTCGCTTATTAAATGCCCGTGTGAAAATTTCCCAGGATTATCATCATCGGCAGTCTGCTTTTTGGCGTAATAGTTTCACTCATTTGGTGCCGTTGCAGGGTGGAAATGTGGTGGAAAGTAACTTATCCGTGCTGACGCCATTGGGACTTGAATCGTTGGTGAAGCAGACAACCATGAGTTACCCGCCTGCAAGCTGGAAACGTATGCGTCGCGAACTTGATCACGCTGGTGTTGGACAAAATTATGTGGTTATCCAACCTACGGCGCGGCAAATCTTCAAATGCTGGGACAACGCCAAGTTTTCCGCTGTGATTGATGCCTTACATGCTCGTGGTTATGAAGTCGTTCTGACGTCCGGCCCAGATAAAGACGATCTGGCCTGCGTCAATGAAATTGCGCAGGGATGCCAGACGCCACCAGTAACGGCGCTGGCCGGAAAGGTGACCTTCCCGGAACTTGGTGCGTTAATCGATCATGCGCAGCTGTTTATTGGCGTTGATTCCGCACCGGCGCATATTGCCGCTGCAGTTAATACGCCGCTGATATCGCTGTTTGGTGCGACAGACCATATTTTCTGGCGTCCCTGGTCAAATAACATGATTCAATTCTGGGCGGGAGATTACCGGGAAATGCCAACGCGCGATCAGCGTGACCGAAATGAGATGTATCTTTCGGTTATTCCGGCGGCAGATGTCATTGCAGCTGTCGATAAATTACTTCCCTCCTCCACGACAGGTACGTCGTTATGATCGTTGCTTTTTGTTTATATAAATATTTTCCCTTTGGCGGTTTGCAGCGCGATTTTATGCGTATTGCTCAGACAGTTGCCGCCCGAGGTCATCATGTTCGGGTTTATACCCAGTCGTGGGAAGGCGAATGCCCTGATGTATTTGAACTGATCAAAGTGCCGGTTAAATCGCATACCAATCACGGGCGCAATGCGGAATATTTTGCCTGGGTGCAAAAACATTTACGTGAACATCCCGTCGATAGAGTCGTTGGATTTAATAAAATGCCGGGGCTGGACGTTTATTATGCCGCTGATGTTTGTTATGCCGAGAAAGTAGCGCAGGAGAAAGGCTTTTTCTATCGCCTGACGTCACGTTATCGCCATTATGCCGCCTTTGAGCGGGCAACCTTCGAACAGGGCAAGCCGACACAGCTGCTGATGCTGACAGATAAGCAAATCGCCGATTTCCAGAAACATTATCAGACTGAAGCGGAGCGTTTTCATATTCTGCCTCCGGGGATTTATCCTGATCGTAAATATAGCCAGCAGCCAGCCAATAGCCGTGAAATCTTCCGTAAGAAGAATGGAATAACCGAACAACAATATTTATTGTTGCAGGTTGGTTCAGACTTCACGCGTAAAGGTGTCGATCGTTCCATTGAAGCACTTGCTTCGTTACCGGATTCGCTGCGCCACAACACATTACTATATGTTGTTGGGCAGGATAAACCGCGAAAATTTGAGGCGCTGGCAGAAAAACGCGGCGTGCGCAGTAATGTTCACTTCTTCTCGGGGCGCAACGATGTCTCGGAATTAATGGCAGCGGCGGATTTATTACTTCATCCTGCCTACCAGGAAGCCGCGGGAATTGTACTGCTGGAAGCGATAACTGCAGGATTACCGGTACTAACAACAGCCGTTTGTGGCTATGCGCATTATATTGTCGACGCCAATTGCGGCGAGGCTATTGCTGAGCCATTCCGCCAGGAAACATTGAATGAGATTTTACGCAAAGCGTTAACGCAATCTTCATTGCGCCAGGCATGGGCGGAAAATGCGCGACATTATGCTGATACACAAGATTTATACAGTCTGCCAGAGAAAGCGGCGGACATCATAACGGGTGGTCTGGATGGTTGAACTTAAAGAGCCGTTTGCCACGTTATGGCGCGGTAAAGATCCTTTTGAGGAAGTTAAAACCTTGCAGGGTGAGGTATTTCGTGAACTGGAAACTCGCCGCACTCTGCGCTTTGAAATGGCGGGCAAAAGCTATTTTCTCAAATGGCATCGCGGCACGACCCTGAAAGAGATAATCAAAAATTTACTCTCATTGCGGATGCCAGTATTAGGCGCAGACCGCGAATGGAATGCGATTCATCGACTGCGGGATGTCGGCGTTGATACTATGTATGGGGTGGCATTCGGCGAAAAAGGCATTAATCCGCTGACCAGAACCTCGTTTATTATTACCGAAGATCTGACACCAACCATCAGTCTGGAAGATTACTGTGCTGACTGGGCGACCAACCCACCAGATGTTCGCGTAAAGCGTATGCTTATTAAGCGTGTCGCGACGATGGTGCGCGATATGCATGCTGCGGGCATTAACCACCGTGACTGTTATATCTGTCATTTCCTGCTGCACTTGCCTTTTTCCGGTAAGGAAGAGGAGTTAAAAATTTCAGTAATTGACCTGCACCGGGCGCAGCTTCGCACGCGCGTTCCACGTCGTTGGCGCGATAAAGATCTTATTGGACTTTATTTTTCTTCGATGAATATTGGCCTGACTCAGCGGGATATCTGGCGGTTTATGAAAGTGTATTTTGTCGCCCCGCTTAAAGACATTATCAAGCAGGAACAAGGGCTGCTGTCGCAAGCAGAAGCAAAAGCCACAAAAATCAGGGAAAGAACGATTCGAAAATCGTTGTAACCCGTAACTTATTTTTGCCAAAATTTTGGATACAGAATAAATATGTCTCAACTCAATGATAGTGACATCATCCTTTTTGAGTATAAATTTCATTATCAAAATATAAGATCTAAAAATACTCTTGATATAGCATTTGGTATTGACAGAAATTTTCTTTTTGGATGTGGTGTGGCCATCGCATCTATTCTATTAAACAATAGCGAAATTTCTTGTGAATTTCATGTTTTCACAGATTATATCAGTGATAAAGACAAGTTATATTTTTCCGATTTAGCAAAACAATATAATTCAAGAATTAATATTTATGTTATCAATTGTGATAAGCTGAAGTCATTACCAAGCACGAAAAACTGGACTTACGCAACATATTTTCGATTTATAATTGCAGATTATTTCTATAATAAACATAAAAAAATACTATATCTTGATGCAGATATTGCTTGCAAGGGTAGTATTAAAGAACTCTTAGATTATCAATTTTCTACTAATGAAATTGCCGCAGTTGTGGCTGAAAGAGATGTTGAATGGTGGCAGAATCGAGCCTCGGTATTAACTACACCACAATTAGCTTCTGGATATTTCAATGCTGGTTTTTTACTGATAAATATTGATGAGTGGAATCTAAATAACATTTCGTCAAAAGCTATTGAAATGTTGCGTGACCCAGATTGGGTAAGTAAAATCACCCACCTTGATCAAGATGTACTGAATGTATTATTGAATGGTAAAGTGAAGTTTATTTCGGGGAAATATAATACCCGATATAGTATTAACTATGAATTAAAAGACAAAGTTGATAATCCAGTCAATGATGACACCGTGTTTATACACTATGTGGGACCTACAAAACCCTGGCATGAGTGGGCTGATTATCCGGTGTCACGTAGTTTTTTGATCGCCAAAGCAGCTTCTCCGTGGAGTAAAGAAGATTTACTTAAACCTGTAAATAGCAATCAGTATCGGTATTGTGCAAAACATAAATTTAAACAAAAGCATTATATGGCAGGCATTTTTAATTATTTAAAGTATTATAAAGAAAAATGCTTCTAAAGATTTAAGGTTAAAATAATTCATTATGATATATAATAAAACGATAAGTGGGTTGAAAGTTTTTATAAAAGATAATGATCCCTTTTATGAACGAGTTCTGAATGACTTTTTAACTTGCAGGGTTAAAACATTAAAAGTTTTTCGTTCTATTGCTGATACTAAAGTTATTCTTATTGACACTGCTCGTGGACCTCTTGTACTTAAAGTTTATGCGCCAAAGCATAAAATGATCGAACGTTTCTTAAAATCTTGCGTAAAAAAAGATTATTATGAAAATTTAATTTATCAAACCGATCGGGTACGTGGTGAAGGCATCCAATCAATTAATGACTATTATTTGCTTGCTGAACGTAAAACATTAAATTTCGCGCATTATTATATTATGCTCATTGAGTATATTGAAGGTGTCGGGTTAAATGAGTATTTGGAAATTTCTGAAGATCTGAAGAATCAATTATCAGAATCGATAAAAGAGTTGCATCAGCATGGAATGGTGTCTGGCGATCCTCATAAAGGAAATTTTATAGTATCCGAAAAAGGTTTAAGACTAATTGACCTTTCAGGTAAAAAAACAACCGCAGTTTTAAAAGCAAAAGATCGCATTGATCTTGAACGGCACTATAATATAAAAAATGAATTGAAAGACTTTGGCTATACATATCTTATATTCAAAAAGAAAATTAAAAAAGCAATCAGGGATGTAAAAGTCAAACTAGGATTGAAGAGCAAATAATAATTATGATGAAGGGTAATTAAATTGGATTTTAAACATCTTACTCAATTTAAAGATATAATTGAACTGGACAAGCGCCCCGTTAAACTTGATGAACGGGAAACGTTTAATGTCTCATGGGGTATTGATGAGAATTACCAAGTTGGGGCTGCGATTTCAATTGCTTCAATTCTTGAAAATAATAAGCAAAACAAATTTACCTTTCACATAATCGCTGATTACCTAGACAAAGAGTATATTGAATTATTATCACAATTAGCAACGAAGTATCAAACAGTAATTAAATTATATCATATTGATTCTGAGCCATTGAAGGAGCTACCTCAATCAAATATCTGGCCAGTATCTATTTATTATCGTTTGCTTTCATTTGATTATTTTTCTGCGCGATTGGATTCATTATTATATCTTGATGCTGATATCGTCTGTAAGGGGTCATTGAACGAGTTAATAGCATTAGAGTTTAAAGATGAATATGGGGCCGTGGTAATTGATGTAGATGCCATGCAAAGTAAAAGTGCTGAGCGTTTGTGTAATGAGGATTTTAACGGTATCTATTTTAACTCTGGTGTAATGTATATTAATTTACGGGAATGGTTAAAACAAAGGCTAACGGAGAAATTCTTTGATCTATTATCAGATGAATCAATTATAAAAAAATTAAAGTATCCGGATCAAGATATTTTAAACTTGATGTTTCTACACCATGCAAAAATATTACCGAGAAAATATAATTGTATTTATACAATAAAGTCAGAATTTGAAGAAAAAAATAGTGAATATTACACCCGGTTTATTAATGATGAAACTGTCTTCATACATTATACTGGTGTAACTAAGCCATGGCATGATTGGGCGAACTACGCATCTGCAGATTATTTTCGTAATATTTATAATATATCGCCATGGAGAAATATACCTTATAAAAAAGCTGTTAAAAAACATGAGTACAAAGAAAAATATAAACACTTGCTTTACCAGAAAAAATTTCTTGATGGTGTTTTTACAGCAATTAAATATAATGTTATGAAAGGTTAATATTCGAGATGGTTGATAAAATAATATTTACAGTTACTCCTATTTTTTCAATTCCTCCTCGCGGAGCGGCCGCTGTTGAAACGTGGATGTACCAGGTTGCTCAGCGTACCAATTTCCCAAATCGTATTGTTTGTATCAAGAATCCAGGATACTCAAATTATACCTTTGTTAATGATAATTGTAGTATTCATAGGGTTGGATTCAGCCGCATATATAAGCGGTTATTTCAAAAATGGACAAGACTTGATCCTCTTCCATATTCACAGAGAATATTGAATATTGCACATGATTTTCCTATAACGAAAGAAAGTGTTATTGTAGTTCATAATAGCATGAAGCTATATTCTCAAATTCGTAAGCGAGCACCTCAGGCAAGAGTGGTTATACATATGCATAATGCATTTGAACCAAAATTGCTTGAGCAAAATGTTAAAATGATAGTGCCTAGTTTATACTTGAAAAAGTATTACCAATCTTATTTAGCAAATGCAGATATTGAGATTGTACCAAATGGAATTGATTTAGAAACCTATCAATCTACTTTTCAGCCGATCACTAGAAGCGAACTTAATATCTCCGCTGAAGAGAAAATTATTTTTTATGCTGGGCGTATCGTCCCTGACAAAGGCATACTACTGTTGATGCAATCATTCGAAAAATTGGCAGCTGCTCACAAAAATTTAAAATTAGTTGTGATTGGTGATTATACAGAAATGAGTAAAAGTGACAAAGGTGCATATCAACGCAATGTCAGGGAAATTGCAAACCGTTTGAAGGATCGTTGCATTATGTTAGGAAGCATACCGCCTGAAAAGATGTATTGTTATTACCCTCTGGCAGATTTAGTCGTCATTCCTTCCCAGTTCCAGGAACCATTTTGCATGGTGGCAATTGAAGCTATGGGGGCTGGTAAGCCTGTTTTAGTGAGTACGCGTGGGGGGATGACGGAATTTGTCAAAGAAAATACTACGGGATTCCATTTAAAAGAACCTATGACTGCAGACTCTATAAGCAGCGATATTTTAAAAACGTTAGCGAATCCTGAATTAACAGCAGTTGCAAAGCAAGGTCAGGATTTTGTGTTTGATCACTACAGTTGGGATGGCGTAACTCAAAGATTTGAAGAGGTTATTCATAATTGGTTTGAATAAATAAAAAGGCCGCATTATGCAGCCTTTTTATTTTTTACTTGTTTTTCATCGCTAATAATAAGCCGGCGTAAACGCCTAATAAATTTGGTTCAATTTGTTCTACGTTTCCACGGATAACAAAATAACCTATAAAAGATAGTAAGATTATATAATATGCATTATATGGTGAGCGGTATTTATTCTGGACGACATTTTTTATACACTCTTTTAGTATTGCACAGTATAGCATCATAAGACTTACCAGCCCTAATAAACCAGTGCCAAACCAGATGAATAGCGCAAAATTATGTGGCCCTATCGATTGTCTAAAGGTCCATTGCGGATAATCAATGACTCGTTTATTATAGACATCTTTATATGCAACGTTACCGTAACCGTAACCAATAACAGGATTTTCTAATATTAGATCGAGTGCGCTGCCTTGAGTACCATTTGCATAACGATAAGAACTATTAGTTTGTTGAAGTTTATACGTTAGCTTTGCGGTCATCTCCTTATGTGTGAAAATAACCGACAATGCAATGATGGAAACCATTACTCCTACTAATAGTAACTTCCATTGTTTAAACATCAGAATCCATATTAATCCAATGACTAACACGGAAAGCCAGGCCCCTCTGGATAAAGTTCCTAATATCAGAAAAATAAAAATAGCGCTTAGAACCGCAAAAGAAATGCGGTATTTTGCTGATTTGATAAGCCAGAGATTTAACAATGCAGGGAATAAAAAAACCATCGAGTCAGAAATGCTACGGTGTCTATAATCTGCGAATGGCATTATCCCTTGTTGATAGTCCTTATAATAGGCAATCAATTCAGAAAAACAGCGTAAGCCTAACGCACTAATAAATGAGAAGAAAACGATTTTTTCGATATCTTCTCTTTTCTCGTCTCTCAATATAACCGGTATTGCTATTGTGCATAGCAAAGTATTTTCAATGATAGCTTTGAAAATTTCCTTCATGCCAGCACCTGCATCTGGGGATTGAACAAGTGATAGCAATGCAGCAATAGTTAATATGGCAACACTACCAAAAAGAAATGTTTTAAATAATGATAGATAATGTTTTGGCCGTTTGCAGAGATAGACGATTGTCGTTATTGTCATAAGAATAACAATAAGATGTTTATACCTTGTAATCCCACCCAAAAAATAGGTGGTAATGAATAAGAATACAAGAGCTCTGTTCCAGTACGCTATCCAGTTTTTTTTCTCGAAAGAGAAAAATAATGTTGAGGTCATCTTATCTCCGATGTCAACTTATTGATTATTATTTCAAGATTTAAATTTTGAAAAACGGTTTGAGCTGGCAAATCTGCAAGAGACATACTTGTAGAACGACACTCTACTTGATTCTTCCCATACCCACCAATTAATCCCGGATCGGTAGGTCCATAAACCGTGATATTGGGTCTATCCAGTGCCGCCGTTAAATGGCTTAACCCCGTATCCACCGACACTACAAATTTAGCCCCAGCCAGTACGCGGGCAACGCCTTCCAGACTCATCTTCGGCAATACTTCAACATAAGCAAATCCTTCCGCCAGTCGTTTCGCCCGTTCTTCCTCATGCGGCGCGCCCCACGGAAGTTTAATCCGTATTCCTGAATCAGCCAGTAAACCAATCAATTCTCGCCAGTGTTCTTCCGGCCAGTGTTTATCATCTCGGGTTGTTGCATGAAGAAATACGGCATATTCGCCAGCATCTGTAGGCAGGTTCGTCAGGAAATGCTGTGCGATAGCATAATCGCCCTGGGTTTGTGGTTTGCTATAGCCCAGACTTTTGGCAAACAGTTCGCGGGTGCGTTCTACGGCGTGCTGCTGTTTTGCAATATGATGTTTACGATTGTAAAACAGGCTGGCTAACGGTTCGCGAGCGGTTTGCCAGTCCATTCCATGCTTTACGCCATGCGCCAGACGCGTCACCAGCGCCGCGCTTTTTACCAGCCCCTGGGCGTCGATAACTGCGTCATAGTTCTTTGCTTGTAGCGCTTCACGAAACGCTTTGCGTTCAGCTTTTATGGGAGCCGAGAACCAGGCTTTACGCCAGCGACGTATTGCCACAGGAATAACTCGCTCAACGGCAGCGTGCCAGGAAGGAATCTGTGCGAACCCTTCTTCCACCACCCAGTCAAACTTAATCCCTGGGATTGCCTGCTGGGCATCAGTGAGTGCGGGCAGCGTGTGGAGAACATCGCCCATCGACGATGTTTTAACGATCAGAACCCGCATCCGTCAGGCTTCCTCTTGTAACAATAGCGCGTTGAGTTCTTCCAGTACGCGCTGGGGAGTAATGTCGATCAAGCTCTGGTGATAACCCTCCGCAGCGTCACCTTTACGCACTTTGTGATAGCCGGTAATCAGGCGGATCACGCGTGCTTTATGGGATAGCGGTGGTGTGAAGTCCGGGCTGCTTGGTCCATACAGGGCAACCAGCGGACGATTGAGCGCCGCCGCAACGTGCATCAGACCAGAATCGTTAGTAACAATGGCTTTACAGGCTGCAATCAGGATAACCGCTTGATCAAGCTGTGTTTCTCCCGCCAGATTCCGACACCATGCCTGCTGCTCTGTATTCAAAGCGGCAAGAATCTCATTGCCCGCCTCATGATCTTTCGCCGAGCCAAACAGAACCACCTGATAACCTTCATCAATCAGCTGCTTTGCCAGCTCCGCATAGTGGTAGTGTGGCCAGCGTTTTGCCGGACCAAACTCCGCACCCGGGCAAAAACCAATCATCGGACGTTCTGATGAAAGCGAAAATTGATTACAGGTATATGATTTTTCACCTTCGCTCACCTGCAACTGCGGCCATAACAATGGCTGCGGCAGATCTTGTGCGGTACGCATAATACCTTTGTCATAGGCCAGCGCGACATAGCGTTCCACCATTAGCGGCCAGGCTTCTTTATCGAGCACGCGTACATCGTTGAGTAAACCGTAGCGCATCTCGCCGCGCCAGCCGGTGCGATGAGGAATACCTGCGAAGAAAGGCACTAATGCGGATTTGAAGGAGTTAGGTAAGACGTAGGCGCGGTCGTAGCGCTTTTCACGCAGACTATGACCCAGTTTGCGGCGTTCGCCGATTTCCAGCGCTCCGTGACCGAGAGGCATAGGGATCGCTTCGTTAACTTCCGGCATCCGCGATAATAATGGACGGCACCATGCCGGTGCCATCACGTCGATTATCGCCTGGGGATAGCGCGCCTGGAGCGTGCGATAGAGACTTTGCGACATCATCATGTCGCCAACCCAAGACGGGCCGATCACCAGTATTTTCATGCAGAGCTCTTATGCGTCACGATTCAGCCAGGCCATGTATTCCGTTACGCCTTCGGCAACGGTTTTGAACGGTTTATCGTAACCCGCCGCGCGCAGATTCGTCAGATCTGCCTGAGTGAACGCCTGGTAGCGGCCTTTCAGTTTATCCGGGAACGGAATGTATTCGATTTGGCCTTTCTTGTGATAAGCAAGCGTAGCATCTGCTACTGCCTGGAAGGATTCCGCACGACCGGTGCCGAGGTTGAAGATGCCGGAAACGCCATTTTCCAGGAACCACAGGTTTACATCTGCCACGTCGCCCACATAGACGAAGTCACGTTTAAAGTTCTCGCTACCTTCGAACAGCTTCGGTGATTCACCGTTATTAAGCTGGGTGTTGAGATGGAAAGCGACGCTCGCCATACTGCCTTTATGGCCTTCACGCGGTCCATAAACGTTGAAATAACGGAAGCCAACAATCTGCGAGTTCGCTTCAGGCAGGATTTGGCGAACATATTCATCAAACAGGAATTTTGAGTAACCGTAGACATTCAACGGTTTTTCATATTCGCGGGATTCAATAAAGTCGGAGGTGCGTCCACCGTAAGTGGCTGCGGAAGAGGCATACAGGAACGGGATTTCGCGCTCCAGACAGTAGTGCAGCAGCTCTTTGGAGTATTGATAGTTGTTATCCATCATATACTTGCCGTCCCACTCGGTGGTGGAAGAGCACGCGCCTTCGTGGAAAATCGCCTCGACATCGCCGAACTCTTCGCCAGCCATAATCTGGATCAGGAAGTCTTCCTTATCCATATAGTCCGCGATATCCAGATCCACCAGGTTCACAAACTTGGTGCCGTCTTTCAGGTTATCCACCACCAGAATATCGGTGATGCCTTTGTCATTCAGGGCTTTAACGATGTTGCTGCCGATAAAGCCTGCGCCGCCGGTAACGATGATCATAACTGTAACCTTTGAATTATGGAGTCAGAGACAATCTCAGACACGAATGTCTGTAATCATACCATCACATCCGAATCCCTTCAGCCCTTTACATAGAGATGCAAGGATGCTAATTGCAACAAACTAGTTTGGGTTTTAGCCAGTCCTTCATGGCGGATGTTGGATTTGCACGTGAATAGTGCTTTAGTATCAATATTCCGATGTATGATAAATAACTGAAACATTTGAATGGATAATATACAGTATACATTCTGTTAATATTTATGATATAATTCTTTTTTTATATTAATGGTCTTATTAGTAATGAAATCATCCACCACAATTATCACTGCATATTTTGACATTGGTAGAGGGGATTGGACTGCTAATAAAGGGTTCCGTGAAAAACTAGCTCGTTCAGTTGATGTTTA
>ERZ791927.930-NODE-930-length-25785-cov-6.178197_pt1 | contig 25785 bp, 25 predicted proteins | sample MGYA00510130_ERZ791927 | MGnify/ENA primary metagenome ERZ791927 (study PRJEB30046, sample SAMN00792055) | human gut metagenome | study: EMG produced TPA metagenomics assembly of the A metagenome-wide association study of gut microbiota in type 2...
CCAGCGGCACCATGCCCGCCAGCAGCGCAAGGCACAGCGCCACCGCGCCCAGCCGACGCCCGAGACGGGGACACCGCCCAAAGAGCGCCGAGATGTTGAACCTACGTACACTTGTTTTCATGATCTACTCTCCTCACGGTTGATATAGTCACGGTGATACTGTATTTATTGTACCAAATCCCGCACGGCGCGGTGTCACTTTTTTTGCTGTCTGCGGTTTTGTATTTTTACCTTTTGGGCATATACACTATATATTTACAACGCTTGTCCTGTTTTTTGATACGTTTCGTGCAAATTCACAGCAAAAATCGGTGTTTTTCTCCGTCGAAAGACCCGATTTCCGCTTTTCGTCAAAAAAGCGCACCGAAAAAGTCGAAAATGTTGCCCAAAAACCGCCTGCGACGCATTGGCTTTTTTCTTCAATTCGTGTATAATGGACTTAAAATATACGGAGAGGAGGACGCTTTTCATGCGCAAAAAACCGCATCGGCGCATATCTGTGCGCACAAAGCTTCTGTGCGTCTTTCTCACCTCGGTCATCATCCCGCTCATCGTGTTCGGTCTTTTCATGTTCCGCACCGGCAGCGCCAAAATTGAAAACGAGGCGGCAGAGACCTACACACAGATGACAAAGCAGCTGTCCATCATCTTCTCCGAATATATCTCCCGCGTGGATCAGATCACCCGCATGGTGGACAACACCACCGACGTTCCCCGCTATCTGCGCAACGCGTTCACGGGCTTTGAGACCGACCCCACCCAGGTCTGGGTGCTGGAGCAAAACGCGCTCGAAGCCCTGAAGCAGATCGCCCGCACCAACGAGGACATCCACGCGCTCATCGTCTCTACCCTTGACGGGCAATCGCTTGCCTTCACCGGCGGACGCTATACCCGCCCGACCGTTGCGGTGGATGATGCCTATTATGCGCCGCTTCTGTCGTCCACCGGCAACACGGTGCTGCTGCCCGTGCGCACCGCGCACGACGAAAGCGACCCCGGCGAAGCGGTGTTTTCCGTCGCCTGCAAGCATCTGGACGTGGGGCTGGACGACGACATCGGCATCACGTTCTACACGGGCTATGTCATTTCCGAATGTCCCGTTTCCCGCCTTGCCGCCATCTGCGCAGATGCGCCGTTCGGCGACGGAACGCTTTTGTATATCTGCGACAGCAGCGGCGCTGTGGTCTATACCACCGACGACAATGCCGCGCGCACCGACGCGGTCACGGCGCTGCACACGGCGGGCGACACCCGCCGCAGGGTCGCGCTTTCGGGCGGCGACTATTTCCTCTCCGACAGTCCTGTTGCCGAAACCGGCTGGTCGGTGGTGGCGGCGCTCCCTTATACCTATATTACACGCAACACAGAGGACCTCATCCGCCGTTTCATTTTCCTGTGTCTGCTCGCGGCGGCGATCATCACCGCCCTCACCGTCGTTGTCTCCGATTCCTTCACCCGCCCCGTGCGCGTTTTGCAGACCGCCATGCGGCAGGTAGGCGACGGCGACCTTGCCGTGCACATCGAGGAGCAGCGAAACGATGAATTCGGCGAGCTGTATGACGGGTTCAACCGCCTTGTGAAAGAGATCGATCAGCTCATCCACACCGTTTCCGAATCGGAAAAGCGGGAGACGGTCGCCAAATATCAGATGCTGCAAAGTCAGATCAATCCGCATTTTCTCTATAACTCCCTTGACACCATCCGCATGATGGCGGTGCTCGACGACAAAAAAGACATCGCCGCGGCGCTTTTGCACCTTTCCGCTCTGTTCCGCTATCATGTGCGCAACAGCGACCGCCCCGTGATGATCCGAGAAGAGTTAGAGCAGGTGAACAACTATCTGGAGCTGCAAAAGCTGCGGCTGCAGGAAAAGCTGCAGATCGTCTGCGACGCCGACCCGTCGCTGCTTGGCTGCTATATTCCGAAGATCCTGCTGCAGCCGATCCTCGAAAACTGCTTTTCACACGGTTTTCGGGACGCAGAGGACGTGTGCCGCATCACCGTCAGTGTGAAGGCCGAGGGCGACGCCCTGCGGCTGTCCGTCGCCGACAACGGCTGCGGCATGGACGAAGCAACGCTCAAAGCGCTGCACGCCCGTTTGCAAAACCCCGTACCGCCCGAAGAACACGGCATTGGGCTTTGCAATGTCAACGAGCGCCTGCGGCTGTATTTCGGCGAGGAGAGTTGTCTTCTCATCGAGAGCCGCAAGGGAGACGGCACCCGCATTTCCTTCCGCATTCCCGCCATTCGGGATGCGGACGCCCTGCGCTGCTATCGGCGCTGATCCGACAGAAAGGAGAGCCATATGCAACACACACCGCTGACGGTCTTTTTGGTGGACGATGAAACGCTCATCCGCTCCGGCATGAAAAAGCTGCTTCCTTGGGATGCACTCGGCTTTTCCATCGTCGGCGAGGCGGAAAACGGACGGCAGGCGCTGCCGCTCATCGAAAAGCTCACCCCCGATCTTGTCATCACCGATCTGAAAATGCCCCTTTGCGACGGCATCACCCTCACAGGGGAGATCAAAAAGCTGCTCCCCTGCACCGAAGTCATCATCCTCACGGGCTATGACGAATTTGACTATGCCAGGCAGGCAATCCGCATGGGCGTGTTCGATTTTCTCTTAAAGCCCATCTCCCCCGACGAGCTGCAGGCGACGCTTCTGCGCCTGCAGCAAAAGCGCGGCGTGCGCGAAACGCCCTATCCCTTTGAGGAAGAAAGCGCGCTGCTTGCGGCGTTCGAAAACGCCGACACCGACGCGGCGATCGCCGCACTCCATGCCTTTTTTGCCCGTCTGCACGCCGTCCGACCGGACAGCGACACGCTTTCAAACATCGTCGGCAAGCTGTCCTATGAGCTGATCCGCACCGCACGTCAGAAGCTGGCGGTGCTGACCGTCCCCTCGCCGACGCCCGCCCCGCAGGCGGACGAGGAGACCTGCAAGGCGGCGCTCGAGACCTATATCCGTCAGTGTCTGCAGGAGCAGGAAAGCCGCAGCTCCTCGGAGCTTGTACAGCGCATCATGCAATATTTGGAGCAGAACTATGCCCAAAACATCACCCTGTCGTCGCTTGAGGATGCGTTTTTCTTCAACGCCAGCTATATCAGCCGCGTGTTCAAGCAGAAAACGGGCAAAAACTACAGCGACTATCTCCTCGGCATCCGCCTGGAGCACGCCAAGGAGCTTTTGCGCGACAGCCATCACTCCATCGCCTATATCAGCGATGTCACGGGCTTCGGCAACTCCAAATATTTCAGCAAGATCTTCAAGGAAAAAGTCGGCATGCAGCCGGTGCAATACCGCCGCTCCGTCGGCGGCTGACAAAAGGGGTGTCTCCGTGCTGGAACTGAAAATCGAAAACGGCCGCATCGGCGGCATTTATGACAGGCGGTATCCCGACCCCGTCGACATCACCGACGGCAGCGGCACGTTCGGGCAGCCGGTGTATACGTCAAAAGCGCAGGATATCACAAAAGAGGAAAAAACGCCGTTTGTGCCCTACAATTCCCGCACCGTTCCCTTTGCGGAAACGACGGACGGCAGGCTGCAAAACCGCGCGTTCGGCGCATCGCTGAAAGCCGAAGAAAAGGACGGCGGGATCGCCCTTGATCTCACCGTGGAAAACGACAGCGTCAGCGCCTGCGGCATTTCCCTGCCGTTTAGCTTTCTCGGCAAAAAGAACAACCCCTGGCAGCGGCAGTTTGCCGCGTCCTCGCCCTACCGCACGGCAGACGGGGCACATTTCCTGTTTTATCTCACGCGCCCCGACGGCAACCACCTTTGCTGCATCGTCGAAAACGCCATCGACGGCTACCGCATCTGCTATTCGGATTTTCTTTGCGGACACTATATCATGGGGCTGGAATTTCTGTCGCAGTTCGACAGGGCATACGGAAAACCGAAAAGAGCAGAAAAGCGCGTGAAGCTGCGCATCCTGGCGGTGAGCAGCTTTCGTGAGGCGCTCGAAAAAGCCGCCGCGCTGTGGGCGATCCCTGCGCTGTATTATGACACCGCCGCCACCTATATCGGGCAGCCCTTTCGTTTCACCCCCATCGGAAAATGGGACAAAATCGTTGTCACCGCGCCGTCGGGGAAGACCGCCGTGCTCGACGCCCCCTCTTTCACGCCGCGGGAATACGGCATCCACACCGCCGTCCCGTTTGACGGCGAAAAAGCGGGTGCGGACTGCTGCTTTTTTGCCCACGACGCGCTTTGTGCCATGTTCCGCCGCGCCTGCCTTGCCGTAAAGCAGGACAGAAGCGACGTCATCGGCAAAACGACAGAGGGCAGAAACGTTTTCAAGCCGCAGCACGCGACCTATCGCGGTTATGAGGATTTCAACCTCTGTGAGCACGCCATGTGGAGTCTTGCCGCACTGCGGTATATGCGCGACAACGGCGCCGGCGAACCGCTTAGCGGCGATGTGAAAAATCTCCTGTCGATCGTCACGGGCGGCTGCGACTGCCCTATAAACTGCTGCACGATCGACGAAAACGCCCTGACCCGTCACTCCACCCGCATTCAGGAGGTCTATAACGGCGTCAGCATTCTGATGGACGCCTTTCGCGTTTTCGGGGACGAGAACCATCTGGAATTTGCCGTTTCGGTGTTGCGCAAACGGCTGCGCACCGACCTGTCCCCCGCAGGTGCGATCCTGCGGCGCGGCAGCGACGGTACGACGGCGGAGATCGCCGACTACACCACCGTGACCTGCATGGTGATCCCGATCGTGGACATGGCGCTGCTTTTGCGGGATCGCGGCGACAAGCGCGCCCGCTATTTTGCACAATGCGCGGAAAGGATCGCCGATTTCGTCGTGCGGCGGGATCTCGATTTTCCGACCGAGGGCGGCGTCTGTGAACAGGTGAACCCCGAGGTTGAGGAAGGCTCGATGTCCTGCGCGGCGCTCACCGTGCTGTACACGGCGCAGTTTATCAGACCCAAGAAAGCCTATCTCGACTATGCAGAAAGGGTTTTGAAGCTGCACGACGCCTTCACCGCGTTCACGCCCCATCCCGTCATGTTCCGCTCGACACTGCGCTGGTGGGAGACGATCTGGGAGGGCGACGCGGACGGCCCCGCGATGTGCTATGGGCACGCGTGGTCGATCTGGCGTGCCGAGGCGGAATACCGTCTTGCCCTTCTGACGCACAACGACAAGCGCCTGCTCGATGCCTATAACTGTTTCATGACAAATCTCGCCAAGGAAGACACCGACGGCAATATGTATGCCATCTATCAGTATGAGCCGATCTCCTCGGGCGCGCTCGCGGAAAGCGGCGCGGCGGTCGATTTTTCCGATCGCGTCGGCTTTCCGCGAAAAAAGGACACCACCCTGTCGCGGTATGTCTTTGCACGCGGGTATGACACCTGGCTCAAAACCGTCGCCGTGCTGCCCGACCGCATCCTCGGCGGCTGTCTCTGCGGAGATGAGATCGTCCCGTTTGAGGAAGGCTTCACCACCCTGTACATAGGCGACGTCACCGGCAGCTTCACGCTCCGTGCCTCTGCCCGCACCCGCATCATCTCCGCCAAAAGGGTGCGCATCACGGGCAGCGCCGTTTTGCGCATTACCGTATATTAAGAAAGTGCCCGCATACACATCTTCAAAGACCTGACGATGTGTAAACAAATGCCATGTATTCCACCGCTCGGCAGCAATATCCCTATTCCCCTGCAGTCGGTGTGCCGCAGCATCGTGTTCTGCTCCGTCTGTATCACCCTTTTGCGCTCATTTTCGGCTATGGCTCTTGTGATACACCGTGACCGTGTCGGGGGGGATCTGCGCGGTGATTGCCATACGCCTGCGGCTTTCAGACAGCCGCACGGTGTGTCAAGGAACAAGTTTTTTGAAAGACTGAGCGCCCCGTTTCATGGAAACGGGGCGCTTTCGCGTCGGTCAGGATCGGTCGTCCGACTCCTTTTCGTTTTTCTCTTCGAGCATCCGAAGCCTTTTTTCACATGCCGCAAACTTTTGCGCCAGTGTTTTGATCTGACGGTTCATTTTGGACAGCGCCGACGTCATGGAAACCAAAATCACCAGCAGCAAAAACAACACGACCGCAAACAAGCCGTTTGTCGCCTCGATGATGCCGATGCGATTCATGAGCCGCTCAAACGCCGCCGGAAAAATCACGATCAGCATCATCACAATACCCGAAAAGATCCACAAAAGGGTATACCGAAGCTCCAGCAGTCGCTTTTTGAGCAAGTAGAAAATGCCGCCGAAATACAGAAAAAGTGCTGTCCACAGGGCTATGCGCAGTATCGTGTTCATTTTGCGCTTTTCCCCCTTTTCCCGAATATTCGCACAATCACCAGTGCGATCGTCACCTTTATCATGTAATAGATGGATTTCAGTCCCGAAATCGACGAAGTGCCGCCGACCCGCTCTTTCATCTGCACCGGCACCTCCTTGATGCGCAGCCCGCGCATCGCGCCCAGGATCAGCGCTTCCGGCTCCGGATAGTCCTGCGCTTATTCATCCGCAAACAACGCAATGCCCTTGCGGTTGACGGCACGAAAGCCGCTTGTCACATCCCGCACCCGCACACCTGCCAGCAGCTGCAGCAATTTGCTCAGAAACACAATGCCGAACCGCCGAAGCGCCGAGGACTGAAAGCCCTCATGCGAAATGAAACGCGAGCCGACCGCAAAATCCGCCTCGCCGTTTTCGACGGGCGCAACGATCGCTTTGAGATAGGCGGGCAGGTGCTGTCCGTCGCCGTCCATCTGCACAGCAATATCATAGCCGTTTTCCAGCGCATACATATATCCCGCCTGCACGCCCCCGCCGATGCCGAGATTAATAGGCAGATCCAGGTATGCCGCGCCTCTTTCCTTCAGAATTTCCTTCGTTCTGTCCTTTGAGCAGTCATTGACGACCACATAGTCGTATTCCGCATACTGCGTGTCCAGTTCGTCCAGCAGTGCGCCGATGTTTTCCTGCTCATTATACGCAGGAATGATAAGCAATGTCTTCATTTTTTCTCCTGTTCTATATGGGTTTTGTCCGCAGCCTTCCTGTTTGCCGCAAATGTGGCAAACAGGACCGGGATTGACATGACCAACGGATAGATATACCGATACAACACCACCGGTCCCAGCAGCATCGTCCCCCACAGTGCCAGCAAAACCAGCGCCGGCGCCAAAAATCTGTATTTCTTCACATAGATGAAATAGGCGCTGTACAGGATCAGCAGCCAGAACGGGAGTCCCGAACTGAACAGCATGGAGACAACGGGAACGTCGGTATAGGTGTTCTTATACGAAAGGTCGCGGCAGAAGTCCGCAAGCCATTGCATACCGGACGGCGTCGTGCGGTCGGGTACAACATACCCCTTGTCGACAAAGGTCTTCGGCGTGTTGTCTTATTCCCAATAGGGATGATATGCCTCAGGGTTCGGATAGTGCGCATCGGGGTACCACAGACCCACCGACAGCTTTGCCCACGCATCGATATATGCCTGCGGACACTTTATGCCAACCGAAACCCAAAGGCGGATGAATTCGCCGGGGTGCTCCTTGAGCCGCTCGGCATTGAACTGCCGCTTCACCCTGTCCGAAATAGCGGGCGTTTCATAGTACTTCCTGTAATTCGGCACATAGATCTCAATGAGTTGCAGCTGTTCTTCTGTCAACTCGTCTGCGTTTTTCAGCGCAGCGCGCGACAGCTGCACGCACGGAACACTCATCATTTCCTGCAGGCTCCGTCCTTCCTCGGTCACGCCGTGCAGCGCCGCCGTGACAGGGCCGGAATAAATACCGAAAACGAGCACGGTCGAAAGAAACGCGATAACAAGCGGCTTCCACTGCCGCCGAAAAGCAATCAGCAGCACAATCATCATAAAGACATAGACATATTTCCCCTGACTTCTGAAAATGATCTGCCCGAAAGAAACGGCACAAAAGGCAATCAGAAAGCCCGGCTTTTTCAGCACTGTCTCGTCCTCTGCCACTCGGCAGGCATAGGCGACCATCATGGCGAACAGCGCCGCATACAGCACATCCTTCGTCGAAGAGATCGCCATGATGGGGTTTGTCGGCAGAAACATGAAGATTGCCAGCGCGACATAGGTGATGGTCGGCGAAAGGCGCCGCTTGCGCATATACACAAATATATAGGCGAACACCGCCGCCATACACAGCATTTGAAAAAGACTGTAGAAAAGCATGCCGATCTCATAGCTGCCCAGCATGTGCATGCCAAGCGTATCCACAAAAAAGCCGAGCATATAGGTGTGAATCAGCGGATACACCACGCTGATCCTGCCGCTTTGATAGTGCGCCATCTGGTAAACGGAATCATAGCCGTAGATGCCGGGATAGGACGCAATCAGAATCGGGATCCACGCAAGAAAAATGAGTCCCCATGCGATGAAAAAGTCCTTCTTCCCGCTATAGCTGCTTTTCATTGCTTTTTCCGGCACGGTAAGATCGAGCCGCGTACATGCAGGCAGCAAAAATGCGACCGCCGCCGAGAAAAGCGGAATCTCCGAAAAGAGGATCAGCAGTGCTTTTCCCGTATAGATGCCCGCCGAATCGGATTTTGTCATGTTCAGTCCGACATAGGTGAACAGCGCAAAAAGGAAACCAACCAAAACCGATATGACGGCAAGCCGTTTCGGCGTCTGCCCGACCGTCTTCCGAAAGAGAAAATAGAAAGCAACAAAGCACACAACAGAAAAAACACTGTTGCTGAATGCCGCAAGGGAGGCGTTGATATTAAAAAAGAACGGCAGCGACACAGTCGACATGGCTGCAAGAACGAAGCAGCTCCCCTTTTGCAAAACGGCGCGGGAGCTCTGTTGCGTTGTTTCCACACTATCTTCCCCTTTAGACATACGTGATTAGATATAATTTAGATATATAATAGTGTAAAGTCCTCTTTTTGTCAACGATTCAGTCGAATTTTGCAAAGCCTACCCGAAAAATCGCCACAGCAAAAAGCACAATCCTCATTTTTGATGATCTGTTGCTCAACATGACGCGCTCGCTTGTCGCTCGTATGAAGCAAAGCGCTCCTGTTTTTTGAATACGAAATACATTTTTCATGCACCGTCGGGCGCTCTACATTTGAAAAAGGCACTTGCTTTCACAAGTGCCTTTTCATGGTGCGGGTAAGAGGACTTGAACCTCCACCGAATTGCTTCGATATGAACCTGAATCATACGCGTCTGCCAATTCCGCCATACCCGCATATTCTTTTCGTCGGAACACATCCGACGGGCGCTATTGTAGCACACCGGACATGGTTTGTCAAGCACTTTGCCGCAAAAAATACGGCTTTGCAAAAATAATTCCAAAAAATGCTTGACCGCCTTGCTTCTTTGTGGTATAGTAGGTATTACCTCGTAAAAGGGGTTTTATTTTTGTGCCCTTTTATTTGAGGGAGGTTAGCGCGCGGCGTATGCCGCGCAGAAAATTCCGACTATCGGGAGGTGCCGTTATGCGCGTCAAGATCACTTTAGCCTGCACGGAGTGCAAGCAACGCAACTACAACACGATGAAAAACAAGAAGAACGATCCGGACAGACTGGAAATGAACAAGTATTGCCGTTTCTGCCGCAAGCACACGCTGCACAGAGAAACGAAGTAAGAGAGGAGAGAAAACGCATGTTCGGAGGATTTATCGCCGCCGTCGTTGCGGTTATCGTCGCTCTGGTCGCTTTCCTCAGCAATCTGAACATTTTCTCGGACATGGCGTCGATGGGATTCAGCGCCTGGCTCGGCAACTTCTTTGCGCACATCACGGCGCAGAAGGTTGTTTTCTTCATCGCCGTCGTGGTGTTCGTCGTCGGTGTCGTTTTCTACTGCAAGGGCAGAAAAGCGGCAAAGAAAGCCGACGAGGACACCCCGTTCATCCCGAAGAAGATCACGAAATTCGTGCGCGACACGCGGGGTGAGTTCAAGAAGATCGTTTGGCCGACCTTTCCGGCGGTTCTGCGCAACACCGGCATCACGCTGGCTGTCTGCGCCATGCTCGGTCTGGTCATTTGCCTGTTCGACGCCGGGCTGAGTGCTCTGGTCGATCTGCTTTTGAAAATCGGAAGCTAAGAACGACTGGAGGAAATGCGATGAGCGAAGAAGCAAAATGGTATGTCGTCCACACCTATTCCGGCTATGAGAACAAGGTCGCGAGCAATCTGGCGACGACGGTGGAGAACCGCCATCTCGAGGATTGGATCAAGGACATCAACGTTCCGGTCGAAAAGGTCGTGGAGATCACAAAGGACAACCAAAAAAAGGAAGTTGAACGCAAGCTGTTTCCCGGCTATGTGCTGGTGAAAATGGTGATGACGGACGACTCCTGGTTCGTGGTGCGGAACATTCGCGGCTGCACCGGCTTCGTCGGCCCGAACGGCAAGCCCGTTCCGCTGACTGAAGAAGAGATCGCGTCGCTGGGTGTGGAAAGACACGAGATCGAAATTCAGTATCGTGTCGGCGACACCGTCAAGATTGTGGACGGCCCGCTGGAGGGCTTCAGCGGCAAGGTGGACGAGATCGACCGCGAGAAAAACAAGGTGCGGGTCACCATTTCCATGTTCGGGCGCGAGACGCCGGTGGAGCTGGAGCCCGAACAGGCGGAGCTGCTGGACTGAGCACGCCCGCCGACAAGAATGACTGTACGGGGAGGTTCCCCTTACCTGCCGCCGGACAGCTTCCGGCTGTGGGAGGAGCTGCGCTTGCGGCTCCGCCTTACCACAAATTTTGGAGGTGCAATTTACAATGGCTCAGAAAATCACCGGTTATATCAAACTGCAGATTCCCGCCGGCAAGGCAACGCCGGCACCCCCGGTTGGCCCGGCTCTCGGCCAGCACGGTGTCAACATCATGGCATTCACAAAGGAATTCAACGAGCGTACCAAGAATGACGCGGGTCTGATCATTCCCGTTGTCATCACGGTTTACGCCGACCACTCCTTCACGTTCATCACCAAGACGCCCCCGGCGGCTGTGCTGATCAAGAAGGCGTGCGGCATTGAGACTGCTTCCGGCACTCCGAACAAAACGAAGGTCGCCAAGATCACCAAAGAGCAGGTCCAGAAGATCGCGGAGACCAAGATGCCCGACCTGAACGCCGCCAATCTGGAAAGCGCCATGAGCATGGTCGCCGGTACAGCGCGCAGCATGGGTATTGAAGTCGTCGACTAAATCGTTACGGGTGGGAGGAAAAATCCTAACATTCCGATTTTACCACCAAGCCGACGTGTGCTGCGGCGCATGATCGGTACTACAGGAGGATGAACCAAATGAAACATGGCAAGAAATATGTCGACAGCGCGAAGCTGATCGACCGTACTGCTCTCTATGAGGTTGCCGAAGCGCTTGATCTGACGGTCAAGACCGGCAAAGCGAAATTTGATGAAACCGTCGAGCTGCACGTGAAGCTGGGCGTTGACAGCCGTCACGCCGATCAGCAGGTGCGCGGTGCGGTCGTGCTGCCCAACGGCACCGGCAAAAACCTGCGTGTGCTGGTCTTCTGCAAGGACGACAAGGTGCAGACCGCTCTGGACGCCGGTGCGGACTTTGCGGGCTCTGATGAGCTGGTTGCGAAGATCAACGGCGGCTGGCTGGACTTCGACGTTGTGATTGCGACGCCCGACATGATGGGTGTTGTGGGTCGTCTCGGTAAGGTGCTCGGTCCGCGCGGTCTGATGCCGAACCCGAAGGCGGGCACGGTCACGCCGGATGTCGCCAAGGCTGTCACCGAAGCGAAAGCCGGTAAGATCGAGTACCGTCTCGACAAGACCAACATCATTCACTGCCCGATCGGCAAGGTTTCCTTCGGCACCGAAAAGCTGCAGGAGAACTTTGATGTGCTGATGAACGCCATCGTGCGTGCGAAGCCCGCCGCGATGAAGGGACAGTATATCCGTTCCGTGACCGTCGCTTCCACCATGGGCCCCGGCGTGAAGATCAACCCGGCGAAATTCAGCGTATAATTTTCCCTTTTGCCTATTGCAAAGTGAAACGCTTTGTGATATGATACTGTTGCTGTTCTTCCACAGACAGCAGGTTTCCCGTTTTCGCGGGATATAATGGGGTTCTCCCCGCCTGCCGAGGCAGAAAAGTGCAAGCGCATTTTTGCGCGCTGTTCTTGTGCTTTTGACCTCCTGTGGTAACACAGGAGGTTTTTTACACAACTTCCGTGTGGGAAAGAACCGGCAGAATTCCATTTTTCGGAGGTGAAAATCTTGGCTAACGAAAAGGTACTGCAGGAAAAGCAGGCGCTCGTTGAGGAGCTGTCGCAGAAGCTGTCCGGTGCTGTCGCCGGTGTCATTGTGGAATACAAGGGCATTTCGGTCGCAGACGACACGCAGCTGCGCCGTCAGCTGCGCGAGGCGGGCGTTGACTACTCCGTGGTGAAGAACACCATGCTCAAGCGTGCTGCCGACAAGGCAGGGCTTGAAGGGCTTGACGACATCCTGAAGGGCACCACCGCACTGGCTGTCAGCGCGGAGGATCCGGTCGCTGCCGCGAAGATTCTTTGTGGGCAGGCGAAGAAGGACGAAAACTTCAAGGTGAAGGCAGGCTTCCTGGACGGCGCTGTGATCGACGTCGCCCGCGTGACGGAGCTTTCCAAGCTCCCCTCTCGCGAAGGACTTATCTCCATGCTGCTTAGCGTGCTGACCGGTCCGGTGAGAGGTCTGGCTGTCGCTCTGAATGCGATCGCCGAAAAGCAGGGTGAGGGTGCTGAAGCTCCCGCTGCTGAATAATTTTCAAAAAACAAAATGATTTGGAGGATTTGAACATGTCTGAGAAGATTACCGCTCTCATTGATGAGATCAAAGCGATGTCCGTTCTGGAGGTTTCCGAGCTCGTGAAGGCTCTGGAGGAGGAATTCGGCGTTTCCGCCGCTGCGCCTGTCGCCGTTGTGGCTGCGGGCGGTGCCGATGCCGGCGCTGCTGCTGCCGAGAAGACCGAGTTCGACGTTGAGCTGGTTGCTGCCGGCGATGCGAAGATCAACGTGATCAAGGCTGTCCGCGAAGTGACCGGTCTCGGTCTGAAGGAAGCCAAGGAGCTCGTTGACGGCGCTCCGAAGGCTGTGAAGACCGGCGTGTCCAAGGACGAAGCCGAGTCCATCAAGGCGAAGCTGGAAGAAGCCGGCGCGAAGGTCGAACTGAAGTAAGTTCCTTTCAAACAAGGTTTCACCAAAACAGGTGTGCTTCTTTTGAAGCGCACCTGTTTTTTTTGTCCGCATCGGTATCTGCATTGACTTTTGCCGCGGCAAACGGTATCATAGTGAAAAGGCATGCAAACAAAAACCGCTGCTTGTGAGGTGTGATTCATGAAAGTAACACAGTACCAGACCGCAAAGGACTTTGTGCTCAGACAGTATGACTTAGAGCCGATGGGCGGCAAAATGAGCGGTGCTGAAACCGTTACGGTGTCCGCCGCGCCGATAGGCACCGCTTTTCGCGGCTTCGGCGTTGCAATCACCGGCGCATCGTGCTATCATCTTGCGCGCATGGATGCGCAGGAACGGGCAGCATTCCTGCATGATATTTACAGCGACGACGGATTGGGACTGTCGGTTGCAAGACTGTCGGTCGCTTCGAGCGACTATTCCGCCGAACTCTACTCCTATGACGATGTGCAAAACGACACAGCGCTTGCGCATTTTTCGGTCAGCCGCGACGACGACTATATCGTGCCGATGATACAAGAAGCGCTCAGGGTGCGCCCCGACATGTTCATTTTTGCCTCGCCGTGGAGCCCGCCCGGCTGGATGAAAACCGGCGGCTCGCTGTGCGGCGGCTGCATGCGCGAGCAGTTCATCGACTGCTATGCGGACTATCTGTTGCGTTTTGTCGGGGAATACGAAAAGCGCGGCATACCCGTCGCCGCGCTCACCGCGCAAAACGAGCCCGAGACCACGCAGGACGGCAAAATGCCGGCATGCCTTTGGCATCCCGACACGGAAGCGAAATTCATCATCGCGCTGAAGCGCAGGCTGAAAGCGGCGGGCAAGCATGTCGAGGTGTTTCTGCATGATCACAATTTCAGCTCGTGGCAAAAGGTTCTGTGGCAGCTTGACGAATATGCAGAGCTGCCGAAGGCGTGCGACGGTGTCGCCTTTCACTATTACAGCGGCGCGGTCGAGGACATGGATTTCGTGCGGGAAAAATATCCGCAGCTCACCTATCATTTCACCGAGGGCGGACCGCGGCTTTACGACAATTACGCAACCGATCGGTGCAAGTGGGGCGTCATCATATCCAAAGCGCTGAAGCACGGCTGCAGCACCTTCACCGGCTGGAATCTTTTGCTCGACGAGGTCGGCGGTCCCAACATCGGCCCGTTTTCCTGCGGCGGTCTCGTCACGCGCAACAGCCAAACGGGCGCGCTGTCCTACAGCGGGCAATACCGCGCGTTCGCGCATTTTTCAAAATATATCAAGCCCGGCGCCGCCATCTATGACGCACATTTGCAGCGGCAGCACACCGCCATGTCCGATTTTCCCGGCGGGGTGCGACACATCGAGCTGCTGGCGGCGCAAAATCCCGACGGCACCCATGTGCTGACAGTTTCCAACGCGGGCACGGCAAAGCTGCAGCTGCAATATGAAAAGGATGGGAGCGTATATTATATCGAAGCGCTGCCCGACTCGCTGTCGACCGTTATATTTGAAAAATAAAAAAAGCGGAGCATTTCGAGAAGAAATGCTCCGCCGTTTCATTTGATGGCTGTTCAAGCCGCCTTTTTGGCTTTTTTCACGCGCACCGCGTGCCACACAAGACCGATGGCAAGTCCCAGTGCCGCGGGGCACACCCAGCCGAGCCCTTGCGCCGACAGCGGCAAGATCTTGCCCATCCACTCGATGACCGGCGCCAGCACAGCGCTTTTCGAGAGCGACGCGGGCAGCGTGCGCAGCAGGTCATAGACCGACGCGACCAGCGCAAACGCCGTCACGAATATGTACACCACGCGGTCGTTGCCGAAGAACCGCCCGCACAGCGCCAGCAGGATCAGCGTGATCGCCAGCGGATAAAGGAACATCAGCACCGGCACGGCATATTCGATGATAGTGCTCAGTCCCAGGTTGGCAAACAGCAGCGACACCGTGCTGAAAATGATCACCCACACGCGATAGGACGGACCTTTTTTGAACAGTTCGGAAAACGTTTCGGAACAGCTGGTGACAAGGCCGACAGCGGTTTTCAGACACGCCAGCGTCACCGCTGCCGCCAGGATGAGCAGTCCCGCCCATCCGAAATAGTGCCGCGCGATCTGCGCCAACGCGACGCCGCCGTTTGCGGCAGTCTCGAACGCACCGCGGCTTTGGGCACCGACAATGGCGACCGCCGCATAGATCAAACCCATCAAAAGGCAGCTGAACACACCGGCGCGCACCGTGCTGCCCGCAACAGCGGTGTCGTCGGTCACGCCGAGCTTGCGGATGACCTGCACCACGATGATGCCGAAGGCAAGGCTTGCCAGCGCATCCATCGTGTTGTAGCCCTCAAGGAAGCCGGCAAAAAACGCGTTGTCGGCATAGGCTTCCTGCGGCACAGCATCGGCAATGCTGCCGGCGGGACGGATCAGCGCCGTCACCGTCAGGATGCCGAGAAACAGCAAAAAGCACGGATTGAGGATCCTGCCGACGTTGGTGAGAATTCTCCCCGGGAACAGCGAGAAAAGCAGCACCGCAACAAAAAACAAAGCGGAAAACAGCAGCAAATAAAGCTGCACATTCGCACTCCCCGGCAGCAGCTGCTCCAGTCCCACCGTGAACGACACGGTAGCGCAGCGCGGGATCGCGAAGAAAGGCCCGATGGTCAGATACAAAGCGCAGGTGAAGAACATGGCATACGGCCGTCCCACCTTGCTGCTCAGATCAAAAAGTCCGCTGCTGCGGCTGATGCCGAGCGCCGCCACGCCGAGCAGCGGCAGACCGACACCGGTGATGAACAGACCGCAGATGGCGGGAAGCAGCTGCGCACCCGCAAGCTGTCCCATCCGCACGGGAAAGATGAGGTTGCCCGCGCCGAAAAACAAGCCAAACAGCATGCTGGCGATCGAGACATATTCCCTCACAGTCAAATGTTTTTTCATGAAATTCCTCTTTTCACCCCAAATTCCCGCAACGCGGGATACTTCATCATATCATACTTTCTATATGATGACAAGCCCCAAATTTTTTCGAAAATTTTTCGATGGCAAACCGCTTGTCAGCCGGAAAGCGCTATGGTATACTGACTTTGTCATCATGACAAAAGGAGGAAACAGCATGGAAACCTTGAAATTTGACATGCAAAAAGACTGCGGCGCCTTCAAACCGCTCAACGCCACCAACGGAGGCCCGCGCCACAAGCGGCACACCAACGATCAGTGGATCACCAACTTTGAGGACTATAAGAAGGCCCGCATCCCCTATTCCCGCAATCACGATGCCAACCTCTCCGGCAGCACCTACGGCGGCCCGTTCACGGTGGACATCTCTGTTATTTTTCCGAACTTTGACGCCGATCCCGAAGATCCCGCGTCCTATGACTTTGCCTGCACCGACGAGTCCATTCTTGTCGCGCTCGACGCCGGAACGGAGACGTTCTACCGTCTCGGTCAGTCCATCGAGCATCAGGTCAAAAAGCACGGCACACGCCCGCCCAAGGATTTCAAAAAGTGGGCGGTCATCTGTGAGCATGTCATCCGTCATGTGAACGGCGATTTTGCCGACGGATTGAACCTCAATCTCAAATATTGGGAGATCTGGAACGAGCCGGATCTCGATCTGTACAGCCCGACAGAGTTAAAAAAGACCTGGGGCGGCACGGCGGAGCAGTTCTATGATTTCTTTGAGATTGCCGCCAACCACCTCAAGGGCTGCTTCCCCGAGCTCAAGATCGGCGGCCCTGCGTCCTGCGGCTGTGAGGAGTGGGAGCTGGCGTTTTTGCAGGAGATGCACAAGCGGAATGTGCCGCTCGATTTCTTCTCGTGGCACATCTATGCCGTCGAACCGACGCACATCATCGAGCGCAGCGAGCGCGTGCGCAAAATGATGGTTGACAACGGCTATGAAAAGGCAGAAAGCATCTGCAACGAATGGAACTATGTTAAGGGCTGGACGGCGGACTATCTGTATTCCATCGAGACCATCGGCTCGATCAAGGGCGCGGCGTTTGTGCTCGCCACCATGTGTGCGGCGCAAAAGAGCAGCATCGACATGCTGATGTACTATGACACCCGTCCGTCCGTGTTCAGCGGCGCGTTTGACTATTACACCGCGCGTCCGAAAAAGCCGTATTATGCGCTGTATTGGTACGGCATGTTCTATGACTGCGTCAAAGAAGTGCGCTGCAAGGAGTCCGTCCCCGGCATCTACACGCTGTGCGGCGTGGACAAAAACGGCAAGCGCATGGCGGTCATCACGCACTATTCCAACGACGACGGCACGCGGGCGCAGGATGTTGCCCTCGATCTCGGCGCGCCGGGCGAATATGACCTCTACCGCCTCGACGGGACCACCGACGGACAGTTTGTAAAAACCGTCAGCGACCTTTCCTTCTCCCTGCCGATCTATACCAGCCTGCTGATTAAGGAAAAATAATTATACCTTCAACACCCCCTCACCCGTCGCTTGCGCGAGGGGAGCACTCCTCTGTGAAAAGAGGGGTGCCGAAGTGGCAAAAGAGGAACGGCGGCGTCTCCAAAGAGACGCCGCCGTTATTTCATTTCTCTTCTTCTTTTTTCTCACAGTGCACGACCTCGCGCGCAATGTAGATCGGGCGGTTCTTGCCCTGCATATAGGTGCGCGCCAGATATTCGCCCATGATGCCGAGCACCATCAGCTGAATCCCGCCGAGCAGCAAAATCAGCACCACCGGCGTCGCATAGCCGGGGATGGTGATGGATGCGGTCAGCTTTTGGATGATGACCACGATCATGTAAATGAGCGACAGCGCCGCAAAGAATGCACCGATGAACGTCGCCAGCCGCAGCGGCGCGGTCGTGAAGGAGATGAAGCCCTCGACCGCATATTTGATGAGCTTACCGACCGTCCACTTGCTCTCGCCCGCGTGGCGCGCCTCGGCGTGATATTCCATATAATAGGTGTTGAACCCCACCCAGGAGAAAAGCCCCTTGGAAAAGCGAAAATATTCCGGCATGGACAGCAGCGCATCCACCACCGGTCGCCGCAGCGTGCGGAAATCCGACGCGCCGCTGTGGAACTCCACCTCGCACGCCTTGTTGATGATCTTATAAAACAGCCGCTTTGTCGCGGACATACCCTTACTTTCCAGCCGCCGCCCCTGATAGGCAGCCACCGCGTCATACTGCGGATTTTCCCGCAGCACCCGCAGCATCTCGACCACCACCTCGGGGCGCTGCTGCAGATCGGCGTCGATGACCGTGACAAAGTCACCGTCGGCATGCTGCAGACCGGCATACACCGCCGCTTCCTTGCCGAAGTTGCGCGAAAATGAGACAAACGACACCCTGTCGGGATATCGCGCGTGCAGCGCATGCAGACGCGTCGCGGTCTCATCCTTGCTGCCGTCGTTGACAAACACCACGTCATAGTCCTCCGGCAGGTCGGAAAACGCCGCGATCGCCGCTTCCATGAACGGCTCGACGTTGTCCTGTTCGTTAAAGCAGGGAACCACCAATGTCACTTTCTGCGCCATTTGCAAAACTCCTTATGTTGTTTGCTGCGCCCGCACCCGCTGCTTGGCGGTTTTTCGGACATACATCTCTTTGTCGGCGCGGGCAATAAGCTCCTGCAGGGTCTCTGCCTCACTGCCCCTATACACCGCAAGACCGATGCTCACGGAAACCGGGCAGGCGACGGGCCTGTTTGCCAGCCGCTGCTGCAAAAGCTGATAGAATTCCGCGGTGATCGCCGCCGTATCCTCACCGGCGCGGAGCACCTGCACCATCGCAAATTCATCACCGCCGTAGCGTGCGCAAAGTCCCCGCTTGCGCGCACACATATCCTTGAGTATGCCCGCAATCAGCCGCAATACGCGGTCGCCCTCGTCATGCCCATAGGTGTCGTTGATCTTCTTGAAGACGTCGATGTCCATAAACAGGAAACAGAGCTTTTCGTCTTTTTTGAGATTTTCCGCGCGGGACGTCAGATATAAAAGCAGATTCCGCCGATCGCTGATGCCGGTGAGGGAGTCCTGCGACACCATGCGCTTTAATGTGCGGATATATAAAAGCAAAAACGAAACAGTCGCGCCCGCCGTGATGAGCGGCACCTGGGGCAGGAAGATCTGAAAAGCCGTCGCAATGAGCAGCGGCGTGGAAAAGAGCGCAACCGCGAGAAAGTCGCCGCGCCGGCGCAGCGCCAAAAAGAACGATTTTGCCGTTGAATGCAGCAGATAGCTGCCCGCGACCAGCAGCTGCACGGGATACAGCGGGCCGCGGCAGTGCACGTTGTTTTCGTCAAGATAGAAGATCCAGCCGGTGAAGATCGAGCAAAGCAGCAGCACCGTCAGCACCAGCATCGGCAGGCTGCAGAGAAGCGCGCGTTTTTTTCGGCGCAGCCAGTCCTTTTCAAAAGACTCCTGGGCATACAGAAATGCAAAATAGCACATCCCGCAAAGCGAGAAGAAATAGAGAAAGTTGAGCGTGAGCAGCACAAAGCGCGGCAAAGCCGTGCTGCCGCCGACGAAGCACCACAGCGAATCAAGAAGCGCCGACGCCGCCATGAACCACGTCATCGCCACAAACATGCGGTTGCGACTGGAGCGGTCATAGCCGAATGACATCGCGTTCACGGCAATGGTCGCCAAAAGAACAATGCAAATAACATTCACTTCTACATAAAGCACGGTGATCATGTGCGTCTTCCCTCCCTACACATTTGTATTTTTCCTGCACCTTATGCTTTACAGCCGTAAAAAGGGCGTCGGAGTTTGTCGTCAGCCGCAATCATATGCTCTGTCTGCCCGGGAGATTGTACATGCACCCACTCCCCCGTCAAGCATTTTCAAAAACCAAAATTATCCATTTTATGTATGGTATTATTTTACCGATTGCGCAATTTTTTGTCAATACTTTCGCGTGAAATGTAGGTTTTTCGGAGTGATCGGCAGGAAGGCTTTGCCTTCCTGCCGCTATTCATCGTGTAACAAAGTTTTTTAACAGGGAGGAACTTCTCCGGTTTTGCGGCAAAGCCGCAAAATGTCGTCCCCGATAATGGACGACAAGGAGAATTCCGCATAAAGGAAAACGTAGTTTTCCTTTATGCGCGGAAGGACGGGGACAATGTCCCCGTCCTTTTTCAGATCTTTCTTCTCACAGTGATGCGGTGAGGATGTCCAAAATGTCCTTTTCGGTCAGCGGCGCATAGGCGCTGTCCAGTCCCTCGTTCACGGCGATGTGATGCGCCATCTCCGCAAGGCGGCTCTCGTCGATGCCGACGTCCTTCAGGTGCATCGGCAGCCCCAACGACACAAACAGGTCATAGGTCGCGTCGATGGTGCGCCCCGCAATCTCCCTTTGCGGCAGGGTCGCGTCGATGCCGAAGATGTGCGTGCCGAAGCTGACAAAGCGTTCGAGCGTTTTGTCGCTCAGGATATGCCGCATCCAGCGCGGCGTGATGATCGCCAGACCCTCGCCGTGGGTGATGTCGTAATAGGCGCTCAGCGCGTGCTCGATGCCGTGGCACGGCCAGCCGGACGGCGACGCGCCGATGGCAAAGATGCCGTTGCAGGCGAGCGAGCAATCCACCATGAACTCCCCGCGCGCATCGTAGTTTTCGGGGTCGGCAAGGCAGATCTTCGCGTTCTTTATCAGGCTGCGGATCGCCGCCTCACACATGCCGTCGGTGAGGTCACTGTGCTTTTCGCAGAAATACTGCTCGATGACATGGTTGATGGCGTCCGCCGCGCCCGCCGCCGTCTGCTTTTTGGAGACGGAATAGGTATACCGCGGGTCGAGGATGGACGCGACGGGATACAGATGGGGGTCGAGATAGCCGACCTTGTCGTTTGTCTCGGTGCGGGAAATGACGCAGGCGCAGTCATATTCCGATCCGGTCGCGGCAAGGGTCAGAATGTCCACAAGCGGCAGCGCCGCTTTAGCTTTCACCTTATAGGTAATGAGGTCCCACGGCTCACCGTCATACAAAGCGCCCGCCGCGATCGCCTTGGAGCAGTCGAGGACGCTGCCGCCGCCGACCGCCAAAACGACGTCGATGCGGTGCTCCTTGCACAGCTGCACGCCCGCCAGCACGCTCTTTGTGTATTTCGGGTTCGGGTCGATGCCCGCAAGCTCAAAAACTTCAAAATCGGACAAAAGCGCTTTCACTTCGTCATACAGCCCGATCTTCCTGATGCTGCCCCCGCCGTAGGTCAGAAGCACGCGCTTGCCGAGCGGCGCGAGAACGGCGGGCAGCTGTTTTGCGGCATCCTTGCCGAAAATGAGTCTTGTCGGAGTACAATAGGTGAAGTTTTCCATAACGCATACATCCTTTTTTTATTTCAGTGCTTTTCCCATCGAAAACGCGTCGCCGACCGTCTCTCCCAGCACCACATAGGTGTTGTTGAACGGATCAAACGTGATGGGCTGCGCCTTTTTCACATCCACCTTGCCGTCGGTGAGCACCCGCTCGTCCACGCTGACATTCACGATCTCGCCGACAAGACGGCAGGTCTCCTTGTCATAGCTTTTGAGCTTGCATTCCACCGCAATCGGCAGCTCGTCGATGAGCGGCGCATCCACAAAGGACGACGGCGTTGCATGAAAGCCCGCACGGGCAAATTTGTCGGGGGTGTTGTTGCCGGACACGATGCCGACATAGTCGCACGCCGCAGCGTGTGCCGCGTCCGCCATGCTTACCGTGAACGCGCCGCGCTGCAGAATGGCGGCGGTGGTCTTGTGTCCCGCGCTGATGCACATGGAGATCTCGTTTTCCTCACTGATGCCGCCCCAGGCAGCGTTCATCGCACACGGCAGATCTCCCTCGCCGAAAGCGGCAAGAATGAACACCGGCTGCGGATAGGTATACGGTTTTGCTCCGAAATTTTTTCTCATGTCGTTCATCCTTCCAATCAATGGTATATATTCAGTATAAAACGAAGGCAATCCCCTATGCAAGGGGATCGCCCGAATGTTCACAAAAATGTAAATTTCAGCGGCTGCTCGATCGCCTGCAGCAGCGCCGCCGCATAGTGCGCGGCGCCGTCGTCGTTCGGGTGCAGCTGTTTGTCCGCATAAAAGCGCGTGTCATGCGGCACAAGCGTCATGCCGTCCACGAGATACACGCTGTATTCATCCGCCGCGATCTGCAGCCGCGCCGCCGCCGTTTCAAACGGACCGAACGGCTTTTGCGTGTCACCGTCTGTGCGAAAGATCGGCGTGATGCAGACGATCGTGGCGTCGGAATACCGCCGCCGCAGCTGCGCAAAAAACAGCTCGGCATCCGCCTCGAACGCGTCGGCAGAGTCGCGGGTGCACCAATCATTTGTGCCATATGCCACTGTGATGATGTCAGCCGCCACCGCTTCGTTTATCCCCGCCAGCCCCGGCACCATGATCTCGCCGCCGATTGCCTTGTTATATGCCGTCAGATGCAGCGCCGCCGCCACCCGCTCGACATAGGTGTTGCGGGGGTGCAGCACGTCATAGCCCTGCGTGACGGAGTCGCCGAACGCCAAAAGGGTGCGTTGCGGCACAGCGGGCGTCACGGTCGCGCCGTCGTCCAGCGCCAGCGCCGAAAGCCGCGTTTCGACCGACCACGGAAACAGGATCGCCACTTCCTTTTCGCCGTCGCCGAGGGCAAATTCTCCCTCGAAATCGCCGAGCGGAAAATCCCCCGCCGTGTAGTCCGTTTGCGGATCGACGCCGTCAAGGTTGCTAAGCGACCCGACATATTCACCGTTCACCGTGACATCCATCGCAAAATAGCGCCGCGATGTGCCCGGCTGCACGCGAATGCGCAGCCGCAGTCTTTTGCTGTCGGTTTTGAACAGACAGCGCACACCGGCGGTGGATGCGACCTTGCCCGCATATTGCGGGTTGCGGCGCGCATAAAACGCTTCCTGCTCCTTTGTGAAACGGTGAAACACGAGCATGCCGTCCGCTTCCCCGATCCACGCCGCGCCGCAGGTGATCTCTCTTATTTTCGCCGCGCACAGGTTTTTCATGTTTTCAAAAACTTCCTCTCAATGCCGAATCCAGCCCATCGAGCCCAGCGTCAGGTCGACCGCCAAAAAGGCGATCAGCATCAGCACCAGAACGGCGGCGACGATGCTCAATATGCGCTTGTCCCGCTGCAGCGACTTTGCATACTCTGCGGCAGAAGCCTTGATGTCCGCGATGCGCTTTTCATAATCCGCACGCATGGCGTCCATGGTGTCCGTCGCGCTTTCCGTTTGCATCTGCACCCCTCCGTTCTTCATCACATCCAGTGACCCGCCCATTGCCGTCACGATCAGCGAGATCGTCTCCAGTCGCGGATCGGCGGTCTCTCCGCTGAAGATTTTGCGGATGGTGGAATCCGGCAACCCTGTCGCCGCGGAAAGGTCCGCCCAGGAAAGTCCCGAGCGCTCCCGCAGAGCTGTCAGATACCGCTGCATCGCATCCGATCCTTCTTCCATGGTCCTATAGCGCCTCCTCATTTTCCGACGGTGTGCCGCACCATCCACTATAGTTTACCACATTTTTCTAATTTGTCAAGTAAATTCACAATTAAAGTCCGCAAGTCCACCGCACCTCGTCGAAGGTGCGCAGCTCACGCATGTTGCCGACGGGCGGGTTCAGCGTTTTTTCCATATACACGGTGTCGAACCACCGTCCGAATTTATACCCGCTGTTTTCGATGCGTCCGGCAAAGCGATAGCCCATTTTCTGATGAAAATGCATGCTGGGGTATGCCGCGCCGTCACTCGGCGGGGTGATGAGAGCGATCGCATTCACGATGCCCTGCTCCTTCAAAATCGCGTGCAAAAGCGTATACAGCTGCCGTCCGATGCCGTGCCCGCGCGCATTTTCCGCGAGATAGACCGTGACCTCTGCGCAATAGCCAAAGGCTGCGCGGGCATGAAACGGCGCGGCATAGGCATAGCCGAGCACTTCCCCGTCCGCCTCGGCGACGAGATACGGAAAGCGGCAAAGCACGCCCGCGATGCGCTTTTCAAACTCCGAAACGGTGGGGACGGCATATTCATAGGTGATCGCCGTATGCTCCACATAGGGCGCATACACGGCAAGCAGCCGCGGCGCGTCTGCGACCGTCGCCGCGCGCATAGTAAAATCCATGAAAAAGCACCCCCGTTTCCGTCTATTGTACCACGGAAACAGGGGCGCTGCAAGTCCTCAGTGCTTTTCTTCCGCCAGATCGCAAAAACGCTTGATGAGCGCGATCTCGTTGGGGTTATAGGGATGCAGGCTCGGACGGTAGAGGTCGTGGACCCATTTTTCGAAGTCCCAGCCGTTGTGCGCCGGGTCCTTTTCATAGTTGTCCCACATGCCCTCCCACGGCTCGAAAGTCTGATATTTCCCCGCGACAAAGCCCCAGTTATAGCAGCCGACACCCATCGCGAAAAACAGCGGGAAAATTTCTTCCACCGTGTTGCCGATGCAGCGGGCGAGCCACTCGGTGTTCACGATGGGTCTGCCAAACGCCTTGAGACGGTGGAGAATTTCCACGTTGTCGGCATAGGAGCTGTAGCAGTGAAACGACACAATGTCCGAATGCTCCAGTCCGAAGCGCTCGATCTCCGGCAGCTTTTCGGGATGCCGCGTCTCGGACCACACGCCGACGGTGAGCGGCTGGATCGGATTGATTGCGCGGATGATCTCAAAAAGGCGTTTTAGCACCGGCAGCGACATCGACTTGCGGTTGGAGTTGCCCGGTTCATTGAACACGTCCCACATGAGGATGCGCTCGTCGTTTTTATAGGTCTCCACCAGTTCGCGGGCAAAATCGCAAAAACGGTCCGCACCCTCTTGCGTGTCGAGCACGGAATAGCCCGCGCCCCCGAACGTCCCGTGCTGGGACACGCGTCTGCCGCCGTGGAAGCCCCAGTCGACATGCTGCTCGCCGAGATGCATGCGCTTGTCGAATTCCTCTTTCGGCGGCATGCAGTCGTTGCCGAGCACGACCATGCAGGAAATGCCGTTTTCATGCGCCGCCTGCACATAGCGCTCGAACCGCTTCATAAATCCGTCGTGCTCCTGTTCCCACACGAAGAATTCCGGAATGATGCGGATGGAGTTGAACCCCGTTTCGGCGCAAAGCGCCAGTTCTCTTTTCGCAGTCTCAAATCGCTCCTCAAAGCCGTATGCCTGCCACTGGTCGATGCGGTTGGCGCAGTCGCTGCTCATGAAGTTGCAGCCCCTGATCCACGGCCGCGCCGTATACCACGCCCACGCTCTCTCCTTGCTCCACTGTTCTCCCATGTCCTTTTCTCCTCATCTTATAATATCTTATAACGCTCTTCCGAAGAAGTCCCGCAAATATATTTGCGAGCGATAGGTCTTCGTTTCCCCCGGCGGGATGCAGTCAAATCCCGCAAGCGCCCGCTCAAAGGGCGCGTTTTGGCAGTTTGCCATGCAGGTCATCGGTTCGAGACAGATATATTCCCCCGCCTGCCCATAGATCAGGCGAAACGGGAACTGTCTGTCCACCGCATACACGACGGCTATCTGCCGCCTTGTGTCCCGCAATTCAATTTTGCCGGTTCTTGCGGCAAAGCAGTTGCGGCTCAAAGTGTGGGACGACGGCGCAAACGTGCCCGCGTTCAGCGCCTTTGCAATCGCGTCGGGCGGCAGCAGCCTGCCGGTGGGGAGATAGGTCACGCCCCGCTCGACCTCGTCGCCGACCT
>ERZ791927.941-NODE-941-length-25591-cov-5.626253_pt1 | contig 25591 bp, 18 predicted proteins | sample MGYA00510130_ERZ791927 | MGnify/ENA primary metagenome ERZ791927 (study PRJEB30046, sample SAMN00792055) | human gut metagenome | study: EMG produced TPA metagenomics assembly of the A metagenome-wide association study of gut microbiota in type 2...
GAATGCCCTTCTAGGGCTTATTCAAGCCTCCGGCTTAGCCGGAGGTTGTGACTTTGCGCGGGTGTCATGACCGCTGCAGCAGGTATTCGTCGGCAAGCTGCGCTGCCGCTTTTTGTATATAGCGGGAAAGCCCCTCGGAACAGTCGAGCGCGCAGCACAGCCGACGGGCGGCGTCGGCATATGTGTCTCTGACGGCATCGGTGGGGAGCAGCGCCAGGCGGGCGCTAAGCGCCGCACGGTCATATTGCAGCTGTCGGATCGGCTGCGCCGTCAGCACGCAGCCGATCGCGGCGGTCAAAACAGGGGAAAAGAGATTCATGACCGTCTGCGCATACTGCGGCTGTTGCTCGCGCAGCAGCGTGTCCACACAGGACGGCGCAAAGCTGCGGCAAAAGCGGTTTTCATAGGCAATGTGCTTTTGATACTGCTCGATAAACGCAATACCGAAAAGCGGCGGCAGTCCGAAAAATGTGGGATAATCGGCGGTGATGTGCCGCTCGTGGGCGAAAAGCTCCGGGCGGTACAGCTTAAAAAAGCCGCCGATGGCATCGATTGCTGTCGCACGGTAGAACACATTGGGTGTGACAAAGAGATGCTGCCGCAGACGGTGATGCAACAGACGCGCCGTTTGCAGCTTTTGCTGTATGCGGCGTTGCCCGTCCGCATACAGCCGCGCGGTCGGCACGGTGCACAGTGCGGTGACGGCATCGCTTTCGGTGGGGTATGCACGCAGTGCTGTGCCGATGACAAAGAAGATGGAGGTGAGCAGCTCTGTTGCAGTCTCGATGCGCACCGAGCCGCTTTCTGCGCCGAGCAGTGTTTCGGCATTTTGTGCCAACAGGGAAAGACAAGCACTGCGAACGGCGGCAGCGTCACTGTCGGCGAGCGTTCCGCTTTCCAAGCCGACGGCGATGAGATCGGACAGATACTGCTCAGGTGATGCGGCGCTCATGGCAGCACTTCCCACGGGTCGCACCGCCGCATGTTGCAGCGGCGCGCAAGAGCGGGCAGCGCTTCGTCCGCAAGCTTTTGCACACTGCCGCCGCATGTGTTTTCAAATGCGTGCCTCATGGCGGCAATGAGCGCATCGTCGCTGTATTGTTCGGCGGTCTCGTTTTTGAAGTGATAGAAAAGCGCGATAAAGGTGCAAAGCGTGTCTGCAAAGGTCTCCTGTGTCAGAAAAGCGGAGTCGGCAAACGCCAACGCCAGCTTTGCCGGAATATCTGCGCGAAACGCCAGACATCCCGTTTGCTCCAGCGTTTGCCGCTGTGTGCGCAGCAGCATTTGCGCCTGTGCTTCGGAGAGACACAGCCCGTTTACCGCAAGTGTCTCATTACAGGCAAGCAGCGGCGCGGTGTCCTGTCCGGAACGTGTCAGCAGTCCTCCGTGTATCAAGAGCGCACCTCCAAAATGCTGTCGGCAAGCTGCCGAAATCCGTATTGCAGAAATTCCTCCCGCGAGAGCGCAAACGCCTGTTGCAGATAGGCGGACTTGCTGTCAGCGAGGGTATACAGCGCTGATACGCCCGCATACAGGATCTGCACGGCGAGCGGGGAGATCACCGATTGCCGCACGGTGCCGTCTCTTTTGCCGTCCTCTATGAATGCGGCGAGCAGACGGTTGATGTCCTCGCCCAACACAAGGATGCGTTTTTGCGCCGCCGTCGGATGTGCCGCCTGCAGCAGATCGGCATTTGCCGTTTGCACATTCTCGGCGGAAAGGGAATAGCGTTCCTGATATTTTCCGATGGCGCGAAACACGGCGAAAAGACGGTTGGCAAATGTACCCTGCGCAGCCACGGCGGCTTTGAGGTCTGCTTTCAGCGTCAACAGCCCTTTTTCAATGAGATGGTGCAGGATGTCCTCTTTGCTTTCGAAATAGGCATAGATGGTGCGGCGGCTGTAGTGTGAGGCGGCGGACAGACCGCTGATGCTGGTGGCGGCAAAGCCGTCGCGACAGAAAAGTCCGTGCGCCGCTTCGAGAATTTTCTCCCGATGCAGCGCCGCTACATCCCCTTTTTTATTCTCTCTTTCCATAAACAATACTCCTGATATACTTAGTATACCAGCAGTATACCATAAAAGAGACGGGACTGCAAGCGATATTTTTTTTGCGTGGCGAGAGGGATGTGGCGAGGGGTAGACAGAGTGGGAGATTCAGAGCAGGAAAGGCAAAGCAGGAGGGTTCGAAGCATGGAAAGACTGAGCGGGGGCGGAGCGGAGAAATGCGATCGGGGGGGTTCGGAGCGGGAAATGCAGGATGCGGTGTGCGCAGGATGGGATGAGAACGGGCGTGGGGTGAGGATATGTGCGGGCAGCGGGAAAGGCACGGCGGTTGGGCAAGACGGCGAACAAGGCAGAAGAACGCGAAAATGTCGCGGGGCAGCAAGCGGAGCAAAACAGTGAAAAAGGACGGGGAAGCGCTAAAAGATGCACTTTTTACACAGGTTTTGCCATTTACAGATGCGAGATTATTGCCTATAATAACTATAGGTATATTAGATATATTTAGTCATATTGCCGATGACGGGGAGAGAGTCTATGAAGGATCAACTACTGTATGATCGTGCAGATCTGCAATTTCGGGACTGCACATTTTTAGACCGCCTGCCGCACGGTTGGTCGGACAAGCGTGCGGTCGGGTCGTTCAGCGAGCTTTGGTATGTCACGGGTGGCGAAGCGTATATGCGCATTGACGGAAAAGAGTACCGTCTGCATGAGGGCGATTTCTGTCTGCATCCGGACACGCTTTTTTCGGAATACGGTTGTGACCGTGCAGAAAACTTCTCTCTGTGGGCGCTGCGGTTCGAGGGCGCACTTTGGAGCACGTCTCTTTTTGAATGGTTGCAGATGCCGTTTGTCGTGCATTTGCCGGTGGAAAAGCGGCAGGCAATATGTGAGGCGTTCGCAGCGCTTGAGGACACCTGCGAAAAATCGATCTCGCTTTCCGAGCTGATGGCGCGAAAGGGACGCCTTTTCTATGTTTTTTCCCTGTATCTACAGGAAGCGCAGGCGACCACCTATCGCCGCGAGGGGCGGATCGGCGATGTGGTGCAGTATATTGATACGCATCTGGATGAACCGCTGTCGGTGGCGGATGTGGCGGCGTTCATTCATGTGACGCCGAACTATTTCGCTCACTATTTTCGTGCCGAGACCGGCATGTCGCCCGCACGGTATATTGCTGACCGCAAACGCAGTCTTGCCAAAAGTCTGCTGGAATCGGGCGTGTCGGTGCGTGAGACGGCAAGGCGGGTCGGCTTTGACGACGATGCGCAGGGGTTTGCGCGATTTTTCAAACGAAATACCGGTAAAACGCCGCGGGAATATCAAGAAAAATTTCAAAGGGGGAAGGCATAAACATGAAAAAATTGAGTACGCGTGTTATGGGGATTTTTATGGTGTTGTGTATGTTGACCGGTTTATTTGCAGCAGGTGGGGTGTGGACGGTTTTGGGACAGAGCACAGATCTGCAGATCTACAATTTGACGGTCAACGATCTGGCATCCCCCCTGGCGATCGACGAAACGCCGCGTTTCGGCTGGCGTCTCGCCTCGGAGACAACGGGGCAGCGGCAGACGGATTACCGCATCGTCGTCACCGAGAAAGACAGTCAGAAAACGGTGTGGGATACGGACAAGGTATCCTCGTCTGAAACGTCGGACATTCTCTATGCCGGTGAAGCTCTGCAGGACTGCACGGCATATCTCTGGACGCTGACGGTGTGGGCGTCCGACGGAGAAGTCTATACGGCAAAGGATAACACCTTTGAGACGGGATTTCTGAACACGGACATGACCGACGGTGCTTCGTGGATCTCCCTGCGTGAGGCATGGGATGAGGAAACGGATGAGGCATATGCGGTCAACTATGCAGTGGATATGGACATCCTCAAAATGGACGGTGCTTTCAGCCTGATTCTCGGCGAGGGGCGCGCCGTCACGAACAAAACGCTCATGTGGCAGATCGTGAAGTACAGCGGCAACTATCTTTTGAAGCCGCACTACTATGATGCCGGCTATGAATGGCAGTGGCGCACGACCTCGTGGGCGGAATTTGCAAAGGATGCCGAGGCCTATGCCGATCTTTCGGAAAACGGTTTCCATCTGCGTGTGACGGTGAATGACAAAGAGATCAAAACCTACATAAACGGCACGCTGATCTCCGAGGTGGAGCTTGCGCCCCTCAATGTCACGGCGTCCCTGCGCGTGCTCGGCGTGCGCGGTGCGACGAACGAAAACTTCGTTCTCGACAATCTGACGGTGACCGATTACAGCGGCAACGCAGACGGCATCGCACTTGTGTCCTATGATTTTGAGACCTCGACGCCGCAATTTTCCAACAGCAATTCGCGCGTGGAGAATGGTACTTTCACGACCTATCTTGAGGACGGCAGCGGCAGGACCTGGTTCGGCGAGGAGTATTTCTCCGAAAAGCTCGATGAGCTGGGACAGGTCATGGACACGGATTATGCCGTGGATGTGGACATCCTCAAAATGGACGGCGCTTTCAGCCTGATCCTCGGCGAGGGGCGTGCAGTCACGAACAAAACGCTCATGTGGCAGATCGTGAAATACAGCGGTAACTATCTTCTGAAGCCGCATTACTACGATGCCGGCTATGAATGGCAGTGGCGCACGACCTCGTGGGTGGAATTTGCGAAGGATACGGAAAGCTACACCGACCTTTCGGAAAACGGGTTCCATCTGCGTGTGGAGTTGAATGACGAGATCGTCAAGACCTATATAAACGGCACGCTGATCTCCGAGATCGCGCTTGCTCCGCTCAATGTCACGGCGTCCCTGCGCGAGCTCGGTGTGCGCGGTGCGACGAACGAAAACTTCGTTCTCGACAATCTGACGGTGACCGACTACAGCAGAAACAAAAGCGGCACGACGCTTGTTTCCTATGACTTCGAAACCTCGAAGCCGGCATTCAAAAACAGCAATTCCCGCATTGAAAACGGTGCTTTCACAACCTATCTCGAGGACGGCAGTCTCAGAGGCTGGTTCGGTGAGGAGTATTTCTCCGAGTCGCTCGATGAGGTGCGCGACGGACTGAACAAGCCGCAGGTAGAATATGTGGATCCGTATACCTTTGAGGCAGATGTGGCGGTGATCCAGTCGACGGCGTCGCTGTGCTTTGCCATGACTGATACCAAAAACTATGCCATGTGGCAGTTCATCGCCTATGATGATGCGGTCATCCTGCGCCCGCATACCTGCATCGGCGGCAACTTCAATGCGCTGGACAATGTGAACATCACTTCCTATGTGACGCCCTCTCAGATGAAGTCCGGCGTTCATGTGAAGATTTATGTGGACGGCACGGCGATAAAGACATATGTCGGCGATGACCTTGTCGACACACGGGAGATCGCAGGTCTTTCGCTCTCGTTTGCGCCGATGCGGTTCGGTACGCGCTGCGCAAGCGGTGAGGAATTCACGCTCGACAACCTCAAGGCGGTGGCGACCGGCAGCGGCAAGGTGTTGTTCGATTATGACTGCGAGCGCTTCAATCCGCTGTATCGCGGAAAAATCCGGGACGGCAAGATCCATCTCGGCTCGGATAAGGATTATGCGACCACGATGGTGCACAACGGAACTGCCACGCTGCGCCGCACGGTGAACGCCGAAAAGGAGATCGCAAACGCGCGTCTGTACATCACCTCCTACGGTATGTACACGGCGTTCATCAACGGCACGTCCGTTGCCACACTGCGCAACGAGGTGCTGACGCCGGGCTGGACGCTGGAAGAAAAACGCCTGGAATATGATGCCTATGACATCACGAAGCTGATGCGGCAGGGCGAAAACACCGTCGCGGTTTCGCTGAATGACGGTTGGGCGTCGCTTCTGCAGATGTATTACTCCATCGAGCCGACTGCACCGCTGTCGCTTTTGGCAAAGGTGCTGATCACTTATACCGACGGCACCACGGAATGGGTCGTGACCGACAAGAGCTGGATGACCGCACGCACCGGTCCGGTGCTTTCCGGCGACATCTATCAGGGCGAAGCCTATGATGCAACGGCGGATGTCAGCTACCGCGAAAACGGCTATGACACCTCGTCCTGGCTGTCGGCAAATATTCAGACGGTGTCCGCAACCGTCACCGCCCGCAACGGCGGCAGTATCTATGTGCGGGACGATCTTGAGCGCCATGCGCAGAAGGTCGTTGTGTATGAGACCGTGGAAAATGCCGTTGCGGACACGCAATACGGCAAGATCGTGCCGCTTGCGACCTACGGCGATGAAGCGTTTGAACTGAAAGCGGGCCAGCGCGCGGTCGTCGATCTCGGGCAGAATGCCGCCGGATGGGAAAAGTTCACTGTTTCGGCTGCGCGCGGCACAGAGATCCTGGTGCGGCATGCGGAAATGCTCAATGACAACAACGGACTTTACTCTCGCGGCAACGACGGTCCGGAGGGAAGTGTCTATACCGCCAACCTGCGCAATGCACCGGCAAAAACCGTGTATATCTGCAGCGGCAACGGACAGGAGACCTATCATCCGACCGTGACCTACTACGGCTTCCGCTATCTGGAGATCACGGCATCGGCGGACATCACCGTTCACAAGGTGAGTGGTGAGACGCTGACGTCCATCACAAAGGAACAGGACAGCGGCACATTCACATCTTCTAGCGCATTGCTCAATCAGCTGTACAGCAACATCAAATGGAGTCAGTACAGTAACTATTTCGGTCAGGCGACCGACTGCCCGCAGCGTGACGAGCGTCTCGGCTACAGTGGCGATCAGAACTTCTTTGCCGCCACCGGCATGTACAACGCCGATGTGAAGGCGTTCTCGCGCAACTTCATGAAAACACTTGCAGACGGACAGGCGTCTGACGGCGCCTACGGCAACACGCTGCCGTTTGCCAATGCGGACGGCTCCGCCTGGGCGGGCGTCGGCGGCTATGCCGATGCGGGCATCCTCATTCCTTACAGATATTATCGGCAATACGGCGACACCTCGCTGATGGAAGAATACTGGCCGTCCATGACCAAGTATATGGACTATCTGTATACCTGCGGTGCGGAGCGCATCGGTCAGCAGTTCGGCGATTGGCTGTCGACGACGACCAACGACAGTCAGATGGTCAATTTCATCAGCTATGTGTACACCATTTGGGATACACAGGTCATGCAGGAAATGGCGACGGTGCTCGGTAAGACCGATGAAGCGGAAAAATACGCCGCCATGGAGCAGCGCCATCTCGGCTTCTTCAGAGAGAAGTTCCTTGATGAAAACGGCGACCTCAACATGAAGAATCAGCAGACGTCCTATCTGTTTGCGCTGAAGCTGCACCTATATACCGACGATGCGGCATGGCAGCGCGGCAAGGAAGCGCTGCGCAAGGCGATCGTTGACAACGGCAACCGCATCAACACCGGCTTCATGGGCACCTCCATCATCCTGGAGACGCTGGCAGAGCTGGACATGAATGATCTTGCCTATAAGCTGCTGATGCAGGAGAACAATCCCTCCTGGCTGTATTCGGTCAAGCAGGGCGCGACCACCATGTGGGAGCGCTGGAACTCCTATTCGATCGCAAGCGGCTTCGGCGATGCGGATATGAACTCCTTCAACCATTATTCCTACGGCAGCGCAGGCGCCTATCTCTATTCTTCCGTTTTGGGCATACAGCCGTTGGAAGCGGGCTACACAAAGGCGCTGATCGCGCCGAAGGTGGACGCGTCGCTGACGCATGTTTCCGGCAGCTATGACTCGGTAAACGGCAAGATCGAAAGCGCCTGGGCGCTGCAGGCGGACGGCACCTATGCCTACACGGTGCGCATCCCCGCCAATATGACGGCGAAAATCGAACTCGAACAGTCGACATTCGGTGAATTTACCGTGAACGGTGTTGCTGCCGATGCGGCGACGCTCGACGCGGACGGCATCGCGTTTGTCGGCAAAGAGAACGGGCTTGCCGTGTTTGAGGCGACCTCCGGCGAATTCCGCTTTGTGTTCAACGCCTATCCGCTGCTTACGGCAGCAACGCAAAAGACGGCAGCGGAAACCTTCAATTATCACGATGTTTCCGTCACGCTGACCGACAAGTTCCATCTCTATTACAACCGCGAGGCTGTCTATGGGCAGGTCGGCATTTCCGGCAACACGGACACAGACGATGTCTACGGCGGTCCCACCGACGCCTACAGCGCCTGGGTGGCATCCGACGGATGGTTAAAGCGCGATACGAAGAAGACGTGGGGCGAGGTGTTCCGCAAGATCGACTCGCTGGTGCCGCTGAATTCTGACGGTGAAGAGATCAGCCTTTCGCATTTCGAAACCACCTTTGATGTGCGGTTTGACACCGCCACCTTCGGTGCCGCGATCCTCGGCTTCCGTCAGGCGACTCCCGGCAAGTTCACGGGCAGCTACTATTCCATCAGCACGGAACAGGGCTTTGTCGCGATCGGACAGGACGGCATCACGATTTCTGCCGGTGAGAATATCGTATCCGACCAAAAGGACGCCGGACGGGATATGTACAATCATTGGCAGACCGAGACGTTCTCCGAAAAGCTGCCCGACCGTATCAGTGTCAAGGTGCAGGTTGTCGGTACACACTGCAAGGCGTGGATCTATAACTACGGAACGGACACCGTCATCAAGAGCTATGACGAGGAGATTGCGGCACTCGACGCAGGCACATTGGCATACGGCGTCTCCGCGGTGGTGCACTCCATCGGCAACATCCACCTGAAAGCGCTGGATCAGGACGGCAATGCCGCCGATCTTCTGACGCCGCAGACCGAGGATCCGACAGTGCTGCCGTATCGCGGCGGTATCGCCACGATCACCGATGTGGGAAAGACAGAAAACAGCTATCGCTATACGCTGGCGATCACGCCGAAGACCGGCTATCAGCTTTCCGCGGGCGGCTTCTATGCCGAAGATACCGACGGTACGCTGACCATGCCGCAGCGCGTCGGCTGGCGACAGGCCGGCGACGGCAACGCCTTCACGGCGGAGACCACCGGCGGCGGTCTGCTGCACGCTGCATTTGTCAGCAACCGCGCGGCATCCGGCAACATTTCACCGATCGGCACATCCGTGAACGCCGTGAAGAAAGGGCTGCGCTTTGTCCACCGTGCCTATGCCTACGAAAAGGACGGCGCGCGGTATATGTGGGTGAACGGTGAGGAAAAAGCGGTCGCCGACTATGGCGTGCTGATCGGTGCGGCAAGTGTGATCGGCGAAGACGATCTGACGACGGAGCTTGCTGCGCAGTCGCAGTATATCCAGAAGATCAGCGTCAAAGAGCGCGATGTGTATTATGACTATTGCACGGAATATGTGGATATGTCGGCGTGCATCGTCAACCTCGACAAGGTGGAAGGCGGCTTCGACATGGATGTCACGACACGCGCTTATGTGCAGTTGGAAGACGGTACGGTGCTGTACGGCAACGCCTATACGACCAATTACACAAACGGTTAATTTGCAGTTCTCTCTCTACATACGTCAGCACCCCCGTCACGGGAACGTGACGGGGGTGCTGACTTTTACCTGTTGTCGGCTCGTCCGCCACCCACAGACAAGACGGTCCTGCACGCACGTATCCGCTGCCTGCGCATTCGCACTCATGCGTATCCCGCCCCCTCTCGGATAACCGCTTTCGCTGTTATGTTGTTATACGGTATATCGCTGATATACTAAGTATACCAGAAGTATACCATATACAAAAAGAGGAACGGTGCAGGAGGAAAAATGGGGAAGTGGGTGGCAGGGGAATTTGACAAGTGCGGTGTTCAGCGGTTTCGGGGGACGCTGCAAAAAAGCACCTCTCGTTACGGAGAGGTGCTTTTGCGGGTCTTGCCGATTTTGCGGAAAAGGCGTTTGATTTTTGCCGACGCTCGTTCCCGCGCAGCTGTCGGAAACGGCTCGTCCAACACCCACGGGAGCAAGAGATCTGTGACGGAGATCGTGAAATAGGCGTCTGTCTGTGTGCTTCTGGAAACAAAGCCGTCGGTGAACGCAACGTGTATGGGCGGGTCGCCGCAAATGTCCGTCTCATTTTGCGGCATTGCATCGATTTTTCCGCAGATGGTATAGTCTACGCTGAGATATGCGATGTGATCCCCGACCTCGATGCTCGACACTTCGTCGGGGCGCAAGGCATCAGCGCCGAAGACATGCAAAAAGGCGGAAAGCTGCGGGAGAGCGCTTGCTATCTGCGCATAATAATTGCGGCAATGGGGACAATCGCAAAGCGCTTGTGCCGCGCAGTATTTCTCGGTGGTTTCCACATCGACGGAAAACACGCAGTCACCCTGTCGGACGGTTGTCACAGCCGCACCTCTTTACAGCTCCTCAAGCTGTTGCAGCCACAAGGTCGCCACGGCGTCGGACGGCATGCGCCAGTCGCCGCGTGGGGACAGCGTCACGCTGCCCACCTTGGGGCCGTCCGGCAGGCAGGAGCGCTTGAACTGCTGTGCAAAAAAGCGGCGCACGAAGGTTTGCAGCCAGTGCTTGATGACGGCAGGGGTGGTCTCGTCGGCAAAGGTCTCACAGGCAATGCGATAGATCTTCGCAGGCGGAAAGCCGAAACGGATCATATAGTACAGGAAAAAGTCGTGCAGCATATACGGACCGACCAGTTCCTCAGTCTGCTGCGAAATTTCGCCGTCCTTCGGCGGCAGCAGCTCGGGGCTGACAGGTGTTGCGAGAATGTCGAAAAGGGCATGTCCCGTTTCGCCGCCGATGCGCCGTGCTTCGTGATCCACAAGATACCGCACCAGCGTTTTCGGAACGGACGCGTTGACGCCATACATGGACATATGATCGCCGTTGTAGGTCGCCCAGCCGAGCGCCAGCTCGGAAAGGTCGCCTGTGCCGATGACGAGTGCGCCGTATTTGTTGGCGATGTCCATGAGCACCTGTGTGCGCTCGCGCGCCTGTGCGTTTTCATAGGTGACATCCAGCGTGGTCTCGTCGTGCCCGATGTCGGCAAGGTGCTGCCGCACGGCGGGAGCGATGTCGATCTCGTGCAGCGTCGTGCCGGTCGCCTGCGCCAGCGTGCGGGCGTTGCCGAGCGTTCTGCCGGTCGTGCCGAAGCAGGGCATGGTGACGGTGTGAATGTCGCGGCGGGAAAGTCCCAGCATGTCATAGGCGCGACAGATCACAAGCAGCGCCAGCGCGGAATCCAGCCCACCCGAAAGCCCGACCACTGTGCGGGCGTGCGTGTGGCGGAGACGTCCCGCAAGACCGGTCGCCTGCATGGTGAGGATCTCCTCGGCGCGCGCGGTGCGGTCATTTGTGTCCTGCGGCACAAACGGGTATTTGTCGAATTTGCGGTTCAGCGTCAAAGAACGCAGCGGGAACGAAAAAGAGACCGTCGGCATCGGCTGTCCGTTCTGACAGGTGGTGATGCGCCGCCGATCGAAAAGCAGACGCTCAAGATCCACATCGGCGCTGACACTGCCGACGGTGAAACGCTTGCTTTCCGCAAGAATGACACCGTTTTCGCCGATGAGATTGTGACCGGAGAAGATGAGGTCGGTGGTGGATTCGCCCTCACCGGCATCGGCATAGACATAGGCGCAGGAAAGTCTTGCTGACTGCATACTCACCAACTGCCGCCGATAGGTGCCCTTGCCGATGCTTTCGTCGCTTGCGGAAAGATTGGCGATAACGGTCGCGCCCGCAGCGACGAGCTTTTGCGAGGGCTGTTCGCTGACCCAAAGATCCTCGCAGATCTCCACGCCGAGACGGAAAGCGGGCATCTCGCGGCAGGCAAAGATCTGTGCCGCGCCGAGCATGGTCTGCTGTCCCGCAAAGGTAAAGGCGCGCGGCACACTGTCACCGGCAGTGAAATGCCGCCCTTCATAAAATTCGGAATAGGTGGGGATGTGCATTTTCGGCACCAGTCCCAAAAGGCAGCCGCGCTGCATGACCGCAGCGCAATTATACAGCGCTGCACCGTCGGCAACCGGCAGCCCGACAAGAATGACCGTGTCAAGCCCCGCGGTTTTGTGCAGCAGAAAGGAAAGGGCGTTTTCCGCTTCCCGCAGCAGCGTGGGCTGCAGGAAAAGATCACCGCAGGTGTAGCCCGTGATGCAAAGCTCCGGAAACACCAAGACCGCCGTGTCCGATGAGACGGCAAGCGCTTCTTTCAAAATTTGTTCGGCGTTATATCGGCAATCTGCGACACGAATAGACGGTGTGGCGGCAGCCACCCGCAAAAATCCATCCTTCATACTGAGCCTCCCATTTTTCCATAAATTGCGATAAATAGTATACCCCATTTTCCCTGAAAAGTCCAGTATAAACAGACGGGAATTGACGAACACTGAAGAATGTGGTATAATACAAAAGGTTACAAACCTGAAATCTTTCTTGCATTTTGTTAAAAATCCGCTATAATGGGTCGTATGTGTAAAAAGGACGGAAGGTTCCTTATGCATTTTTTCAAATTCAAAAAGAAAACAAAGGAAATAGATGTTATGCAGAATACTGTTTTAAAAGCGCCTTGCGGCGATGAGGCCGTCGAGGTGCGCATCGGCGCGCAGACAACCATGAAGGAGCATTTTGTTGCGCCGCGTGTGCGGCAGGTAGCAGGCGGCTTCGGTTATCGTTTCGGCAAGCGCCTTTTTGACATTGTGATGTCGTTTTTGGCGATTGTGATTTTGGCGCTGCCGATGCTCATTCTGGCGATCGTTGTGCGGCTGGATTCGCCCGGTCCCGCATTGTATAAGCAGGAGCGGCTCGGCAAAAACGGCAAGCCGTTCAAGGTGCTCAAATTCCGCTCGATGCGGCTGGACGCCGAAAAAGCGGGCGCACAGTGGGCGGCGGAAAACGATCCGCGCGTCACCCGCGTCGGCGCTTTTCTGCGCAAGTGCCGTTTCGACGAGCTGCCGCAGTTTTTCTGTGTGCTTGCGGGCAACATGAGTCTTGTCGGTCCGCGCCCGGAACGCCCGATGTTCTATGATGAGTTTGATAAATATATCGACGGTTTCCGTCAGCGCCTGCTGGTCACGCCGGGTCTCACCGGTCTTGCACAGGTGCGCGGCGGCTATGATCTGCAGCCGGAGCAGAAGATCGTGTATGATGTGGAATACATCGAGACGCGCTCCTTTCGGCGGGATCTGGAAATTCTGTTTGCTACCGTCAAGGTGATCTTCAGCCACAACGGTGCGCGCTGATCGGAAAGGAAAGGATCTATATGAGCGAGTGTACACATGATTGCAGCACCTGCAGCAGCAAGTGCGAGCAGCAGGATCTGCATGAACCGGCGAATGCCTACAGTGCGATAAAGCACGTTGTTGCCGTCAGCAGCGGCAAGGGCGGCGTCGGCAAATCCTCTGTCACGGCGATGCTGGCGGTTTTGATGGCGCGCCGCGGTTATAAGGTGGGCGTTTTGGATGCGGACATCACCGGTCCGTCCATCCCGAAAGCCTTCGGTATCAAACAAAAGGCGCGGGCGAACGACCTCGGCATCCTGCCCGCCGAAACGCATATGGGCATCAAGGTCATGTCGGTCAACCTGCTTTTGGAGGATCCGGCGCAGCCGGTGGTGTGGCGCGGCCCCGTTTTGGCGGGTGCTGTGAAGCAGTTTTGGAGCGACGTCATTTGGGGCGAGTTGGACGTGCTGTTCATCGATATGCCGCCCGGAACGGGCGATGTGCCGCTGACAGTCTATCAAAGCCTGCCCATTTCCGGTAATGTTATCGTCACCACGCCGCAGTCGCTGGTGCAGATGGTGGTCGAAAAGGCATACAAGATGGCGCAGATGCTGAATATCCCGGTGCTGGGTGTCGTGGAGAATATGAGCTATGTGCAGTGTCCCGACTGCGGCAAGCATATCGCCGTTTTCGGCGACGATGCCGCAACGGAAAAAGCCGTCGAAGTGATGGGCAGCCGCGTGCTTGCCCGCCTGCCGATGGATGGTAGGGTTGCCGCGTTGTGCGACAGCGGTGAGATCGAAAAGGCACTCTGCGAGGAGCTCGCCCCCGCCGCCGATGCGGTGGAAGCGCTGCTGAAATAAAAAAACATTTGCAGTTTTTTTCGATTTGTGCTACAGTATAGATAACGAGCTGCAAGAAGTGCGTAAGTCCAGTTTTGGACTTACGCATTTTTTTTTGCACATTTTGAGGAGGTCAACATGCAAGAACAACAATCTAATCTCGCCACGGAGAAAATGGGGAAGCTGATGCTGCGCTATGCTGCACCCTGTGTGGTGTCGCTTCTTGTCGGCGCGCTGTATAACATCGTGGATCAGATCTTCATTGCCAACGCCGCCTATCTCGGCTCCTTTGGCAATGCCGCCAACACGGTCGTTTTCCCGCTGACTGTCATCGCTCTCGGTATCGCCGTCATGATCGGCGACGGCTGCTGTGCCTTTGTGAGCCTGTCATTCGGCAAAGGGAAGCCTGCCGACGCGACGCGCAGCGTCGGTAACGCGGTGGTGCTGTGCATTGTCGGCAGCCTTGTTTTGACAGCAGTCTATCTGCTCTTTTCCGATCCTTTTCTTGCCGCTTTCGGCGGCAGGGTGAATGAAGAGACCTTCGCTCTGTCAAAGGAATATTTCTTTTGGATCACGCTCGGTATCCCGTTTTATATGTTCGGGCAGGCGATGAACCCGATCATTCGTGCGGACGGCAGCCCGCGCCTTGCGATGGTTTCCACGCTGGTGGGTGCTGTGTTGAACATCATCCTCGATCCTATTTTCATTTTTGTGTTCCGCCTTGGAATGATGGGCGCGGCGATCGCGACGGTGATCGGTCAGATTGCCACGGCGCTGATCGCAGTGGTGTATCTGTGTCGGGCACATCACATAAAGCCGCACGCAGGCGATGGGAAGCCAAACGGAAAGATCATCGGCAAAACATTGTCGCTGGGACTTTGCAGCTTTCTCGCACAGATCTCCCTTGTGGCGGCGATGGCGGCGATCAACAACATGGTGCGCAAATACGGCGCACTGGATGCCGTTTTCGGGCAGGAGCAGTATGCGCAAATTCCGATGGCGGTGGTCGGCATCGTGATGAAATTTTTCCAGATCGTCATTTCCGTTGTGATCGGCATGGCGGCGGGACTGATCCCGATCGTCGGCTACAATATGGGCGCGGGGAAGATGCCCCGTGTCAAAGAGGCGTTCAAAAAACTGCTTCTTGCGGAGACCTGCGTCGGCGCGGCGGCACTGCTGACAGTCGAACTGTTCCCGCGCGCATTGATACAGATTTTCGGTGCGGCGAACGAAAGCGTCTATTACACCGATTTTGCCGTGCGGGCATTCCGTATTTATCTGTGCATGATCGTGCTTGCCTGTATCAATAAAGCCACCTTCATATTTTTGCAGGCGATGGGAAAAGCGGTGGAGTCCACCATGCTCTCCATGGTGCGCGAGATCGTTTTCGGCGTCGGCTTCGCACTGGTGCTGCCGCACTTTTTCGGACTGTCCGGCGTGCTGTATTCCATGCCGCTGTCGGATGCCCTGACGGCAATTCTTTCCGCTGTCATTATCGTCAGAACCTACCGTCGGCTTAACAGCTGACACACTGCGATTTTCCTCTTGCAAACTTTTCCTGCGGCTGGTATACTGTTCTTGGTGAAAATACGCAGAGAAAAGGAGACTGTTTATGCAGAACATGGCGAAAAAGTATGAGGACTTTTTGGATCTTGTGATCTATCAGATCTACCCGAAGAGCTTTAAGGACACGAACGGCGACGGCATCGGCGATATTCCCGGCGTCATTGAAAAGCTCGACTATCTGAAAGACCTCGGCGTGAACGCGATCTGGCTTTGCCCGTGCTATAAAAGCCCGGGACACGATAACGGCTATGACATCGCCGACTATCGCTGTGTTGCGCCGGAATACGGCACGATGGATGACATGCACCGCCTGATCGCAGAAATGCACAAGCGCGGCATGAAGCTCATCATGGATCTTGTGCCGAACCACACCTCCGACGAGCACGAGTGGTTTGTCCGCTCCCGCAAGGGCGAGGAGAAATATCGGGACTATTATTATTGGTTCGATGCGCCGCAAAACGATTGGTACTCCGCTTTCGGCGGGACGGCGTGGCAGTTTGATGAGGAGCGGGGACAGTATTATCTGCATTCTTATGCGGTGCAGCAGCCCGACCTCAACTGGACAAATCCTGCCGTAGTGAAGGAAATTCAGGACGTCATCGACTATTGGGTCGATCTCGGCGTCGACGGCTTCCGTATCGACGTGATCGATCAGATCTCCAAGAATTTTGACGGCGCCAACTGCTTCGGTCCGCATCTGCATGAGTATATCCACGCCATGTTCGGGCGGGAAAACGTCAAGAGCATTTTCACGGTCGGCGAGTGCTGGGCAAATGACATGGATGAGATCTGCCGCCATATCGACTATGACCGCGGCGAGCTTTCGACGCTTTTCCAGTTTGACCATCTGCAGGCAGGGCGCAAGGACAAATTCACGCCCGGTGAAAAGAGTCTGAAAACGGTGCGCGACACGATCGTGAAGTGGCAGCTGCAGATGCAGGATCTCGGACTGCTGCACGCGCTGTTCACGGACAACCACGACAACGCGCCGTTCATTTCCCGCGTGGTCGACGACCGCGCGCTGCGCTATGAGGGTGCCACCTGCGTGGCAACGATGTTCTATCTTTTGCGCGGTGTACCGTTTATCTATCAGGGACAGGAGATCGGCATCACCGCTTCCACCTATGACAGCATGGCAAGCTATAACGACGTGGAATGTCTCAATATCTACAAAGAGTTTCTGGAAAAAGGACTTTCCGAGGAGGAAGCGCTGCAGAAGGTCAACTTTGGCTCGCGCGACAACGCACGTCGTCCGTTTGCCTGGGATGACACGCAGTATGCCGGCTTCTCGACGCACGCACCGTGGCTGCCGATTGCCAGCCGTGCCGGTGAGATCAATTTTGCGGCTGACCGCAAGGCGGAAAAGTCCGTGTCCCGTTTCTATCGCGACCTTCTCCGTCTCAGACGAGAAGAATCGGCGCTGCGCCGCGGCGTGACCGCTGTGCTGTCCGCCGAGGAAGACAACTTCTTTGTCTTCACCCGCACGCTGGACGGGCGCGTGTTCACCGTCGTTTGCAATTTCGAACAGCCGTCGACGATCGACGGCGCAAAGGATTTCGGCAAAGAGGTGCTGCACAATTATGCCGACCGCAAGGACGGCGACACGGCGTTTCGTCCCTATGAGATCGCGGTTTTTGAAAAGTAACACAGCAAAAGAAAAAAGACTGTCAGAGTGATTTTCCTACAGTCGGAGAAGCCCGGATAATACCGCCGCTTCATCGAAAGTGCCCGGAAAGAGTCTGCATACTATCACGGCAGGATTTTCGTTGAGGCAAAGAAAAGCATCGGCATTTAACGCAGCATCTATAAACAAAAAATCGCAAAAAAATACGACACCCCACCTGTCAGACACCGACTGACAGGTGGGGTGATTTGCTATGCATCTTCGCTTCTTGCGGCAGCAAGTGCTCGATAGGTGGCAAGTGAACGCGAGAAAAACGGCGTATTCTCGTTTTCTTTCCGCACCCACAGCAGATAGTCTCTGAGCGGCTCGTTTATCGCCGCGTCGTCACATTCGAGAAGCGGCAGCACATGCGGCGCTGCGTCGGCGGAAAGGTTGTAGAGATAGTCCACATCAAAGGTCTCAAGCGCACCCGTCTCATAGGCATGCACATTATACTTTGTGATCACACCGTCGGGATTGCCGAAGCACAAAAGGGCGGCAAAGGTGATGCACACGGCAAAAATGCAGCGCCCGACGGGCAGGTGGGGCTGAATGAGATAAACCGTGACAAACACCAGGCAGATTGCTAAAAAGAGCATGAAGAGCCCCGTCAGCATGCGCAGCTTTGTCAGACCGAAGCTGCCGATATACAGGAGCATTTTGCGCTCTGCGGTTGCAACCAGCAGCAGGGTGAACAGCGTGAGCAGTATTCCGCAGATGCGCACGCCGCGCGGCGCTTTCCCATCCTTCTTTTCGGACAGGTACTGTATCAGCAGCAACACACCAGCATTGATGCATGTGATGACACAAAGCTCAAAAAATCCTCTGCGCGCAAAGGCGGCAACCGTGTAGTCCTCCGGAAGATAGGAGCGGAATGCGGAAAAATAATAGGGAAGCTGGGCGCAGAAAAACACGGCATACAACAAAAGCAGCGGGATGACCGCAGTGCAGAGGACCACCGTCGGCACATGGTGCGTGGGCGCGGACGGCTCGGGAAACGGCTTTTCACCCTGGTGCCGACAGCCATAGAACAGCCCGAAGAAATATGGGAAGAGCAGGGAGGTGAAGCCGAGCCGGCGGAACGCGCCGCAGAATGTGCCGAATATGTCTGCGGAAAGGCTTTGCAAAGCCGTCTGTATCATGTTGCCGAAAACGGAGTCCGCCGAGGTGAGCAGCAGGGCGACAATGCCCGTGAGCGGCAGCGCGACGGCTAGCCCGATCAAAACCCGCAAAAGCGTTTTCAGCGCGGGCAGACATTTGAAGCACTGCCCGAGCGCGGGATAGCCCTTGCCGAACGCATCAAGCGGAATGGCAAACAGCACCCGCATTGCCGAAAGCCACAACCGCTTGACAGACATTCCGCAGCACACGCTGAGCCACAACGCCGTCAGTACCATCCACAGGAAAAGGCACGGATAGACCATGAGCGAATCGGCAAACAGCGAAAACGGCAGACAGAAAACGACGCTTGTCGCCAGAAAAATCCATGCGATGCGTGTGGCTTTTCCGCTTTTGCGGCAAAGCGGGATTGCCACGGCATAAAACAGAACGGCAAAAACAGTGGCGCCGAAGCCGGGATGGCGAAACAATACCAAACGGACAAAGAGATAGGCAAGCAAAACACAGACAAGCGCCATGATCTTTTCGGTGCGGTCAAAAACCGTCTTTTTCCGCGGCGCGGGAGCATACGGTCCGGGAACATACGGCGGCGTGGGTGGCATCGGCGGTATCGGATTGTTATACATGGAAAATCATTCCTTTCGTGTGGATACATTTCATATATACCATGCAAAAACCTATTTGTCAATATGAATTTATCGAAAAACGAAAAATATCAAGGACAAGCAGCGCGGAATACCATGGAATGAACGGCAAAACTCTGCAAAAACAAAAACGGAAAGGGAGCACTTTTATGTCTGAGACTTTGGGATTTTGCGCGGCGCTTTTCCTGGCGCTGTACGGTGCGGCTTGTCTTTTGCATCGCCTGTCACTGCTCATTTTGCGTCCGACGCGGGATGTGCACAGCTTTTCTGTTGCCTATCTTCGTGAGGGAGACGAAAATGCGGAGCAGATCATCCGCTTTTTCCGCGCACAGGCGCGCCGCCGCGAGACGCTTTTGCTGGTGGACGACGGCGCGGACCGCACACAGTGCGAAATAGCAAAAAAGCTCTGCGACGGGCGACGGGATGTGCGGTTCGTCACGGCGGAAAATTTTGTCGGAGAGAATTGCATTTGAACGAGAAATAGTATATACTGTTCCTATATTACGGGATATAGGGGGCGGTCACATGGAAAAAACACTTTCCGGCAAGGTGGAACGTGTGGTGTTTCACAATGCCGACAACGGCTGGACCGTCCTCGATCTGGATGCGGGAGAAACGCTGGAAAAGGTGGTCGGCGTGTTTGCGGACATTCATGTCGGCGAGGAGCTGCAGATGCAGGGCAATTTTGTCGAGCATCAGAAATTCGGCAGACAGTTCCAAATGCAGCGCTATGTTTCCACGCTTCCGACCGACACGATATCGGTTTTGCGCTATCTTTCCTCGGGTGCCGTGCGCGGCATCGGTCCGTCCACGGCGGCGCGGGTCATTGACAAATTCGGCGACGACACCCTGCGCATTTTGGAGGAAGAACCGCTGCGGCTTGCCGAGGTGCGGGGAATCACGCGCGAGAAAGCCAAAAAGCTCGGCGAGGAATTTCATGCACAGAGCGGGCTGCGCGAGCTAATGCTGACGTTTTCTGCCTATGGCTTGACGCAGCATGAGGCGGTGCGCTGCTGGAAACGCTTCGGTGTTTCGGCGGTGTCCCGCATTCGGGATAACCCGTACATACTGTACACACAGGAGCTGGGAATTTCCTTTGAACGTGCCGACAGTATGGCGCTGGCGATGTACGGCGAGGGCAACACGCCCAGCCGTCTCGAGGCGGGACTTTTGCATGTGCTGCGCCACAACACCCAAAACGGACACACCTGCCTGCCGCAGGAAAAGCTGGTGGCAGCCGCAGCGGGTATGCTCAGCGCGACGGTTGAGGAAATGCTGGCGGTGCTGGAGCACATGAAGGAGAAAGGCGCGGTCTACGGCGAGGACCTGCAGGGCGTCGCCTTTGTGTTCTTGCCGCAATACTATATGGCGGAGAAATATATCGCCGCCCGTCTGCGGGAAATGGCGGCGCTTTCCGAAACGACCGCCTCTGCCGACATCGACAAGCTGGAAAAAAAGCTGCACATTCACTATGCCGAGCAGCAGCGCGCCGCGCTTTCGGCAGCCGCGGCGCATCATGTCATGATTTTGACGGGCGGACCGGGCACGGGCAAGACCACTGCCGTCAACGGCATGATCTTCATGGCACAGCACAAGGGGCTTTCTGTGCAGCTTGCCGCGCCGACAGGCAGAGCGGCAAAGCGCATGACCGAGCTTTCGGGCGAATCGGCAAAGACGCTGCACCGCCTTTTGGAGGTGCAGTGGGACGAGGACGACCGTTTGACCTTCAACCGCAACGAAAAAAATCCGCTGGAAGCGGATGTGGTCATCGTGGACGAGCTGTCGATGGTGGACACGCTGCTGTTTGAGGCGCTGCTGCGGGCGCTCCCGAAGGCGTGCCGCCTCATTTTGGTGGGCGATGCCGACCAGCTGCCGTCCGTGGGCGCGGGCTGTGTGCTGCAAAGCCTTTTGGCGGCGGGTTGTCTGCCGACCGTGTGCCTGACCGAAATTTTCCGACAGGCACAGCAAAGCGCCATCGTCATCGGCGCACACGCGGTGCTGGCGGGCAATCTGCCCAGAACGAACGATAAAAACGGCGACTTCTTTTTCATGCGCCGTGCAAACTACCGCGCGGCAGCGGACACGGTTTTGGAGCTGTGCAAGACGCGCCTGCCGGAAACGTATCACCTGACCTGCTGGGACGGGCTGCAGGTGCTGTGTCCCGGTCGCCGCGGTGAGCTTGGCACGATACGTGTCAACGAACAGCTGCAGGAGCTGCTCAACCCGCCCGCCGCCGACAAGGCGGAGGTAAAAGCGATGGGCAGTGTGCTGCGCGTCGGTGATAAGGTGATGCACAATCACAACAACTATGATATCACCTGGGTGCGGGATAACGGCGAGGTCGGCACGGGTGTTTTCAACGGCGACATCGGCGTTTTGGAAAAAGTCAACCGCGCCGAGGGCACGGTGGCGGTGCGCTATGATAACCGCGTTGCCACCTACACGCGTGAGGATCTGCAGGATCTGGAGCTTGCCTATGCCATCACGGTGCACAAAAGTCAGGGCAGCGAATTTGACGCAGTGGTGATCACTATGTTCGGGCAGCAGCGGCAGCTTTGCTATCGCAATCTGCTGTATACTGCCATCACGCGTGCCAAAAAGCTGCTCATCATGGTCGGCGACGAACAGACGCTGTGGGACATGATTGAAAACAATCGCAAAACGCTGCGCTACAGTGCGCTCACCGCTTTTTTGACACGGGAGGCGACCTGACATGCTGCACACGCTGAAGGATCTGCTGTTCCCGCCGCGCTGCGCGTTGTGCGACGCGGTGATCACTCCGCACGAGAAGCCGCTTTGTCCCGCGTGCGGAAAGGCGTGCCCGGAGGTTTCCGTTCTCGGTGAGGTCTGCCGCGTCTGCGGCAGAGAGAAAGTGCATTGCACCTGCAAGCAGGACAGCTTTCTGTCCGACGGGATCGCAGCACCGTTTTACTATGAGGGCGTTGCCCGACACGGCGTGTCGCTGTATAAACATATACAGGATGTCGATCGCACGGCGTTCTTTGTCGGAGAGATGGCAAACAGCATCTGCCGCGCGCTGGGTGACCGCGTCGTGGACGTGGTCACCGCCGTGCCGCTTCGCCCCGCTGCAAAGCGCGAGCGCGGGTTCGATCAGGTCGAGCCGCTGGCAAAAGGGATCGCAAAGGAATTTCACATTCCGTATGTGCGGCTTTTGCGCAAATGCCTGGACACACCGTCGCAAAAGCTGCTCACGATGGAGCAGCGCCGCAGCAATCTGCTTGGCGCATTTGACGTCACGAACAAAGAACTAACAGAGGGAAAACGCATTTTGCTTTTGGATGATGTCGTCACAACGGGTGCGACGACCAACGAATGTGCGAAAATGCTGAAAATTTACGGCGCGCAGCGTGTATATGTCGCGGCGATCGCGCTCACAAGACCGCATGAAGAACAGGACGGAAAGGTTGGACAGGATGACAACGAAGGATTTTGGGATTGATTTCGGCACGGCACGGGTAGTGATCTATGCCGCGGGAAAAGGCGTGGTGCTGGACGAGCCCGCCGTGATCGCCGTCAACACGCACACAGGAAAAATGTTTGCCTGCGGCGAGGAAGCCTATGCCATGCAGGGGCGCGCGCCCGCATCCATCGAGGTCATCCGCCCGCTTTCAAAGGGCGTGATCGCGGATTTTGACTATGCCTGCATGATGCTGCGGTATTTCATGCAAAAGGTGTGCGCCTATAAGGTCATCAAGCCCCGCGCGGCTGTGAGCGTGCCCGCACTGGTGACGGCGGTGGAGCAGCGCTCCTTTATGGACGCCGTCTATGCGGCGGGCGCGCGGCAGGTCATGCTCATCGAGGAATCAATGGCGGCGGCGGTCGGTGCAGGACTGGATGTGGAAGCGCCGCGCGGCTGCATGGTCGTGGAGATCGGCGCGGGCACGACCGATGTGGCGGTTATGTCGCTCAAAGGCGTTGCGTCCTCCTGCTCACGGCGTGTGGGCGGTGATGCCTTTGACGAGGCGATCATCCGCTATATGCGGCAAAAGCATCGTCTGCTCATCGGCAATCTCAGCGCCGAACGTCTGAAAATTGAGATTGGCAAGGTGACGGACAGCGCCGAGGAGAAAGAAACGACGGTCAGCGGACGTGATGCCGTGAGCGGCCTGCCGCGCGTGTGCGCGATCACATCGAGCGAAATTTTGGAAGCGGTATATGAACCGCTGCAGGAGATTTTGCACACTATTCAGAACGTGCTGGAAAACACGCCGCCCGAGCTGTCGGCGGATATTTATGACAACGGCATCATCCTCACCGGCGGCATGGCGCAGCTGCGCGGCATGACGGCGCTTGTGTCCGCGACAACAGGCATCTGCTGCCGCGTGGCGGACGATCCGATGCACTGCGTGGCGCGCGGCGCGGCGATGTCGCTGAAATATGTGCATCTGCTGCGTTCCGGCGTTTATGACATCGGCAAATTTCTCTATGACGGGAGCACCACGCTGACAAATTGATGAAATTGCCAATATAGTTTTTCCTCCCCGCGGTCATACTAACCGCGAGGAGAGGAAAACGATGCGTGGTGTTATCAAAGGCTTTGCAATACTTGTATTTATCATAACCGCGACGGTGTGGGCACTTATCGGTTATTACACCGCCGCCATGCCGCAGCAGTTCTGCGTCACCGAGGGTAAAACGCTGCGTCTCGACGGAGTGGTCACCGCTGTCAGGGACAGCGACAACGAAACCGCCAGACAGGCAGCGCTTGTGAACGGGACGACGCACAATGAAACGCTGCGGCTTTTCGGCATATTTCCGATCAAAACGGTGCGTGTACAGGTGGTGGAGCAGCCGGTGGTCGTGGTGGCGGGCGTGCCGTTTGGCATCAAGCTGTACACCGACGGTGTGCTCATTGTGGGCTTCACCGATGTCGACACCTCCGCAGGTCCTGCCAACCCCGCACGCACGGCGGGACTGCGCGTCGGCGATGTGGTGGTGTCGGTGAACGGGCGTGCGGTGAATACCAACGAGGAACTGAAAGCCGCCGTCGAAAGCTCCGGCGGCAGCTATATGACCTTTGTCATTCGGCGCGACAACCTCGATTTTTCGGTGAAATTCCGCGCGGTGCGCTCACAGCTGGAAAATTGCTATAAATCCGGCTTTTGGGTGCGTGACAGCTCCGCCGGCATCGGGACGCTGACGTTTTTTGATCCCGACGAAGGCTTTTTCGGCGGACTGGGACACGCGGTGTGCGATGTGGACACCGACGAGCCGCTGCCGATCTCGGCGGGGGAGATCGTCGCAGCGGAGATCTATGATGTGGAAAAGGGCGGCACGGGAACTGCCGGTTCGCTTTGCGGCGCGGTGGGCGACGATGTGATCGGCAAGCTGGTTGAAAACGGCGGTGCGGGCGTGTTCGGCACGCTGACGCGCATCCCCGGCGCGTGCTTCCGCACCGTGCCGGTCGCCATGAAGCAGCAGGTCACGACGGGGAAGGCACAGGTGCTCACAACGGTTGAGGGCACGACGCCGCAGATGTATGACATTGAGATCGTGCAGATCCGCTACAGCGAAACGGCACTGACAAAAAACATGACGATTCGCGTGACCGATCCGACGCTGCTCGAAAAAACGGGAGGCATTGTGCAGGGCATGAGCGGCAGCCCCATTTTGAAGGATGGGCAGCTGGTCGGCGCGGTCACACATGTGCTTTTGGACGATCCGACCACCGGCTATGCCATCTTTGCGGAAAATATGCTGGAGCGGGCACAGGCAGCGGCCGAAAAAGCCGCCGCATAAACTGTGCATTTGCGCATTTTTTGCGGCGACTGTTGACGGATGGAGAACGCTGTGCTATACTGGCAAAAGAGATGAGAGTGATGATTCCCCTGCCGATCTGCGACAGGGGAACCGCTTTTTTCGCGCAGCATTTTTGGGAGGGATACATATGGTGCTTTGGGTTCTTTTGCGCTCTTTGGCAGCGGTGCTGGTCGGCACACTCATCGGCAGCGAACGCGCACGGCACGGACGTGCTGCAGGCATGCGCACGCACATTCTCGTTTGTCTCGGCGCCTGCATGACGTCGATGACCAGCTATTATGTTTCACAATGTCTGGATATTTCCGGTGACGTTTTCCGTATTTCCGCGCAGGTGATCTCCGGCATCGGTTTTCTCGGTGCGGGCATGATCATCCTCAAAAACAACAACATGATCGCCGGTTTGACGACCGCCGCAGGCGTTTGGACGACCGGCACCATCGGTGTGGCGCTGGGCTATGGGTTCTATGTCGGTGCGGCGGTGGTGACGCTGTTGTTTTTGGCGGCGACCATTCTGTTTGCTAAATTTGAGCGCAAGCGCAAAAACACCGAGGCGGTGTATCTCGAGGTGGACGATCTCTATAAGGTTAATGCCGTCATCACGGCGCTGCGGCAGCAGCTGCCGACCGACTTTTCCTGTCAGATCGTTGCGCCGAAAAGCGAAAAGGACGGTAACGTGGGACTGAGCATCCTCATTGAGGGCAACACCGATGTGGACGTGGATGCGCTGTGCAACATCGACGGTGCCGCCTATGCCGTGAAAGAATAAAGGTATATGCAAAAAAGAGCGGCTCGCGCATTTGAAGTGAACCCCAAAGTTTAGACAGAATTAAATATTAAAT
>ERZ791927.965-NODE-965-length-25039-cov-2.305155_pt1 | contig 25039 bp, 25 predicted proteins | sample MGYA00510130_ERZ791927 | MGnify/ENA primary metagenome ERZ791927 (study PRJEB30046, sample SAMN00792055) | human gut metagenome | study: EMG produced TPA metagenomics assembly of the A metagenome-wide association study of gut microbiota in type 2...
TGAGGATTGAAGCTGAAAAAAGGCAGGAAGAAAAAATGAAGCATAGCTCAAAATAACAAGAGTATTAAAATTATATTTATGCTCATGAAAGGTTGGTGGATTTATGGCGATAGGAACAGCTATTGAGATAACTGATAAGATGACAGGACCATTAAATCGTATCACAGCCGCTTTATACAGCACAACAGATGCGTTGCATGATGCAGATCAGGCAACTAATTCTGCATTTAATTCTGCTGGTATTCAGGCAATCACGCAGGAATTGTATGGATATGAAAGAAAGATTCAGGATATACAGGATGAGTTAGATAGATCAAATAATAAGATACAGGAAATGCAGGAACAGACAGAAAAAGCAAGAAGTTCTGCTGGTGGATTGGAAAATGCATTTAGAAAAGCTGCAAGTATACTCGCAACTGTAGCAACAGTACAGACATTAAAAAGTGTTCTTGACACATCAGATGAACTGACAGCAACAACGGCACGTCTTGAAATGATGAATAATGGTTTCAAATCTGTAGGAGGAAATTTAAAAAGTACGTCAGATTTATTTAATCTAGTGTATGCATCTGCGCAGGATGCCAGAGGTTCTTTTGCGGATATGTCAGCAGTCGTTGCAAAATTCGGAAATAATGCGAAAGATGCTTTTAGTAGTTCAGCAGAGGTTGTTGATTTTGCAAATCTTGTACAAAAAGAGATGGTAATTGCCGGCGCATCCACGACAGAAGCTTCAAATGCAATGTTGCAGTTATCACAGGCATTAGGATCTGGCGTCCTTCGAGGTGATGAACTGAATAGTATCTTTGAGCAGGCTCCTAACCTTATACAGGAGATTGCAAATTATCTTGAAGTTCCAATCGGAGAAATCCGGCAGATGGCGTCAGAGGGACAGATTTCGGCTGATATTGTAAAACAGGCAATCTTTTCTGCTTCTGATGAGATCAACGACAAGTTTAATAGTATGCCTATGACATGGTCACAGATTTGGACATCTATGCAAAATACAGCATTAATGAAATTCCAACCGGTGTTACAGAGAATCAATGAGATTGCGAATAGTGAGGAATTTAAACAATTTACGCAGACTGCAATAAATGATATGGCTGTACTTGCAAATGTATCACTGAGTGTGGTTGATACGCTGATGCAGGGAGCTGCGTTCGTATCTGATAACTGGTCCATCATCAGCCCAATTATTTATAGTGTGGCATTGGCACTAGCATTTTATAATGGTGTGCTTATAATGCATAATGCGTATGAAGCAGTTTCCAACGGATTAAAATTGGTTGCTGCGATAAGAGCGGTTGCGCATGGAACAGCTACAGCAGCAGAAGCTGCAGCTACAACCGGAGCATCTGCGGCACAGATTGCATTTAATGCTGCTTTATATGCTTGTCCGGTTACATGGATTGTACTTGCCATAGTTGCAGTGATAGCAGTAATTTATATGGTCATTGCAGCAATTAATAAGGTACAGGGTACAACTATCAGTGCGACAGGTGTTATATGTGGAGTTATCGCTATAGCCGGTGCTCTGATTGGAAATATTGTGATAGGATGGATAAACAAGATTATAACTACCGGAGTTGGTCTGTGGAATTTAATTGCAAATTTCGCAGCATCTCTTGGAATTGTTTTTGAGCATCCGATTATTGCTATTGAAACAATGTTTATGTCTCTTTTTAATTTTATATTGAGCGTTGTTGAAAGTGCTGCAAAATTACTAGATACGATCTTTGGGTCTAGTCTTGCTGATGCGGTGAGTGGTTTTCAGGATACAATACAGGCAAAAATCGATGCAAAAATCGAAGATGCTGGAGGAACAGCAGCAAATCAGTTGAATCCAGAAGACTACACGCTTGACCGTATAAATTATGGTGATGCGTATCAAAGTGGTTATGATTTTGGAAAAGGAATTGATGATAAAATATCTTCTGTTTTTTCCGGTGGATTATCTACAGACAGTTTTTCGGATTTACTTACTTCCGCTGGATATGATTCCACATCAGATGGAATGGCTTCAACGTTGGGCGATATTTCGAAAGATACAAGCGCAATTGCAGATTCTGTAGATATCAGCAATGAGAATTTGGAGTACATGAGAGACCTTGCAGAGCGGGAAGTCATCAATCGTTTTACAACAGCAAGTGTAAATGTAAATATGGGCGGCGTTACCAATACGGTAAGCCAGGATACAGATCTTGATGGAGTGATTTCATATTTGGCTAATGGAGTAACAGAAGCATTGCAGCAGGCAGCAGAGGGGGTGCATTCATAAAATGGCATATTATTTTTATTTAGGGAAAACATTGTTGCCGGTTGCACCGTCGAAACTTACTCTTAAAATTGGTGGACAGAATAAAACATATAACCTTATAAATGATGGTGAAATTAATGTTTTGAAATCTGCCAGTTTGACAGAAATTGAATTTGATGCGCTGTTACCGAATGTTCAATATGGTTTTGCAGTTTATAAAAATGGCTATCAGCCAGCAGAGGCCTTTCTGAATGCTATAGAGACATTGAAAAAAAGTAAACTGCCATTTCAATTTATCGTTACACGAGCATTTCCTAACGGAAAGATGTTATTTGATACGAATATGAAAGTATCACTTGAAAATTATAACATTGTGGAAGAAAGCAAGAACGGTTTAGACGTTACTGTGTCGATAAAGCTGAAGCAGTATAAGGAATATGGAACGAAAACAGCTATTTTATCGATTACGCAGAGAAAGACAACGACAAAGGTGAAAAATTCTCGTAATACATCAACAGCACCATCTAATGGTTTGCCAACCACTTATACCGTCAAAAAGGGTGACTGCCTAAGTGTAATAGCAAAAAAGTTTTATGGAAGTGGATCAAAAACATATTACATGAAAATTGCAAATGCAAATGGAATCAGCAATCCTAATTTGATATATCCAAATCAAGTATTTACGATTCCGGTATAGGAGGGAAAATGTCAGCAGAATTAATACAGAATGGAGATACTGTATTTTTCCCCGCCGTACTAGAGAATATTAAATGGGAAACTGAAAGGTATGGATCACCGGGAAAGTTAACTTTTAAATGTATGTATGACAGCAAATTAAATATCTCAGAAGGTAATCCAGTGAGATTGCGCTGGAATGGATTAAATGTGTTTTATGGCTTCATTTTCAAGATAGAAAAGGACAAGGAACCGCTGCTGTCGATTACCGCATATGATCAATTGCGATATTTTAAAAATAAAGATACCTATGTGATTAATGGGAAAACAGCCGGTGAAGTTTTAGAACTGATAGCTTCAGATTTTGAATTGCAGACTGGAGATGTGGAAGATACCGGTTATGTAATACCATCCCTTGTGGAAGACGGAAAATCTTTATTTGACATCATGCAGGATTGCCTGGATCAGACTTTAATGAATGTTGGTGAAATGTATATTTTATATGATGATTTCGGCTCATTGTCACTGAAAAATATTGCAAATTTGGCAGTTAATATTTTGATTGATTCTGAAACAGGAGAAAATTATAAATACAGTTCATCCATTGATGATCAGACGTATAACAAAATAAAGCTTGTTTATGATAATAAGAACACCGGACAGAGAGATGTATATATTGCACAAGATTCATCTAAAATGAATGAGTGGGGAATGCTACAGTATTACGATAAGTTGTCTGAGGGTGAAAATGGTAAAGAAAAAGTTGAATCTTTATTACAATTGTATAACAGAAAATCAAAATCATTTCAGATTACGAATGCAATAGGAGATGTATCAGTCAGGGCAGGATGTTTAGTACCTGTTATTCTGGATTTAGGAGTTGCAAGAGTTCAGTCTATGATGTTGGTGGAATCGTGTAAGCATGTTTTTAGAGAAAATGAGAATTTTATGAATTTGACATTAAGGGGTGGTGATTTTGTCTGAATTTGATGGATTGATCAAACAGATCAAGCAAGCAGCATTAGATGCAGTAAATTCCGCTGGACCAGCAGGATTTTATGAAGGGACAGTATTAAGCGTATCCCCATTAAAAGTTAAAGTAGACCAGAAACTTATACTTGGAAAAGAACAACTTGTCTTATCGCGTAATGTAACAAACCATGAGATGTCTGTGGATGTTGATTGGGAATATGAAAAGGGGACGAAAAAGATAGTAATCCATAATGCATTAAAAACAGGAGATAAAGTGATCCTTGCAAGAATCCAGGGCGGTCAAAGTTATATTATTTTGGATAAGGCGGTGTAAATATGATTCCAAGTGTTAATAATTTGTTGCTTACAGAAATAAATGAAGAGGATATGTCGAGTAAAAATTATCGAATGATCAGCGAAAGCGTTAGAGGTACGGTTGATACCATTGAGGCAATGAAGCAGGTGGTATATAAGATATTATGTACAGAACGATATGTCTACCCGATATACTCATGGAATTATGGTATAGAATTGGTGGATTTATTTGGCGAATCAGTAACATATGCATGTCCTGAAATAACCAGGCGAATCGAAGAAGCATTGTTGCAAGATGAAAGAATTAATTCGGTAGATCAATTTGAATTTGATACAAGTAAAAAACATGAGGTGGTGTGTACATTTTCAGTGCACACCATTTTTGGTGACTTTCAGATGGAAAAAGAGGTGAGTATTTAATGTTCGAAGAGATGACATATGAAAAGATTATGGAACGAATGTTGTCCAGGGTGCCAGATACATTGGATAAGCGTGAGGGTGCGATTATATTTGATGCACTTGCACCGGCAGCATTTGAAATGTCTATTCTTTATACTGAATTAGAGACAGCTTTAGACCAGACATTTGCAGATACATGTCAAGGAGTTTATCTGGATAAAAGATGCATGGAAAGAGGAATCACAAGACAGCCAGCAACACATGCGATTGTTCAGGGAACTTTTAAACCGACTGACTTGGATTTGTCTGGTTTGCGATTTAATTGTGGAGATTACAATTATACAGTTAAAGAACCGATTGGAAATGGTGTGTATGAGATGGTGTGTGAGACAGCAGGAAGCCTTCCAAATGGAATTTCTGGTCAGTTGATTCCAATTGACTATATTAACGGATTAGAAACAGCAGAGATCACAGCTATTTTAATTCCGGGAGAAAATGAAGAATCAGATAAAGATCTCAGATCGAGATACTTTGATACTCTTGTGAGCCAGGCATATGGAGGCAACATTACAGACTATAAGCAGAAAACAAACGCTATAGAAGGTGTTGGTGGGGTAAAAGTAACACCTGTCTGGAATGGCGGAGGAACTGTAAAGTTAACTATTATTGCATCAGATTATACAGTGCCTACAATCATATTGATAGGAAAAGTACAAAAAGAGATTGATTCGGTAGCTCCAATCGGACATATCGTAACGGTAGATGGCGCGACTAAAAAGGAGATACAGATAGAAACTAATATCGTATATCAGACAGGGTGGAGTTGGAAAACATCTGGAAATTATATTGAAAAAGCTATTGATGCTTATTTTCAGGAACTTGCAAAAAACTGGGCGTCGTCTGATCAGTTAATTGTACGAATCAGCCAAATTGAGACAAGAATCTTGGACTGTGCCGGAGTAATTGATATTTCAAATACAAAAATAAATGGAAATGCAGAGAATTTAATATTGGAATCCAATTCCATTCCTGTGAGAGGAAGTGTGACGGATGGAGCGTAAGATAATAGATTATTTGCCACCATATTTGACGGTATATAAAGAAATAAAAGCAATTATGGAAGCCGAACAGCCAGAATTTGAAATAGTCTGGCCGCAAGCAGAAAATGTCTTGAATGATCAATTTGTATCAGATTCATCTACTATCGGTATAGAGCGTATGGAGAAAATTCTTGGAATTATTCCCAAAAAGACAGATACGCTGGATGAAAGAAAATTTAGAATTTTGGTTAAATTGAATGAACAGCTTCCATATACACTGCCGGTATTGGAACAGCAATTAAAAAGAATGTGCGGAGAGAATGGGTATCGCCTGATTCTAAGCGCAGATAAATATTTACTCAATGTTAAATTAGCTTTAGGCAATGAGAATAATTACCAGGATGTGTGTGATATGTTAAGACGTGTTGTGCCAGCTAACATGGTTATTTTGGTTAGCATGTTTAATACGCATGAAATTCTTTCACATTATACGCATGCGCAGTTGGCAGCATACACACAGAAACAAGTGAGAGAGGAAGTGTTGACGAATGTCTAGTAAAACAACAAATTTGAATTTAACAAAGCCGTCAGAGGATGAATTTTATGATATTAATGTGCAGAATGAAAACATGGACATCATTGATCGTGAGATTAATGGATTAAAACAGCCAACTTATGAAGTGTCTACAGCCATGTCAGATTTGAATAGCGGAGAAATGATAACTGTAGCGTTCGGAAAGATTGCAAAGGCGGTCAGTACATTAATAAGTCATGTGGCGAATAAATCTAATCCTCATGGTGTGACAAAGAATCAGATAGGACTTGGAAATGTGCCAAATGTAGCAACAAATGACCAAACACCAAAGTACACAGAATCATCAAGCTTAAGTTCGTTGGTCAGTGGAGAAAAAATGTCTGTAGCGTTCGGAAAGATTGCAAAGGCGGTCAGTACATTAATAAGTCATACAACATCTAAAGCTACCAGTTCCGTTTTGGGACATGTCAAATTATCAGACAGCACATCAAGTACAAGTGCCTCAACTGCTGGAGTGGCGGCAACGCCAAAAGCTGTAAAAGCTGCTTATGATTTGGCAAATAGTAATACTGAAAAATTAGGAACGACTGATATATCTGGTATCGGTGATGGAACTGTGACCGGAGCGATAGCAGAAAATAAAGATGCAATAGAGGATGTCACCCAGAGTTTAACCCAGTTAAAAGATGAAGTCTATAAAGAACCTTCACAAATCAATAATATATATAATTACACATCTGAAGTTCAGCAAGTATTAGAGTATGAATGTGAAGAAACTGGTATTTATGTCATTAATATAAGTGGCAGTGATTTTTTTACACATTGTTTTATTACAGATAAGCAATATGCAGTACAGATATTAGGTATGTCCAACAATGGAGTAGCAACTAAAATCCAATGTACGAACCAGTGTAAAATGTACAAAGGTCATAAATATAATATTGAGTTATGGAATGCCACATTTAAGATGTATAAGTATTAAATTTACTGATAAATAATGGTACTATTGGGAAAAGTAATTAATTTATAACTCATTTAGCATAAATCCTTATAGTAGAATAAGGGAGTACATCTTTACCGTTAACGTTCACTGCTGATAGGTTAACTTTTTCTCTCGTGCATGATACATTTACAACCGTACCAATGTTATTCATTGAGTATGAACCGCACTGATATGTGATTACAGTATCTACAAGTTCTGCTGTTGGAATATTCAACGTTACTCTATATGGAAAGTTTCCAAGTGTCACTGATAATAATAATTCGCTATATTCATTTATATATTTAGAAATGTCAATCGCATCCGAACTTTTTGCATTACCAATCATTTTAAAAGTTAAACTCTGGTTCGAGTGATGCAACATGGTAAAATAAAAAGAGCCGGATAATTCCGGCTCGTATAACACGATGGGAGGAGAAAAGTCATCTGGGAAGGTATTTTTTAAATCAATTTCGTAGATGACTCTCTCAAAAAAATTATAAGGTAATAATTTGCAAATGTAAATTTAGATAATCAGTACATTTTCTTAAAATCACAGAATTGCGATTTAAAATATTTGATTTATATGAATTGTGGTGTATAATAATAGCAACAAAATAAAGCAGTGCCATAGCGCCGAATGATTAGTCTATCAGATTAATTGTCCGGCGCTTTTTGCGTTGCAAAATGGCACAAATACAAGGCTTGGCAGATTTATAATGGTTTTATAAAGAAAGAGGGAGGTTGGTCATTTGGAATCGATTATATCTGCTTTAGTGGCAGGAGGACTGACTTTAATTGGAACAGTGCTTACAGTCAGTTCTGGGCAGAAAAAAACAGAGCAGAAGCTTCAGACCGCACAAGCAGTCACAGACTGTAAGATTGATGAACTTACACGTGAGGTTCGCTTACATAATAATTTTGCGCAGCGAGTCCCGGTCATGGAGGAACAAATTAAGGTAATTAATCACAGAATCGCAGATTTGGAAGGAGAAAAATAATATGTTAAAAAATTCAGTTTTAAAACCAAGCGTAAGTACAAAGAAATGGTTCAAAGCAGCAGGAATCAGAGCTGTTAAGACGATGGCACAAGTTGCCGGTACAATGCTTGTCATCGGAGCATTCAATGAAACAGCATGGTCATTGATGCTACAGACTGCATTAGTTGCTGGCCTTGCATCATTGCTCACATCAGTAGCCGGCATTCCAGAAGTAGAAAGTGAGGAATAAATTATGAGAATCGGATTAAATGCAGGACATACATTATCAGGACCGGGATCAGGCACATCCGGTGTGATTGTAGAGAGTATTGAAACAAGAAAAGTATGTAATCGTCTGACAGAGATGTTTAAGGCATGTGGAGTGGAGGTTGTACCTTGTACAGTGGACAAGGCGGCATCGCAGTCAGCATATTTACAACAGGCGGTAAATATGGCGAATCGTACTGATTTGGATTATTTTATTAGCATTCATTTTAATAATGACAAAGCCAGAAAAGGACATGGAGTGGAAGTGTACACCTATAAAGGTAGACAGTATCCTGATGCAGTAGAGGTGTGCGAGCATATTGCAGCGCTTGGATTCACGAACCGTGGAGTAAAAGAGGGTAGCGGATTATATGTAATCAAAAAGACCAAAGCAAAATCCATGTTGATTGAGGTATGCTTTGTAAATGATCCAGATGCTACCACATATCAGCAGAAATTCGAGCAGATTTGCACAGCAATTGCCTATGCTCTGGCAGATTATGTACAGGCAGCACCGAAGCCAGTTGCACCGGTACAACTTCCGAAAGTGAAAAAATATGTCAGAGTGTTAATGGACGGTCTGGCAGTAAGAAAGCGTGCAAGTTGGGATGATTCAGCAGTAGATCATGAGGTGCAGGCAAATGAAGTATTTACCATTGCCGAAGGACCTATCAAGGTCGGCGGTGGCAGTATGTACAAGCTTAAATCTGGGTTATATATCACGGCATCTTCAAAATACGTTACTGTATATGAGAAATAAAACTATAGCCGGTAGAGCTTATCTGCCGGCTATTTTCACGTCTTTATTTGTCATTTTTAATATGTGTTGGTTCTTATTAATTAGTAACAAATTAGTAACAGTCTTGAAAAAAAGCTAGAAAATCAAAGGAAATTATTGATTTTTTCTTAAGAATAGTCTAATATATGTTTAAAAGTGGTGGAAAGTGGTAGAAAATGGTTCGAAGTGGTGGAAAATGACCACAGAAATGGAAAATCAAGAGGAACCAGCTGCCGCACAAAGGCAGGTGATTGTGTCATGTTTATGGGAGAATACAACCACACAGTTGATCCAAAAGGCAGACTGATAGTTCCGGCAAAATTCAGAGAGCAGCTTGGCGATGAATTTGTAGTGACAAAGGGACTTGATGGATGCTTATTTGTGTATACGTCAGAAGAATGGCACAACATCGAAGAGAAATTCAGAAACATTTCCATGACTTCCAAGGATGCAAGAAAGTTTTCACGTTTCTTTTTTGCAGGAGCAGCTTCCTGTGAACTGGACAAGCAGGGAAGAATCCTTCTTCCACCAGTTTTAAGAGAATATGCAAATCTGACAAAAGATGTCGTTTTAGTCGGAGTCTTAAGCAGAGTGGAAATCTGGGACAAAGACAGATGGCAGGAGAATACATATGATGAAGATGAGATGGATGAGATTGCAGAACACATGGCAGATTTAGGGTTCAGCATCTGATCCACAGAGAATAAAAAAAGAGAGCCAGAGCAAAAGTCAGGCAGAGAGGATCACAATGGAATTTAATCATTATTCAGTATTGCTAAATGAGACAATTGAAAATTTGAATATCAAGCCTGACGGAATCTATGTGGATGGAACACTTGGCGGTGGCGGACATGCTTACCAGGTGGCTTCACGGTTATCAGAAAAAGGCAGGCTGATCGGAATCGATCAGGACGCGGATGCAATCGCAGCCGCCGGAGAAAGATTAAAGGAATTTGGTGACAAGATCACCATTATCCGAAGCAATTACGCCAACATGAAAGAGGAACTTCACCGCATTGGCGTGGAAAAGGTGGATGGAATCGTGTTGGATCTTGGCGTATCTTCGTTTCAGTTAGATACACCGGAGCGTGGTTTTACTTACCGTGATGAGAATGCTCCACTTGATATGAGAATGGATGACAGACAGAGCCTGACTGCAAAAGATATTGTAAACGGATACAGTGAGATGGATCTTTACCGTATCATCCGTGATTATGGTGAGGACAAGTTCGCAAAAAATATTGCAAAACACATCGTGCAGGAGAGGGCAAAGAAACCGATCGAGACAACCGGAGAACTGACGGAGATCATCAGGGCTTCCATTCCAATGAAAGTTCAGGTGACCGGTGGACATCCGGCAAAAAGAACGTTTCAGGCAATCCGTATTGAGCTGAACAAAGAGTTAGAAGTACTGCAGAATAATCTGGATGATATGATCGACCTTTTGAATCCGGGTGGAAGAATCTGTATTATCACGTTCCATTCCTTAGAGGATCGAATTGTAAAGACGAATTTTAAACGAAATGAGAACCCATGTACCTGTCCAAGCGATTTTCCAGTGTGTGTATGTGGTAAAAAATCCAAGGGAAAGGTAGTCACAAGAAAACCGATTCTTCCTTCCGAGGAAGAATTAGAAGTGAACTCCCGTTCCAAGAGTGCAAAATTAAGAGTTTTTGAAAGGGTGTAGCAGATGCCGAACAGAACAGTAAATCACAACAATCGAAATAGAGCAGCATATCAGGTAGATGGCAACACCGTACGCCGTATGGAGGCGATGCCGGATTACCGCAAAGAGCGCAGAGACAGACAGGAGCGGGAACGCGAGGAAGAGCTGAGAAAACGCAGACGTGCCGCAGCCAGAAATCAGGCAAAAGCGCTTCGCATGAGCAAAAGTTATGTTGTATTCCTGACAATGGCAGTGACCGTATTTGGCATTTTCTGTGGAGCTTATATTAAGCTTCAGTCTGATGTGACTGCAAGAATGAAAAAAATAGCAAGCTTAGAGAGCCAGGTGACAGACCTTAAGGCTGACAATGACGAGGCTTACAAGAGAATTAATACCGCAGTAGATCTCGATGCGATCAAGGAGAAGGCAATCAATGAACTTGGTATGTTTTATGCAACACAGGATCAGATCGTCTACTACTCTGTAGATAAGACAGACTACATGAATCAGTATAATGAAATCCCACAATAGGGGGAATTTTCAGGCAAAAAAATAATTCAGGTGGTAGAATGGCAAAAAGAAGACCGAAAAAGCCGATGTTAAAGTTTCCAAAGCGTATGCAGAAAAAAATGATCGTCATGTTTACGGTTGTTGCAGCGCTTATGATCGGACTCATCGGAAGACTGATGTATATTGAATACACCAGTGGAGAAAAATATGAGAAAATCGTTCTGGCACAGCAGGGCTATGACAGCCAGACAATTCCTTATCAGAGAGGTGACATTGTAGACGCAAAAGGAACTGTGCTGGCAACCAGTATCGCAGTTTATAATGTGATTCTGGACTGTTCCGTTTTAAATGATGATGAAAAATATGTGGAGCCGACGATCAATGCGCTTGTAAGCTGCTTCCCGGATCTGACGAGTGAACAGCTTTATTCTTATCTGAAAGACTCTCCGGACAGCAGATATATTGTGCTTGCCAAACGTTTGTCCTATGATACGATCCAGCCTTTTGTGAATCTGCAGGAGGAGCGGGATGAAAAGGGAAAACTGGTCAATCCATATATCAAAGGTGTCTGGTTTGAAAAAGAGTACCAGAGACAATATCCATATGGAAAACTGGCAAGTTCTGTGATCGGGTTCACAACATCCGGTAACCTCGGAATTAATGGACTGGAAAATTATTATGATGACACGTTAAATGGAATTAACGGCAGACAGTATGGATATCTGAATTCGGACAGCAATTTCGAAAAAACGATCAAACCGGCAGTCAACGGCAATACGTTAGTGACAACGATCGATGCGACGATCCAGTCGGTGGTAGAGAAGAAAATACAGGAGTTTAATGAGGCCTATACAGATGGTTACAGAGAGGGTGAGGGCGGAGCAACAAGAATCGGCGTGCTCATCATGAAACCGGACAATGGCGATGTCCTTGCAATGGCACAGTATCCAAATTACGATCTGAGCAATCCATGGGATTTATCTGAGTATTATACACAGGAAGAGATCGATGCGATGGATGATGATGCGAGACTCGAAGCGTTAAATCAGTTGTGGCAGAATATATGTCTGACCTATACTTATGAGCCGGGATCAACGGCAAAACCATTTACGGTTGCAGCCGGGCTTGAGACAGGAACACTGTCGACAAATGATACCTTTTTCTGTGATGGAGCCGAACAGCTCAGCGGATTTACCGTAAAATGTGTTGCCTATAGAAAAGGTGGACACGGAATGCAGACTTTGGAACAGACATTGATGAATTCCTGTAATGATGCCCTGATGCAGATGTCCTACCGGATCGGGGCAGAGAATTTCACGGAGTACCAGCAGATTTTTGGATTTGGACAGAAAACGAACATTGATCTTCCGGGAGAATCGAGAACAGATTCCCTGATTTACACATTGGATACAACATCACAGCTGAGTCTTGCAACCAATGCTTTCGGACAGAACTTTAACACCACGATGATCCAGCTTGGAACTGCTTTCTGTTCCCTGGTCAATGGCGGTAAGTTATATCAGCCGAGAGTGGTAAGCAAGATCACGGATCAGAATGGAAATACGATTCAGGATATTTCCCCGACGTTGCTGCGTGAAACAGTATCTAAGACAACAAGTGATACATTAAAACAATACATGTATTCAACCGTGACATCCGGTACCGGAAATACGGCAAAAGTAGACGGTTACTCCATGGGAGGTAAAACCGGAACGGCGCAGAAAGTGCCGCGTGATGGTGTGAACTATTTGGTTTCTTTTATCGGTTTTGCACCGGTGGACGATCCTCAGTTAATGATCTACTGTTTTGTGGATGAGCCGAACTCACAGGATCAGCCACACAGTACATTTGCGCAGAATATTGTGAGGGAGATTTTAGAAGAAGTACTTCCTTATATGAATATTTATCCGGATGAGGAGACGACAGGCTTACATTCCGGATGGGATATTACCGGAACAGATACAGGCGCAGCCGCTGTGACAGACCGTGTGACAGGAAATATGGAAAATATTTCGGAGGAAGAACCGGAAGGAACAGATGATGTGCCGGATACCATGGAAGATATTCCGGGAGCCGAGGAAAATAACGAAGAAAACGCCGAAAATGATGGTGTAAATGCAGAAGAAGCAGGAACAACATCCGATAACAGTGAATAGAAACATAACCTCATAAAAGTTGGAATAAAATGCAAGGAAGACTTTTATGAGGTTTTTGTTTTATGTATCGGAATAAGACCTTTAACCGCAAAAAGGTAATGATCGTATTCGTGGCAGTTTTTTTTATTATGATGTTTCTGATTGGAAGACTGGTATATCTGATGATCTTCTGCTCCGAATATTATGGAAATAAAGCGGAGAATCTTCATGAGAGGGAGCGAGATATTAAGGCGGCACGGGGAAAACTTTTAGATGCAAACGGCACAGTGCTTGCTACAAACAAATCTGTGTGCACGATCTCCGTGATCCATAACCAGATGGAAGAACCTGAAAAAGTCATTGCTATGCTTGTGAAAGAACTTGGCATTTCGGAAGAGACTGCTAGAAAGCGTGTGGAGAAAGTCAGTTCCATCGAGCGAGTGAAAACAAATGTCGCAAAGGAGACCGGGGATGCAATCAGAGCCTATGGACTCTCCGGAGTGAAAGTGGATGAGGATTATAAACGATATTACCCTTATGGGACGCTTGCTTCCAAAGTACTTGGATTTACCGGGGCCGACAATCAGGGCATTTTGGGACTTGAAGTAAAGTATGATGAATACCTTCAGGGAACCAACGGAAAAATCCTCACGTTAACCGATGCGAGGGGAATTGAGATCGAGAATGCCGGGGAGAGCAGATTAGAACCCGTGAACGTTTATGACCTTTGCTTATCATTAGATTACAATATTCAGATGTACTGTGAGCAGGCGGCAAAAAAAGTCTGCACAAAAAAGTCAGCGGACAGTGTTTCCGTGATCGTGATGAACCCGCAGAACGGCGAACTTATGGCGATGGTGAATTATCCGGAGTTTGACCTGAACAATCCGTTTACTCTGGCTGGGGACACCGGGGAAGCTGTGTCAGCGGAAGAAAAACAGAATCTGTTGAATAAAATGTGGCGAAACCAGTGCATCAGTGATACCTATGAGCCGGGTTCTACATTTAAGATTATTACGGCAGCGGCAGCGTTAGAAGAGGGAGTGGTAAAACTGGACGATGCATTTTTCTGCCCGGGTTATAAAATAGTGGAGGACAGAAGAATCCGGTGCGCGAGAACGACAGGGCACGGTGCGGAAACATTTGAGACAGGGATCATGAACTCCTGCAACCCGGTTTTTATGGAACTTGGCGAGCGGTTAGGCGCGGAGAACTTTGTCGGTTACTTCAAACAGTTCGGGCTGTTATCCAAAACAAATATTGATCTTCCGGGGGAAGCGGGAACAATCATGCATAAGACGGAAAATATTGGACCGGTGGAACTTGCGACAATCTCGTTTGGGCAGTCGTTTCAGATTACCCCCATCCAGCTTGTTACGACGGTATCTTCTATTATTAATGGGGGAACGCGCGTGACACCACATTTTGGCGTAAGCGTGCAGGATGCGGACGGAAATACAGTAAAAACGTTCTCCTATGAAACGCATGAGAATATCTGCACAGCAGAAACTTCGGAAACGATGCGCTATCTGTTGGAGAAAGTGGTGTCAGAGGGAACCGGAAAAAATGCCAAAATTGAGGGCTTTTCCATCGGCGGAAAGACAGCAACCTCACAGACACTTCCAAGAAGCGACCATAAATACATTTCATCGTTTCTCGGATTTGCGCCCGCTGACAATCCGCAGGTGCTTGTGCTTGTTGTTATTAACAATCCGCAGGGGATTTATTACGGCGGAACGATCGCTGCTCCTGTGGCGAAGGAAATATTCGAAAACATTTTGCCTTACCTTGATAAATGAGATGAAATAACGTATACTAGTTAGGCGAATTGAACGTTAGAAAAAATACAAGAGGTGTTTAGTCATGGATTATGAAATAGTGATACCAGTTTTGATTTCTTTTGCAATCAGTGCAATTTTAGGACCGATCGTGATCCCCTTTTTGAAACGGTTAAAGGTGGGGCAGACGGAGCGTAAAGAGTTGGAATCCCATTTGAAGAAAAATGGAACCCCGACTATGGGTGGACTTATGATACTGGCAAGTATTATCATTACCTCTCTGTTTTATGTCAAAGATTATCCGAGAATTATCCCAATCCTTTTTATGACCGTAGGATTCGGTGTGATCGGTTTTCTGGATGATTATCTGAAGGTAGTGCTCCGCAGATCAGACGGACTGCTCCCGTGGCAGAAGATGATCTTACAGTTTATTGTGACAACAGTATTTGCAGTTTACATGGTGCGTTATTCCGGAATTGAACTTACTATGTTGATCCCATTTTCCGGCGGAAAGTACTTAAATATCGGATGGCTTGCGATTCCATTACTTTATTTTGCAGTGATCGGAACCGTAAACGGTGTGAATTTTACCGATGGTGTGGATGGCCTTGTGTCAAGTGTTACCATTATGGTTGCGACCTTTTTCTCCGTTGTGGCAATCGGAACGAATGCAGGGATTGCACCGATCACCTGTGCAGTAGCAGGAGCCCTGCTTGGATTCTTATTATTTAATGTGTATCCGGCAAGTGTTTTCATGGGAGATACCGGTTCCCTGGCACTGGGCGGCTTTGTTGTGGCAACTGCCTATATGCTCCAGATGCCATTATATATCCTGATCGTTGGACTGATTTATCTGGCAGAAGTCATATCTGTTATGGTTCAGGTTACTTATTTTAAATACACTAAGAAAAAAACAGGTGTTGGAAAGCGGATTTTCAGAATGGCTCCGCTCCATCATCATTTTGAGCTTGGTGGATGGTCAGAGACGAGAGTTGTCGCAGTGTTTGCAATCGTGACAGCACTGCTTTGCATGCTTGCATTATTAGGCTTATAAATCGCATTGGAAAATTGCAAAATGACCTGCCGGATTCGGACAGGAGATTGGAAGGATAAGACGATGAATTTAGAAGGAAAAAGAGTGTTAGTAGTAGGTTCTGGAAAAAGCGGAGTTGCAGCCGCAGAACTGCTCAGAAAAAAAGGAATCACATTTGTACTTTTTGATGGAAATAAAGATTTAGATGTGACAGCATTGATCGAGAAAAATCCGGTATTTGCCGGAGCAGAGATTCTTTTGGGAGAACTTGCACCGGAAGATATGGCGCGCATTGATCTTGTTGTGTTAAGTCCGGGCGTGCCGACAGACCTTCCGATGGTCAATGAACTTCGAAACAGACAGATTCCAATCTGGGGCGAAATTGAACTTGCCTATCATTTTGCAAAAGGAAGAATTATTGCAATTACCGGAACAAACGGAAAAACTACGACAACTTCGCTTGTGGGTGAGATCATGGCGAATTATTTCGATGATGTGAAAGTGGTCGGCAATATTGGAATCCCATACACATCGGTAGCGGCAGACACGACAGAGGATACTGTGACAGTCGCAGAGATCAGCAGCTTTCAGTTAGAGACAACACATGAGTTTGCGCCGGAAGTGACAGCTATTTTAAATATCACACCGGATCATCTGAACCGTCATCATACGATGGAATGTTATATCGAGACAAAAGAGAGCATTACAAAGAATCAGACCGCCGGGGATACCTGTGTGTTGAATTATGAGGATGAAGTGCTGCGCAGGTTTGGCGAGACACTTCAGACAAAAGTTGTATTTTTCAGCAGCAAGCGCAGACTGGAAAAGGGACTTTATCTGGACGGAGAAGATATTTTTTATGCAGACGGCACAACGGACACAAAAGTGATCAATGTAAATGAGCTGAATATTTTAGGAAAACACAATTATGAGAATGTCATGGCGGCAGTCGGAATGTCGGTAAGCTTTGGCGTACCGATGGATAAAATTGTGGAAGTGCTGAAACGTTTCCAGGCAGTCGAGCATAGAATTGAGTATGTGACAGAAAAACGCGGCGTGAAGTTTTACAATGATTCCAAGGGAACAAACCCGGATGCGGCAATCCAGGGAATCCGCGCGATGAACCGTCCGACACTGTTGATCGGTGGAGGTTATGACAAACAGTCTGAATATGATGAGTGGATTGAGAGTTTTGACGGCAAGGTGAAGAAACTCGTGCTGATCGGTCAGACGAAGGAAAAGATTGCGGAATGTGCGAAGAAACATGGCTTTGAGGATGTCATACTCTGTGATACATTTGAGGAGGCAATTGACACCTGTTATGCAAACGCAGTGAGCGGGGATGCGGTATTGCTTTCCCCTGCATGTGCAAGTTGGGGCATGTTCGCAAACTATGAGGAGCGCGGACGCATTTTTAAGGAATACGTGCGCAATCTGGCAGAATAAAAAATGTCAGGCATAATGGCATGACGTGCAGTAAATAAGAAATGAGGAATTGGAATGGCAAGAGGTCAGCAGACGGAAAAGAAAAAAAAGCCAATTAAATATTTCGATTACAGTCTTTTGTTTCTGATCATTTTTCTTTTGTGTTTTGGATTGGTCATGTTGTACAGTACCAGTTCCTATGCAGGTTCCAATAAGTTTGGGGATGCTTCCTATTTTGTAAAAAGACAGTTGTTTGCAACAGGACTGGGGATCGTGGGTATGTATATCGTATCTAAGATCCCATATCGGTTCTGGATGAAGGTGAGTTCCATGGCGTATCTGGCAGCTATCGTGCTCTGTACCGCCGTTATTTTTATTGGTACAGAGGCAAACGGTCAGGCGAGATGGTTAAAAATCGGGCCGTTATCTTTCCAGCCGTCAGAGTTTGCCAAGTTTGCGGTTATTATTTTTCTGGCAACGGTTATTTATAAGACACCACAGAAAATGGGTGAATTCATGAGCCTTGTCAAGATAATGGCAATTGTGCTTCCAATCGTTGCAGTGGTCGCCTACAATAACTTAAGTACAGCGATCATTATACTTGGAATTGCAGTCTGTATGTTGTTTGTTGCCAGTCCGAAGTATTCCCACTTTGTGTTGATGGCAGCGGCAGTCGGTGTGGTAGGTGTTGTTTTCATCAGTTTTGAGGCATACCGGATGGATCGTATCAAGATCTGGCTGAATCCGGAAGCCTACGAGAAGGGTTATCAGACCTTACAGGGACTGTATGCGATCGGTTCCGGAGGCTTATTTGGAAAAGGACTTGGCGAGAGTATGCAGAAGCTGGGATTTATTCCTGAGGCGCAGAATGATATGATTTTCTCTGTTATCTGTGAGGAACTTGGACTTTTTGGCGCGGTGTGCGTGATCTTATTGTTTCTGCTGATGATCTGGAGATTTATGATCATTGCCAATAATGCGTCAGACCTTTATGGGGCGCTGGTCGTGGTTGGTATTATGGCGCATTTGTCCATCCAGGTTATTTTAAATATTGCGGTTGTGACCAATACGATCCCGAATACCGGTATTTCACTGCCGTTTATCAGTTATGGAGGTACTTCGGTTTTATTCCTGCTTGCAGAGATGGGGCTTGCGCTTTCCGTGGCAAAGGGAATTAAATTTGAGGTTAATTAAATATGATAAAAGAAGAGAGAAGAAGAAAAAAGCGCAGAAAGATAGGGTTATATATCCTTTTGATATTGATTCTGCTGATCGCAGCAGGCGTTTTTATTGTCATGAATGTTTTTACCGTGGAAAATGTTGTCGTGGAGGGAAACGAATTGTACAGCTCCACACAAATTGAAAACATGGTGCTGAATGATGAATATTCCTGGAATTCCCTGTATGTAGATCTGAAATACAGATTTGTGGATATCGGGGAAGTTCCGTTTGTAGATACGATGGAGGTTTCACTGGACAATCCCCATACCGTACATATTAAAGTTTACGAAAAAGGAATGCTCGGCTATCTTTATATTAATTCCATTGGTCAGAATGCTTATTTTGACAAAGATGGATTTGTAGTCGAGACATCTACGGAAGTGATTGACGGTGTGCCAAAGATCACAGGAATCTCCTGTGAGGAAGTGGTACTTTATGAGAAACTGCAATTAGAGAACAGTGATATTTTGCGGGATTTACTGAACCTGACACAGACTTTGAAAAAATATAATCTGCTCCCGGATGAGATCCAGTATGACAGTAACATGGAGCCGGTGCTTTACTATGGAACGATCCAGGTGAAAATTGGTTCTGAGGACAACCTGTCGCAGAAAGTTGTGAGGTTATCCATTATTTTGCCACAGCTTGACGGACTTAGCGGCACACTCCATTTAGAGACATGGACACCGGAGACGACCGACATTATCTGGGACAGGGCAGAAGAACAACCAGATACGGAAGAGGAGGCGACAGAAGAGGCGACAGAAGAGACGACAGAGGAGACAACAGAAGCGCCTTCTGCGGATACACCATCGGAAGAACAGCCGTCGGCAGATACACCAGCGGAAGAACAACCTGCACAGGATGTGCCGGCAGAGAATACACCGGCCGAAGAGCAGCAGCCAGCCGAAAATGCACCGGCGGAGGATATGCCGCCAGTGGAACAATAAAAACCGTAAAAAAACTTGATTTTTTTTTGAAAAAGCGGTTGATTTGTTGTAGGAAAAATTATATTATAGTTTATAAGAGTTAAAAAACGCAAAATATAGTATGATTTCGAGAGTAGATAACTAAACAAAGTAGAAATGGGCTTGTCTGGTTATCATATTTGACATAAATATAGGGAGATATGAAGGAGGAACTACCTTGCTGGAAATTAGAACAACAGAAGCAGATGCCAGTGCAAAAATTATCGTGATCGGAGTTGGAGGAGCTGGTAATAATGCTGTAAATAGAATGATCGATGAAAATATTGGCGGTGTTGAGTTTATTGGTATCAACACAGATAAGCAGGCATTACAGTTATGTAAGGCACCGACATTGATCCAGATCGGTGAGAAGCTTACCAAAGGACTTGGTGCAGGAGCACAGCCTGAGGTTGGACAGAAAGCAGCGGAAGAGAGCGCAGAGGAGTTATCAGCTGCAGTGAAAGGTGCAGACATGGTTTTCGTTACCTGTGGTATGGGTGGTGGAACCGGTACAGGTGCCGCACCAGTCGTTGCCAAGATTGCAAAAGAGCAGGGAATCTTAACGGTAGGTGTTGTTACAAAACCTTTCAAATTTGAAGCAAAACAGCGTATGTTGAACGCAACCGGTGGTATTGAACGTTTAAAAGAGAGCGTAGATACACTGATTGTCATTCCAAATGATAAATTATTAGAGATCGTAGACAGACGTACTACAATGCCGGATGCATTGAAGAAGGCAGATGAAGTATTACAGCAGGCAGTACAGGGAATCACAGACCTTATCAATTTACCTGCACTCATTAACCTTGACTTTGCGGATGTTTCCACCGTTATGAAGGACAAGGGACTTGCACATATCGGTATTGGTTCTGCCAAGGGAGACGACAAGGCGATCGAAGCTGTAAAACTTGCAGTTGCCAGCCCATTGCTTGAGACAACTATTAACGGTGCAACACACGTTATTATTAATATTTCCGGAGATATCTCCTTGATGGATGCAAATGATGCAGCAAGCTATGTACAGGATCTTGCAGGAGATGATGCCAATATTATCTTCGGTGCGAAGTTTGATGAGTCTATGACAGATGAGGCAACCATTACGGTTATTGCAACAGGACTTGAGACTGCCGGTGCAAACGCAGCAAGCAAAATTGTTCCTAAGATGCAGTATCAGAACATGGGAACTGTTCCAAGACCGACAGCACCTGTAACACCAAGACCAGCAGCACAGGCTGGTTATACAGCTCCGGTACAGCCAAACCCGGCACCAACTTTCTCTGGTATTCAGAAACCACGCCAGCCAGAAAGCTCTGTACAGCAGATGGATATCAAGATTCCGGATTTCCTTAAGAATTCCAGAAGATAATTACATAAGAAGATGACAGGATCGTTACATGAAGATCATAAGGTTTTCATGTAACGGTCTTTTTTTGTCAGAAAAACTGGATGAACTTCTGAAAGTAGAGGGAGTGTTTTGACAAAAAAGATGGTTCTAAAAAAATATAATGTGACTATGGAGAAGGAAAAGGAGGGAGTGGTTCCAAATATATATTTTTTATGCAGATGTCTATCTGTTACAGAATCTGTGGATGGATTTTATTGCGCTTGCGGGCGCAAATTGTCTTTTGCGGCGCAGGGTAAAGGGAAGAAGACTGTGGTTTATTGCATTTCTGTCATCCATAGGAACTCTGATCATTACATTGACCGTTACGGAGCCTTTTTGCAGGGCGATTCTGATTCACTTCCTGCTCAATACAGGAATGGTTGTTCTGTGTTTTGGAAAAAGTTCGTGGCGTGAGTTTTTAGAAAACTGGGCAGTCATTTATCTGATGGTCATTTTCCTTGGCGGGGTTATGGAATTATTGAGAAGCAGTGCAACAGGAATGACATTTTTCTGGATTCAGGCGGTCATTGCGGCACTGGTTCTGTCGGTTGTCACATGGTATCTGGGACGTAGAAAACAGTTTGGAAATCAGCTTTTTCCAGTGACATTGGTGCATCGGGGGCATGCGATGGAAACTATGGGATACTGGGACAGTGGAAATCAGTTGAGAGATCCATATAATCATAGACCAGTATGTATTTTAAGTAAAAAAGTGGCCGCAAAGATCTTAAATCCGAAAAAGGACAGGGTACATTTTATCCCTTATTGTTCCCTGGGGCAGAAGGAGGGGCTTTTGCCGGTGACAGAGATCACATGCATAAAAATTCAGAATGGAAGGCACGAAGTCGAGATAAGACCGGCAACGGTTGGAATTGCAAATGAAGGATTATTGGAAGGAAAAGAATATGATATGATTCTTCATGCATCTATGCTGGAGTGTCAGGAAAGAGGAACAAAACATGATCATGAGACTTGTACTGCCAAGATATGAAAAGGTTCATTTTCTGTCCGGGATTTGCAGCCTTTTTTTGCGAAAGGAAGATGAGGTGCACTATATTGGAGGTGCAGAGATTTTGCCGCCACCGTTGGAGGGAGAGCGGGAAGCATACTGTATCCGGATGCTCGATGGTGTGCATGCAGAGCGGGCGAGAAAGGAGCTGATCGAACACAACCTGCGGCTGGTTGTATACATAGCAAAAAAGTTTGATAACACAGGGGTCGGAGTGGAGGATCTTATCTCCATAGGAACGATCGGTCTCATCAAAGGGATCAATACCTTTAATCCGGACAAAAATATTAAATTGGCCACTTACGCATCGCGCTGCATTGAAAATGAGATTTTAATGTATCTGAGGAGAAACAGCAAGACAAAACTGGAGGTTTCCATCGATGAACCCTTAAATGTGGACTGGGATGGAAATGAACTGCTCTTATCGGATATTCTGGGGACGGATGAGGATGTCGTGGGGAAAGACATGGAAACGGATGTAGAGCGGAAACTGTTAAAGACTGCGATCGAAAAGCTGTCTGGAAGGGAACGGATGATCATCGAACTGAGGTTCGGACTGAATACTTCTGATGGGGAGGAGAAGACACAGAAAGAGGTGGCAGATATGCTTGGAATCTCCCAGTCCTATATCTCAAGACTTGAGAAAAAAATTATGGGAAGATTGAAAAAAGAAATTGTACGATTTGAATAACAGGAGTATAATTGTGTTATAAATTAAAGGAAAAGTCGAACTATTTGACAATGGGAACAGACAGTGGACAGATGAGACAACATGCAGCAGATGACTGCATGGGGATCAGATGAAAACGGACTGGAATTTACAGACAGGGGGAAGGACAGATGCAGATAGAATTTTTGGGTGCAGCGCATGAGGTGACAGGAAGCTGTCATTATGTAACATTCGGGGATAAACATGTACTGGTGGATTGTGGTATGGAGCAGGGACCGGATCTGTATGTGAATCAGGAGATTCCGGTGAATGCAGCAGCGGTGGATTATGTGTTCGTGACACACGCACACATTGATCATTCCGGTCTGCTGCCGCTATTGTATAATCATGGATTCCGGGGACAGATTTTTGCGACAGAGGCAACAACGCAGCTCTGTAATATCATGTTAAAAGACAGCGCACATATCCAGATGTTTGAGGCAGAATGGAGAAACCGGAAAGCAAAACGGGCCGGAAAACCGGAAGTGGTACCAATGTACGATATGAACGACGCAATGGGGGTGCTGACACACTTTGTGCCGTGTGAATATAACAGCATTGTGGAGATCTGTGACGGATTAAAGGTACGGTTTGTGGATGCAGGACATCTGCTCGGCTCATCAAGCATTGAGATGTGGATCAGAGAGGATGATGAAGAAGTCAAAGTTGTATTTTCGGGGGATATCGGAAATGGTAATCGTCCACTGATCAAAGATCCACAGTATATCAAAGACGCGGATTATGTTGTAATGGAGTCCACGTACGGTGACAAAGAGCATGAGACACCGCCGGACTATGCAGTCGCACTTGCAGGGGTATTGAAGGATACCTTTACAAGAGGTGGAAATCTTGTGATCCCTGCATTTTCCGTAGGAAGAACGCAGGAGATGCTTTACTTTATCCGAAGGATCAAGACGGAACATCTGTTGCCGGAGTTTGAAAATTTCCCGGTGTTTGTCGATAGTCCGCTGGCAGTGGAGGCAACTACGATCTTTAATAAGAACGTGGAGGACTGTTTCAGCGAGGAAGCGTTGGATCTTGTGCATCAGGGAATTAACCCAATCGGTTTTCCAGGACTGCGCATGGCGATCACGAGTGATGAATCCAAGATGATCAATTTCGACGAGCAGCCGAAAGTTATTATTTCCGCATCCGGTATGTGTGAGGCAGGACGTATCCGTCACCATTTAAAACACAACCTCTGGCGAAAGGATTCCACGATTTTATTTGTTGGTTATCAGGTTCCCGGAACACTTGGAAATTCTCTTTTAAATGGGGCAAAGCAGGTAAAGCTTTTTGGTGAGACCATCGAGGTACATGCGAAGATTGAGAATCTTCCGGGAATCAGCGGTCACGCAGACCGGAATAATCTGACAAAGTGGATTGGAGCATTTGAGATACCACCGAAAAAAGTGTTTATTGTACATGGGGACGACAAAGTGACGGAGAATTTTGCGGCACATGTGCATGACGTATATGGATATGACGCTTATGCACCATATAGCGGTGATATATTTGACCTTGTGACGGGAGAGCAGATCGCAGCCGGAAGCAGGGAGCTGATCGAGAAGAAGAAAAATGGATCATCAAAAGCTTCCAGCAACGTATTTGCAAGACTTCTTGCGGCAGGACAGAGGCTGCTTGAGGTTATTAATAAGTGCGAGGGTCTGCCGAACAAGGAACTTGCAAAATTTGCAGATCAGATTAATGCATTATGTGATAAATGGTCGAGATAATATTATAGGGTAAGATATTGGCGGATGGTTTTCAATGCAGACTTTTCCAGACGGCTGACCTGTGCCTGGGAAATATGGATCTCATCCGCCACTTCCATCTGTGTTTTTCCTTCAAAAAAGCGGAGGTTGATAATGAAGTTTTCGCGTTCTGACAGGTGGTTCATGGCATCACTTAGAGAGAGCTTTTCCACCCAGTTTTCTTCTTTATTTTTCTTATCACTGATCTGATCCATGACATAGAGGGTATCGCCCCCATCGGTGTAGACCG
>ERZ791927.966-NODE-966-length-25032-cov-5.638948_pt1 | contig 25032 bp, 19 predicted proteins | sample MGYA00510130_ERZ791927 | MGnify/ENA primary metagenome ERZ791927 (study PRJEB30046, sample SAMN00792055) | human gut metagenome | study: EMG produced TPA metagenomics assembly of the A metagenome-wide association study of gut microbiota in type 2...
TTTTATACCGTGCGTCCCGCCTTATCGGACGCACTCCCAGAGCGGCAGAAGGCCCTCAGGCAGATATCGGTCTCCGAGTGTGAATTTTCTAAACCCGTGGATCAAGTATTTCTCATCCAAACGGGCACGGCTCCAGGCGACATCCATGTCGCCGACCGCCTGTCGCAAACATCGTGTTTGTTCCACCCTGACTTTTTACCACAGGTTAAGAAAATATCAACACTCTCCGACAGACATCTGCCTGAGGGCGTTCTGCCGCTTCGGGAGTTCTGTTTGTATTCAAAACGCCAATTTCTAAGAAAAAAATACAAAAACATAAGATTTTGCTATGTAAAAAGTCTCTATTTTCGCTACACAAGCAAAATAAAGAAATTCCGTACAAAAAATCCTGATTTCGGAACTTTTTTGTACGGAATTCGTTGTTTTGGGGCTTTTTACACCAAACTTTCTATTTACCGAAACTTCCCCGCCCAATATTCGTCTTATTATAATGTGATCACCATAACACTTCACGATTTTGGGAGGGTATCTTTATGAAGAAGGCTATTTTACTATCAACACTGACAACGATTCTTACGCTTTCCTTGGCAGGATGTGGTTCTACCGGGGGTCTGGAGGATTCTGTAGGGGTGCAAAATTCCACGGCCCCCACCGGGCCAATCGCCCCGGTCATCGCAGAAAGCCTCGTTCCTACAGAATGCCCGGAAAACGGGCCTACCGACGATCTGGCGATATCCATGGGGAATGAAGCTATCTGTGATCTGGGACCGGTGCAGTTCTCCCTGTCCCTTCCGGAGACCTGGGACTATGAGATCCGCAATTTAACTTTCGCGGGTACCACCACGACCGATGCTATCATCTTCTGGAACATCGCATACCCGGAGGATACCTTTACGCTTATCTATGCTCCCGTCCCGGGAATCTGCGGCACCGGCGTCACCAGCGAGGAGATCACTCTGCCCGACAGCAACTTAAACGGCTGGAAAAATACCGAGATCTACCAGACAGAACAAAAATACTGGATTTACATTACATTATCCAATCCCGATGTCCCTTTACAGGGAAATACCCTACAGCTGGAAGCCACTATTCCGTTAACAGACTGGTACACTCTGGAAACAGATTTCAACCGCATCCTCGAAACCATCCAGCTTCAATATACAAGTTTCGAAGCTCCTGTGACGCAGGATATTCTGATCTTGCCGGAAGAAACGCAGTCAACGACTCCAGACATTCTGCCCTTGCCAGAAGAAACGCAGTCAACGACTCCAGACATTCTGCCCTTGCCAGAAGAAACGCAGTTCGCTCCCCAAGACAAGTTGCCCTTGTTAGAAGAAAGACAGTCCAACTGTATCGAGCTGGATACGGATTTCGGTGCACCTGTGACTCAGGATATTCTGATCCTGCCAGAACAAACTCAATCTGCAACTCAGGAGAAACTGCCCCTGTTGGAACAAAGGCAGTCCAACTGTATTGAGCTGGATGCAGATTTCAGAGCCCCCGCATCGTAGGATACTCTAATCTTACCGAAAGAATCACATCCTTGTCTCACGACAGCCGCCATCCTTGGCCGCCAGATAAGGGAATCTCCACAGATTGCCCACACCCACCGCGCTTCCGGCCGCCGCCAGCACGAAACCGATCTGCCCGGAGAAATTACTTGTTTTCTTTTCCATATGATTCACGCTCCTTAAAACACTTGTGACATGAGGATAGCATATGCTATACTATCAGTAAAACGAATGTTTTTACTTATATGCATAAGTTTTTGTAATGTGATGAGTCTCAAGAGAAAATAAGTGGCTGCAAAGCAGACATTTGTTTTTGGACTCATCAGCTCACGAATATCCTGCGAAGCAGGATATTCGTGAGCTGATACTATAATGAGTACAAGAAAGCCAATCTGCTCGCATAATTGGTGAACGATGAATTTGAAATTCATAAATTTACGGGGTGAAGATCATGAAAGAACAAAAAGACCGTTACGAGATATTTTTAAAAGTATGTGAAACGGGAAGCTTCTCCAAGGCGGCGGAAGCACTGAATTATACCCAGTCCGGCATCAGCCAGATGATGGCGGGACTGGAGGAAGAACTGGGTGTGTAGCTTTTTGCCCGGGTTAAACGGGGTGTCAGCCTCACCGACAACGGTGCCCGCCTCATCCCTTACATTCAGGAAATGGTCAACCAGAAAGACAAGCTACGCCAGGCCGCCTTCAATATCAACAATAAGATTGAGGGGAAACTGCGGGTCGGTAGTTTTTCCAGCATCACTGCTCTGTGGATGCCGGATGTGGTTCATTTTTTCCGGGAAAATTATCCGAAAGTGGATGTAGAAATTTTTGACGGCAATTATGATGAGATCCGGGACTGGATCATTCACGGGCAGGTGGATTGTGGATTTTTATCCTCCATCGTGGCGGATGATCTGACCTTTTATCCACTGTTGAATGATCCGCTGTGCGCTGTTTTCCCCGAGGGACATCCGCTGGCTGCCAAAAACAGCGTCACCCTGCCGGAACTGTTCGAATATCCTCTGATCATCGAGACCCCCGGCTGTGACAACGACATCCAGCATCTGCTGACCAAATGCCCTGTCCGCCCAAAGATCTCTTACAGCTTCCGGGACGATACCCTGATCATGTCCTTCGTCCGGAACGGTCTCGGTGTCACCATCTCTCAGGAACTGGTATTAAAAGCTTTCGCACGGGGTGTGGTCTCCAGACCCTTATCTCCCAGTTGTCACCGTACGCTGGGACTGGCTTTCTCCAAGACCGCCAACTCCGTGGTGTCACAGACGATGCTGCGGTATTTGCAGGAAACGATCCACTGATCCACCCCAGCTCAACTATTCTGCTATTCTACATTATGATAGCTTCCGCAATACGGGCAGCGTCCGGTATATCCTGCCGCCGCCTGATAGGAAGCACCGCAGTTCGAACACTGCACGGCGGTCATGCGAAGCTTGGAAGGATCCACGGGCTTATCGTCCATCAGTTCCTGCTCTCCCGGCAGAATCTCATCCCGGACGGAATCCGGATCCCAGCCGTATTTTCCCTGATATTCGTAGATATCCATGGTCATACCGATGGGATAGGTCGAAGCGCCCTTTTCAAACGCGGTGGGAATCACTGCCTCCCGCTCGATCTGATTCTTGTCAAAATAATGCACGATCACATTCACCGGGAATCTGCCGTTTACCATATACGCCGTATTCTCCACGTAACCGTAGATCTTGGCGGCATATCTGATTCCGTTTTTTACGATGAGTGACTTTTTATGCTGCCCGAATAATACTGCTGCGATAAAACAAATGCCCAGTATCAGGAAAAACAGCGGCAATGCCAGAAATGCCCTCATGGGCCGGAACACCATGCCGATGCTTCCGAATATCATTGTCAGCACTGCGCCGATCCCCGCAAATGCGCCTCCTATGATCAGTAAAACTTTCTGAGCCATGTTCATTTTCATGTCAGTTTCCCGCCCTTCTCCTATTTTTCATGCCAATCTCCATCCAGCAGCCTTCGGCTGGCGGCACAAATAGTAATTTATACCATCTGGACCACCCAGACATTACTCTTCACCATGAGGTAACCAATGATCACCTTGATCAGTTCCGTACCCTGCACCAGAAAATAGATGCTCACGATCCCCAGGCCGGTGAAATGCGCCAGCAGATATGCCGCCGGCACCACGATCACCCAGGTAAATACGGAATCAAACAGGAAAGTCACCACCGTCTTACCACCGGAACGCAGGGTAAAATACGACGCATGGCTGAAGGCGCAGAAGGGCATGATGATGGCCGATACCGCAATAAAACTGGTAGCCAGTTCCCTGATCTCCTCCGTGGTATTGTAAATACCCGGGAAAAATCCTCCTACCACGAACATCAATGCCGCCATGATCACACAGCAGAAGACGCTGAATACGATCATCTTGTTGTCTGCATCCTTGGCATCCTCCAATTTACCTGCACCCAGATACTGTCCCACCACAATACTGATACAGGAACCCAGCTGAAGATAGACAATATTGAACAGATTCGTGATGGTGGAGGCAATGTTCAGTCCCGCCACCACGTCCAGACCTCTGACAGAATAGCACTGGGTCACCGTTGTCATGCCCGCTGCCCACAGCACCTCGTTCATCATCAGCGGAAATCCCTTGATCAGGATCGCCTTCAATTCCGCAAGCGGAATACCAAAGCCGGTGTAAGCTCCCTCCAGATAGCGGTTTTTTCCCCGATGGATGTGTGCCCAGATCACCACGATCAGTGCCTCAATGTAACGGGCAATAACGGTAGCCAGCGCCGCCCCCTGCACTCCCAGCTCCGGGAAAGGACCGATGCCGAAGATCATCAGATAGTCCAGAATCGCATTAGTACCCACCGCCACAAAGCTGGCCAGCATCGGGATAAAGGTCTGCCCGGTCTCTTTTATATTTGTCGCGTAGGACTGGTTCACCGCAAAAGGGATCAGTCCCACCATCATGATGGCCAGATATTCCAGTCCGTACTGCAGTGCCAAGTCCGTGGCCCCGTTCCCCACCGTATCCGTCAGATACAGGGAGATCAGTGCGGAACCTTTCGTCAGGAACAGAAGGATCGCTCCGCCTGTCACCAACAGCGTGGCATACAGCTTAAACCGAAAGGAATACATATGTCCCTTATGATTGCCTTTTCCGAAATACTGGGCACCGAAGATGCTGGCAGCTGACACAGCTCCGAAGATTGCCAGATTGTATACAAAGATCAGCTGATTCACAATGGCAACGCCGGACATCTGCTCCGTTCCCAGCTGTCCCACCATGATGTTATCCAGAAAGCTTACCAGATTGGTAATGGCATTCTGCAGGATCATGGGAATAGCCAGTAAAAGATACTTCTGGTAAAAATCCCAGTCTCCAATATATTTTTTCTTAAATTTTGCTAACATAATTTCCCTCAATTTTCTAAATAATCCCTACATACGCTCGATCATCCCGGGACTTCCACTCCCGAAAACCGACCGCTTATAATGGTTCTTCCTGCGGCATGGTGCTGTGTACTTTCTTTCTGACAAAATAGAAACATACCGCCTGCAGCAGGATCGTTGCCAGCCAGGAGGCCGGATAAGATAAAAACAGTACCATCAACGACCGGTGCGTTGGGAATACTCCGTAGATCCAGAAGATTCTCGTTCCCACCGTACCGATAATGGACAATATCATAGGTACCGCCGAATGTCCCATGCCCCGCAAGGCTCCCGGAATCAGATCCATGATGCCGCATAAAAAGTAAGTCAACGTCGTATACAGCAGAATCTCCGTTCCACAGGCAATAACGTCCGCATCCGTTGTGTAAATGTGAAGCAGCTGCGGACCGAAGAGATTGGCGCTTCCACCCAGCGTTACCGCTACGATCACCGACAGGATCATACAATCGATCAGTACCCTGTCCATACGTTTTTTCTTCCCGGCACCGTAGTTCTGACTGGTGAAGCTCATACACGCCTGGGTAATGGAATTCACCGACACGAACAGGAATCCAAAGATATTATTGGCCGCCGTATAGCCTGCCATGGCGATGGAGCCGAAGGAATTCACCGAGGACTGCAGCAGAACATTGGAGAAATTGATGACAACGCTCTGGATCCCCGCCGGAACCCCCACCTGAAAGATCTGCAGCAGATACTCCCCTTTTATTCCCAGCTTTGAAATCTGCAGCCGGTAACAGCTGTCCGTAGTAAACAGGCACCATAATACCAGCACACAGGAGATCACCTGAGAGATCACTGTAGCAATGGCTACCCCCGCCACACCCATGGAAAAAGCAATGACCAGAAACAGGTTCAATACCGCATTGATGGCTCCGGATATGATCAGGAACAACAGCGGACGCTTCGTGTCTCCCACTGCCCGCAGAATTGCAGCTCCGTAATTGTACAGCATGAAAAAGGGCATGCTGCAGAAATAAATTTTCATATATAATGCCGCCTGATCAATAACATCCGCCGGGGTATCCATCAGTTCCAACGCTCCCCGGGTGCAGAACAGCCCTACGAATACCATGACAATACCGCTGATCAATGCAAAGGTCATAGCTGTATGTACTGTCTCGCTCATCTCCCGCTCTTTCCCGGCAGCATAGAATCTGGCGGACAATACATTGGCTCCCAGAGAAACGCCGATAAACAGATTGACGAACATATTGATCAATGCCGTGGTGGAACCTACAGCCGCCAGCGCCTGACTTCCGGTGAACCGTCCCACCACAATGATATCCACTGCATTGAACAGCAGCTGCAAAATGCTGGACACCATCAGGGGCAGTGCAAAGGAGATCAGCTTGTCCATAATCGTGCCGTTGCACATATCTATTTCATATTTGTTTTTCTTCTGTGTTGCTTCCATAATTTCATTTCCTGCAATTCTCTTCCAAATCCCGTTATTTTCCCGCACCGCTCATCCGCATCTGCAGAAGAACCGCTATAACTTATGATTCTATCACATATTTTGCTATATTTCTATTCCCCATTTTAGTTGAAAATATGATATACTATATTTTGAATGTTTTTGGGGGTTCAAAATGAGTATACATCCCACAAATTCTTACAAGAGAACAAAGAGAAAGGAAACTTATCCCTATGAAATATGACGTAATCATTATCGGTGCCGGTCCCGGGGGGATTTTCTCCGCTTATGAACTGGTGCAACAGAATCCCGACCTGAAAATTGCCGTTTTCGAATCCGGTCACCCTCTGGAGAAGCGCCACTGTCCTATCGACGGTGACAAGATCAAGAGTTGCATCAACTGTAAGAGCTGTTCCATCATGAGCGGTTTCGGTGGTGCCGGTGCTTTTTCCGATGGAAAATACAATATCACCAACGCTTTCGGTGGCACTCTCTACGAGTATATCGGCAAGAGTCAGGCCATCGACCTGATGAAATATGTGGATGACATCAACATGAAGTTCGGCGGTGAAGGCACGAAGCTGTATTCCACTGCTGGCACCTCTTTCAAAAAAATCTGCATGCAGAACAAGCTGAACCTGTTAGACGCTTCCGTACGTCACCTGGGTACAGATATCAACTTCATCGTGCTGGAAAATCTGTACGCAGAACTGAAGGATAAAGTGACTTTCTATTTCGATACCCCGGTGAAAACGGTGGAGACCGTTGGTGACGGTTACCGTATCTGCTGCGAAAACGCTTCTTACGACTGCGACAAGTGCATTATTTCCGTAGGCCGCAGCGGCAGCAAATGGATGGAGCAGATCTGTAAAGATCTGGACATCAACACCAAGTCCAACCGCGTGGATATCGGCGTCCGGGTGGAACTGCCCGCAGTCATCTTCTCTCATCTGACCGATGAACTCTATGAGAGCAAGATCGTATACCGCACTGAAAAATTCGAGGATTCCGTGCGTACCTTCTGTATGAATCCCCACGGTATCGTTGTAAATGAGAACACCAACGGCATCGTCACCGTAAACGGCCACAGCTACGAAGGAGCCGACAAGCAGACAGAGAACACCAACTTTGCCCTGCTGGTAGCGAAGCATTTCTCCGAGCCCTTCAAGGACAGCAACGGCTACGGTGAAAGTATCGCCCGTCTCTCCAACATGCTGGGCGGCGGTGTTATCGTACAGCGTTTCGGCGATCTGGTGAGAGGACGCCGCAGTAATGCGAAGCGTATTGCCGAGGGCATGGTAGAGCCTACCCTGTCCGCAACTCCCGGTGATTTAAGCCTGGTACTGCCCAAGCGTATCTTAGACGGTATCATCGAAATGATCTACGCACTGGACAAGATCGCACCCGGTACCGCCAATGATGATACCCTGCTCTACGGTGTGGAAGTCAAATTCTATAATATGGAAGTGGAACTGGACGAACATCTGGAAAGCTGTCACAAGGGCCTGTACATCATCGGTGACGGCAGCGGTGTGACTCATTCCCTGTCCCATGCATCCGCCAGCGGTGTCTATGTCGCAAGGCAGATCGCCAAAGGGGAATAATTACTAATAAAAAGGAAGGTAGATTCTATGGCACAGACAGTTAAGATCATCTCTGACAGTACCTGTGATCTGTCAAAGGAATTAGTGGAAAAGTATGACATTACCATCCTGCCTCTGCACATTCTGCTGGGCGAGGATGAATACCGCGATGGCGTGGATATTACGCCGGAAGAAATTTTCCGGTGGTCCGATGAAAACAAGACCACGCCCAAGACCTCTGCTCCTTCTCTGACCGAGGCCATGGAAGTCATGCAGCCTTTTGTGGAAGAAGGCCGGGAGATCATCTGTTTCTCCATCTCCGACAGCATGTCCACCTCCGGCAACGTTATGCGGCTTGCTGCAGAAGAACTGGAAGCTTCCGACAAAGTCACCGTCATCAACTCCGCAAACCTGTCCACCGGCATCGGTCTGCAGGTAATACAGGCTGCCATTCTGGCTTCTGAAGGGAAAACAGCCGCAGAGATCACTACTGCCATCGAAGCCATCCGTCCCAAAGTCCGGGCCAGCTTCGTCGTAGATACCCTGACCTACCTTCACCGCGGTGGCAGATGCGGCGCGGTAGCGGCTCTGGCCGGTGGTATGTTAAAGCTTCATCCCCGGATCGTCGTGGTGGATGGTGCCATGGATGCCTCCAAAAAATACCGTGGAAAATTAAGTTCTGTCATCCTCTCCTACACCAGAGACATGGAAGAGGATCTGAAGAATGCCGTTCCCGACAGAGTCTTCATCACCCACTCCGGCTGCGACCGGGAGATTGTGGAAGCGGTTCGTTCCTATCTGGAAAGTCTGGGAATCTTTGACGAGATTCTGGAAACCAGAGCAGGCGGTGTAGTCTCCAGCCATTGTGGTCCCGGCACGTTAGGCGTACTTTTCATTGCTAAATAAAAAATCCGAAGGAGTTTCGTGTGAAAAATTAATTTTTCACACGCAAATTTGTGCCTGCACAAGGTGCCAAGGCACCTGAAAGTTTGCAGGTTACTGAAAGGCATTGGTATTATTATGATCCGTTTTATATTCGTCGTATTATTTGTAGTATTATTCCTGATCCTGTCCACGCCGTTAATGCTGGTGGAATGGATCATCGGCAAATTTAACCCCGGTCTTAAGGACCGCAGTTCCCTGGCCATTGTAAACTGGGCCTTCCGCTGGGTCATCCGTCTTTCCGGCACGAAAGTCATTGCCATTGGGGAAGAGAACATTCCCACCGACACTGCTGTGCTGTACGTCGGCAATCATCGCAGCTTTTTCGATGTGGTGCTGACCTATGTCCGTGTTCCCAGACCTACCGGTTATATTGCGAAAAAAGAAATGTTAAAATGGCCCCTGCTTAACATCTGGATGAAAGATCTTCACTGTCTCTTTCTGGATCGCCAGGACATCAAGGCAGGACTGAAAACCATTCTGCAGGCCATTGAGAAAGCCAAAAACGGGATTTCCATCTGCATCTTCCCGGAGGGCACCCGCAACAAGACCCAGGATACCTTCCTTCCCTTCCACGAGGGCAGTTTCAAGATCGCAGAAAAAGCAAATGTTCCCATTATCCCCATGACTATTGTGAATTCCGCTGCGGTATTTGAAGATCATTTTCCGAAAATAAAAAAGGCCACCGTAGTCATTGAATACGGTAAGCCTATTTATCCGAAGGAACTGGACAAGGAGACTCGCAAGAGCATGGGCACCTATGTACAGAATATTATCTCCGAAACTTATTTCAAAAACAAAGAACTGATCTGATCTTTCTAATGTCTATCCGCGAGGGAGACCTGCTGGGCTATCAGTAACAGATAATCCGCAGCGTCTCCCTCTTCGGGATAATAACTCACCGAATCCCGGTTCCGTCCCATCAGGTAATGCAGAAAATCCTCTAAAATCTCCGTGTACTGATAACTGTATAACACATAATTAGCACAGGACAATTCTTCTGCCCGCTTCAGAAGATCCTCGGTTCCATTGTTGACATTCATTACGGCATCGATCATGTTATGGGAACGTTTGGCCAGCTCCTCGCCCCGATTCCGGATGCTTTCCATGAATACAGTGCACAGGTCCACATCCACCGGCTGTCTGGTGGCCAGATACGTCATGGAGCCATACAGATAGGCCGTTTCTTCCAGATAACTGGTATTGTCCTCGAAAAAGTCCTTATACTCCAGGATCTGATTGCGGTAAGTGTATAGTCCCGCCGCCCGGTAAAGCTCCGTCAGCGCCATGAATTTCTCCGCATCTCTGCCGGATGTCGACATCAGCTTGGTGTACACCGACGACGCATGCTGCAGACATTGTGTGGCATATTGCACATCATATTTCTGGTACAGATAACTGAATTTTGCCATCACCGCCACGTAACACATGTTCTCCGGTTCCGGCTTTTCTGTGTCGTTAGCCGTTTTTTCCAGCCAGTCGGCAATAGATTCCAGCAGATCCGGGATATCATTGCCATTATCATCCGCAAGCACCTGCGGATACCACTCACAGGCCTCCAGCAAAGTGATGATCTCATCCTCGGTAATACTGCGATCCTGACATCTGTCATGAACATCCGTGCACAACGCTTCCAACAGTTCCTGATAGTGGTCTTCTTTCAGAGAAAATGTCAGGGATCTTCCCACATTGTCACACTCCAGATAGAACTCACCTTCCCCGGTATAGTCCGTGAAATCCGCTGTTCCGATGTACAAAGACAGCTCCCCGTTGTAATCTGTCTGCTTTACCGTGCCTTCATAGACCGTCTCTCCGGTCTCCCGGTCCACCAGCCGGAAAGTCTCTACCGGCTGTCTGCCCTTCACCACTGCCTGTTTTTCACCGACCGCGGCATACCCCTGCTGATCCACCAGCACATTGGGTGTCAGCGTAGGCACTGTATAGTTGATGACCGGTGTGTTTTCCATGCCGGTCATACTTATGCTTACATGCCCTGTCTCTGCCGTTGCCTGCCCGCAGGCGTTCATACCTATACTGTTAAATAGTAATAGCAGGGACAGGATCCCTGCACTTTTCCTGCTGTATCTCAAAATATTCCTCCGGTCATTCCCTGGGGACATTACAGTACACGATCTCCCCGTTGATAATAGTATAAAGGGTTCGTGTGAAAATTTCCATAGGATTTCCGTCGAAAATGGCAATGTCTGCATCTTTCCCCACTTCCAGGCTGCCAATGCGGTCTGCCACGCCACAGATTTTCGCAGGATAAATGGTGATGGCCCGGAAACCTTCCTCCATTGGAAGTCCCGCTTTTACCGCAAGTCCGGCACACAACGGCAGTGTCTGGATCTGTGACACCGGATGATCCGTGGTGATGGCGACCATCACACCGGCCCGGTTCAGCACTCCGGCGGTCTTAAAAGACATGTTCTGCACCTCGATCTTGTTCCGGCTGGTAAGATCCGGTCCCACAATGGCCGGAAATCCTTCCTTCGCCAGTTCTTCCGCCACCAGATGACCTTCCGAACAATGATCCATCGTCATTTTTATACCGAATTCTTTTGCAATGCGGATTGCTGTGAAAATATCGTCCACCCGGTGGACATGGGCTTTTAACGGGATGTCTCCCCGCAGTACCGGAAGATAGCACTCTTTTTCAAAATCCGGTGCAAAATACTCTCCCTTCTCCGCCGCTTCCTGCTTTTGCCGCAGATATTCTCTGCTCTCCCAGAGTTCCCTGCGCAGCATGGCGGCGATGGCCATACGAGTGACAGGACTTTTGTTCTGCCCGGAATAATTGACCTTGGGGTTCTCTCCAAAGGCCACCTTCATGGCCGCCGGTGATTTCAGGATCAGGTCGTCGATCCGGCGTCCCTTAGTCTTTACCATGGCAAACTGGCCGCCCACCACATTAGAGCTTCCGGGTCCGATCATGGCTGCAGTAATTCCGGCCCGCACCGCATCGTCAAAGGCTGCATCCATGGGATTAATACCATCGATAGCCCGCAGAGCCGGTGTCAGGGGATCCACTGTCTCATTACAGTCATCCCCTTCCGTGCTCTTTTTTTCTTCCATGATACCCATATGGCAGTGTGCCTCAATGATGCCCGGCATGATCAGCGCATTTTTCGCGATCACTACCTGCTCTCCTTCTTCCGGCTGTAACTTCACCTCACCTCTGGCACCTACCTGTGCAATTTTCCCGTTTCTTATCTGCAGGATTCCTTCGGGGATCTCTCTGCCCGCCATGGTCAGGATCCTGCCTCCTACAATATACATCAGCGGAACAATGCCTCCCCGTTCACCGGTTCCCCGTTGTGGGTCAGAGCAAAGTATACGTTGCTTCCTTCGGTGCTGTAGTATTTCGTGGGCGCTGCCACACTGCCGATGGCGTCGCCGGGATTCACATAGGAATTCTCTTTCACTGTGATCTCCGTCAGCTGTCCATAAGTGGCCTCATAGCCGTCACCCAGATCCAGGGTCACCGCCTTGCCGATCTCCTCATTTTCGAAGATTGAAGTCACTTTTCCCTGTGCACAGGCGGTCACTGCCGTACCTTCTTCCGCGGAAAAAATGGTGGCGGGATTGTATTTATACTGATCCAGTGTAGCAAAATAAGTGCTCTTGTCCATAGAGTAATGCATCAGAATATCACTCTGCACCGGTTGCTGTAATCCGTCGCTTTCTGCAAAGTGCAGTGTCTTCTCAACGACCACATCCCCGCCTGCTGTCTGCTTTCCCCCGGTCTCTTCCTTTTGTCGGTCGGCATCGGAATTCTGCTGCTCTTTCTGTGCGGCCTCCAGCAGCGTCTCCTGATCCGTCAGCCCCGGAATCTCTACGTTGCCGGAGCCTACCTCCTGGGGCATATAATCCAGATCATCCTCGGTGACAGGAGCTCCCGCGATCTCATTTCCCGCTGTATTATTTGCCGTCAGTCCGGGGATGTTCTCGTCCTCCTTCAGAAGATGTTCGTCGTTATTCTCCGTGATCTCCTGTAATTTGTCATCCGCATTGTTGGGAAGCGCAGTGAAGTCCAAGGTATAACCATCATCCCTGGACTCCACATTCTGCCCCTTCATATAGACCCCTGTCATGGTCAATGCTGCCAGTACAAAGGCTGAAGAGGCTAACATTATAATACGTTCTTTGTTAATACCGCTCTTTTTATTTCTTCTCATATCCTATCCGCATCCTTCCTGTTCCCTGAGTCAACTGCCTGCTATACAATCGTTTCAACCACTTTCCCTGGTTTATCCTATAGTCTTGCCCGATTCATGGGTTTTATTCAGAATGTCTTCGATATGAAATTTGCATTTATTTGGAACTATTCAGAGCCATGTAAATAGCGTCGAATGTTTGCATTCGTAAGAACATTTGATGCTATTTATAGGGCGAAGTAACTGAATAGTTATATTTATTCTATGCCTGTGCGGCATAGGCAGCCATATCCACGTGCTGTACCGTACCCACATTTCCGTTTTCGTATAAGAAAATACCGGTCTTGCGGACCACAGCATTGGTCGCATTGGCATTGGTAGTGCCGTCCTGAGCCTTACGGTCTCCCTGCAGGGTAAAATCCGTAGAAGCGTTTTGCAGACAGATAGCACCGACACCCTTGTCAGAAAGTTTGTACAGTACGTCGTTGCCGTTTTCATCCTTGCACCAGATTTTTAATTTTGACCAGATGGAATCGTTCTCATCGATCCAGCCATTGCCATCCTCATCATACTGCGCCAGATCTGCAAAGCCATCCCCATTCCGGGTGCCGAACAGCTCACTGCCGTCGTTGATAGTGCCGTCACCGTTCTTGTCCAGTGCCAGATAGCCGCTGCCATTCAGCACGGAGATCTCTTCTTCCTTGCCATCGGCATCCAGATCAAAATAAAAGGTCTGATCCGACACTTCTGCCACATCAGTATCCAGGTTGATCACCAGCGGATCATGGAGCGTGAATTCTGCTACATTGAGTTGCTCTTTGTAGTATTCCTCGCATCTGCGGCTCATATTTACATTTACATTAAAATTGATCTCTCTGCCATCCTTGGTCCGTACACTTCCCACGGTGGAAAAACTGGTATCCTCCTGTTCTATGTTCCAGGTCTCGCTCACATAGTTCAATATTTTCACACGGGACGTGACCAGATTGAACACGTCTGATGCAGGTGTTGCGGTTCCCTGTGTGCTGCCGGAATTCGTCTGGGTATTATTTACGCTATTCCCTGTATTCCAGCTGTTTCCGGTCTGATTACCGCTGCTCCATCCGTTTTCCTGCATCCAGTCCCGCAAAGTGCTGTTCCTGGACGGGAATAATAAATCAAAAATATAACGCACCGTATATTCCCGGATGGTAGACAATGTCTGTTCACTGGCACTGCTTCGCATATCCCATCTGGCAGAAGATACCAGCAAACGACTCTGCCAGTCTTTGGCTGTCATCGTGGTGTTCTCTGCAGTGTTCTCCTGTTCCTCCGTGTTCTGTGTGGTATCCTCACCATTCGGTGTCTTCTGTCCCTTAGTGGATACATCTGTCAGACCTGCCTGATAATCCGTTATCTCAAATCGTCTGACGCTTGTCTTAGAAGCGTGATAGCTTCTGGCGGAATCCATTCCTATGCTTGCGGAATCAATTCTCAAATCTGTAATTTTCTCCTTTCCCCGACCTCACCACGAACCAACAGGGCGCGCTTCCTGTAACGTTTAACAGTTCACCGCCGCATGTGATACCGCATGTTCTGCTTTGTGTGCCAGCACCCACGCAGAACATATGATATTGCATGGCTGAACTGTTAAACTAAAAAAAGATGGTAAAGAAACAGAATACATATAATATGCCTCTGTCTGATTACCATCCGTGGTGTCATTATCAAACTGTAAAAAATAAGTAGCAGGAAGTGACTGGCCTTGTCACCTCTCTGCTACTTATATCGTCCGCTATGGACATTTTATTTAGTGTTAATTTACTGCTGTTTGGGCTGAGTGGGAGCACCAGGGGTTCCGGGTGCAGGAGGCACCGGTCTGCCGGCTGCTTTCAGCTTTGCTGCGATCATGCTGGCTACCATTTCTCTGGTCACCACGATGTTGCCACCGAAGGGATTGATCACGAATCCCAGCGCCGGGCTGATATTGCCCTGTGCATCTTTGCGCAGCAGCATTCCCGCATAATCGTCAAAGTTCATGGCGAAAGTCTGCTGATTCTCCTCATCTCTCCACCTTTTTAGCTCTGTCCAGTCAGTGAACGCCATGAAGAACTTCCGACCGTCCTCGGTGGACAGCATCGGGAACTGTACTTTGGCATCTCTTGCGATGGTCACCCGGCCGTTTTCATCGGGCACAGGCACCGGATCGATCACGACCGGAGACAGGAACTTTGCTTTCTGCAGTTCATCCAGGAACATCTGTCTGTGTTCCGGGGTGTCCTCTGCTTTTAATAATTCAATGGATCCCACCATCATGGGGTTGGATACCGGTTTGTTAAATTCCATATTTTTTCTCCTTACTTCTCATTGTAACTATTCAGCCTCTCTTCGCGAAACGCATCTGCGATGGTTAGTCACATGTCTCTGAATAGTTACACTCGGTTATAGTTGATCAGGCATCCCTTCAGGATGATCTGACGTTCTTCGTCGGTCAGCTCTCCCAGCTTCAGGGTGAATTCCTTCATACCTTCTCCGGTTGTTACCACATATGCCTTAATTTCCTCGGCCTTGTCTTCCACGGCTTTCTTAATACCAGGAATGAACAGGTAATCCAGATTCTTGAAAGGCAGGTCTCCGGGCTGGATCAGGAAAGGAAGCATGCCCCAGTTGATCAGGTTGGAACGATAACGCTTGGTGGCATACTCGTTGGCAATATTTGCCCAGCCGCCTAATACCTTCTGGCAGGAAGCAGCCTGCTCACGGGCAGAACCGTCTCCGGGCTTCACTGCGAAAATAGTGGAACCGAATCCGGTGTTCTCACGACTTGCATCGGGATACTGTTTCTTTACTTCACCCATAACATCCTTCAGTACCGGAACTGCCTGACAGGGATGTCCGCCGTTCATACGCTCTTTCTCTGCCTTCTGGATCTCCTTGGCACGTCCTACATACTGCGGATCCTTACGGCTTAAAGTGAACTCTGCCAGTCCCAGAGGATTGGAGCGGTAGGAAGAGGTCTCACCGGATGGAATCAGCTCATCGGTAGTAGTTACGGGATCGTGGATCTCGGATACTACCTGCAGTACCAGATTCTCAGGCAGGGCACCCATAGCGGGCCAGTCCTTGATATTGGGACCGAACTGGATCTCTACGCTCTCGTCTGCCACACCGTGGGAATCGAAGACACGGTTCTTGTAAATATTGCTATCGAAATGATATTTGTATTTTCCGAAATCTCCATCGAAGTCCGTTGCGGGAGTCAGCACACCCTTGTTGGCTGCAGTGGCTGCGATGGAACGGGCATCCATCAGAGCTACGGAAGCGATCTGGCCGTTCTGCAGCTTGGAGCCTTCACGGTTCGGGAAATTTCTGGTAGAGTGACGGATACTGAATGCGTTATTGGCAGGCGTATCACCGGCACCGAAGCAGGGACCACAGAACGCAGTCTTCATGACTGCACCGGTCTCTAAGATGGTAGCCGCACAGCCGTTGCGGATCAGCTCCATGTATACGGGCATGGATGCGGGATATACGCTTAAAGTAAACTCATCCGCACCGATGTATCTGCCCTTCAGGATATCGGCAGCCGCACAGATATTCTCGAATCCGCCGCCGGCACAGCCTGCGATGATACCCTGATCTACAATGAACTTGCCGTTCTTTACTTTATTCTTCAAAGTAAAGTCTACGGCACCGTCCAGACTTACTTTCGCACGCTTCTCCGTCTCATCCAGAATATCCATCAGGTTCGCATTCAGCTCTTCGATGGTGTAAGTATTGCTGGGATGGAACGGCATGGCGATCATAGGACGGATCTTGTCCAGATCCACCTCGATCAGTCCGTCGTAGTATGCTACCTGGCCGGGATTCAGTTCCTTATAGTCTTCGGTACGTCCGTGGATCTCATAGAACTCACGGATCTGGTCATCGGTCTTCCAGATGGAGGACAGACAGGTGGTCTCTGTGGTCATTACATCAATGCCGATACGGAAATCAGCACTCAGGGAAGCCACACCGGGGCCTACGAACTCCATTACTTTATTTTTCACATAGCCGTTCTTGAATACTGCGCCAATGATAGCAAGTGCAACGTCCTGAGGACCTACACCCTTCACGGGAGCACCCTTTAAGTATACGGCTACCACGCCGGGCATGTTGATATCATAGGTCTGGTTCAACAGCTGTTTTACCAGCTCGGGACCACCCTCGCCCATAGCCATGGTACCCAGTGCACCGTAACGGGTATGGGAATCGGAACCCAGGATCATCTTGCCACCGCCGGCTAACATCTCTCTGGCAAACTGATGGATAACTGCCTGATGAGGGGGTACATAGACTCCGCCGTATTTTTTCGCACAGGTCAGACCAAACATGTGGTCATCCTCGTTGATGGTACCGCCTACGGCACACAGGGAGTTATGACAGTTGGTCAGTACATAGGGCATGGGGAACTTCTGCAGTCCGGATGCTCTTGCGGTCTGGATAATACCTACAAAGGTAATATCATGGCTGGTAAGCTTGTCGAAACGGATCTTCAGCTTGTCCATATTGCCGGAGGTATTATGCTCCTGCAGAATACCATATGCCATGGTGTTTTTCGCTGCTTCTTCTTTGGAGATCGTAATGCCGGTCTTCGCCTGTATCTGACTGGCTGCTTCCGGGGTATCCGCTACGATGTCCGTACCGTTTACCAGGTAAGCGCCGCCCTGTGTTAACTGAATCATGCTCGTCCTCCTGTTATTCCACTTCTTATGCGTAATGTGCATCTAAATGTGCACTTCTTTCATTATACTGGATTGTTTTCTCAGATGCAATGATCTTATAGGATGTTTTTGCCACTGTACCACGCTAAATTTTATTTTTCTCCGGGAACCATTCCTCTTTTGTTCCAGTGTTGCTATAATATCCTCAGAAATTATGCCATTTTCCGAAAATCTATGCGAAAACGACAGTTGTCGGCCGAATTCCGGCGGCCGCGGAAAGGAACCTTATGAATGTAGTAATAGCTATCGATTCCTTCAAGGGAAGTATGACCTCCATGCAGGCGGGTTTGAGCGCCGCCACGGGGATCAAACGTGTTTATAAAGATGCACATATTACCGTCCGTCCTCTGGCGGACGGCGGGGAGGGCACCGTCGATGCTCTGGTAAGCGGCTGTGACGGTCGCATGACACAGGTGCAGGTCACAGGCCCTTCCGGTCACCCCGTTGTCTGTCCTTACGGCATTGTCGACGAGGCCCATACCGCAATCATTGAAATGTCCGGTGCCGCCGGGATTACCCAGGTCAGCGGAGAGGAAAAGAATCCTCTGAACACCACCACTTACGGTGTAGGCGAAGTCATCAAAGATGCGATCCAGAACGGCTGCCGGCATTTTATTGTCGGCATCGGTGGCAGTGCCACCAATGACGGCGGTGTCGGAATGCTGCAGGCACTTGGCTTTGGCTTTCTGGATAAAAACGGAAATCAGATCCGCTTCGGAGCCAAAGGACTGGAGGATCTGGAATCCATCACTGCGGATCATGTGCTTCCCGAACTCAGGGAATGTACTTTCCGCATAGCCTGCGATGTCTCCAACCCACTCTGCGGAGAGCAGGGATGTTCCGCCATCTACGGACCGCAAAAGGGCGCTACTTCCACTATGATCCTGCAGATGGACAAATGGCTGGCTTATTATGCCGCTCTGGCCAGAGAACAGTTTCCTCATGCCGATGCCAAATATCCCGGTGCCGGTGCTGCCGGCGGTATGGGATTTGCTTTTCTTACCTTCTGCAATGCCACACTGGAATCCGGTATTAAGATCATTCTGGAAGAAACCCATCTGGAAAAATATATCCGGGATGCAGATGTCGTGATCACCGGGGAAGGCCGCCTTGACGGTCAGACGGTTATGGGAAAAGCTCCCATCGGTGTTGCCAAGATTGCCAAAAAATATGAAAAACCGGTACTTGCTTTTTCCGGCTGCGTGGCCAAAGAGGCCGTTGCCTGCAACGCAGAGGGCATTGATGCCTTTTTCCCGATTCTGCGGAACGTGGTATCCCTGGATGAGGCTATGCATACCGACAATGCCATGACCAATATGGCAGATACCGCAGAGCAGGTATTCCGGACCATACAGACATTTTCCTCCGTCTGCAAATAATGCACTTTACAGTTTTTCTCTTAATGATAAGCTTATCAACGTAAAAAGTTTCTAAATGTAAAGCGAAGATTTTTCACACTCAAATTTGCTCCTGCACTGTATACTCAAGCATCCCATACCACAGCTTAAAATCTCCGGCTGACATCGTGTCCGCATTGCCCCTGCCTTCTAACACTTTTTAAGAAAATGTCAACAACCAGCTGTAGTATGGGCTGCCACCACTCCGGAAGTTCTGTTTGTATTGAAAATGCCGTTTTTTGCTAAAAAAATACAAAAGCAGGAGATTTTGGCCTTTTATAAGAGCTTATTTTCGCTAAAATGGGAAAAATAATAAAATCAGTACAAAAAATGTTGGATTTAGAAGTTTTTTGTACTGATTTTGATATTTTGATGCGATTTGCACCAAAGCAATAGAAATGCCTATAGTGTACAGATATTATGAGAAAGCACAAAACGCCCACGTCAGATGGAATGTCCTTCCAAGAATGATTATCGGAAGGTGGTGATTTTTTCTCGAAAAGCATTGAAAGACAGGATGGAATGAACAGGATGTTTGCGGCAGGCTCCCTTGCATGACAGCCCTACGCTACGAACCATGCAAAAATAGAGCGAAACAGCATCGCTTGTGCGCAAGCTCCCATCGACGTGTTCCACTCTATTTCTGCATGGCTCGTAGCTATGCTAACTTTCCATTTACTAAACTATAGATTATTCTTCATATCCATTCGGATTGTTCTTCTGCCATCTCCAGGAGTCTTCGCACATCTCTTTGATACCGTTCTCAGCCTTCCAGCCAAGTTCCTTCTCTGCCAGAGAAGCATCGGAATAGCAGGTGGCGATATCGCCTGCACGGCGGGGTTTGATCACGTAAGGAATCTTCACGCCGGTAGCTGCTTCGAAGTTCTTCACGATGTCCAGAACACTGTAGCCCACACCAGTTCCCAGATTGTAGATCTTCAGTCCTGCATTCTCCTCAATCTTCTTCAGAGCCTTTACGTGGCCCTTTGCCAGATCAACGACATGGATGTAGTCACGTACACCGGTTCCGTCGGGGGTATCGTAATCATCACCGAAGACACCCAGCTCTTTCAGCTTGCCGACTGCTACCTGTGTGATATAAGGCATCAGGTTGTTAGGGATACCGTTGGGATTCTCGCCAATGGTACCGCTCTTGTGAGCTCCGATAGGGTTGAAGTAACGAAGCAGGATCACATTCCATTCGGGATCTGCCTTCTGGATATCCGTCAGGATCTGCTCCAGCATAGATTTCGTCCAACCGTAAGGGTTGGTGCACTGTCCCTTGGGGCATTCCTCCGTAATGGGAACAAATGCGGGGTTGCCGTATACGGTAGCGCTGGAAGAGAAAATGATGCTTTTGACACCATGTTTTCTCATGACATCTACCAGAGTCAATGTACCTGCAATATTGTTCTCGTAATATTCCCAGGGCTTCTGTACGGACTCACCGACTGCCTTCAGTCCCGCAAAATGGATGACAGCATCGATCTGCTCCTTGCTAAAGATCTCCTCCAGTGCTTCACGATCCAAAATGTCTGCCTTATAGAAAGGAACCTTCTTGCCTGTGATGGCTTCTACTCTGGGAATCACCTTCTCACTTGCATTGCAGAGATTATCCAATACGACTACACCATAGCCTGCCTGCTGTAATTCCACTACGGTATGGCTGCCGATGAATCCGGCACCACCTGTTACCAAAATTCTCATACACTCTCTCCTATCCGCCGTGCATAGGACAATACTATTTGTTCACTATGGCGGCTGCACAATCTCTCATCTGTCAGAGCCGGATGAAATTTTTTATTCGTTTCTTACAGTATCAGATTACTGTAATTCTATCGATTCCTCAATAACCTTATGTTGTGAAAATCTGTCGAAATGTTTACAGCACCACACCATTCTCGGTGAGCAGTTCTCTGGCACTTTCCACAGAGTCCACACCGATCTTGTTCTTGATCGGCGCAAATTCTTTTCTTCTGACTACCTCGAAGGGCAGACAGCTGTCCATCTGGTGGATCATATCCAGTACCAGACTCTCGAATTTGTAGCCGTTGGGAGCCTCCGGCTTCACCGGTTCTCCGTTCTCATCCAGATACGGGATCTTCTTCTCTACGATATGCAGGGGCATCTTCTCTGCCATGATCTTTTCCAGATCCTGTACCTTGAACAGATAATTCAGGATCACACCATAATTATACGCGGGTTCTCCCTTCTCATCCTTAGCATTCATCAGTTCATCGGTCAGTTCATAATATTCTACGATAGAAGGTCTGCCGTCCTCCAAGCACATAACTCCTACTTTTTCATCCGGTGCATTCTTACGGACCACCTTGGAGCCTACGACACAGCCTCTCTGGATCGTAGCACCAATAAAGCAGGGATCAGCGATCCGCTGCAGTACATTGTCTACCGCAAACACATTCAGCCACTCAACGCCTTCGTTATGTACGATATCCAGCATGCCGTTATTTTTCATGGAAATGAACCAGCCGCCGTTACCGTTGGGAGAGGTGGACAGCTTGCCCTTCTCCTCCAGATAAATCTTGCCTTCATAATCGGTTGCTGCAGCCATCTCCTGTTTGAAGAAGTGGACATAATCCGCATTGTATCCGAAGAAATCATGCTCTTTTAAAAAGGCTATGGTCGCATCGTTGTTCTTATCACTGGTCATTACGAACAGATGGATCCAGCTGTCTGCCTGATGTACGACTTCCATCAGATTATTGATCAGGCATTCAAAAATATACAGTTCATGAGTCAGTCCCACATTGTACATTCCCTTGGGATTGTCAGATCCCAGTCTGGTGCCCATACCACCGGCCAGAAGGACCGCTGCTACCTTGCCCTGACGGATCGCTTCGATACCGGTTGCGGTAAATTCCTCCCTGTTTGCTTCGATTTCGTCTAACTGCATGGCAGCCAACGGTGTGATCACTCCTTTTTTTGCCAGATCTTCTTTATGCTTGCAAGCTTCCAGAATGCTCATATCCGTAGTTTCGATCTGATCCAGAATCCCCTGCTTCTCTTCCTCGTTGAGCTCCCCGTAATACTTCAGAACATGTTCCTGACCATACTTAGCAAGCTTCTCCTTAGCCTGTTCCAGTGTCATACTCATATTCCTACCTCCGTTTTATTTTCTCCGACTATTCCACCCCGGGTAACAGTCAATTTTCTCTATTATACTTGATATTTCCTGCGATTGCAAACCTTACTCCCGGGATCGTTCCCGACCGTAAGTCCTGCCGTTAAGATTCTGTAAACGTGTTGCAAAGATTTTGTAAATATCCCGACAAAATGGTGTTAAGGGTCGCTCAAAACTATTCACCCGGGGGTATCTGTTTACTATAATACGGTATGTGAAGTTTTTAAGGACTTCATCGAATGTTGTACAGAATGACAGAAAGTTGAGGAATCCAATATGAATATCGGAATTATGATCATTGCAATCGTAGGCGGTGCTACCGGACTTTTATCTACAGCTTATCTGGCAGTCAGTTTCCCTGCCGTGATCCTGTGGAAACTCTATCGCAGGGTGGTACACAGAATTCCTCTTACACAATAAGCTTACAACGAACACTTTCCCTCTAAAAGGGCCCGGAAGATTTCTCCTCCGGGCTCCTTGTCGCATTTTCTTATTCTATTTTTATTCCTGTACCGGATCCCAGTTCTCATCCACCAGTGTCGCAGTCACCGCAATTCCTTCCGATGCATTTTCTGCGCGGATCACAAGATAGAACATTCCTTCTTCTGAATCCACGGCATATTCTGACGGATCCTCCGGCAAAAAGACAGAAAATCCCTCCGGGTACTGCTGCATCTCCAGAAATCCCTTTTCCAGCAGTGCAGTTTTGTAGGCTTCTTTTACTGCATCCCGGTCCCCACAGGAGTACACCTTTATTGAAGTAAAAGTTCCATCTTCGCTGTCTGTCTCCGTACAATCTGAAATCACAGCATCGGGATAGATAATATCCTGCTGCACCGCTTTCAGATATTCCGTTGACATCCGGACACTCTGTAAGATCTCAAAAGTATCTTTTCCATCCTCGGAATGCGCCATGAGTACCAGACTCAAAAGCAAAATGAGCAGATAACTTCCCAGTGCTCCCGCCAGTATTTTCGCAAAAGGATTCTCTGGCTGCCCCAGATTTGTATAAGAAGTGATGATCCAGCCAAAATTTCGGTAGTCCACTGCGGTATTACAGTATTCGCAGACTCCGCCGCCCAAAATGTCCACACTGCCTCCGCAGTTGGGGCATTTGTATTCCCGGAGTGCCCTGCTGTGCTGCGTTACCACATCCTGTCTGCCTTCCAGTTCCAGCCGGATCTCCTCATAACGGTTCCAGATCTTCTTTCCTGTATCCAGTGTCAATCGGGTCCTCACTTCCACGCTGATTCTGTAAGACTCTCCCCGTGTCTCCGCCTCCAGAAAACGCACACCGCAAATGCAACAGTCCACCACATTCTGATACCGTACCACCACCGTATCCAGATCACAGGATGCGAAAAAGCGTACCTGCTCTGCCGTATCCGCCAGATGGATCATTCGCAGCTGGTATTCCAGATTCTGAAGAAAATTACCCGTGGAGAATTCCGGGATTGCGGCCTTTACTTTCGATTCGTCTTGAATTCTCGGCTTTCTGCGAGTCTCCATCACGATCAACATTACAATAAATATAATGAGCATGTAAAACAACGACCGGAAAAATACCGGAGCCAGACCAATTCCCAGCATCATGGCTGCGGCTGCCTTTACCGCATTGTATCCGTTCCTGCCCAACGCCAACAGCAAAAACATAATGCCGCCCGCACAGATGGCCAGTACCGCAAGAGAAATCGCTGTAATTCCCACCACAGCACCGGCTTTCATAAAGTTGGAAATACTTTTCTGTCTTGCGTCCTCCTCCAGAGAAAATCCGGATACCTTTGTTTCAAAATCACTGACGAGAAACTTTGCCCCGCAGGCATCGCAGCCATCGATATAGCTGGTCAGTTTTCCCTCATGTCCACAGTTAGGGCAGATAACCATATCTCCCTGCACATCCGCTTTCAAAAAGCTTGCCGCTGCAATCTCCGGTGTCTTTAGGAACGCAATCTTTTTTCCCTTGCGGTAATAAGTCCGTCTCATTTTTACCGGCTGGGTACGGCGGCAGCTATAATCATAACCATCCTTCCAGGGACCATCATAGTCCGCCAGTCGTGCCGGCTCCTGCATCTCCATATCCACCGTCAGTTCCCGCTGCTGCAGTCTTTTTCTGCTCAGGCGCAGACTTTGCCAGAAAGGCTGGGTTGTCTGCTCCATCAGGTTCTGTTCCGCTTCCCCGTTGCCCTGATAGAATGCTTTTAATTCCCCACAGAAGTCTTCTGTCCGTCTCTCGATCTCTTTCCGTGCATCATTCAGAAACTCTGTTGCCATTTCGTTTTTCTCTCCTCATAAGTGATCCTGCCGCGTAAAGGTCCTGATATCTTTTGTATCTTATGTCCCAACTACTTTGTCCCATATAGCTATGTATCCATTATATAAGTTGGTACCCGGTATTTCAAGACACTTTCCCGTATAGAATGATTTGCCTCATCGAATATCTAGTGCTGGTGCAGATACTTCTCTCTGGTAGCCAGTCCGCCGCGGATATGACGCTCGGATTTATTCACATCCAATACCTTCCGCGCCTGCTTCGCCAACGCCGGATTCACCTGGGCCAGCCGCTCCGTCACGTCCTTATGTACCGTGCTTTTGCTGATGCCGAAGGCCTTGGCAGTCTGCCGCACCGTGGCGTTGTGGTCGATGATATAGCCCGCTATCCCTATAGCTCGTTCTTCAA
>ERZ791927.980-NODE-980-length-24674-cov-19.874975_pt1 | contig 24674 bp, 26 predicted proteins | sample MGYA00510130_ERZ791927 | MGnify/ENA primary metagenome ERZ791927 (study PRJEB30046, sample SAMN00792055) | human gut metagenome | study: EMG produced TPA metagenomics assembly of the A metagenome-wide association study of gut microbiota in type 2...
TGCTCTGCTCTGCTCTGCTCTGCTCTGCTCTGCTCTGCTCTGCTCTGCTCTGCTCTGCTCAAATGATTGTACTGCTTCCTCATTCTTTGTCAACCCCTTTCTTGTTTCATACCCCCTTTTTCATACTTATTTTACTGTTTGTTCTTCTTTGTGTCAACATTTTTTTAAAAAGATTTTTTTGTGAAAGAAAAAGCCCAATTTATAACCGATTATATAAATTGCATTTTTATTACTATAAATGTTTGACACTTTAATTGCATTTTTCTATAATTATTATAGTACCATAGTACTTTAGCACTAAAACACCACGATATGAACGGCGGTTCTTTTTTCGGAGTGGTGAAAAGAGAGCTGCCCCACGAGGGCGGCTTTTCTTCTTGACGGCGGTGTAATTTTGGTGTAAAATGAGTTGTAAAAGTAAAAGATTGGAGGAAGTCGATTTATGGGAAACGATTTTATGCAATACCCGACCACTGTTAAAATGTTGGCCGATGAAATAAAGAGAGCTTGCACCGCGTACACTTCCCGGCAGATTGATAATGACCGGATCAGAGAGATTATCTTTTGGTATGCAAATGCCATGCCGGACAAGCTGTTTTATGGAGCTGACCTTAATCCGACAATATCAAAGATTATTGGGAAAAAAAGAGTGCGCCTTATCAATGATATGTTGGACGGCTACCAGCACCAATTAAGCGGGGGTAGGTAAATGGAAAAGGTTATCAGCTTCGGAGATCAACTTAAAGTAGAGGGTATCAATTTCAAAGGCTTTGGTATTTTGCCGAAGTATGTCATGCTCGATCCCGATTTGTCGATCGAAGCAAAAACTATCTATGCCTATTTTTGCAGTTTTGCCGGAAACGGAAGTGCAACCTTTCCGGGGAGAGATAAAATCCTATCTGATCTGCCTATGTCAAAGGACGCTTATTATAAACACTTTCGGCAGCTCACGGATCAAGGCTATATCACCGTGGAGCAACAAGGCGGCAAATCCGGGGCTATTTACGGCAAGAATATCTATACGCTGGTATCAAACCCTAAAAAGTTTTCTGAAAAACCCGAAGATACCAAACACGGTCTTGCTTACAGCCGGATCAGGTTTTCCGGCCTGAAAGCTGCGGGATTTGGCATGATCCCGAAAGCTGTTATGATTGATCCTCGGCTTCCTGTTAAAGCAAAGGGAGTTTACGCTTACTTTTGCAGCTTCACCGGCTCCGGAAATAATGCCTTTCCAAAAAAGGAGAAGATCCTTTTTCATTTGGGAATTGCAGAAAAGACTTACTATAAGTTCTATAAGCTGCTGACGGAGCTTAACTATATTACCGCCGTACAACGCCATATAGACGGTAGGCTACAAGTAAATGATTATTACTTGAATGATACGCCAAACGCTGCAAACGCCCAAAAAAAGACGGTTTTTTCCTGTTCTACACAGGACAGTAAAAAACAGGACACGGAGCTTAAAATACAGGACGGTAAAAAACAGGACACGGAGCTTGAAACACAGGACGGTAAAAAACAGGACACGGAAAAACAGGACACGCAAATACAGGACAGTAAAAAACAGGACACTAATAAAAACAGTTCCACTAAAAACAACGTTCTATATAATCACTCTCTCAATCAACAACCGGCGCAGCCGGAACAGATAGAGGGAGCGAGAGATGTTATACATGATATTTCTTATGAAGTAGAAACAGAGCTGCTAAAACAGAAAAAATTGCCGTATTACTTCAAGTCCGATCCTGAAAAGATGATTGCTGCTATTCATTTCATGGTAGAGTGGGACACATTCTTTCCCAATGGCTATAAAGACGGGTTTGAGCAACGGATTTACAACTTGTTTGTTGAAGCCTTGATTGAAATGTGCTGCGCTGACAAGCCCATGGCACTGAAAGGCAGTATCACTACTTACGCAAAGGTTATTGATAAGATTAACCAGCTTGCCAAGTTTGAGGATTACTATGTTGATATTTCCGAGTTTGCTGATCCGGCACGAGAAAACTATAAAAGGGCTGCGCTCGATCAGGACATAAGAAATCCTATGCAGTACATGAAAGCCTGTATTTGGGACGCTATGCAAACTGGGAGCATAGGAATGTATGCCGATATAGCACGGATATAGTGCAATTAAAGGGAGCTGCGAAAAGCGGCTTTCTTTTTTGCAGTTTTAGTACTATAAATGCTTGACACTAAAAGGCGAGTTGGGTATAATGATTTTAGTACCAAAACACTAAAGTACGAAAGGAGTAAAGAAAGTATGTCGTTCTTACCTGATCCAAAAGAATTAAAATTTGGGGTGGGCGGTCTGCGCCAGCAGTACGATAAGATGAAAAAGGTGGGGAGATGTCCTTATGATAGCTTTGAAGAATATATGCGCGACTTTTTGCCGGAGCTTCCACCCGAAGAAATGAAAAAAACTGATTTTGGGGGACAATGCGAGAAAGTACTTTATGACGCATTCAATTCTGAATTAACAAAGGGAAAGAGAGGAAATCCAAATGGCTAAAGTAATTGCAATCGCAAATCAAAAAGGTGGCGTTGCCAAGACTACGACAAGCGGGGCACTTGCTGCCGGACTGAAAAAGAAAGGTTTTAATGTGCTGGCGGTTGATGTTGATCCGCAAGGCAATTTGTCCGACAGTGTCGGAGCTGATAACCAGCACGAAGTAACCGTTTATGAATTGCTGAAAATAGAAACCACAGCAAAAGAAGCAATTCAGAAAATGGATATGTTTGATATTATCCCGGCAAATATTATGCTTGCTGGTGCAGAACAGGAGATTGCACAGATTGGCAAAGAACAAAGATTGAAAGAAATGCTTGCGCCGATCATGTGCGATTATGATTATATTGTGATTGATACGCCGCCCGCGCTGGGGCTTATGACGATCAATGCCTTTACTGTTGCTGATGATGTAATTGTACCAACAACAGCCGGTATCTTTGCGGCAAACGGTATTGGTCAACTTTATGATACAATTAAGAATGTGCAGAGGTACTGCAATAAGAAAGTAAAGATTGCAGGTATTCTTCTTACAAAGTATAATCCACGTACCATCAACAACCGCGACATGAAAGAGTTGACAGAGCAGCTTGCACAGTACATGGACGCTCCGATGTATCAAACCACAATCCGTTCATCTGTTGTTGTTGAGGAAGCACAGACGCGAAAGACAGACATATTCAGTTATAAAGCGGACGCTGCTGTTGTGGGAGATTATGCCGCTTTTATTGAAGAGTATTTGAAAGGGGAAAATAAGTAATGGGAACGAAGAAAAGTAAGGTTGATACCTCGGCGCTGTTTCGAGGGATTGTCGGCCATGATGAAAGCGAAGCACCGGAAGTTAATTCCGGCGAAGCAGAAGCAGCGGCAAAGCTGCCGGTCGCGGAAGAAGTTAAAGCTGCTCCGGTGAAAGTAGGACGCAAAGCCAATAAGGAAAAGAACATTCAGGTATCTATTTACCTTACCCCGGATCAGGCAAAGGAGCTGCGGGTTCAGGACGCTTTGAAAGAAAAGGAAACGGATAAATCCGCTATTGCAAGAACCGGCATTGAGATTGCTCTTTCCTTGAACAAAGAAACCTATGCAGCTATGAAAGTCGCTGCGGATAAAGTCGGAAAGACACCCGGCCAAATTGTGCAAAAAGCCCTTGAACAATATTTATAAGTTGTCACAAATGAAAGGCGGTGAACCATGAAACGATTAGGGGAATATCGTTCCTATTTGCTTTACGAAGTTGAAGAACAAGACGGCAGAGATATTAACACAACAAGCGGAAGCAGATATATCCGGAATAGTATCTTGATTTTTGAACCGGACGAAAACAATCCAAAGCTGGGCGATGAATGGCGAATGTGCAAAAACGAGGAAGAAGCAAAACGGACGATTGACGAGAGCGCACCTAAAATGCCAATTCAAGAGCAAATGAAACAGGCAGAGGAACGAAGCCGGGCGAGAGCGGCGGCAATGGACATTCAGCGCAGAGCAGATATAGAGGAAGAACGCAGACGGAGAGAACGGCAAGAGGAAGCCTATTATCCTGAAAGAAAAAGCTAATATTTGAAAGCCGCCTTTCGAGGCGGCTTTTCTTATACGAAACAAACTCTTGCATAAAAGCGAATGGTATCCTATACTTAAAAAAAGAGCGGAGCGAAGAATAACAAGCATTGGAAGTGTTAGCACACTTCCACGAAACGCCGAAAATTGCCACGGGGCAATTTCCTCTGTTTCTGCTTGTTGGTGCGTTGCCCCAAACCCCACCGGCTAACGCCGGAGAAGAAAAGCACGGCTTTTCATAAAGAACGAAAGGAAGGTATTTGCAAGATGGCAAATAGAGAAAGAACGGTGCGGCTGCAACTTCTTGTTTCGGAAGAAGAAGCTGATATGATACGACAGAAAATGCTTCAAGTTGGAACTACTAACTTTTCCATGTATGCGCGGAAAATGCTGATAGATGGATATGTAATAAAGCGTGATTTTTCAGAGTTAAAAGCTCTAACAAAAGAACTGTCTAACCTTGCTCGAAACATCAACCAAATTGCATTGAGAGCAAATGAAACTCGTAGCATTTACCAGCAAGACATTGACGATTTGAAACAGTATTATGGAAATGTGAAAAGGGCGTGCACAGAGCGTCTTGTAAAAATGATAGAGGAATAAAGCCATGGCTTACACAAGAATACACGCTATAAAAACAACCTTAAATAAGGCGTTGGATTATATAGAAAATCCTGCGAAAACGCAGGAGCAACTTCTTGTGTCCGGTTATAATGTTGATCCTATTTCTGCGTCAGTTGAGTATCGTATGACGGCAGCATTGGCAAGAGAAATGAAAGGGGATTATGCAAAGACTGGTGGAGCAGATATTTTAGCTTTTCACATGATACAGAGTTTTTCTCCTTATGATAAAATCACACCGGAACAGGCGCATGAACTCGGTAAAAAATGGGCTGATGAAATATTGCAAGGGAAGCACGAGTATGTAATCAGCACTCATGTTGATAAGGGGCATATTCACAATCACATAATTTTCAACTCTGTTTCTTTCTATGACTATAAAAAATATGAAACCAAGCCTTATAAAACGGCTGCGCTTTTGCGAAAAGTAAGTGATCGTCTTTGTGAAGAACAGGGACTTTCTATAATTCAAAATCCAAACCTAAAGCAAAAAAGCCCGACACATTACGAATGGGAACAGCACCGTGCAGGCACATCATGGAAAGCACAGATCAAAGAAAATATTGATAAGGCCATTGAAGCGGCAACCGATTATGACAGCTTCAAAGAAAATCTGCGGAAAGCAAATGTTGAGATAAAAGAGGGGAAAAGAATTTCTTTCAAAATTGCCGGTTCGGGACAAGAAAGATATTGCCGTGGCGATAGGATCGGAGAAGAATATACAAGGGAAAAGATTGTTGCGAGATTGGCAGCACCAAAAGTAAGAGAGCTTCAAAAAGAGGAAGAAACCAAACATCGGGGAGAGAAAAACGCCGATTCTGCACCGCAGCCGGTATTTTCCTCTTATGATAAAAAGGTGGAGTGGGAAGCACAGAGAACAACACTTGCCGCCACAAAAGAACTGGCCGCAGCCTTAATGACGATCCGACAGGAGAACATACAGCAAGAAAATGATTTTGAAATCAGGATCAGCGGCTTGTCTGAAAAGGCGGCGGGTGTCCGGTCAACAATGACAGAACTTTCCGGAAAGAACCAGCAATATAAAAATGCGGCAAAGTACTTAATTGCATTTAATCAGTATCTTCCTATAAAGCAAGAGCTTGAAAAGCAACTTCCTTTTAGAAAGGCTAAATATGCCAGGCTACATGAGGGCGAGCTGGCCGCTTTCGATCATGCAGCGGCACAGCTTGAAAAGCTGGGTGTAAATACAAATGTTGATCCGGAAAAAGTTTTAACTTTGGTAAAGGAGCAAGATGGCAAGGTATCGGAGCTGTCGGCGGCTCTCAAAGAAACCACTGCAAAAATTGACGCGCTCCGGCAAGCGCAGCGGATAGTAAAAGAGATCTACCAGCAGCCAAAAGAACCACAGGAAAAACGAAAAGAGCGGGAAAATCAAGAGCTGTAAAAAGGATTTTTTCAAGCCCATGGGAAACAATATTGACAAGCAGCATAGAATATAGTACAATGTACTACAAGAAAGGAGTTGATATTATGGCTTTTTCAATCAGACTTTCCGAGGAAGAAAAGCGGTTGGCTGACAGCTACGCAAAAATCCATTCGCTCTCTTTGGGAGAAGCGTTCAAAAGAGCATTGTTTGAGCGGATCGAAGATGAATACGACATTGCCCTTGCAGATGAAGCCTATTCAGAATATATCAAAGGCGGTAAAAAGAGTACACCTATTGCCGAACTTTGGAAAGAGTGCGGTCTATGAATTATAGTGTCGAAACCACCACACGCTTTGACAAAGAGTTTAAGAAACTCGACAGTTACACAAAGCGCATGATAAAGGCATGGATTGAGAAAAATCTAATTGGCTGCACCGATCCCCGGCAACACGGAAAAGGGCTTACAGCAAACCGCAGCGGGCAATGGCGGTACAGAATAGGGGATTACCGGCTTATTTGCCAAATAGAAGATGATAGGCTCGTTATACTCGCCTTGAATATTGGACACCGCAGCGAGGTCTACAAGAGCTTGTGACGGCTCACCGGCAGTAAAGGAGCTTTTGCGGCATATCCTCGCTGCGTTCCGGTATTCCACAGTCCCCTTGACTTCCGGTGCTTTGGGGGCTGCACCCGCCTTGCGGCGAAGGGAAAGAAGCAATCAAAGATCACTTCTTACCCCTCGCCTTTCGGCAAGTTTAGCCCTCAAAGGCGCAAGGACGGGCGGCTCTGCTAAAAAAAGCAATCAAAGGGCTGCGCTCGATCGCAGCTCCGGCAGCCCTGGCCGATCGGCTGGGGCTGCTCTTTCTTTTTGCATTTTTGAAGTTAATCTGATTTGTAGTAACAAGAGAACGGCACTCCCCGCCACAAGCCCCTATAACGCCCACAGACGCGCCGGAGGGCGAGGGCGGGGAACAACAAGGGAGAGCCGGAAAACGGCACACAGGGCACTACAGAGCCACCCAGAGCGTGTAGGCAGCAAAACAAAAAGCCCACTACCGTTCCGGTGGTGGGCTTTTTCTTATTTTTCAAGATCGTGGTTTTTTCCATGGTGTTGCTCGGCGGCGGTGGAACTGTTGCGCCGGTCAGCTTCGGCCTGTGCTGCGGCCATGCGCTCTTTCATGCTCATTCTCTTTTGTGGCTCTGATCGAGGCTGAGTGTCAAGTGTTTCCGTCAAATCAGGTTTTTTTTGAAGTGGCGTTAGCCGGTCATATTGGATAATCTTTTCACCCGTGCTAACAGTGATTTTTTCCTTGAAAAGTAATGTATATGCCGGTTGGCCAATGGTATAATCTTTTTGACTTTTTGGGAAAAATGATCTACAGAAATATAAACCGGCCTGATCTTTCTGCGCAATAAAGATATAAATATCGTTATTGTTATGCGGCGTAGATAGTAAAAAGTCGGCTTCGATTAACGAAAAACAGTTTTGTTTTTCGTTATATCTAAAAATAAGACTGTTAGCATCTAAAATTTGTTCTATGGCCGCCAGTGGCTCAAAGCGATCTTGAATTTGAGAAATATATCTGCTTTGGTTCAAAAAATTATCCGTAATAGACCCGTTCAAAATACGAGAAAAAACTTTAGACCGATTTTCCGTTGAAAGCCGTAAATCTTTTAATTTTCCTAACCCCATTAAATGATGAAAGTCGATAGAAGAAAACTCAATGGTTAGATCAACAGATTTTCCTTTTCTCCCGATAATAATATGGTATTGTGTATCAAGTAATTTTTCAAAAGCGGTTGCACATTCTTGTATTTTATCCATTCTTTTATCCTCATAGAAAAAGCCGCCCTGCATAAACAAGGCGGCTTTGAGTATTTTCTTTCGGTTTTCACCTACTCCGGTTTGAGGTTACTACACAACCCCTACTGAAAGCTCGGCATAGTAAGGCTTACCGGTACGCTACCATGCTTCAACGCTTTGACAGACACACGCCGTTGCCTATCGCTATTATTATTATACGCAACGGCAAGAAATATGTCAAGAAGAATTTTGAATTTTTAGTACTGATTTTTACTCGTCAGAAAGCAGAGTATCAGATAGATCAAGATCAGAAAAGGCAGCTTGTGTCATAGCCGTTACTTTCCGTATGGTTTCTTCAACGATACTTTTAATGTTCTGATCCTCAATTAAAGGCAAGCTGTCATTGAGAGCTGCTATAACACTATCGCGGTTTTGAGAGAAACCACAATACATTTTGACAATGCTTAATTCATCAATGGTAAACATGATTATTTCCCCCTTTCTGCTGTCTTGTCGCGCTGGGGCTGATTGAGAGCGTGGGAACTGTTACGCCGGTCAGCTTCGGCTTGTGCTGCGGCCATGCGTTCTTTCATGCTTATTTTCTTTTGCGGCTCCTGTGCCGCCTTTGGCTGTTCTTTGTTCTGATCTCGAAAGCCAAGCTGTTCCCTCGTCTTTTCCCGGTCAAGGTCAATATCACCGTCAAATCGGACTGTATCAAGCATTTCCTCATGGCGGCGGGCTTCCTCTGATGAAATGCCTTGATATTTTTCAAAACTTGCTACATCAGCTTCTTGCTGCAGATCCTCTATGTCTTGTGCGAACTCCGGCAGATTTTCAAAGCCAAAACTATCTACATAATAGGCGGTAATACCGAACTCCTCTTTGATTGCGATAATATCAGAAACAGAAAGGCTATGCCCGGTAAAATCAGCCGGGCGATTTATGTTGAACTCTGTAAATAAATCATCAAGGTTTTTTCCCGCTGGTAGTTTTCCAGTATAAACTTTATCATACATAGGAAGCGTAGGAGTTATATTTGCTTGCCGGAGCTGATCTAATCCCTCAAAACGGATATTCCGGTTGTCTGCGCTTTCTTTAAGCTGGTATATGATAAAGGGGCGATCTTCTTTTTCAAAAGAGGAAGCGAGGGTTTTTACCTGATCCGGCGTAATCTCTGTAAAGAGATCCTTTTCCCTATCCTTTTGAAGCTCTGTAAGCCGGGTGTCGATTTTATCAATCAGATCCCCAGCTTGCTTTTGGATTGTTTCAAGAGAGCTTTGCAACTCGGCCAACTCTTTACTGCTGCTCCATGAAGCCAAGTAAGGAAAAGTATAATCGGAAGTATCAATTCCGTAATGCTCACACACGACAAAAGCGGTGCTTTCAGCTTCAATTTCTCTTGTGCGCCGATCTGTCCGATCGGCAAGAATAAGGTTTTGTTCCGGCGCGTGTAAATCTGCGTGAGTAACTTCGTGTATGGCCGTTTTTACACTCTGCGCTTCACTCATTCCTTGCTGAATTACAATACGCTGGGTGACAGGATCGCAAAAGCCTTTTGCGCCACCCTGTATTTCTTCAAAAGATACCGGGAATGGGGAAACATCACGGATTGCTTGCATAAGGTCTTGATATGCTTCCACACTGCCGTTTAGCTCGTTGACGAGCTGCGGGAGTGGTTCACCCTCGGTTTGGCTTACATCGAACACGGAAACCGGAACATAAGACGGTACTTGCCGGGTAACTTTTTCCATAACTGGCTTTCCGTCTGCTCCGATAATGGTGTTGCCGGAACTATCCTTTTTCTCCTGTTCCACATTAACTTTGCGGGGAGAATAACCTACAATTTGAATACCACTTTCTCCACGCTGTACTTGCCGGTTAAACTTTTTCTTCCACGCAGCATAACCGGCTACATGGGTTGCTTCCGGCTTTTGCATAAGGATCAATAGGCTGTTTCTAAAGCTATATGAATGAAACTTTGACATGGTGGCAAGGTAATTGCGATAATTTTCACTCTCAAAAACTGCTTTCGTTCCTTGTTCTGCCTGTTCCAAAAGTTCTTTGAGCTTATCATTATTCTTTGGCATTTTTAGGCACCCTTTCTTGCTTCTCCTTTCGTACATACTCATAAAGGCTCGGTTTAGAAATACCGGTTGCCGCAGTAATTTCTTTAATCGAATACTCGTTTGAGAAGTACATTTTCAAAGCAGTATCTACCTGTTTTTTGTCGTGCGGCTTTCTGCCGCCTACGCGACCACGCGCTTTGGCAGCAGCAAGGCCGGATTTTGTATTTTCGGATATAATATCTCGGTCAAGCTGCGCCAGCGCACACCATGTAGTGAATACAAACCGCCCCATCGGCGTAGTGGTATCAATTTTTTCCGTTAGGCTTACAAACTCAATTTGATTTGCCTGAAACTCCTCGGCCAATGCCAAAAGCTGCTTTGTGTTTCGGCCAAGCCTTTTTAATTCATATACCACAAGCGTATCTCCGGAGCGGAGTTTATCTAATAGTCGGTTAAGTTCAGGACGGCTCCTTTTTGTTCCCGATATTTTCTCTGAAAAGATTTCATCTACGCCATATTCCCGGAGCGCGTCAAGCTGTCTGTCCGTTTTCTGATCCTCTGTACTTACTCTTGCATACCCAAATCTCATATATTTAAGCCCCTTTCGCACTAATCAAGGAAAATTATAATCCATAAAGGGAGTGCCCGGCAACACGAAAAATGCAAAATGCAAATAAATTATCTTGTCTGATAAACGATCGTTTATCAGACAAAATTTTTGATGCACAAAAGCGCGGTTTTTTCGGGCAAATCTGGTCTATTTTCGTGTCTGAAAAATAAAGTTCAGAAAACGTTTCACAAAACAAGTTTTCAGACCAAACTTTTAAGATAGGTTGGATCAGTCTGATCGTCAGTAATCATTTTTACCGGATTAGTGGTAGTGAAGTAAAATTGCATGGTTCTTTCTCCACCGTCAAAGGTGAGTTGCATGGAGCTGTGATAATAATTGTTATTCGGATCACTCGTGATAGTATAAGTTCCGGCTTCGGTTGTAGTGCCGTTTGTAAAGGAATATGTGCCGTCTGCGGAAAAGGTATAGCTCCAATAAATGCTATCTGCGGTCGGCCATTCGTCAAAGGTTCCTTTCCATGTGCCTACAATCATATCTTTCACATAAGCGTCCAGTTCCCTGGCATATTCGGAAACATCGGGATTTCTTTCAGAACTTATAACGCGATCGGTGATTGTGTTGTCTGTATTGTTGTTTATAGATTGATTATAATTGTATGGATAAATTCCATAAACAGCTTTATATCTTTCAGCGCGTTCTTGCACAGAAAGAGTGCCTTTTGTGTAAGTCGGAGCATATTCAATTCCGGTGCAATAGAATGTCATAACGCCATCGCTGCTTTCAGTCAGCGTATAGGGGTAATTCGCTGCGGCTCCGCTCTTGATGATCTTGATTAGTTTATCAGAAATAATCTCGTACTCGTGATATAGCGTTTCTTCCGGCAAAACGTTTGTTGCTGCTGTATGGACGGTAATTCCGGTTTCTGTGAAAGTACAAGTAGTTGCTCCGTCAAGACTTGTCCATTCACCCAGTAGCTTATTAACCGTGTTTGGAATGATATTCGCTTCATCTTCTGCGGCCTGAGCTGCCGCTGCGGTTAGGGCGGCTTTTGCGGCTTCCTCGGTCTGATAATAGGTATATTTCCCGGTCAAGGTATAGCTGCCGTCCTGGGCCTGATTGATCGTAAGCGAGGTTGTTCCGTCCTGTGCGCTTTGCAGGGTTACAGTGTTTCCGGAAACGCTATATGTGCCAGCAAAAGAAAGCCACGGATTGCCGCCGTTCCACTCTGCAAAAGAGTAATTACCCTCTTTGCCAAAGGTGACGCTATCCGGCTTATCGCTGTACCATGTGCCAACAATGCTTATGGCTGGATTACTATTCTTATGTAGTACAGCGACCACGATCGCAGCGGCCAATACAAGAACACCGACAAGAGCAACGATAACAATAAACTTCTTTGAAATAGGCTTCATTAAAAATTACCTCACTTTCTCGGCGGGAAATCAAATCCCACAGTTTTATCTTCTTTCAGAACAAGGTTTGCGTCAAAAGGCTTTCCGGCTTTGCTTGTAAATCCCTTGATAAGATCAGTTTTCCCCTTTGCCAGTAGCTTTACAGCTTGTGCCTTTGAAATAGCTTTGCTGGCCGTGGTTTTCCAAATCACAAAGCCGCAGCCGCCCTTTCCGCTTTCACAAGAAAAGCTCTTTGGGTACTCTACAACCTTTTTACCGCATTTTGGGCAAATGCCTATACTCTCTCTCTCACTCTGAAAAACGCCGGTGCTTTGCTCCGGCGAATACAAAGCCTTTGTGTCCATCACAAAGGAACGGATAAAGCCGCTGATCTCTTGCATGAAATCAGTCGGTTTTTTTTCCCCTCGCTGGATCGCGGCAAGCTGTTTTTCCCATTCTGCGGTTAGCTCCGGCTCCTTGATTTTGTCGGTGACAAGGTCAATGAAAGTATATGCCGTTTCAGTCGGTAGCAGCTTTTTGCCGTTTCTCACGATATATCCGGCCTTGACAATGTTCTCAATGATACCGGCTCTTGTTGCCGGGGTTCCAAGCCCACTATCTTTCATAGCGTCTTTCAGTTCTTCATCAACTATGCTTTTCCCGGCAGTTTCCATAGCTTTGAGTAAAGTATCTTCGGTATAGGACGGTTGCGGCTTTGTTTTCTTTGGTTCAGCTTTTACTTCGGACGCGGTAAAGGTGTTCCCCTCGCTCATGGGCGGCAGCACCGCGTTTTCCGGAGTGTCCGGAGCATCCTCTTTTTCTTCCTGTGCTTTTACGGCTTTTTTTACCTGATCGTCAATCTGCTTAAAGCCAAGGTCAATTTCTTCTCTGCCGGTGGCCGTGAAAGGTTCGCCCTCAATATCCAAGACTACTTTAGTAGCGGTGTAGGTGTGCGGAGCATAAACAGCGGACAAAAGACGGTAGGACACCAAAAGCAGAATATTTCTCTCTCCGGTCGGTAGGTTATCCAGTTTTTCTTTCGTAACGCCGGAAGTGGGCAATACGGCATGATGATCGCTTACTTTTTTATCATTGATGATTTGTGCCATAGTTACATTTTCAGTACTATAATTGCTTGCAACTTCCGTACTGATAATGCCGGTGGCAAGGATTGTATCAATCAGGCTCCGGGTAGATTGCTCCTGATCTGCTGTAATATAACGGCTGTCAGTTCGAGGATAAGTAGCCAGCTTATTATCATAGAGCTTTTGCAGATAATCAAGGGTTTGCTGCGCCGAATATCCAAGCAGCCGGTTAGCGTCCCGCTGTAAGGTTGTCAGATCATATAGAGCAGCGGGTTTCTCTCGTTTTTCCTCTTTTTCAGCTTTAGATACATGGGCTTCTTTTCCGGAGCATTTTTCTACAATCTGCTGTGCTTTTGCCTGATCGTCAGCTCTGCTATACGCCTTAAAAGAACCACAATTTGCGGTGAGCGTAAAATAAGTTTGCGGGACAAAGTTTTCTATACTACGCTGCCGGTTCACAATAAGGTTGATTGTCGGTGTCTGCACACGGCCACAAGTGAGCGTTTTGTTATACATCTTTGAGAAGAGCCGGGTAAGATTGATCCCGACAAGCCAATCTGCCCGCTGGCGGCATAAGGCAGCTTCATAGAGATTATCGTATGCGCTGCCGGGCTTCATACCGGCCAAGCCGTCTTTGATACTTTTTTCTTCCATGCTGCTGATCCATAACCGCTTGAATGGTTTTTTACACCCAGCTTGATTATACACCAGTCGAAAAATCAATTCGCCCTCTCGCCCGGCATCGGTAGCTTCTACCAGCTCCGACACATCGGCGCGGCTCATAAGTTCTTTCAGAACTGCGTATTGATCCGCAGTAGCACTTGATACTTCAGTAATGTAGTTTTCGGGAATGATAGGCAGCGTGTCCAAGCTCCACTTTTCCAAGCCTTCACCGTATGCGCCCGGTTTGGCCAGCTCAATTAAGTGGCCAACACACCACGATACAATATAATCATTTCCGGACAGATACCCTTTCCCTCTTGTTGTTGCGCCAACTACCTTTGCGATTTCACCAGCCACAGATGGCTTTTCTGCAATAATAAGGATCATTGAACAGCTCCTTTCTGATTGATAGTCAATCACTCATTTGCGCTTCCGGGCGATTGTGTAGGAGTGGTTTTCATGTTTTTAAGCAGCTCCTTGACCTGATCCAGCGGCATATCAATTTCTTTCAGCATAGCTTTAACTTCCAAACTTTCCAGCGTTTCAAGCTCACGGCGATATTTGCTGATTTTTTCTTGCTCCTTTCCGATCCGCTCTTGTGCTGCGGCGATCCTCGCCTTTTTTTCTTTGATTTTTTCAGAGATTGTCATAGGGTTTGCTTCCTTTCTTTTATGGCGTTGTTTTTTCGCACTCTGTAAAGATAAGAGGATTAAGATTGCGATTGTCTTTATCGTGATATTCAAGGTGCAGGTGGTTCCCGGTGCTTGCTCCGGTGGTTCCTACATAACCGATCACATCACCCGGATTAACCGTCTGCCCATTCGCTACCGCAAAGCCGCTCATGTGGCCGTAAAGGGTATAGGAGCCGTCCGCTGCAACTACTTTGATATAATTTCCCCAGCCGGAAGCGTCGCTGCCGGTTACAATCGTTCCGGCATTGCAAGCGTTGATTGGCGTTCCACCCGGCATAGCAATATCAAGGCCGAGGTGCTGCTTTAGTTCCCCGCTTATCGGGTGTATGCGCCAGCCCCAGCGAGAAGAAACGCCAACAGACCAATCTACACCAACAAAGGGGCTTGAAAGTTGTTGCCTAAAGGTGTAAACACCGACTTCTTGCAGCGCGTCATATTGCTGCTGCTGATCCGGGGTAAGTAGCGTGTTTTTATTGACTTCGTAATAATCTTCCCAAGTTTTTGTTGTAAGGTATATATCCATGTGATAGACATATTCCGTCCAAGTGTCCGTTGTTGTTTCGCCGGTTACTGGATCGGTTGAGGTGCTTTTGTGCTCTATTTCTTCCGTCCACCTGATTTTTTCTACCTGATGAAGTTGTGCATGGATTGTTTCAAGCTCACCTTTTACCGTAGTGCCAAAAAGACCGGCTATGATCCCGCTGAAAGCATAATCTTCATAGCGGCTATCCAAATAAGAAAGGATAAGATCGGCGTTGGTATAAACTGAAATACTGTCTTTTGATACTTCCAATCCGTTCATGTAATATCGGTATTCATCAATCGGCGGTATATGGAACCGGGTATCTTCGTTGACAATATCATCTTCCATACGAGCGTCCAGCTCTGTAATATAAAGATAAGTCTGTGAAACCTCGTAATCTTCACTTTTGAGCGAAAGGGACGTTATCACACCAACAACAGAGGAAACCACCGCAATTATACCGGCCACTACAACAGCGGCCACGGCAGTAATACCAGCCGCTTTCAAAACAACCGGATTTGCCAAAACTTTTTTTCCGGCCGCAAATACCGCTTTACCCCCGGCCTTTATTTTCTCTGCGGCGTTTTTTGCCGTTTTTACTGTCCTCTTTATGCCGCGCCCGGTGGCCTGCGCCATTTTCAAAGTGCGTTTTGTTCCAACGATTAAATCTTTTGGCTTTGTAATTGCCTGCATACCGAGATCGTCAGAACCATGGAAATCCTCAACGGCTTTAACAGCTCCGGTTTTTATAATGCTGCCTATGGAGCCAGCCGATCCGGTAAGGCTTTGCTTTGCACGGTCGGTAAGTATTTTTTTTGCTGCGGAACCGGTCAAAACACCAGCAGCCACATCATTAGAAAGTTTCCGGCCATACTTTGCAAACCGAATAGCACCACGGCCAGCAGCAAAGCCGCCTTTCACAGCATATTTCCCGGCTTTATAGCCATACTTTGTGGCTTGTCCCTTTGCACGGTCGGTAATATCTCCGTCTTTGCCGCCTTGTCCTACGGCGGCTTCAACTTCTCTGCCAATAATGCCAGCAGCCGTTTTTAAGATACCTTTTTTCTCTCCCGGTTCCGACGCTCCCCATGTTTTATCCGCAAAGGCGGCGGCTTCGGACGCTTTTAATCCGCTCTTTATGCTGTCGGCAACTGATCCGCTTACAGAGCTTGCGAAAGCCCCTCTATCGTCAGTCTTAAATACACCCGCTGAGCCGGCAATAGCAGCGGCTCCGGCAGCCCCACCAAAAACGCGGGCTTCTCCCGGCTCTTTCTCAACTGATCCATACCTCGCTTCTTTTTGCGGTTGCTCTACATCGTTTATATGGCTGAACCGTTCCGCTGTGCTGTGCATTGGTGCTGATGAAGCACCTGGAGCCGGTGAAGCTGCCTTTTCTGCTCCTGTTCCGTAATGGTAATCTCGAAAGCCGAGTTGATCCCTTTTTTTCTCTTTATCAAGGTCAATGTCACCATCAAACCGGACTGTATCAAGCGTTTCTTCATGGCGGCGTCTTTCCTCTTGTCTATGATAAGAGGTATAGACGCCGCGGTGCTGCGGCTCTACGCTTCCTGTGTCTTGATGATATACCGGGCTTTGTGGAGAGCTGCCCCGGACGGGGCGGCTCTCCGGTGCTCCCGCGCTGTAATACGGCTGCTGCGGGGTATCAAGATAGCCTTGCTGTCGGATCACATCACGCTGGGTGCTGGTTTCGAGATCGTCGCGGACGGTATCATGGTGCAGTTGGCTCCTGTCTGATGAAAACACAGTATCTTCTTTATCTTCAGGAGAAAGATACTTGCCATATTTATCACTCATAAACCGTCCCCCTCTCGCAACTTATACGGTAGCCGCAGCGGCTTCTTTCTCTGCGGGTTCCTTTTGTGAAGTGTCCTTTTTAATGTCCCCGACTTCCTCAATTTTTGTTGTCATCATGCGGTATAGGTCGGTATCGGTCGGGAACCGATCAATGAAAGGTACAATGGATTTACCGGCAAACAGCAAGCCGTGTCCGGGTTCCGAGCTTGTGACAAAGGAAAGCTGCTTGTTGCTGATATTAAGCAGCCCGGCAAGCTCCATGCGGTCGCTTGTGGCTTGATTTAACATCATAATAAAATCGCTGTTGGAAAGCATACGCCGGGCAAGATCAGACAACAGCAGTGTTTCTACATTTTGGGTAATTCCGGTAGGAACAGCTCCCCATTTACGGCTACGGCTCCAAAGTTCAAAGAAATAGTTTGCGCTGTATTCGTTACTGAAAAGGAGTTGGATTTCATCAATATAAATCCATGTTCGCTTGCCGATCGCGCGGTTTTGAGTAATGCGGTTCCAAATCTGATCGAGGACAACGATCATACCGAAAGTCCGGAGCTGCTTTCCGAGATCGCGCACATCAAAAACAACAAGTCTTTTCTGTGTGTCTACATTGGTACGGTTTGCAAAAACAGAAAGCGTACCATCAATGTAAAGTTCAAGATCAAGAGCCAGCCCTTTTGCTTCCGGCTCCGGCTGTGCCAGGATAACCTCATAAAAATCGCGCAGCGTGGGAACCGGGTTCTTTTGGGGATTGGCAAAATAGGGCGCGTAGCAGATTTTACAGGCACGGCTCACAATGGAACGCTGCCCCCCGGTCAATCCCTGTTTGCCGCCTACCAGCAGTTCACAGATTGTCAAAATAAACTCTGCTTTGAGCTGCAACGGTTCTTCATCATCTGCATAGTCCATGCTACAATCCATCGGATTTATGTAGTTTTTGGAGCCAGCGGAGATATGCACAATTTCTCCGTCAAAGCCCTGTGCCAGCGGGGTATATTCTCGCTCCGGATCAATAATTAGCACCTCTGCATTTGGATCATTCAGCAAAACATTTATCATTTCGCGCTTTGCTGCAAAACTCTTTCCGGAACCGGGAGTGCCGAGAATAACACCGTTTGGAGCCTTTAAGCTGTAACGATTGAAGAAGATAAGGTTTCTTGAAAGTGCATTAAGACCGTAGTACATACCTCCTTTTTGGTAAAGTTCCATAGTGGTGAAAGGAACAAAGATTGCCGTGGAAGCGGTTGTCAATGTGCGGGACACATTCACAAGATTTTTCCCGATCGGAGCAACGCTCATAATTCCCTCGCGCTGCCGGAGAGCAAGCCGATCAATTTTGACATTGTTTTTTCGGGCAGTTGCCATAATCTGAAAAGCGTTATCCTGCAAGGTGTCTATATCGTCAGCAAAGGTGTAAACCAGCAAAGTAACCTTAAACATACGCTGATTTTTGTTTTCCAGCAGATCAAGGAGCTTTGTTGCTTCGTCGTAGCTCCGGCGAGTTTCCATAGGAATAGCAATATCGGCATTACGTCCTTTTTGCACGGCCTGATCCTGTTTGCCGGTAGCTTCCATTTCCATAAAAGCAATCTGTCGGCGCACAAGTTCAAGAGCCTTTCCCTGTTCCACATTGGTAATGTGCAGCGTGATATTCATATCAATGGGGAGATCAGACAATTCAGAGATAATCTTGTCTGAAAGCTCTGCCGGAAGATCGCGCAGAAATAGCACCTGCCCATAGTGTTCGCCGGTGTGAGAACCAAAGGAAAACATATCTTTATCGGTGAAATCAAAGCTATCCGGCGCAATACAGGCTTTTGTAGTAAGGCTGCTTTCCAAAAGCTGATCGTATGCAAAAGTAAACCTCTCCCCCGGACGGAAGATCTCGTGGAGCTGCTGCAAGCGGTCAATGCCACTCATGGCTGCCACTTCGCACCCAAGAGCCTTATAATGCCCCATAAGGTCAGTTTCCAGCCGTGCCAGCGCAGGAATGGCTGTTTCATAGGAAGTGGCAGCAGTTGAGAAAGTAATATACTTTTCTCTTAAAATGCTGTTCTGCCCCTCAAGGGCTTTTGCAGCAAGCATACCGTTCATTTCCTTGCGGTAGTGATTGAGTTTCGCTTGTCCGTCAATCATTGGCATAAACATGGTTTCCTTAAAGGCTTCCTTGTCAATACGCCGATTTACAATATTGATTTGCAAGTGTATGGTAGGATCGCAATAATTCAGGGCTTCGCAGTACCGGGTGAAAAGGTCAACTTGTTCATCACGCCGGGCAGTCTGATAGTTAATATCAGAAAACTTGAAAGAACGGCTATAAAGGCCATGCTCAATTTGGCAAATACCGTCCTCAAACATCAGATCATACTTTATCTGCTGGACGGTGTTTTTCGGCGCGGCGGCTTTCTTTAGCTGCTTTTTCCGCTCTGCGTTTAATTGTTCGGTATTCTTGTCGAGCTGCTTTAATCTCGCGGAGTGCTTCCTTGCGCTTTCTCTTGCGGCCTTTTTCTGTGACCGCAAAGACAACGGCTTCTCTAATTTTCCGGGCTTCTTTTCGCTCTTTTCGGGTGAGCTGCTTCCCTGTCCCGGCACTGCCGGTTTCTTTTTCAAAAATCCAAGCATATTTTGATTTCCTTTCTGCGGTTTCGTCTGCCAGATCAGGCAGCGCGTCAATAACGAGTTCGTTTTCATAAGATAGCTTGTTCATGCCGGTTTTGTGCCGGATCAGCAACGCTGCATATTTTTCAAATGTCATGCCGTCTTTCTTGATGAACCCAAAGGCCATAAGAGGCAGAGCTTCAGCTATTATGATGTAGCTTGCCGTATCCATTGTTAAACCAAGTACCTTTGTGCAAAGAAAATAAGTACCTACGCCTAATACAACGGCAGACGAAAAGCATACTAATTTTCGGAGTGATAATCCGAACATGATTTTTTCTTCATATTCAGTTATTTCTTTTGGAATTGGAACACTTATTGCCATGTGTTTTTGCTCCTTTCTTACATAGCGTTACAGACACTCTTTGCCCAGCGGCTGGAACTGAACACACCAAGTGCCAGGATCAGAGAATACAACAATAATCCCCATGCGCTTGTATCACCAAGGATATTGGAGCTTACCAAAATTGGGAAGAACGATAGGATTAAGTAAATAAAGGCTCCTTGCAAGCAAACCGCAGCAAAACTTTTCAAAAAGCCTTTTGCAATCTGATTAAGATCATCCGAGGGGAAAGTAGCTATTGGGATAGGTGAAATTGCAATATAAACATAAATCTCAATAAAGCGGGCTATGCAAATGATCTGAACCAAGCCCAGCAGTACCCAAACACCAAACTTAACTATGACAAGTTCCAAGAGCATACCTATTTGATCTCCCAAACTCATAGCGTTGATTTGTGCGGTCATAGCTGCAAGATCCACCGCCCCGGAAACCGAGCCGTTAGCAACGACACCGGCAATGCCGGTAACAACTTCTTGTGCTACGCTATAAATGGCTTGCATGAAAAGCAAAGAACTGTCTACGGCCACTTTACAAAGCACCATTTTGAACATTACACGAAACACAATTTCAGCTCCAAAGGAAGAACCGCCGCCAGCTCCATCAACTTTGATACTTGCCTTGTAAAGTTCCAGCACGAAAAACAGAGCTAAAATCACATAGGCAATCGGCATGACAACGCTTGTCATAATGGTATGAACCCACCCATAAAGGGTGTTATTAAAGGCAGAAAGACCGATTGATAAATAGCTGTTTTGCCCTACTGCGGCAAACTTATCAATCAAATCCGTTACCCACTTTATCAAAAGGTCTTTGAACAAGGTTACACGCTCCTTTCGTTTTTATAAAATAAGGGCGGCTGCTGTTATGTGCAGCCGCCCTAATGCAAGGCTATTTGCTGCGGCTTTGCAGCAAGATCACGACACAACCGAACTGAACAAGGCGGCTGCGGCGATAATCAAACCCCCGCCAACAATCTGCCAAATGCCCGATTGAAGTGCCGGTCCATTCTTATCTTTCAAGCCGCCAGCGAGAACGACAACGCCCCACACCAGCCACAGACCGCCGCCGATAATTGCAAACTTTGTAACAAGAGTAAGTACCTGATTGAGCAAATCCATAATTTTTACCTCTGCTTTCTTTTTGTGTGTTATAAGATAAAGACGCTTTTATACGAGTGCGTTCAACTCCGATAGGGTGACTACTTGAACTTCCTTTACATTGTCCAAGAAGTGTTCATCAACAGCAGCCTGCGCTTTCCGAATATCAAATATTGGCGCGCCGCCGTCATTGATCTGCTTATATCGCTTATGCTTTGCTGTTGGGTATTTAAGCGACTTAAACGGGGGTAATCCGGTTATCAGGACAAGGCATTGTGTTCTTTTCAATCGGCCAATTTCGGCAGCGTCAATCAGATCCCGCCCAAGTATGCTGTTGTTAAGACTGTAACTGCCGGTTTGCCCACGACTTTCATTGACATTTTGAGTATCAATCGTAGTTTTACCGATCATTTCAGAGATTTGCTTTGTTGTCTTTGTGGACTTCCCGCCCAAGAAAACAAAGGTGTCGCAGCAATCTATGATTGTTTCGCTATCGTCCTTATAAATGGACGAAATTTGCGTCAAGCTCTGCAAAATTATCATGCAGCTTATGTTTCGGCTTCGGATCGTAGAGATCAACCGGTGGAAATCCGGAACCTTTCCTATGTTGGCGAACTCATCAAACAAACACCGAACATGGAACGGCAATTTGCCGCCGTATTCGTTGTCTGCTTTTTCGCAAAGCAAATTGAACATTTGGTACATAATCATAGCGATCAAAAAGGCATAGGTACTATCCGTATCGCTCATAATCACGAAAAAGGCTGTTTTTCGATCCCCCAGTTCGTCAAGCTGCAATTCATCGTACAGCATAACTTCCCGCAGCTCGTCAATATCAAACGGAGCCAACCGGGCAGCACAGGAAATCAAAATACTTTTAAGCGTTTTCCCCGCCGCCTGTTTGAACTTTTTGTACTGCTTCACCGCAAGGCAATTTGGCTTTTCCTTTTCCAAATCTTCAAACATAATGTCGATCGGGCTTTGGTAATCTTCGTCGTCCTCTTTTACTTTGCACATATCCAGCATTTCAATCATCATGGGAATGTTTTGATCTTCCGGTGGGGCTTCATACCAAAGGTAAGCGATAAGTGCCGTGTATAGCAGCTTTTCGCAGTCTTTCCAAAACTTTTCACCGGAACCGGTTCCCTCTCCGTTGGTATTCTCCATAAGAACCGTTACGACTTTCAGAATGTCCTTTTCCTTGTGGATATACGCCAGCGGGTTATAATGGAGCGATTTTGAAAAATCTATGGTGTTAAAGGAGCGGACGGTATATCCGTTGTTTGTAAACAAATACCCAGTTTCCGGGAGAATGGTTCCTTTCGGGTTTTGTCAATAAGGAACAAGAAAAAAGTATTTTGCTTTTAAGCGGTTTCATCGCCGCTGTCGTTCTTGATAAGGCGCACAACCTTGTCCGTAAAGGTTTCCCGGCTGGTTTCGCTGAAATGGATATGAATGTCAAAGGTCGTGCCGCCGATGTTCTTCACAAGGTCGGGTTTGGCGGTCAGAGGGGAAGCGGCTGCGGGGGTGCTGGTCTTGCTGGTTTCATTGTTCATAGGCTCTCCTTTCAAAGATAAAGCCCCATGTGGTCGGCACATGAGGCGGTCATATCGGGTAAGGGTGCAAGGATGCAACAATGCAAAGGTATCTGCGGATTGCATTCTTACTTTGCACTCTTGGCTTCGTTCCTGCGGTAGTACCATTGATTTCCCCGGCGTATGACTTCTATCTGGGTATCAAGGTTGCGGCGGGCATTTTTAACTGTTCTCTCGGATATTCCGGCTTCGGCTGCGGCCTTTACAATGTCCTCGCTGGCAAGCTCTTTCCCGTCTGCAAGCAGGTCAAGTATCAGCTTCTCGGCTTGCTCGGTCTTGGTGGCGGTGTTCCCGCCCGCGCCGGATAGCAGCTCGTCGGCGGTGATGTCGTATTCGCCTATCCATGAAAAGCCTGTTTCCGGGTCAAGGCAAAAGGCAACGGGCTTGCCCTCCGGCGCAAGGGAAGATTTGTCATGGACGATAACACGCACATTCGGCTCCCGCTTCACGCGCCCGATCAGCAGGACGCTCCTTGCTGCGGCGCGGAAGTCGATAGAACCTAAGCCCCGGTATGCGCTCTGCCCTCCGGCAGCTTTGTTCAGATGTCCGATAAGGATAACGGCGCACCCGGTACGCTCGGCAACATCGGCAAGGCGGCGGAACATGGGGCGCACTTCGTTTGCCCTGTTCATGTCGGTTTTTTCGCCCATGTACGCCTGTATGGGGTCAAGGATAATCAGCCGCGCCTCGTTCTGCGTGATTGCCTTTTCTATGCGCTCGTCGGAGAGGGTAAGCTCCCGCTTGGCTTCATCAATCACAAGCACGCGGTCAAGGTCGGCTTCGGCTTCTATCAAGCGGGGCTTGACGGTATCGCCCAGCCCGTCCTCGGCGGTCTGGTAAATCACTTGGAATGGCGGCAAGGGCTTCATTCCCGGCAGCGTTCCCCCGGTGGTGCAGGCGGCGGCAAGGCGTAGGGCAAAGGTGGTCTTGCCCTCGCCGGGATTGCCTTGCACAATGGTTACTTTTCCAAACGGGATATACGGCTCCCATAGCCATTCAACGGTCTGTGTGTCAACCTCGCTCATGCGGATAATCTCGACGGTTTCTTCCTGCGGCGGCTCTTTCAAGCCGTAAACCGCTTCCCGGATATACTTCCCGTCTGTGATTTCTGCCCGGTGCTGCAATACCTCGTTCCAGTCCTTAAACAGCGGCACAAGGCGGTGGACGGTATATCCCTCCGGCACAAGCTCCGCAAGGCGGCTGCAAGCGTCGTTTCCCGCTTGGTCGCTGTCAAGGCAGAGGTAAACGGTCTTGATGTTTGGGCGGTCAGAGAGGAAACGCAACAGGGCTTTTTCTCCCACGCCGCCCAATGACAAATAGCTCTGTTTCTGCCATGCCTTTTTGAACAGGCAGAGGAAAGAGAGCAGGTCAACGGGGGCTTCAAAGACAAAAAGCCTGTCGCCCTCGCCCCGGTAGCAGAAATTAAAGGCTTTGTCGCTGCCTTTCACATCAAGTCGGAAGTTTCCCGCCGTTCCCTTGCTGTGGGCGTAGCGCGGTATTCCGTCCTCGTCCCGCCCCACAAATACGGCGTTGTGGTGGGCTGCGTCCTCGTAAATATCGCCGCGGGCAAAGAAAAAGCCCGTCACATCTTCATCAATGCGGCGGGCTGCTGTGAGGTAGTTCCTCGCTGTTCGATTGTCGCTGTTTGGGGGCGGTAGCCGGAAGTCGGATAGGGACGCGGGGCAAGGTCTGTCCGGCGGCGGTACGGCTCCCTTTTCTCCTGTGAGAAGTTCCACGGCTTCGGTGAAGCTCTTGCCGAAAAACTCCATGACAAAATCGACGGGGCCGCCGCCCTTGCTCTGGCTGTGCCTATACCATTTATTCCCCCGGACGGTCAAGCTGTCATGCCGTTTCCAGCGGTATTCATTTCCGGCGCGGGTAAGCTGCTCGCCCTGTGATTGTAGGAAAGAAACAAGGTCGGCTTGGTTCGCCCGGTCTATCTGTTCTTGGGTGTAATACATGGTTGATACCTCTCTTTCTGTGGTTGAATTGTTCACAGATTTCAAATATAATGGGGTTAGCAAGTTGGATTTAAGAGGTGATCTTATGATTGATTTAATAGTTGATTTCCTTGCAACCATAGGTGATATAATTGTAGATATATGGGTAAATAAGATTGTAACAAAATTCAAAAAGAAATGAGTCGCCTTTTATCCATCCAATAGTACAGAGGGCGGACAAGCCGAACAGCTTGCCCGTCCTTTCCTTTATCGCTCCTGTTCCTGCCGCTTGGTGCGGCTCTGCGTCTGTGCCGGTTGGTCGGCGCGGAGTGCAATATCCACGCATTTGCGGATTTTTTGAAGCTC
>ERZ791927.996-NODE-996-length-24376-cov-5.944246_pt1 | contig 24376 bp, 13 predicted proteins | sample MGYA00510130_ERZ791927 | MGnify/ENA primary metagenome ERZ791927 (study PRJEB30046, sample SAMN00792055) | human gut metagenome | study: EMG produced TPA metagenomics assembly of the A metagenome-wide association study of gut microbiota in type 2...
GGTTTTTCAAACGGGCGCTGCCCCTTTTTTTGTGCCTTATCCTCTGCGGCTGCCGCAAGGTGACACCCGCGCCGTCCGAAGTGTCTGCGCCGCTGCCGACCGCCCGCACGCAGGGAAAGGACGAAACGGTGCAGCACGACAGCCTTTCCGGCGTGTGGCTGTCCTACATAGAGCTGGATGCCGCCCTCAAAAACGCCGACCCCGCCGCTGCCGCCGCCTATCTCGACGGCGTGATGCGCGCCTGCAGGAAAAACGGCGTCAACACCGTGTTTTTTCATGTCCGCGCCCACAGCGACGCCTATTATAAGTCCGCGATCTATGCCCCAGCCGACAGCGTGAAAGCGCTGCTGGCGGCGGGGTTTGACCCGCTTGCCTATGCGATAAAAGCCGCGCACGCGCAAAATATCTCCCTGCACGCGTGGATCAACCCCTACCGCGTCGGCGCGGACAAGTCCCGCGCCGTGTGCGCCGACATTTTCGCCGTCGGCGACAAGTGGTATTATATCCCCTCGTCCGACACCGCCGTGCGCAAAATTCTGGACGGCGTGCGGGAGATCGTCGACGGCTATGCCGTGGACGGCGTGCAGTATGACGACTATTTCTATCCATCGGGCATGTCCGCAGAAGCGGAAGATTTCGAAAAACCGCCCGCAGGCGTCTCCCTTGCCGACTACCGCAAGGCGGCGGTCAACCGTCTCATCGCCTGCACCTGCAGCGCCGTGCACCGACGCGTCGGGTGCAAATTCGGCGTCAGCCCTGCGGGCAACCGCAAAAGAAGCTGCGACCGCCTGTTTGCCGACACGGCGCGGTGGCTGTCCGTCACGGGGTATATCGACTATCTCTGTCCCCAGCTCTACAGCGGCTTTGACAACGGTGCGCTCCCGTTTTGCACCGAGGCGGACGACTGGGCAAATCTGCCCCGCACCGACGGCGTGAAGCTGTATGCGGGGCTGGCGCTGTATAAGGCGGGGCTGCCCGACGGCTATGCGGGCAGCGGCAGGGACGAATGGCAAAAGGGCGGCGACATCGTCCGCCGCCAGGCGGAATATGCCGCAAAGAAAGGCTATGACGGCGTCGCCGTTTTCCGCTTCGATCATCTTGTCTCCCCCGCCGACGGCATCCCGAAAACCGAGGCGGAAAACTATATCCGCTATGTTCTGACAAAATCTGCCGAGGGTTGACAACTTTCCCCGCTTCATTGTATACTGGAAGTGTATATCATGATGCGGAAAGGCTGGAGAACAATGCACAAAATTTTGACTGTCACGATCGCTTTTTGTCTTGTTTTCTCGCTTTTCTGCGGAACGCTCACCCTCTCTGCCGCACAAAGTGCCGCCGAATTTGAAGCCTATCTCACCTCGCAGGGCTTCCCCGACAGCTATAAGCCGGCACTGCGCACGCTGCACGCAAGCTATCCGAACTGGGTCTTTGTCGCCAAGCACATTGTCCCCTCTTTCGGCGACGCGCTGAACGCCGAGGCAAAGGTGGGCAAAAATCTTATCGCAAGCTATGCCCGCACCTCGTGGAAGTCCATGGACGAGGGGGCATACAACTGGGACACAAAGCAATATGTCGCGTTCGACAGCGGCGGCTGGGTGACGGCACAGCGCGAGGTCGTCGCCTACTATATGGATCCCCGCAACTTCCTCGACGACACCGGCATTTTCCAGTTTGAAAGCCTGTCCTTTTCTGCGTCGCACACCTTGGACGGCGTGAAGCAGATCCTGTCCGGCAGCTTCATGAGCGGTCTTGCGGAGACGTTCATGAAGGTGGCAAAGGAAAGCGGCGTGTCCGCGCTGCACCTTGCGTCCCGCGCAAGGCAGGAGCAGGGTGCAAACGGCAACGCCCTCGGCAAGGGCTATACCATAGACGGAAAAAAATACTATAACATCTTCGACATCGGCGCCTATGCCGCAAACGGCAAAAGCGCCATTGAAAACGGCGCTGCCTATGCCAAGGCGCGCGGCTGGGACACGCCGGAAAAATCCATTGCGGGCGGCGCGGCACAGCTCGGGCGCGGCTATATCAACATGGGGCAGGACACGCTGTATCTGCAAAAATTCGATGTGGTGGACGGCGGCAACGGCTATTATAACCATCAGTATATGTCCAACGTCACCGCCGCCAAGTCGGAGTCGAACAGCATGAAAAGGGCATATTCCGCCGAAGCGCTCAGGGGCACGATGGTGTTCAACATCCCCGTCTATACCGGCATGCCCGCCGCGGCGTGTGCAGCGCCGCAGTCGAAAAACGGCAACAACGACAACACGCTGACGGGGCTTTCCGTCGCGGGCTATGCGCTGACGCCGACCTTCTATCGCTATACGACCGACTACACGCTGACCGTCCCTGCGGGCGTCAGCTCCGTCACCGTCACGGCAAACAAAAGCGACAGCGGCGCATCCGTGTCCGGCACAGGGGTCGTTTCCCTTTCCGGCGGACAAACCACGGTGTCGGTGCGGGTGACAGCGCCGAGCGGCCTTGTCCGCACCTACACATTGCACATCTACGGCGGCAGCAGCGGCGGCGACGGCAAGCCCACCGTCAGCAGCACTGTCTATCACATCGCCGACTGCGTCACCGGCATTGCCCCCGGCACGACGGCGGACACCCTGCTCTCAAAGCTCACCGTGCAAAACGGCACGGCGCGGCCGGTGACGGCAAACGGCAGCGAGGTGAGCGGCAATGTTGCGACGGGACAAGTCCTGCAGCTTGTTTCCGGCGGCACCGTGCACGCGTCGTTCCCCATCGTGATCTACGGCGATGTCAGCGGCGACGGTGCGGTGACCTCAAAGGATCTGCTGCTGGCGCAAAAGCATATTCTCGGTGTTTCCGCTCTTTCCGGCGCCTATCTCAAGGCTGCCGACAGCGGCAAGGACGGCAAGGTGACCTCTGCCGATCTGCTGCGCACACAAAAACAAATTTTGGGGATCACGTCCCCCATTCTGTAGAGAGGTAATCGGCTGTGAAAAAGTTCTTTTCCGTTTTTCTGTGTCTTGTGCTGACCGCCGTCGCGGTCTGCGGCGCGCTGCCTGTTGCGGCAGCGGGCGCTTCCGTTTCCGTTTCTGCGCCGTCGTCGGTCGGTGTCGGCGCGACCGTCACCGTGAAGGTGACCTATACCGCCGGCAAGACCATCGGCTCACTCGATGCCACGCTGTCCTATGACGCGGCTGTGGTGACCTATGTCTCCGCCTCGGGCATTTCCGCCAACGGCAACGCAGGCGTCACCAAGCTCTCGTTCTATGAAAACTCATCCTCGCCGAAAAAGACCTTGTCCTTCACCCTGACGTTCAAGGCAAAGGCGGCGGGGAACTGCACCTTCTCGCTTGCCACAAGCGACCTTTCCGACTGGGACACCGTTTCCACCATCGGCACGCCTGCGGGCAAAGCGACCGTCAGCGTCAAGAACCCGCAGAAATCCGGCAACGCCAATCTTGCGTCGCTGTCCGTTTCCGCCGGTTCGCTGTCCCCGAAGTTTTCCGCCAACGTCACGTCCTACAATATCGTCATTCCCTACAGCGTCACCACGCTGCTGGTGAGCGCCAACGCCGCCGACAAAAACGCCAAGGTCGCCGTCACGGGCAGTCAGAAAATGCAGGTCGGCAAGAACACCCGCGCCGTCACCGTGACCGCCCCGAACGGCACGGCCAAAACCTATACCCTGACCATCACCCGTCAGGAAAACACCGGCACGGCGGCGACCGACCCGACGACCCCCGCCGCCCCCGACGCCGCCAAGGTGACGGTCGGCGAATCCACAAAGCTCATCGCCAAAAGTCTCACCGGCATTCCGCTGCCCACCGGCTTTGTGGCAGCCACCGTCACCGTCAACGATGTGTCCTATCCTGCAGCGCAGAACGCCACCCACGCGGTGACGCTGCTGTATCTCACCGACGAGGACAACAAAAACGGCGCTTTCTATCTCTATAACACCGCCGACATGACCTTTTCGGATTTCTGCTTTGCCGACGTCAAGGCGGGCATCTTCGTGTTCCTGACGCCCGACAGCACCGACGCGCTGCCCGAAAATGCCGCCCAGACCTTTTTGCAGATCGGCGAAAAAACGGTGGCAGCGTGGTCGTTCCCCGACGGAGCAGAGAAGGATTTCTACCTTGTCTATGCGCTGTCCCCTGCGGGCAACACGGGATTTTACCGCTATGACAGCGTCGAGGGCACGTTCCAGCGCTATGTTCCCCCTGCGGTGCAGACCGTGACCGCCCCTGAACCGGCGGACGATGAGACGCCGCCCGCCCGCGTCGGCATTCTTTCCCGCATTTCCGGCTTTTTCGGCGACCTTGTCGCCCGCTTCGGCAAGGTGCGCGTCATTGCCGTCGGCGTCGGCGCACCGCTGCTGCTCGCCGCAATCATCGTGCTCATTGTCCTCATTGCAAAGAAACCGCGCAATTTCAAACACTGATTTCCTGCATTTTATCCCGCAAACCGTCGAAAAACGCATCGGTTTTTTTACGGTTTGCATTTTTTATGGCAAAATCCTGCATTTTTATCTTGACAATTGCCGGCAACCCCGCTATAATATGGAACATATTCAAAAAAGGGGTTGAAAATCATGAAAACCATGAAAAAAGTCGGACTTTTCCTTCTGTGCGTGCTCATGCTCGTCGGCTGCTTTGCCGGCTGCGGCGAGAAGAAGGACGAGGGCGAGAAGACATGGATCATCGCGATGGACACCGTTTTCAAGCCGTTTGAGTATACCGACAAGGACAACAACTTTGTCGGTATCGATGTGGACATCATGAAAGCGGTGTCGGAGGATCAGGGCTTCAAGTGTGAGCTGAAAAGCCTCGGTTGGGACGCTGCCATTGCCGCGTGCAAGGCAAAGCAGGCGGATGCCATGATTGCCGGCGCATCCATCACGGAAAAGCGCAAGAGCGAGGGCTGGATCTTCTCGGACAGCTATTACACGGCGACACAGTGCATGGCGGTCAAGGAAGGCAGCGACATCAAGAGCTTTGACGACCTGAAGGGCAAGACCGTTGCCGTCAAGACGGGCACCATGGGCGAGACCTATGCAAAGGAACTTGTCGGGAAATACGGCTTCACGATCACGAACTTTGAGGACTCCCCCACGATGTACCAGGCGGTCGTCGGTGGGCAGGCGGTCGCCTGCTTCGAGGACACGCCGATCATGGCGTCCTCCATCAAGGACGACGGCTATGCCATGAAGATTGTGGAAGGCTCCGAAAATGAGGGCGCGGGCTACGGCGTCGCCGTATTCAGCAGCGACAAGCAGGCGTTCCTCGATATGTTCAACAAGGGTCTTGCCAACATCAAGGCAAGCGGCAAATACGACGAGATCATCAAAAAATATCTCGGCTAAACGGTAAAATACAGTCAGCGGAGCTGTGAAAACAGCCCCGCTGACTTTGTGTCTCTATTCCCGGAAAGGAGAGTGCCGCATGAAATATCTCATTACGGAATACGGCGATCTGCTGCTCACCGCCATGGGACAAACGCTGCTTTTGGCGCTGTACGGTCTGTTTTTCGCGTGCATCATCGGACTGATCTTCGGTATGCTCAGCGTCGTCAAAAACAAGGTGTGCAACGCCATCGCCTTTGTGTTTGTCTATATCATTCGCGGCGTGCCGATGATCGTTCTCGCGTATTTCGTGTTTTTCGGCATCCCGTTTTTCATCAATAACTATCTGCACGGCTCGCTCATTTTGAGCGCGCTGCAGGCGGGCACGATCTGTCTTGCTCTCAACTGCGGCGCCTATATGGCGGAGATCATCCGCGGCGGCATCCAGTCGGTGGACAAAGGGCAGATGGAAGCGGCGCGCAGTTTAGGACTGCCCTATTGGCGCGCCATGCAGCGGGTGGTGCTGCCGCAGGCGATCAAGACCATGATCCCCAGCATCATCAACCAGTTTATCATCACCCTGAAGGACACGTCCATTCTGTCCATCATCGGCTTCCCGGAACTCATTAACCGCGCCAAAAGCGTCAACGCCATCGAGGGCAAGGTGTTTGAGATCTGGACGATCGTCGCCGTGATGTACCTCATCGTCATCACCGCACTGTCGCTTTTGGCAAAGCGGGTGGAAAGGAGACTCGGCAATGGCGGAAAATAAAACGGTCAAGATCCATGTCGAAAACCTCAAAAAGGATTTTGAGTACCTCAAGGTTCTGCAGGGCATCACCACCGACATCGAAGAGGGCGAGGTCGTCGTGGTGATCGGTCCGTCCGGCAGCGGCAAATCGACCTTTCTGCGCTGTCTCAACCGCCTTGAGGACATCACCGAGGGCACGGTCGTCGTCGACGGCTTTGACATCTCCGACAAGCACACCGACATCAACCGCGTGCGGGAAAACATCGGCATGGTGTTTCAGCATTTCAACCTTTTCAACAATATGAACGTCCTGCGCAACCTGATGCTTGCCCCCATCGACCTCAAAAAAGCGGACAAGGCGACCGCGCGCGCCGAGGCGTTGCGCATGCTCGAAAAGGTGGGGCTGTCCGACAAGGCGGACGCATTTCCGAACCAGCTGTCCGGCGGACAGAAGCAGCGCGTCGCCATTGCGCGTGCATTGTGCATGCACCCCGACATCATGCTGTTTGACGAGCCGACCTCGGCGCTTGACCCCGAAATGGTGGGCGAGGTGCTGCAGGTCATGAAGCAGCTGGCGGCGGACGGCATGACGATGGTGATCGTCACACACGAAATGGGCTTTGCCCGCGATGTCGCCGACCGCGTCATTTTCATGTCCGACGGCGTTATCTGCGAAGAGGGCACGCCCGACGAAATTTTCAACCACCCCAAGCAGGAACGCACCCGCGATTTCCTCAGCTGTGTGTTGTGAGACAATATGTTTTTTGACAGCCTGAAAGCCCGTCCGTGCGGACGGGCTTTCTTTCTCTTGACATTGCTTTTTGTTTCGGGTACAACGGACAAACGACCCATCCCGAAAGAAGACCCGTGCTGCGGGAAAATTGTATGAAAACCGCCATTCGTCTTTCCGACCGTTTCACCTGTAAAAAGCTATTGCGCTTTGTGCTTCCGTCCATTGTCATGATGGTGTTCACCTCCATCTACGGCGTTGTGGACGGTTTATTTGTTTCGAACTTTGCCGGAAAAACCCCATTCGCGGCGATCAACCTCGTCATGCCGTTCATCATGGTGCTCGGCGGCCTCGGCTTTATGATCGGCACGGGCGGCACGGCGCTTGTCGGCAAGCTGCTCGGTCAGGGAGAACCCGAGGAAGCCAACCGCTGTTTCTCCATGATGATATGGTTTGCGCTGCTGCTCGGCGGCGTGCTCACCGTCGTCGGCATCGTGTTCATGAAGCCTGTTTCACTGTTCCTCGGCGCGACGGAAGAAATGCTCGGCGACTGCCTTATCTATGGGCGCATCGTCATTGCTTTCACCGTTCCGTTCATGCTGCAGAACATTTTCCAGAGCTTTCTCATCGCCGCCGAAAAGCCGAAATTGGGGCTTGTCGCGACGGTCGCTGCCGGTGTGACCAACATGACGCTCGATTTTCTGTTTGTCGGCGTGCTTCCCTGGGGTGTCGCCGGCGCGGCGATCGCCACCGGCATCAGCCAATGTGTCGGCGCCGCCATCCCGCTTTTCTATTTCCTGCGAAAGGACAGCCTGCTGCGCCTCATCCCCACAAGGCTCAGGGCAAAGCCGATCCTTGCCGCCTGCGGCAACGGCTCGTCGGAGCTGATGAGCAGCATCTCCTCATCCATCGTCGGCATGCTGTATAACTTCCGGCTGCTCAAATATATCGGCGAGGACGGCGTGTCGGCATACGGTGTGCTGATGTATGTGCAGTTTGTTTTCGTCGCCATTTTCATCGGCTATGCCATCGGCTGCGCCCCCATCATCAGCTTTCACTACGGCGCGGGCAACCGCGACGAACTCAAAAATCTTCTGAAGATCAGCGTGCGGCTGATGGCGGGCGGCGGCGTGGTGCTGACCGCGCTGGCGCTGCTGCTTGCAAGACCGCTTGCCGCTGTCTTTGTCGGCTATGATGCGGCGCTTTTCGACCTCACCTGTCATGCGTTCGAGGTGTTCTCCTTTGCGTTTCTTTTCGCGGGCTTCAACATTTTTGCCTCGTCCTTTTTCACCGCCCTCAACAACGGCGGCGTTTCCGCAGCGATCTCCTTTTTGCGCACGCTGGTGTTCCAGTCGGCATCGGTGATCCTTTTGCCGCTTCTGTTCGACGTGGACGGCATCTGGTATGCCATCACCGCCGCCGAGGTGTTCGCCACCCTCATCTCCGCAATGTTCCTGTTCTTAAAGCAGAAAAAATACGGATATATGTAGTAAAGATCCGCTGCCGAAATCGGCAGCGGATCTCTTCTTTTATTCCGTAAAATACAGTCCCTCGCCGACGTGCAGCCGATCCAGCGTGTAGGCGTTGTCGGCAATGTCGGTGCGCATCGTCCAGCGGCCGTCCGTGAAATCCGGGAACGGCTGGGGGGCACCGCCGCAGGCGATGGAGTTTTCGCTGAGGGTCGTGATGCACATATAGGTCGCTGCGTCATAGACGTCGATGGGCGGGTGCGCGTCGGTGCGCACCGCTTCCAAAAAGGCGGCAAACACCAAATGATCGATACCGCCGTGCATGTCGCTCCCCACGCCGTCTTTCCAAAGCGGGTGCAGATACCGCTCCTCATACTGCGACGCGTTGCCCCACTGCGGACGCCAGTCCCACTCGTTTTTCCGATGCTCCTCACAGCCGTCCAAAAACAGACTGTCGTTGTCCTCAAGGTACATGCCCTTTGTCCCGTGCACCTCAAAGCGGCGCGAATAGGCATGCGGCAGCGTCGTGTTCAGCGTCAGCGTCACCGTCTGTCCGCCCACGCAGGTCAGCACGGTCGTCACCACGTCGCCCTGGGCAAAGTGCACCTTCGCGAGCGGATCGTCCGCACCCCGCTTTTCGACGATATAGTCATGCAGTCCCTGCGACGCCGAGGAAAACGAGGAAAGGCTCAAAAAGCGATTGCCGTTGTTGATGTCGAGCAGCTTGGCGATAGGGCCGATCTCGTGGGTGGGATAGTTCTCGCCGTTGCGATAGAGATAGTTGCGCAGGCGATAGTGACGGATCTCCTTGCCGCCGCTGATCTCCTCGCGCAGATCATGGCAATATGCCCCGCTGCAGTGCATCACCCGTCCGAGCACGCCCTGCCGCGCCATCTGCAGCAGCATCAGTTCCCGCTTGCCGTAGCAGCAGTTTTCCATGAACATCAGCTCGGTGCCGGTTTCCTTATATGCCCGCAGCAGCTTATAGCAGTCATCAAGCGAATAGGCGCCGCCGGCTTCCAGCCCCACATATTTTCCCGCTCTCATCGCCGCCGCCGCGACCTCGACGTGATCCTCCCACGAAACGGCGACATACACCGCATCCAGCTGCGGCAGCGCCAGCAGCTCTCGGTAGTCAGTGGTGGTGAAAGGACGGGGCGCGCCCGCCTTTTCGAGCTTGTCCGCCGCAGCCAGCGTCCGATCTGCCAGCCGATCGCACACGGCGACGACTTCCAGTCCGTCGGACAGCATCGGGATGATGGGATTGTCGAGCATCACATCGCCGCGCTGTCCCAGCCCGATGATGCCCAGCTTCACTGTTTTTTTCATAGCGTTTACTCCTTAATAGCCTTGTTGTTTGCCCGAGAGCAAGTCCGGATAGGCATTTCCCACAAAATCATACGCCTTTTTTTCGCCGTTTACAAGCCATTCCTGCGGCTGATTGTTATACAGCCAGTCAAGCGGCTCGGCAAGGTCGGTCTGCCTTTCAGCGCGCAAAAACGCCTTTTTGATGTCCGCTTTTATCTCGTCCGTCACCGCAGCGGGGCTGACGGAAACAAACAGCGGACTGCCGCTCACGGAAAGCAGATCGAGCCACTGCCGATTTTGGCGCCAATCGATCTTTTCCGGCAAAATCCCCACACAGTCGGCATCGATCTTATAAAACGCGTCGTTCTGACAGAGTCTGAACGCAAGCGTGTTCACACCGTAAGCACGGGTGCGGCTCCAGACCCTGCCGCTTGTGTCGTCGCCCGTTCTGTACACCTCAAAAACACCGGCGGACAGGTGCGACACCGCATTGCACGCAATGATCACCGCATCGCCCGCCGCCTCTCTGATCAGCCCATACAGCGCCGAGACGATCTCGGCGCTTGTCTTTGTTTCGTCGTGAAAGTGCCAGCCGTCCTTTACGGTGATCTTGCCGTTGAGCACATACCCGAACGCGCCGAAAAGGTCATAGGTGGTGTAATCGTGCTTTATCAGCTCATACCCCCACGCGGTCATGCGGCGCACGGTCGTGCGGATATACTCCTGCACGGCGGGAACGGTCGGATCGAGACAGAGAGACGGCGCGTTGTTGGCATCGTCGTCATTGACGCGTGACAGACACCACGCGGGATGCTGCTTTTCAAGCTCCATATCCCTGAGCGGTCGAAGCCATATGCCCGGTCTGACGCCGATTTTTTTGAACGCAGCGGCGATCTCCGCCATGTCGCCGAATTTTTCGTTCGGTCTCCACGGCCCCGCGCAGGGGTTGACCGACCAACCGTCGTCTATCACGGTGAACGGGCGGTTCTCATTCCCAAAAGCAAAGGCAGCGGTCATTTCCGCATCCCGCATGACGTCCCTGCGGCTGCTGTTGCCGTAGGCATAATACCAGTTATTGCTGCCGTATACAGGCGCGGCGGGCAGGCGGGGGTGTTCGCACATCACGCGGCAGAACCGCTTTGCGGCGGCAAACGCCGAAATGCCGCTGTATTCCCGACAGACAACGACGCCCGCAAGCAGCCGCCGTCCGTCCAGTCTGACGCCCACGCCGCCGCAGCGCACATCGAACCATGCTGTACAACCCGAAGCGTCGCACTGAAAGCTCACAAAGCTGCAAGCGCCCGTCATGACGCCGCAGCCCACGGTCGTGTCGCCGCTGTTTGCGAGAAAATACCACGGCATGAAGATCTCCCCGTTTAAGGCGTGCCATTCCATATCGCCGTAGGAGCGCTCCCATTTGTCCCCCATGATGCGGGTCGGCGCAGTGACACGGTGGTTCCAGCGCAGGCAGATAAAGCGCGGGCGGGAAACGGTCGCCGTCACATACACATACAGCTTTCCGTCCTCTATCGCGGTCTTAACCGTGCAGTCCGCGTTGTCTTTATCGCACACAATCCGTATATCGTCCGGCTCTCTCACAATGTTGCGCATGTCATACCTTCCCTTTTCGTATGAGGTAAGCGGGCGTGCAGCTCCAGGCGTGGCACGCGCTGTTGAGCACGGGGTTGGAATAGGGTGTCACTCTGTCGTTCGTCACGTCGAAGCACTCCGGGCAGCAGTCAAAGCCCGCCGCAAGGATGGCGCCCCAATAGTCCCGAATGACGTCAAGCGCCCGCGCTTCCATTCCGCAGGAGAAAAGCGCTTCCAGATAATAGTGCGTCATAAAGGGCGAGGACATATGCACCGGCGGATCGACCGCTGCCGTTTTTTGCAAAAGTGCCTGCGCCCTGTCCCTTGTGAGCGCGCCGGACAGCGCCGCCCACACCTGCGATTGCCACGAAATTTCGTCGTTTTCCGTCAAAAACAGCTCCGTTTTTGCGTCCCGGCGGCGCAAAAGCGCCGCGTCCGTCTCGCGCGTCAGCGTTTCGAGCCACGCCGTCGGCTGACCGAGCGCCGCCGCGAGCGTTTGCATCTTCCGCAGGACATAGGCAAAATAGCCCAGCGCCGCCACACTGCGGTCATATTCGCCGTGGTCGATGAAAAACAGCGCATCGATCTTCCCCGCCGCACGGTCAAAATGCGCGGCGGCATATTCCACCTGCTGCCGTGCGATGTCGTACAGCTCGCGGGGCAGCGTTTCGTCCCCTGTGTTCTCCAGATAGTCGGAAAGGCACAGCCCGAAGCACAGAGAATAATCGAGATAAAACCACTGATCGACGAAAGGCGGTGTGTCCGGGAACACGCAGGGGGCAACCAGTCCCTCTTTGGTGCGGTGCTCCGCAAACAGGTAGATGCAGCGGCGGATGAGATCTAGATTGTGAAACGTCCCATAGTCCACCAGTGCCTGCAGCCGCAGGTCGCCGATCCACAGGCGGCGGTCCCGTTTCGGACCGTCCTCAAACACATCCTGCTCGCACTCCGCCAGCGTTTTCACGCACATGCGGTCGATGCGCCCAAGAAGCGGATCATTCACTGCCGCGGGCGGCACGCTGTCGACATCCACCGCCGAAACGGCGTCCGCATACAGGTTGCACACCGCGACGGGAAACCGCACCGAATCGGTGCGCTGCAGCTTCACATAGCGAAAGGCATACCGCCGCTCCAGGCTGCCGACATAGGGCATGAACGCGACCGTCTTGAAATCCTGCTGCAGCCAGCCGACCGACAGCGACCGTTCCGAATCCTCTGCCGTTTCCATCAGCTCAATGGGCATTTCCGCAAAGGTGAACGCAATGTTCGTGGGGGAATCGGGGATGTGCTCCTCGCTGCCGCTTGCAAGCTCCATGTGCAGATAGCCCGTGAAGTGGTCGCCGAGATCGAAAATGAGCGGTTCTTTTTCGAGCAGCAGCGGAAACTGCACATCGCAGAGCTTTTGCACGCGATAGCCCTGAAACGCCGCCTTGTCGGAAACGATCTCCACAAGACTTTTCGGGGGCACCGTCCTGTGCTTGAGCGGTCGCTTATAGGTATCATACGTTTCCATCGGTTTTTCTCCTTTTATTGCATGAAACGCCGCTGTCCCCATGAAAAGAGGGCAGCGGCTTTGTCTCTTAACCTTTCACGCCGTCTCCGGACGACATGCCGTTTTGCAGCTGCTTTTGGAAGATGGCATAGATGATCAAAATAGGCACCAGCGCGATCGCCAGTCCGGCAAAGGTACGCCCGTAGTTCACGTCATACGTGCCGGAGTTTGTCAGATAGGAAAGACCGATGGCGATGGTGTATTTGCTGCTGTCCCGAATGAAGGTCAGCGCCGTGATATACTCATTCCACGTGCCCATCACATTGAGCAGCGCCACCACAAACAGCGACGGCTTGGACAGCGGCACGATGATGCGGAAAAAGATGGTGAACTGGGAGGCGCCGTCGATGGTGGCGGCTTCCAGCAGGGCATCGTGGATGCTGCGGACAAAGCCCACCATCATGAAAACGGAGAACGGCATCCCCTGTATGGCATAGATGACCGACAGCCACACGAGAGAATCGGTCATGTGCGCCGCGTCCGCAAAATAATAGAGCGGAACGAGCATCAGCACGGCGGGCACCATCATGCCCACCATATAGAATTTTTCCAGTCCGCGGATGAATTTGCCGCGGTATTTCGCGATGACATAGGCATTCGCGCCCACAACGAGCAGCGTGATCGCCAATGTCAGCAGCACCGTCAGGATGCTATTGAGGAAATAGCCCGCGAAGTTTGCCTCTTTCCACGCCTCAACGAAGTTGCTCCACTGCGGCGAGGACGGCAGCGCCCACGGGGACGCAAAAAACTCCTGGTTGCTTTTGAGCGACGTATACAGAACCCATATCACGGGGAACGCCACCGTCAAGCCCCACAAAATCAGGAAAACACGGATCACCCATTGCCCGATGCGGGTGAACAGCGGCAGCCGGGTGGCTTTCGATTTCTTACTCATTGGCATTCGACCTCCCGGACATGAAACGGTTGACCGCGAACGATGCAACCGCCGATATGATCAGCATGATGATCGCCGCCGCATAGGAATAGCCCACCTGCGGCCACTGGCTGTCAAAGCTGTTCTGATAGACGAACATGCCCATCACCGTGGAATCGGAACTGACCGCATCTCCCAGCATCGCCTTGACGAGCGTGAAGCTCGAGCCGAACGACTGGAACAGAATGGTGATGACCATGAACCGCGCCTGTTCCCATACGGCGGGCATGGTGATATACCGCAGCTGCTTCCATTCGCCCGCGCCGTCGATGGTGGCGGACTCATACAGCTCCTTGCTGATGCCGTTGATCGCCGTGATCATGACCAGCATGAAAAGACCGATGCCGCACCAGCTCGCCACAAAGGTGATGACCCCGATGGGATGGGTATAGGTCCATCCCATCGGCGGGATGAGACTTTGCAGTCCCATTCCCCGCAAAAGCGGGTTGAGGATGCCGAAATTGGGGTCAAGCACGAATGTCCAGATGGTGGAGATCACAATGACGCTCAGCACGTTCGGCATGAAGAAAATGAACCGATAGATGCCCGATTCCGCCTTTGAAAACCGCAGCCTTGTCAGCGACACGGCAAACAGGATCGTCAGCGCGATGATCAGCACTTCCTTGCCGAGGATGATGAGAAAATCGTTGCGGATCGCCGCCAAAAATTCGGGATCGGTGATCACGTTTATATAGTTCTGAAATCCGACGAAATGATCCATTGTCAGCGCGTCGAAGCCCGACCATTCAAAAAAGCTGGTATACAGCGAATTGAAGATCGGATACACACAGAACAGGATGTATAAGGCAAGCGGCGGAAGACAGAAAACGCAGAAAAATGCGATCTTGGAGCGATCCACCGGCTTGCGGGTCTTAGCTTTTGTTTGTGGCATAGTTGCACCCTTTTCCCATCTCAGCCGACTTTCTTTTTCGTTGCCTTTTTCAGCTCGGCAACCATCTGATCCACCGACATTTTGCCGGAGATGAGACTGTTGACACACTGGTTGATCGTCGCATCCACGCTGCCCCATGTGGTCGAGCCTTTGGACAGCAGCGTCACCTGCGAGGAGTTGATGAGCTCATTGACCTGCTTCGCGGAGTCGGTCAGGTTCGCCTTGGAAACGTCCGTGCGCGCGGCACTCGGCACCGCGCACAGCTCGGCAAACTTCGCCGCGACCTTGTCGGTGTAGAGGAAACGCAGGAAGGCTTCCGCCGCCTTGGGGTTCTTCGCCTTGGCGGCGATGCCCACGGTCGCTGAGGACGCGATCACGCAGGTCTTCTGATTGGCGTCCTGCAAAACGGACGGATAATACTTCATTTTGAATCCCGCAGGCGTCGAATCCTTCATTTCGCTTTCCAGCCACAGACCGTTCGGGATCAGTGCCGCATTGTGCTTGAGCCACGCCGCCTGGCTGGTGATGTGATCCATGGACATACCCGACAGATCAAAATAGCCCGCGTCCGCCAGCGTTTTCAGCTTCGTCAGCACCTTCTTGAAGCGTGCGTCGTCCCAAACGGACTCGCTCGCGGCGTTGGCGATGTTATAGAAGAACTGCCGGTCGTTTGAAGCCAGCGCTTCCGACGCCACCGCCGGCATCAGCATGCCCCAAACGAGATAGCCGGAATATCTGCCGGTATAGATGAGCGGCGACGTGCCCGCAGCCTTTACCGTGCGGCAGAAAGAGGTCAGCTCCGTGTAGTTCTTCGGCACGGACCAGCCCTTTTTGGACAGGAACGCATCGTCATACCACATACCGTAGGTGGACAGAAGGATCGGCATTTCGAAGATCTTGCCGGTGCTCTTATAGGTCGTCACAAGACCGCTTTTCAGTTGCTTGCTGATGGGGGTGGACGTGCCGTAGACCTTGCCGTTGTTATAGAGATGGCTCAGGTCGCGCAGCTTGTTTTCGTCCATCCAGGTGCTCTTGGGCATGTTGGTGCCGTCCAGGAACACGAAATCGGGCGGGTTGTCCTTTGCCCAGCGGGTCTTCATCTGCGCATTGACGTTGGCGTCGAGGTGCGCGTTGATCTCCAGGTTCGGCTGCAGCTTTTGAAATTCTTCAATGGCATATTCCCAGCACTTCTCGCCATAGCCGCCGACGAAGATCTGCAGCTCCAGCGTGCCGCTGAGCTTTTCCTCGGTGGTGTTGTCGACGGTTCCGGCGTTGTTGGCGGAATTGTCACCGCCGCCGTTCACGACGTTGCCGGGCTTTGCGGGGGTCTTGTTTGGGTTGCCGCCGTTGTTGTTTTTTCCGTTTGCCTTGGTGGTCTTGTCGGTATTATTTGCGGGGGTGCTGTTGTCCCCGTCGGCGGCGGTCGTTTGCGTCGTTTGGGCGTCGCCGTCGATATAGCTGGTGTTGGTCACAACTTCGCTGGAGCGCGTCGTTTTCGTCAGACTGCACCCGGCAAATGCGCCGATCAGCAGCACACAGACGCACAGGAGACTGCACACACGGATGAGGTTTTGTTTCATGAAAATTCTCCTTTCACACGGCTCCGATCGGTGCTGCATCGGTTGGATGCAGCACCGACGGGATGCGTTTTGCTTACAGGTTCACGCGGGCTTCGCCGTCGCCGGAAAGTGTCACCGACGCTTTCGCCTCGCCGCCCACGGTGAATGGCAGGGTCTGCCCCGCATGGCGGCGCACATAGCCCTTTTTCACCACTGCCGTCACACCGGCAAGTCCGCCGCGGCGCGCAAGGCTGTCCACGCGGACGCCGGAGCGCTTGGCGTGCGCGGATTTCACGCGCTTGCCGCCTCTGTAGAACACGACGTTGCGGGTCAGCAGCACCAAAAGCACCAAAAGTGCCAACAGCCCTGCCAACACACCGCCGCCAAGCGCAATGATCGCAGGCCAGTTGAGTTCGGTGTGCTCCGTATATTTGACGGTGTTCGTCGTGACCGGCTTTTTCTCCGGCTCGTTCGGTGTCGTCGGTTCATCCGTCGGGGTGTCGGGCGTCACAGGCGTGTCGGGTTCATCCGGCACGGTCGGCGTGTTGTCGCCGGGCGTGGTCGGGGTCACCGGGGTGTCGGGGGTAGTCGGCGTGTCCGGCTCGTCGGGCGTCGGATCGTCCGGCTCGACGATGGGCGGTTTGGCATACACGCGGGCAAAGTAGGCGATCACCGTGTGGCTCTCGCCGATGTCCGACAGTGTGTAGGTGTCGCCCGACACTGTGGTCTTGACGCCGTCCACCATCAGGTGATCCAGTCGGTAGCCCGTGTCGGCTTGCAGCTTCACGGTGATGCTGCCGCCCTTTTTCACTGTTTGCAAGCCCTCCGGCGTGATGCTGCCGCCCGCCGTGCGGGTGAAATAGCTCCGCAGTTTATTGTCACCGGAAAGACGGAACAGGCGCGTCTCGCTCTTTTCGCAGTTGACGGTGAACGCCTTCACGTCCTCGGCGATGATCTTGCCGTTAAAGACGTCATACACGGTGCTGCGTTCGGGGAGACGGATGGTCTTTTCACCGCCGAACAGCGAGTGCACCGACACATAGCTGTTGTCCGCATACACCACATCCGAGGCGTTCTCGTCATACACATGGCAGCCGGCGTGCGTCAGAATGTTGCGCAGCAGCGCCTGCGGGAAGCAGGGGACGGCGGAATAGATGCTCACCCACTGCCGTCCGTCCTCGTTCATTTCCTTGACTGCCAGACCGGCGGCATTTTCCCAGCCGCTCTGCTCGGTGTGGTAGCCCAAAACGCGCGCCGTCGGGTCGTTCACGGCGATCACGGGGGCAAGCGTGTTATACTCGATCGCGCCGAAGCTGACATCCGCCAGCCCTGCGGTCAACCAGTGATCATAGTCGGTCACCTCGACCGTGCCGAGCGATTTGCGCTGTCCGTTCGGCGAGGAGACAAGCTTCATCTGCATGCCCGTCAGCGCCGACAGGTTCGCGATGTCCGAGGTGTTGCCGTCGGACAGACCCGCCGTGAAGATCCAGATGATCACGTTGCCGTTCTTGCAAAGGCGCTCTTCGATCGCCTTACGCTCGGTGTCAGTGATCTGCGTTGCCGACAGCATGATGTTGACCTTGTGCTCCGGCACAAGTCCTTTCGCGAGATCGTCCAGTACATAGGTGTCATAGGGAACGCCCATGCTGTACAGCTCCCGCCGCTGGTACATAAGCAGCGCCTTATACAAAAGCTCATTTGTCAGATCCGAACCGCTGTAGCCCATATATGCCGCCGACTGCTCGTCATAGAACACCGCGACATCGGACACGCTTTCGCGCGCAAGTCCCAGCGACAGGGTCATTTCCTGCATCATCTGCGATGCCAGCTGCTGTACCTGTGCGTCGGTGAAATAGGTGCCCGCCAGGCTGTAGAGATACAGCCCGCAGCCCTTCGACAGGGCATAGGCATAGTTGCGCTTCAAGGTTTCCACCGTCTGCTCCGCCGTGCGCGTCCAGCCGACCGCCGCACGCGCGTCGGGGGCTTCAAACATATCGGTGGTGTGGTTGCGGTCATCGTCCTCGGCGATATACAGCTTGCCGTGCGCCGTGACCGAGTCCACCGCCGACATATAGTCGCCGGAATAGCCAATCTCGCGCTCGCTGTACAGCCACGGACAGGTGATAAAGTCGATGTATGCGGAGTCCAGTATCCGCTGGAACGAGGTCTGAGACGTGCTGGACGCCATGTCATAGTTGATAACGTTCAAAAGATAACCGGCATATGTGCCGACCATCAGGCGGCCGCCCACCGCTTTTTTCGCCACCTCGGCGAAATACAGCATGGCGTCGGTCTTCATGTCGCCCATGAACAGCTCATAATCGATGGCGTGGCGATTCTCCGCGGCGCTCAGAACGCTGCCGAATGTCGTCGCCGTGCGCGCCGCCTTGTCCGGCACGCCCGCCGTCTCGAACGTCACGCTGCTGTCGCCCCATGCCTGCCGCAGTGCTTCCACGGAAGCATACTTCTCGCGCAGCCACTTGCGGAAAGCGGCAATGCCGACGCTCGAATAATCGCCGACAACATTGGCGTTGCCGTTCATGCCCCACCACTGCCATTCATAGGTCGTGCCGCCGGTGATCTTGAAGCCGACGATGTTGTTCGCATACGGCTGCTCCATCAGATAGGCGATGATGCGGGTGAGCACCTCGCCCATCTCTTTGCGGTAAAGCTCCGAGGAGAACGATTCCTTGCTGATAACACCCGAACTGAGCTTCACACATTCGTCGGGGTGCCGATCCAGCCACCACTGGGGCGGCGTCGTGTCGATCGCGACCATCAGCTGGGAATTGGGATCTGCCGCCAGCGTGCCGAGCATCTGTCTGTCGATCGTCTCGGTCTTGATGCTGCCGTCCGCCATCCACAGCTCGCCCAGCGTTTCGCGCGGCAGGATGAAGGCAATCGAGGTGTCGATGCCGCCGTTTGCCAGCCCTGCCATTTCCGCCGTGTCAAACTGGGTGTCGCGCTCGGGGCGGCTGTACCACAGCGGCGCTTTGGCGATGCCGTTGACAAACACCGTGGGCTTGCCGTTGTGCATCTTCACTTCGCTCTTGGTGTCCACCGTTTTCTCCGGCTGCGCCACCTTCAGATTGCCGACCTTGTTGTTGATGAAATAGTCGCTGACGATGGCAACGGTGTTGTCAAACTGCAGCGTATAGCTGCCCTCTGCCAAAAACAGCGGCACGGTCAGCACAAATTTTGCCTCAAATTCCTTGCCCACCGGCCAGCTGTCGGTGGTCGCGCCGTCCGCCAGCGCAATCGTGCCGGTGCAGATGCGGCTTGTGGAATTGCGCTTCCAGAAATAGACCGCAAAGCTGTTGGTCTTCGGGAGCTTTTCATTGATCTTGATCCTCGCCGTGATCTCCACCGTGTCACCGGCATAGACCGTGTTCTTCGGGAAGTTGAACACATTTGTCTCCAGCTTATAGTCGGAGTATTCGGCGTTGTCGAAGTCGATGGAGCCCCATCCGCCGCCGCCTGCCTTGGCATAGATCTCGGCATGCGTCCAGCCGCCGGTGGTCATGTCATAATCCGGCTCCATGAAGTGCTGCTCATCCGCTTCTGTCCAAAGCGGGTTGGGCGCGGCGTCCTCGCCGATGGACGCGCGGGCGACAAATGCGCTGTTATCACTGTAGAACCGCAGCGCCGAGCCGTTGTCCATCTTCACGATGCCGTCATACAAAAGGCCGTAGCGATAGACGCCGTTATACAGGCGCATCGCCAGCACATTGCGGCCCTTTTGCAGATATTCGCTGATGTCGAGCGTCACCGGCAGGCTCCAGGTGTCGCCGGTGCGGGTCTCGGTGTAGACCTGCTCGCCGTTGACATAGACATCCACGCGGTCGTCGGCGGTGATCTGCAGCTGTGCCGACTTGATCGTGTCCTCGAGGTTCAGCTCCTGACGGAAGAAATAATAGCGCTCGTTGTTTTTCTGGCTCTCGATGTTGTCATAGTCCAGCGGGTGGACGATCCAGCTGCCTTCCCAGCCCTGGCTTTCCGCCGGTTCGGAGGTCTGCCGCAGCTGCACGTTCTTGAGCATCACGCTGCCGTCGCCGCCGGTCTTTTCCAGCCGCAGCCGATAATAGACCGCGTCGATCGCCGTGAAGTCCACGTTAATCTCCGTCAGAACGGGGGATGCGGTCAGCTCGCGCAAAACGACCGTGCCGACCGAACGGTCGCGCCAGTCATAGCCCTCGAGCACCAGCCGCCCCTTTGCGTTGTCAGAGGTCTGATAGTGTGCGGTGAAGCTATAGCCGTATTGCGGCTTCAGGATCTCGATGTCGGTATACAGCGCTGCCTTGTCGGCTGCCGTGCCGGACAGGGTCACGCCGTTTTCCACCGTGACGGTGGGCGCGCCCTGCGTGTCGGTCATTTTCCAGCCGCCGGGGAGACGGTCGGAAGCGGCAGAGGAAAAGTCCTCGGCATACACGACATCTTCGCTTTCGGTATAGTTATAGTATTCCACATCGTCGAAATACACATCCGCCTCTTTGCCGCCGACACGCAGCATTAAAGCGACGCTTTTCACGTTCTTTGTGACCGTATAGGTGATGCGGTATTCCTGCCAATCGCTCAGATAGCTGCTGCTGTTGAGCGTGCGCTCCTGTCCGTGCCAATCCTGCACGACCGTGCCGTTTGCGCCATAGCCGCGCACAACGGCGGCGAACACGCCGGACACCGCATCCTTACTGCGCACATGCACCACAAATTCAATGCGGTCGCCCGCCTGCACATCGATGCGGCGGGTCATTTCCGCCGTGGTGTAGTTGATGCGGTTATACTGCTTGCGGATGTGCAGCGAATGTCCGCCGCGATAGTAGACACTGCTGTCCGCCGTGATGTCCGCAATGCCGTCGGAGGTCGCATAGGTCCAGTTGAGCGGCTTGCCGCCGGCAACATATTCAAAATCGAGATTGGGATCGGTGATCTCCTCGGTCGGGGTGACCGAGACATTGTCAAAAACCATCTCGCAGGCTTCCGCCGTGTTCGGCACAAGCCAGATGCGGATATATTTCGTGCCGGGTGCTGTTTTGAACGTCGCGCCGCAGTTGCGCCAGTCAAACGAGCCGTAGGCATTGGCTTCGGGCACCCAGGTGAAGTTCACCGATTCGTCGTCCGTTCCGTTGCCGAGCTTATCCGTGAACTGGCGGACACAGACAATGACTGAGCCTTTCTTGTTGCCGCGCACCATGGCGTCATAGGAAAGGAGATAGCTCGTGTTGCCCTCGACAGGGATCATGGCGCTTTGCAGATACAACTGCACCATGCCCGCCTCCGGCTTCTGCACGACGGCAGCCGCGCCGACGCCGTCCGCAGCCGCGCCGTTCACCTTTTTCACCGTGTAGGCACCGAAGCTGCCTTCCTCATATTCGCCGGGCTTGCCGGGTTTCTCGCGCCGCTCGTAGAATGTCCAGTTGAAGGGCGCTTCGCCGCTTTCGCCTGTCTCAAAACCGAGGTTTGCATCGTCGGCATCGCCGAGATACCGCACCGACACATTGTCAAGAAGGAACTCTGCGCCCGCTTTATAGGAATGGATCTCAAAGCGCATTTCCATCGTCGCCGTGTCGCCGCCGGTGGTGAAATCGGCAGAGTAGCTGTGCCATGCGCCGTCATTGTTCGAGGAGTTGGCGGCGGAGAGCCAGTTATAGGGTGTGCCCTCGCTCGTGTCCGCGCCGTTTGTCTTGAACGTGCGCGCCAGCGGGAACACGCCGATGCTCTCACCGCTGTATTTCCCCTGGAATGTCACGCGATAGACCGCGTTCGGCTTCACCGCCACGCGGCTGCTGTAGATGACCAGCGCGCCCTTTTCGTTGTCCTTCTGTGTGGTGACCTGCAGTGCCGCGCTGTTGTCCGCGCCGACGCCCGCCTGATAGCGACGGGTGTAGGTGTCGTCCTCTGTCTCCAGGACATAGGACTGCCAGTTGAGCGGCATATCGCTTGCGGGATCCTTCAGCTCGAAATCGAAGTTTTCGGGATGCTCCAGTTCACTGAACGTGACCGACTTCAGCGTCGCCCCGTTTTCGGAGACATAGCTTGCCCGCATATATTTCGCGCCGTCCGGCACGATGAAAAATCCGTTTGCGTCCGTCTGCGTATACGCCGCGCCCTTGTCAAAGCTCAGCTGCAGCTTGCCGCCGTTGCCGTCGATTTTCACCCGATAGATCGCGCCGCCCTCGACGTTATACCGCAGCGAGGTCGCCGACGCATTTGCGCCGAAGGTGATCGTTTTGCTGTCGGCGGCATAGTCGACGTCGCCCGAGAAGCTAAAGCCGGGCACGGTCAGCACTCTGAGTCCCTCAAAGCCGCCGTTCGGAATGAGGTTGCGGGAGGTGTCCGCCTCGCTCCAGGTGAAGAAATCGCCGTCCGCGATCAGATTGGTGTTGAGATCGTCCGCAGCATACAGGCGCACATTGTCGATATAGCAATCCACGCCGTTATAGCCGCCGACATTGAAAAGGATCGGCGCCCAGTCGTTTTTGACCGACGTAAATTCAAAGGACACTTCCGTCCAATCGGTATATTCGTGATTGGCAAACCGATAGGCCGAATCGCCGGTGGCAGTCCATGTGCCCTTGCCCCAGGCAAGCTCCATGTTGGGCGGATCGCCGGCATTATTGAAGTTGCCCTTCACCATCATTTTCAGCACATAGTTTTTGCCGGCGGGCGCATTGGTCAGAAGATAGCCGAACCGCAGATCATAGCCGCCGTTATGATACACCTCATAGCTGCGGCGCACATGCAGAGAGCCGACGTTTTTGTTGCTGCAGCCCTCTTCGGCAAGGCGCACAAAGGCGTTGTCGTCATTTTCGGGCATAATGAGACCGCCGTATTTCCAGCTGTCCGGGAACGTCGCCGCCTGCATATAGGGGCAAAGCGAGGCGTTGTCCAGCAGCATGGTGTCGCCGACAGCACCCCAGAACACAATGCGGATCTGCAGCTGCGCCGCGTTTGCCGGAACGGTGAACGCCGTGCTGACGGTCGTCCAGTCGTCCGACAGATCCGCTTCCTGCGCACCCGTGAGCATGCCCGCGCCGAGATCGTTCGCGATATAGGTGGGATTGCCCGCGCGGTCAAAGGTATAGGCGGTCAGAAGATAATGCCGCCGCGTGCCCGTGCCCTTCATGTCGATCGAGAAACGATAGCGTGTGCCGCCCTCGACCGCAATGGGGTTGGTGCCGACCGACACCCAGTTTTCACTGTTCACATGGCGGGTCGCTTTCAGCACGCCGCCGTGCGCGCCGTCGGTCGCCGCTTCCAGCGACACGGCGTTGTCGGCGTTGTCGATGACCTGCCAGCCGAGCGGCTGCTCGGTCATTTTCGCGCCGGTAAAGCTGCCGTTGAACGCAGAAAGCGGCAGATAGGTATAAATCGCGTCCTCAAAATCGCCGTTTGTGACGAAATTGACCGCCGTCACCAGCGCCGCATTTTCCGCGGCGAGAAAATCGCCGCAGCCGCCCAAAACGTCCTCACCCGTTGCGGTGTTCGTGACGGTGATGTGGCTGATATACAGATCGCTCAGCGCGTTATAGCGCGAGAATTTCAAGAAGAAGTCCCGCGAGCCGTTTGACGTGTAGGTATAGGAGCACTCCGTCCAATCGGCAAACGTGTTGGTGTCTTTTGTGATGATATAGGCGGTGTTGTCGGTGTTGGTCGCGTCCACAAAGCGCAGATCCTGCCCTTTCCAGGTCACAGAGCCTTTCACCCACATAGAGACCTTATATTCTCCCGCGGGCACGTCCTTCGGCGCTATCAGCACCAGATGCATATCGTGGATCGCGTCCGTGTTCACAAAGTGCAGCGCTCCCGCGCCGTTATAGCCGTTTTCCACCGTCTCGACATAATACTGCGGGGTGTTGACCCAGGCACTGTTCGCGCCGTCGGGATAGCGATACCACTGCCCCGGCGTCAGTCCCGCCGCGTTGAAGTCATAGATCGGTGCCGTCCGACCGTAGGGATACAAAAACGCGTTGTCCGCCGCATAGGTCTCGCCGACGGCGCTTTTGTCGTTTCCGAAAGCGATCGTGAGCTTTGCATAGCTCGCGCCCTCAGGGACAGTCACGTCGCCCGCAAGCTCTGCAAACGCAGCACCGGGCGCAGATGAGACGATCTCGGTTTCCTCGCCCACCGTCTTTTTGCCCTCGGCGTCACCGAAAAACCGCACGCGCAGCGCAGCCGCAGAAGCAGCGGCGTCGGATTTCACCGACACGCCCGCACGGTATTTCTGCCCCGCCGTCACGGCGGTCAGCGTCGACGTGAGCGTTGCCTCACCGCCGC